>Ga0081455_10000265_pt1 | contig 68995 bp, 65 predicted proteins | sample TabmetS3T2R1_FD_70207 | JGI IMG/M metagenome (GOLD analysis project Ga0081455, IMG submission 70207) | Tabebuia heterophylla rhizosphere microbial communities from the University of Puerto Rico - S3T2R1 | ecosystem: Host-associated > Plants > Roots > Rhizosphere ...
CCGACCACGTCACGACGGTCGACGGGATCCGCGAGGACAACGCGCGACTGGAGGCGGAGAACGACCGGCTCCGGGCCGAGCTCGAGACGGCCGGGATCGACCGGGCCCGGATCCAGGCCGTGAGCGAGATGACCCGGTTCGGCGACCAGACCGGAGTCGACCTGGTCACGGCCGAGGTGATCGCGATGGGTCCGGCGCAGTCGTTCTCGCACACGGTCACGATCGACGCGGGCACGGCCGACGGTGTGGAGGCGGACATGACCGTCTTCAACGACCAGGGCCTAGTGGGCCGAGTGCTTCGGGCCGATGGACACACCGCCACGGTGCTGCTGATCGTCGATGCCTCGTCGGTCGTCGGGGGCCGTCTCGGCACCGATCTCGAGCTCGGCATGCTCCGGGGCGACGGCGAACTGTCCGGCCCCGGACGACTGACGCTGACGACGATGGATCCGACGGTAAATCCAACCGTCGGGGACATCGTCGTCACCTGGGGCTCACGAGGGGGAGCTCCCTACGTGGCAGGCGTCCCGATCGGCCGGATCGAGTCGGTCGAGACGAGTCCGCGCGACCAGTCGTCGTCGGCGCAGGTCGTGCCCTATGTCGACTTCTCTGCGCTCGACCAGGTCGCGGTCGTCGTCGGCGCCCAGCCGGCCGGCGACCGGACCGAGCGAGCCGGACGGGCGGACCGGGCCGAGCCCTCGGGAGACCGCTGACATGGCGCCGCTTCGCGTGCTCGTCTACACGGCGCTGGTCGTGCTCGCGATCGGCTTGCAGGTCGGACCGTTCTCGGAGCTGGCGATCCGCGGTGTCGCGCCGGACCTGCTGTTGCTGGTCGTCGTGGCGGTCGCACTCGTCCAGGGACCCGAGCGGGCGGCGCTGATCGGTTTCGCCGGCGGCCTCGCCCTCGACCTCGCGCCGCCCGCGGATCATGTCGCCGGTCGATGGGCGCTGGCGCTGGCGGTCGTGGGTTTCCTCGTCGGTCTGGTGCGCGACGACGCCCGACAGGGTCTGATCGGCATGGTCGTGGCGGTGGCCGCCGCGTCGTTCGTCGCCACGTCGATCTTCGCGCTGACCGGCCTGATCCTCGACGAGCCGGGCGTGACGGTCGGCCGGGTGCTCGAGGTGATCCCGGTCGCCGTTGCCTACGACACCGCGCTGGCGCTGCTGACCGTACCCCTGCTGATGGCGCTCGGACGCCGCCTCGAGCCGGACCGTGACGGATGGGTGCGAGCGGCATGAGCACCACGCGGCCGCGCCTCGTCGTGGTCCAGGTGCTGATCCTGGCGTTGTTCGGCACGCTGCTCGTCCGGCTGTGGTACCTCCAGATGGCCAGCGGCGACACCTATCGCGATCAGGCGGCCGACAACGCGGTCGAGGACGTCATCGTGCAGCCGCAGCGCGGGCTGATCCTCGACGCGATGGGCCGGCCGCTCGCGGCGAGCCGGTCGTCGTGGGTGGTGTCGGTCGACCGCACCAAGCTGAGCGATCTGACCGAGTCGGAGCAGCGCCAGGTGCTGCATCGGCTCGCGGACACACTCGGCGTGCCGTACTCCGAGGTCTTCGGCCGCAGCCGGCTGTGCGGCGAGCCCGGCGCGCCGCAGCCCCCGCAGTGCTGGAACGGCTCGCCCTATCAGCCGGTGCCGGTCGTCGAGGACGTGCCGCAGGACGTCGCGATCTCGATCCAGGAGCGCAGCGAGGACTATCCGGCGGTGCTCGCCAGTCAGCAGTCGGTGCGGGCGTACCCGCAGCCGTTCGGGGTCAACGCCGCGCACCTGCTCGGCTACCTGACGCCGATCACCGGCAGCGAGTACACCAAGGCGCTGGCCGACCACGATCCGACGCTGAACTCCGGCTCACTGGTCGGCCGGGCCGGACTCGAACGCTCCTACGACCGCTACCTGCGCGGCGTGCCCGGTGAGCGGGGCGTCAAGGTTGACTCCCTCGGGCGGACGATCGGCGCAGGCCCGGTCCGAGCGCCGCGGCCCGGCGACTCGCTCGTCACCAGCATCGATGCGCGAGTGCAGGCGATCGCCGAGCGCCAGCTGGCCAAGGCGATCCACGTCGCCCGGCACACCCGCGACGAGGTCACCGGGCGCAACTACGAGGCGACATCGGGCGCCGCCGTCGTCCTCGACCCCAAGAACGGTCAGGTCATCGCGGCGGCGAGCTACCCGACCTACGACCCGAGTGTCTGGGTCGGCGGGATCAGTGCCGGCCAGCTGTCCCGGTTGTACGACAAGGACACCGGCGAACCGCTGCTGTTCAGACCGACCCAGGCGCAGCTGGCTCCCGGCTCGACCTGGAAGCCGTTCACGGCGGCCGGCGCGTTGGAGCACGGCTACCACCGCACCGACCGGCTGAACTGCTCGAGCTCCCTGCTGGTCGGGGACCGGGTGTTCCAGAACTACGAGTCGGCGTCCTACGGCCCGATCACCTTCGCCCAGGCGCTGCAGCTGTCCTGCGACACGTTCTTCTACCGCATCGGTTACGACAAGTGGCTCGACAACGGCGGCGACTCGGGCAATGTCAAAGCCCGCGACGTTCTGGTCGGCAACGCCAAGAATTTCGGCTTCGGCCGCCCGACCGGAATCGATCTGCCGGGCGAGGCGAGTGGCCGGATCGCCGACCGACGCTGGAAGCGGGCGTACTGGAAGGACAACAAGGACTACTACTGCAAGCTCGGCAAGGAGAACGCGTACGACTACGAGCATGTGTTCGCTCGCGAGTTCTGCGTCGACGGCTGGCGGTACCGGGCCGGCGACGCGGTCAACTTCGCGATCGGGCAGGGCGACACGATCGTCACGCCGATGCAGCTCGCGGTCGCGTACGGCGCGCTGGCCAATGGCGGGACCCTGTGGCACCCGACGCTCGGCAAGGCGGTGGTCTCGCCCAGCGGCCAGCTGATCCGGCGCATCAAGCCGCAGCGGGCCGGCCGGGTCCCGGTCTCGAAGGCGAATCTGCACTACATCGACCATGCCCTCGTCGGCACGCCGAAGGTCGGGACGATGGCGTGGAAGATGATCGGGTTCCCGCTCGACGAGGTGCACATCCGGGCCAAGACGGGCACCGCCGAGGTCTACGGCAAGCAGACGACGTCCTGGCTCGCGACCTACGACCGCGACTTCGTCGTGGTGATGATGATCGAGCAGGGCGGCACCGGCTCCGGCACGTCCGGCGACGCCGTACGCCATATCTGGGAGGCGCTCTACGGCATCAAGGGGAGCCAGGTCGACACCGATCGCGCCGCCATCCCCGGCGTCAAACCCCCGACCGACCTCCCTCGGTTCGAGCCCGACGGCAAGATCGACCCGCCGGCATCCGCTGAGCGTGACGAAAAGACCGGCAAATCGGGCGACAAATCGCAGAAACGTCACGCCCAGCGGGGAGGTGGTGGCCCATGACCGCTGTTCTGCCGTCGCGTCCCAAGGTGGTGACGACGACCCGTACGCCGCCGCTGTGGCGCCGACTCGACTGGCTGCTGATCGGCGGGGTCGGCGCGCTGTGCGTGATCGGCTGTTTGCTCGTGTGGTCGGCGACGATCAACCAGACCGAGCTCACCGGCGGCGACGACACGGCGTACCTCACCAAGCAGGCCACCAACGTCGTCGTGGGCGCGGCGCTGGCAGCCCTCGTGGCGGCCACGGACCATCGGTGGCTGCGGATCTGGGCGCCGGCCGTCTACGTGGCGTCGATCGCCGGACTACTGCTGATCTTCGCGCCGGGCATCGGGACAACGATCAACGGCTCTCGGTCGTGGCTGACCCTCGGTGGGCTCACCCTGCAGCCGGCCGAGTTCGCCAAGCTCGGCGTCGTGATCGGCATGGCCCTGGTGCTTGCCGAGCGGGCCGAGGGCCAGCTGCGTACCCGAGCGTCCGGCTCCGACCTGGTCCCGGCGCTGGCGATCGCGGCCGTCCCGGCACTCCTGATCCTGGCCCAGCCCGACCTCGGCACGCTGATCGTCCTGGTCGCGATCGTGTTCGGCATCATCGCCCTGGCGGGTGCCGGCAAGCGCTGGCTGGTCGGTCTGCTGGCCGTCGGCGCCGCTGCGGTGGCCGGTGCGATCGCGGTTGGACTGCTCGCCGACTACCAGCTCGACCGGTTCCGGGCGTTCACCGACCCGTCGCTCGATCCGAAGGGCGCGGGCTACAACACGATGCAGTCGCGGGTGGCGGTCGGCAACGGCGGTCTGTTCGGCCAGGGACTGTTCGACGGGTCGCAGACCCAGGCCGGCTTCGTGCCCGAGCAGCACACCGACTTCGTCTTCACCGTGGCAGGGGAGGAGCTCGGCCTGATCGGTGCCGGACTGATCATCGTCTTGTTCACCATCGTCGTCTGGCGGGCCCTGCGGATCGCGCGTCGGTCCGACGACCTGTTCGGCCGGCTGGTCGCGGTCGGAGTCGCCTGCTGGTTCGGCTTCCAGGCGTTCCAGAACATCGGGATGTGCCTCGGCATCATGCCGGTCACCGGCGTACCGCTGCCGTTCGTGTCGTACGGCGGCACGTCCATGTTCGCGTCGCTGATGGCGGTCGGCCTGCTGATCAACGTGCACCTGCGTACCGACCATCGGCACGGCCTCGGCGTGATCGTCCGGTCCCATCTGACCCGCTCGCGTCGCTGACCCACGCCATCCGGAGTCCCGTCAATGGGGTCCTTCGACCCGTGCCGGTACGGCGTCCCGAGGAGCACGATGACGCCGTACCGAGGAGGCTGAGATGGAGCCGAAGGCATTGCATCGACAGACCGTCGAGCGATGGGCCGAACTCGTGGCGGCCGTCGACGAGGACCAGTGGGACCTGCCGACGCCGTGCGCCGACTGGACCGTACGTGAGCTGGTGAACCACGTCGTCGGCGAGGAGCTGTGGACGGTGCCCCTCGTGGGCGGCGCGACCATCGAGGAGGTCGGCAGCCGATTCGACGGGGACCTGCTGGAGGCCGATCCGACGGGAGTGGCACTCTCGGCAGCCGCCAGTGCGGCCGATGCCGTCGACAAGGCGGTTGACGACAGCCAGGTACATCTGTCCTTCGGCGACACCGACCTCGGCGAGTATCTCTTTCAGCTCGCCGCCGATCACCTGATCCACGGGTGGGACCTCGCGGTGGCGACCGGCGGCTCGACCGTGCTCGACCCCGAAACGGTCGATGTGGTCGCGTCGTGGTTCCGCGAGCGCGAGGAGCTCTATCGCGAGGGCGGGGCGATCGGGCCGCGACAAGCGCTGACCGGCAATCCGGCGGCCGATCTGCTCGGCGCCTTCGGCCGCGCCGTCGACTGGGGCCCGAACCATGCGGCGGTGGCCCGCTTCTCCGCGGCCTTCGGAGCCGGTGATGTCGACGCGATCATGGCGCTGATGACCGACGACTGCGTATTCGAGTCGACCGGTCCGGCGCCCGACGGCGAGCGCGTCGAGGGCCAGGCCGCCGTCCGCAAGGTGTGGGAGGACCTGTTCGGCGGCACGGGCGACGCGCAGTTCGACGAGGAGGAGTCGTTCGTCTCCGGCGGCCGGGCCGTGCTGCGGTGGCGCTACGCCTGGACCGGCGACGACGGGACACCCGGCCACGTACGCGGCGTCGACGTGCTTCGCCTGCGTGACGGCAAGGTCGCCGAGAAGCTGTCGTACGTGAAGGGCTGACCCAGCGCCAGTGCGCGCCGGTGACCGTCGGTTAGGCTGGAATGTCTGTGACAGCCCCGATTCCGAGCGAGTGAGGCCATGCCCGTCGAGTCCCTGTTCGAGCGACTCGAGCCGCTGCTGCCGACCGTCCAGAAGCCCATCCAGTACGTCGGCGGCGAGCTCAACTCGACCCCGAAGGAGTGGGACCAGGCGTCGGTGCGGTGGGCGCTGATGTACCCCGACGCGTACGAGGTCGGCCTGCCCAACCAGGGCGTGCAGATCCTGTACGAGATCCTCAACGAGCGCGACTGGATCCTCGCCGAGCGGACCTACGCGGTGCTCGGCGACATGGAGCAGGTCATGCGGGACCACGACATCCCGCAGTTCACCGTCGACGCGCATCGGCCGGTCGGCGCGTTCGACGTGCTCGGCCTGTCGTTCGCGACCGAGCTCGGCTACACGAACCTGCTGACCGCGCTCGACCTGGCCGGCATCCCGCTGCATGCGGCCGGCCGCGACGACACCCACCCGCTCGTCCTCGCCGGCGGCCATGCCGCGTTCAACCCGGAGCCGATCGCCGACTTCCTCGACGCCGCCGTCCTCGGTGACGGTGAGGAGGTCGTGCTCGCGATCAGCGAGGTGATCCGGGAGTGGAAGGACGAGGGATCGCCGGGCGGTCGCGGCGAGCTGCTGATGCGGCTGGCAGTGTCGGGCAACGTCTACGTACCGAAGTTCTACGAGGTGTCCTACCTGCCCGACGGCCGGATCCAGCGGGTCGCGCCCAATCGCCCCGGCGTGCCGTGGCGAGTCGCGAAGCACACCCTGATGGACCTCGACTCCTGGCCGTACCCGAAGAAGCCGCTGGTGCCGCTGGCCGAGACGGTCCACGAGCGCTACTCGGTCGAGATCTTCCGCGGCTGCACTCGGGGCTGCCGCTTCTGTCAGGCCGGCATGATCACCCGGCCAGTACGCGAGCGCAGCATCTCCACGATCGGCGACATGGTCCAGGGCGGCATCGAGGGGAGCGGATTCGAGGAGGTCGGCCTGCTCAGCCTGTCCAGCGCCGACCACTCCGAGATCGGCGAGGTCGCCAAGGGACTCGCCGACCGCTACGAGGGCAGCAACGTCTCGCTGTCCCTGCCGTCGACGAGGGTGGACGCGTTCAACATCACGCTGGCCAACGAGCTGAGCCGCAATGGTCGCCGGTCCGGGCTGACCTTCGCCCCCGAGGGCGGCAGCGAGCGGCTGCGCAAGGTGATCAACAAGATGGTCACCGAGGAGGACCTGATCCGTACGGTCGCCACGGCCTACTCCAACGGCTGGCGGCAGGTGAAGCTCTACTTCATGTGCGGTCTGCCGACCGAGACCGACGACGACGTACTCCAGATCGCGGAGCTCGCCAAGAAGGTCATCGAGACCGGCCGCGAGGTGTCGGGACGCCGAGACATCCGGTGCACGGTGTCGATCGGCGGGTTCATCCCGAAGCCGCACACGCCGTTCCAGTGGGCCTCACAGCTGGATCACCAGACGACCGACGACCGGCTCACCAAGCTGCGCGACTCGTTGCGATCGGACAAGCGCTACGGCCGGGCGATCGGCTTCCGCTACCACGACGGCAAGCCCGGGATCATCGAGGGCCTGCTCAGTCGCGGTGACCGCCGGGTCGGCCGGATCATCGAGGCGGTGTGGCGCGACGGCGGCCGGTTCGACGGCTGGAGCGAGCACTTCTCGTACGACCGCTGGGCCAAGTGCACCGACGCCGTGCTCGCCGACACGCCGGTCGATCTCGACTGGTACACCGTCCGCGAGCGCGACTACGCCGAGGTGCTGCCCTGGGACCACCTCGACTCGGGTCTCGACCGCGACTGGCTGTGGGAGGACTGGCAGGACGCGATCGACCCGTCCGGCGCCGTAGAGGTCGAGGACTGCCGCTGGACGCCCTGCTTCGACTGCGGCGTCTGCCCCCAGATGGACACCGAGATCCAGATCGGCCCCACCGGCCAGAAGCTCTTGCCCATCGCCTCGGTCTCGTGACCGCCGATCCAGCGGACTTGTCAGCCCCCATTTGCCCTCCGGGGCAACATGCGGCTGACAACGCCGATGTCGAGGTACGCCGGGCGGGCGATGCCGACGTCGGTTCCCTGATCGAGCTGCGAGCGGCCTGGAAGGACGAGCCGGTCGACCCGGCGTACATCGCCGCCTTCGAGCAGTGGTGGCAGCGCGAGCGGGATCAGCGGGTCACCTGGCTGGCGACCATCGGCGATCGGTCCGTCGGCATGCTCAACATGCTCGTGTTCACCCGGATGCCGACGCCGGGCCGGCTGCGATCGCAGTGGGGCTACGTGGCGAATGTGTTCGTACTCGAAGAGTTCCGTGGCGTCGGCATCGGCCGCCGGCTCATCGACGCTGCCGCGGCCTATGCCGACGAGTACGACTTCGCCCGGCTCGTCCTGAGCCCGTCCCCGCGATCGGTGCCGCTCTACCGCCGGGCCGGGTTCAGCCAGGACAACCCGCTGATGACGCGGGAGTGACGTGACCGAGCCGGTCGGCGACTACACCCACGGGCACACCGATGCGGTGCTCCGCGTCCATCGCTGGCGTACCGTCGCCAACTCCGCCGCCCACCTCCGGCCCCACCTGCGACCGGGTGTCGAGCTGCTCGATGTGGGATGCGGGCCCGGGAGCCTCACCGTCGACCTGGCCCGCGAGGTGGCGCCGGGCCGGATCGTCGGCGTCGACTCGTCACCCGACGTCATCGCCGAGGCTCGCGCCGCCGCGTCCGACGCAGGGGTCGAGGTCGACTTCCGTACCGGCGACGTCTACGACCTCGACCTGCCCGACGACTCCTTCGACGTCGTCCACGCCCACCAGTTGCTCCAGCACCTCACCGACCCGGTGGCGGCGCTGGTCGAGATGCGGCGGGTCTGCCGGCCCGGCGGCGTGGTCGCGGTACGCGAGGTCGACTTCGGCACCGCCGCGGCCCATCCCGACGTGGTCACCGACTGGCTCGGGGTGTACGCGTCGGCGGCCCGTGCCCTCGGCGGCGAGCCGTACGCCGGCCGGCACCTGCCGAGCTGGGCCCGGGCGGCCGGGTTCGACGACGTCACGTGTGCGGCGAGCGCCTGGTGCTTCGCGACCCCGGAGGACCGGGCCTGGTGGGGCGGATCGTGGGCCGAGCGCGTGGTGTCGTCCAACTACGCCGTCGAGGCCGTCCGGCGCGGCCTGTCGACGCCGGAGCGCAACGCCGCCATCGCCGAAGCCTGGCGGGAGTGGACAGCCGACCCGACCGCGGCGTTCACGATCACCCACACCGAGATCGTGGCTCGCGCCTAGGGTTGCCGCGTCAGCGCTTGGCGTCCTGGAGCGTCTCGACCGTGGTCTTCTTGCCGTCCGGCTCGGTCACGGCACACACGACCTCGCGGTCGTCCTGCGTGTCCCAGGAATCCGAGGTCGGGTAGAGGTACTGCAGCTCGAGCTCGGACCTCCGGTACGGCAGGCCGACGAAGTCCTTGAACCGCCTCGAGCAGCCCCGCTCCGCCTCCGCGATCACCTTGTCGGTGCCGGGGAAGTCCTGGCCGTCGATGTCGAACGTCGCGTAGACCTCGGCGTCGTGCGGATCCGTACACGGCACGCCGCTCAGATCGGTCACCTCGCCGTTGGGATCGGGCAGGTCGAAGCAGTCGCCGACCTTGACGTCGAACGCCGAGAGGTCCCCCGCGGATGTGATCTGGCCGGAGTCGTTGCGCTCGGCGCCCTGGTTGAGCCCCATGACCACGCCGACGATGATCAGGCCGAGCACGACCACACCGGCGATGGCGAGCGTGACGATGAGCCTGGTGCGCTTCTTGCGGGGTTGTTCCGGAGCGTACGGCGGTGGGACTGGGTACCCGCCGTCCGGCGGCGGTTGGCGAGTTCCACCGGGTCGCAGCGACGCCGGTGGCGGATAGACGCCGGACGACGGCGGAGCGAACGGCGACGGGGGCTTTGGGGCACCTGGCGGCCTGGGAGCGCCCGGTCGCACTGCTCCGCCGAACGGCGGAGGCTCGCCCGGCGGGGGTCCGCCCGGCGTCGGCGGCACCCCTGTCGCTGGCGGCCCGCTTGGCGCTGGCGGCTCACCTGGCGGGGGGCCGCCTGGGCGTGGTTCATCTGGCGCTGGTGGCTCGGTCGGCGGCGGCGGTCCACCTGCGGGTGGGCCCTCTGGCGTTGGCGGCTTGGCCGGGGTCGGGGGCTCGCCTGGTGGGGGACCGCCCGGCGGCGGCGCGGCCGGTGCCGGGGGTCCACTCGGCGTTCGGGGTTCGCCAGGTGGTGGCCCACCTGACGGGGGTCCCTCTTGCGGCGTTTTGCCCAGTGTCGGCTGGACCTGCGTCGGCGCGTCCACTGGCGGTCCGTCCTGCGCCGGCTCAGGCTCCGATGCCCCGTCGTCCGGTCGCCCGATCTGCTGGGTCTCGTCAGCCGCGGGTGTGTCCTCCTGCGATGCGCCCGCCGCGGGGCCGGCCTTCGGCGGTTGGTCGAGCACTGGCCCGTCCTGCGCGGCCTCGTCCTGGGCCGGTTTGTCCTCCGCGGATTCGCCTTGTGCGGACTCGGCGGCCTTCGGGGCGGCTTCCTGCGGTGCCGGACGCTGCGGCGGTTGATCGAGCAGCGGTCCGTCGTCGGCGGGCTTGTCCGGCCCGGGCTGGTCAGGTGTGGTTCCGCCCGGCGTCGACTCGGCCTTCGGGGGCGGCGGCGGTGGGGCCTGCGGCCGTCCCCACTGTGGTGACGGGCTTGGCCGCGGCTGGTCCAGCAGCGGCCCATCCTCTGACGGGCCGTCCGGGGAAGCGCCCTTCGCGGGCTCGTCCGTGACCGGCTCGTCCGTGACCGGCTCGTCCGTGACCGGCTCGTCCGTGGCCGGCTCGTCCGTGGCCGGCTCGTCCGTGGCCGGCTCCTCCTTCGCGGGCTCGTCCTTGGCCGGTCCGTTCTGCGTGGGCTCGTCCTTGGCTGGTTCCGGCTTCTCGCTCTGCGTCGGCCCGCTCTGCGGCCTCGGTGGCGCTGGCGGCCGACTCTGCGGTCGCGGCAACTCCGTCGGCCGGTCCTGAGCAGGCCCGCCCTTCGCAGGTCCGCCCTTCGAGGGCTCGGCCTGCGGCTTTTCGCTCTCCTTGGCCCCGTTCTCCGGTGGCGGATCTTCCGACGGAGGCTCTGGAGGCGGCCCCGACGGTGGGTTCGGGGGTTGTTCGGACATCTCGACCCTTCGGACCACGCGGGCAATGCCGCGGCAGGCTAACACGGGGCCGACTGGGCCGATCAGCGTGGGAACCCCGTCGCTGGTCGGTCGCTGTCGCGCCGGTCCCAACCGCCAATAATCCCGGAGGTAGCCTCAAGCATCGTGTCCGAATCGCCGAAGTACGCCAATGCCGAGGCGCCGCATCCACAATTGCCGGTGGCGTCGCGGATTCGGCTGCGCTACGCCAAGCGGGGCCGGATGCGGTTCACCTCGCATCGCGACTTCGGCCGGGCCCTGGAGCGGGCGGTCCGCCGCGCAGCGATTCCGGTGGCGTTCTCGAGCGGGTACACGCCGCATCCGCGGATCTCGTACCTCGGGGCATCGCCGACCGGAGCCGCCAGTGAGGCCGAGTACGCCGAGATCGCCCTGACCGAGTCACTGCCGCCCGAGAACGTACTCCGGGCCCTGGATGACGCGCTGCCGGACGGGATCGACGTCGTCGACGCTGTGGTCGCGGGGCCGCAGGCGCTGGCCGACCGGATCGACGCCAGCGTGTGGCAGATCACGCTGAGCGACGTGTCGGTGACGTCGGCGACGACCGCGGTCGAGGCCTTTATGGCCCGCGACGAGATCGAGGTGTCGCGGATGACCAAGAAGGGGCTTCGGACCTTCGACTGCCGCGCCGCCGTGGTCCGGTTGGAGGTGCGACCCGCCGACGATGAGGGTTCGGGCGGGCCGTGTGCGATACTGCAAGTGGTGCTACGGCACGGTACGCCGTCCGTACGCCCCGACGATGTCCTCGCTGGTCTGGGCGATGTCGGGGGGCTGCGCCCGCAGGTTCCGCCCCTGTTGAACCGCGTGGCGCAAGGTCCCCTCGACGCACAGACCGGCACGGTGGGTGACCCGTTCGCCCCGGACCGCGACACGTCGACCGTTCCGAGGGACGGTCGCGTTGACCGCGGCGGGGAGACGGCCGCCGACTGACGTACGCGGAGGGCGTCGTCGGACCGGAACAGGCTTGATACTGGCGGTGATCACGGTTACCGCGAGTGACCGAGATGCCCTCGTGAGGCCGCAAAGGCCCGGGGGCGAAGGAGAGAGATGCTCGACGAGAGCACGAAGACCGACGACCAAACCAGTGACACCGGCGCAGACTCCGAGGCGGCTAAAAAGCCGCCGGCGAGACGGCGCCGCCGGGCAGCCTCTCGGCCGGCCGGACCACCGGACACCCTTCCGGGCACCGACCCGGCGGAGGCGGCCGTGATCCATCCGGAGGCCGAGTCGGCACCGGCCCAGTCCAATGCGGACGAGCCGGCTGCCAGCGAGGAGCCCGCCAAGAAGGCGACCGCCAAGAAGGCGACCGCCAAGAAGTCGGCCAAGAAGGTGGCTGCGAAGAAGTCGACGGCGAAGAAGACCACGACCAAGAAGACGGCGGCCAAGAAGACTGCCGCCAAGAAGACCACGAGGAAAGCCGCTGCGAAGGAGGACGCCGCCCCGGAGCCGTCGACCGAGGCGTCCGAGCCCGTCGAGCTGACCGGGTCGGACGACGCCGAGTCGACCAGCGCGGGCGCTGGGGTGTTTTCGCCCGTTTTCCAGGCCCCGGAGCCATCGGCACGGACCGCGAAGGCGAAGCAGCGAGGCGACCGGGACCAGGACCGCGATCGCGGCGACGAGACCGAGCAGCGCACGGCCGACGCCCAGGCTGACGGCGACGAGAGTGATGACGACGACTCCGGGTCCGGCGGCTCGCAGCGCCGTCGTCGCCGTCGCGGTGGCCGCCGCCGCCGCAAGTCGAACGGTGGCGGGGCCGAGGACGGCGACACCGACAGCGACATCGCCGAGACGGGCGACAAGGCAGACTCCGGCAAGGCGACCTCTGACGAGGGCGACAGTGGGGACTCCGAGGCGTCGGGCACCGGTACGCGTCGGCGTCGGCGCCGGCGTCGCAAGGGCGAGGACACCGAGCCGTCGCCCGACGATCCAGCCAACACCGTCGTACGTGTGCGTGAGCCGCGTGGCGCCGAGGACGAGATCACTGCGCTCGAGGGCTCGACCCGGATGGAGGCGAAGAAGCAGCGCCGCCGGGAGGGCCGGGCCGCCGGCCGTCGACGGGCGCCGATCGTCAGCGAGGCCGAGTTCCTCGCCCGGCGCGAGTCGGTCAACCGCGAGATGGTCATCCGGCAGCGGGCCGATGTCACGCAGATCGCCGTGCTTGAGGACGGCGTGCTGGTCGAGCACTACGTCGCCCGTGACTCGCAGACGTCGCTGATCGGCAACGTCTACCTGGGTCGCGTGCAGAACGTCCTGCCCAGCATGGAGGCGGCGTTCATCGACATCGGCAAGGGCCGCAACGCCGTGCTCTACGCCGGCGAGGTGGACTGGCGCGCCCTCGGCATGGAGGGCAAGCCGCACCGGATCGAGGACGCCCTGAAGTCCGGCCAGACCGTGCTGGTCCAGGTGACCAAGGACCCGGCAGGCCACAAGGGCGCCCGTCTGACCGGGCAGATCAGCCTCCCCGGGCGCTTCCTGGTCTACGTACCGGCCGGGCACACCAGCGGGATCTCCCGCAAGCTTCCCGACACCGAGCGCACTCGGCTCAAGGACCTGCTCAAGCAGGTGCTGCCCGACGACGCCGGTGTGATCGTCCGTACCGCTGCCGAGGGGGCCACCGAGGAGCAGCTCAACCGTGACGTCACGGCGCTGACCGCGCGCTGGGACGACATCAAGAAGAAGTCCGAGGGCAATCAGGCGCCGCAGCTGCTGTACGCCGAGCCGGACCTGATGCTCAAGGTCGTCCGCGACCTGTTCAACGAGGACTTCCGGTCGCTGATCGTGGACGGCGACGAGGCCGTGGACACGATCGAGGCGTACGTCGCCCATGTCGCGCCCGACCTGGGCGACCGGCTCCAGCGCTGGACCGGCTCAAAGGACGCCGACTCCGACGGCCAGCACACGAAGGACGTCTTCGCGGCCTACCGCATCGACGAGCAGATCGCCAAGGGGCTCGACCGCAAGGTCTGGCTGCCGTCCGGTGGCTCGTTGGTCATCGACCGCACCGAGGCGATGACGGTCATCGACGTCAACACCGGCAAATTCACCGGCTCCGGAGGCAACCTCGAGGAGACGGTGACCAAGAACAACCTGGAGGCGGCCGAGGAGACCGTACGCCAGCTTCGGCTCCGCGACATCGGCGGCATCATCGTCATCGACTTCATCGACATGGTGCTCGAGAGCAACCGGGATCTGGTGCTTCGCCGCCTCGTCGAGTGCCTGGGCCGGGACCGTACCCGCCATCAGGTGGCCGAGGTCACCTCGCTGGGCCTGGTGCAGATGACCCGCAAGCGAATCGGCACCGGCCTGCTCGAGGCGTTCAGCGAGCCGTGCGAGCACTGCAAGGGCCGGGGCGTGATCATCCACACCGAGCCGATCGAGCCGAAGGCGGCGGCGTCCGACAACGGCTCGTCGCGCCGGCGCGGCAAGCGCGGTTCAGGGTCCGGGTCCGGCTCGGAGTCGAAGTCGGGCAAGAAGTCGGAGCAGAAGTCCGACTCGAAGTCGGAGCAGTCGGAGTCGAAGTCGGACGACAAGTCCGAGCCGAAGACGCAGAAGAAGTCGACGAAGAAGTCGTCCTCGCGTCGACGGTCCAAGGCGTCGTCTGACGGGTCATCGGACGGCTCGTCCGAGAGCGCTTCCGGGACTGAATCGGCCGAGCCGGCCAAGGTGGAGGCGTCGGCCGTGTCCTAGGGCGCGACCCGCTTTGACCGACCTCGACCTGAGTCCGTATCCTTGGAGGTCGGCGCGTGTGTAAATGTGACGCGCCGTTTTCCCCTTTGACGAGAGAGTGAGTCCGCGGTGTACGCGATCGTGCGCAGTGGTGGCCAGCAGCAGAAGGTCGCCGTCGGCGATGTCCTCGAGATCGACAAGGTCGACGCGCGTCCTGGTGAGTCGCTGCTGCTGCCGGCCGTGCTGCTGGTCGACGACGGCACCGTGACCGCCGACGCCAAGAAGCTGGCCAAGGTCAAGGTCACAGCCGAGATCCTCGGCGACACCAAGGGCCCCAAGATCGACATCGGCAAGTACAAGAACAAGACCGGTTACCGTCGCCGCCTGGGTCACCGCCAGCAGTACACCCAGGTCAAGGTGACCGACATCAAGACGACGAAGTAGCGCGAGCGAGGACTGAGCAATGGCACACAAGAAGGGTGGCGGGTCGTCCAACAACGGCCGCGACTCCAACTCGCAGCGGTTGGGCGTGAAGCGGTTCGGTGGCCAGCTGGTCAACGCCGGCGAGATCATCGTCCGGCAGCGCGGCACGCACTTCCACCCGGGCACCGGGGTCGGGCGGGGCGGCGACGACACGCTGTTCGCCCTGATCGAGGGCAACGTGGAGTACGGCACCCGGCGCGGTCGTCGGGTCGTCAATGTCGTGCCGGCGCCGGCGGAGTGACGCGGGCGACCAGCACAACCATTCAGCGCTGAAGGGCGGTCCGCATCGACGGGCCGCCCTTTCTGCTTGTCACCCGTCCCACTGGGGGTAGCCGAATCCCGCGACACGCCGGCGTGTCCCGGAGAATGGCTACCGCCAGTGGAGGCGTACGGAGGAAGGAGGCGTCGTGGCGGTCCCGACATTCGTCGACCGGGTCTCGTTGCACGTCTCCGGTGGGCGCGGTGGCAACGGCGTGGCCTCGGTGCATCGGGAGAAGTTCCGGCCGCTCGGCGGTCCCGACGGCGGTAACGGCGGACACGGCGGCGACGTCGTGCTGCGGGTCGACCCCAGCGTCACGACCCTGATCGACTACCACCACCAGCCGCATCGGCGGGCCGGCCACGGCTCGCACGGCAGCGGCGGCAACAAGAGCGGAGCGAGCGGTGACTCGCTGCTGCTGCCGGTGCCGGACGGCACGGTGGTCAAGACCGAGGACGGCACCGTGCTCGCCGACCTGGTCGGCGCAGGCACCGAGCTGGTCGTCGCCGCAGGCGGTCGTGGCGGTCTCGGCAACGCCGCCCTCGCCTCCCCGAAGCGCAAGGCGCCGGGATTCGCGTTGCTCGGCGAGCCGGGTGAGGACCGGCGGGTGCTCCTCGAGCTCAAGGTGGTCGCCGACATCGGATTGGTCGGCTTCCCGAGCGCCGGCAAGTCGAGCCTGGTGGCCGCCATGTCGCGAGCCCGGCCCAAGATCGCCGACTACCCATTCACGACGCTGACGCCGAACCTCGGTGTCGTCACGGCTGGCGACGCCACGTTCACGGTCGCCGACGTGCCAGGGCTGATCGAGGGGGCGAGCGACGGGCGCGGACTGGGTCACGACTTCCTGCGCCATGTCGAGCGCTGCGCCGCGCTGGCCCATGTGATCGACTGTGCGACGCCCGAGCCGGGCCGCGATCCGCTCAGCGACCTCGACGTCATCGAGCGGGAGCTCGCGTCGTACGGCGGGCTGGACGACCGGCCCCGGATCGTCGTTCTCAACAAGATCGACGTCCCCGACGCGCGGGATCTGGCCGACCTCGTACGCCCGGAGCTGGAGGCCCGTGGCTACGACGTCTACGCCTGCTCGGCCGCGACGCACGAGGGGCTGCGGGAGCTCGGATTCGCGATGGCCCGCCTGGTCGTCGCCGCGAGGGCCGAGGCGCCGGCCGCCGAGCCGACCCGGATCGTGCTGCGGCCCGAGGCGGTGTCCGGCGCGGAGTTCCGGATCGAGCAGGTGGATGACCATTGGTGGGTCCAGGGTGAGAAGCCGGAGCGCTGGGTTCGCCAGACCGACTTCGGCAACGACGAGGCGGTCGGGTTCCTGGCCGACCGGCTGGCCCGGCTCGGCGTCGAGGAGCGGCTGCTCCAACTCGGCGCGAAGGCCGGTGACGACGTCGTGATCGGATCCGGCGACGATGCGGTCGTCTTCGACTTCGAACCCCAGATCGCGGCCGGCGCCGAGATCCTGCACGGTCCTCGAGGTCACGACCGGAGGCTGGAGGGTCGCTGAGCATGTCGCCGACGAACGCCCGTCGGGTCGTCGTCAAGATCGGATCGTCGTCGCTGACGTCGGCCGAGGGCGGTGTGCTGCCGTCGCGGGTGGCGGCGCTGGTCGACGTGCTCGCGGCCGCGCGCGACCGGGGCGACGAGATCGTGCTGGTGAGCTCGGGGGCGATCGCCTCCGGCATCGGGCCGCTCGGACTGGCCCGCCAGCCGCGCGACCTCGCGACGCAGCAGGCAGCGGCCAGCGTCGGCCAGGGGCTGCTGATGCATCGCTACACCGAGGAGTTCGCCCGCCACGGTCACGCCACCGGCCAGGTCCTGCTGACCGCCGACGATCTGACCCGGCGTACGCACTATCGAAACGCTTATCGCACGTTCGCCAAGCTGCTCGATCTCGGCGTCGTGCCGATCGTCAACGAGAACGACACGGTCGCGACCAGCGAGATCCGGTTCGGCGACAACGACCGCCTCGCCGCGCTCGTCGCCCACCTGGTCCACGCCGATCTGCTCGTACTCCTGTCCGATGTCGAGGGCCTGCACAGCGCCGACCCGCGACGGTCCGGGGCGAAGCCGATCAGCGAGGTACGGGGGCCGGCCGACCTGTCGGAGGTCGACGTCCGGCGTACGAGCGGCTCCGGAGTCGGATCGGGCGGCATGGTCACCAAGGTCGAGGCGGCGCAGATCGCCACCGAGGCGGGCATCGAGGTTGTCCTGACACATGCGGGACAGGCCGCCGAGGCACTCGCCGGGACTCCGACCGGCACCCGGTTCCACCCGACCGGGCGCCGCCGGCCGACCCGGCTGCTGTGGCTGGCCCACGCCACCGAGCCGCACGGTCAGATCGTGCTCGACGACGGTGCGGTGCGCGCTGTGGTCGAGCGGCGGGCGTCGCTGCTGCCGGCCGGCATCACGAAGGTCATCGGCTCGTTCGACGCCGGTGATCCGGTCGACCTGGTCGACCCCGGTGGCGACCCGGTGGCGCGCGGACTGGTCAACTACGCCAGTGCCGAGCTGCCTCGGCTCGTCGGCCGCTCGACCGGCGACCTGGCCCGTGAGCTCGGCGCCGAGTACGAACGCGAGGTCGTCCACCGCGACGACCTCGTCCTGCTCCGCACCTAGCCGTCAGGCCCGCCCCGCCCCGGTCTTGCGCCCGCAATGCCGGTGTACGGCACCCGAGACCAGCATCTGGGGCGCAAACCGGCGACTACCCTGGCCGCATGACTGACGCCGCTCGAGACGCGGTCCACGCCGCTGCCCGTCGGGCTCGCGCGGCCGCGACTGCGCTCGCGCCGATGCCCCGGGCCGACAAGGACCGGGCGCTGGCGGCGATGGCCGACGCGCTGCTGGCCGATGCCGGCGCCATCCTGGAGGCGAACGCCGCCGATGTCGACCGGGCCCGCGCCGCCGGCACCGGCGAGCACCTGATCGACCGACTCCGCTTGGACGAGGCCCGACTGCAGCAGATGGCCGAAGGCACTCGCGACGTGGCGCGGCTGCCGGACCCGGTAGGTGACGTGGTCCGCGGGTCGACCCTCGCAAACGGGCTGCAACTGCGTCAGATCCGGGTCCCGTTCGGCGTGATCGGCATGATCTACGAGGCTCGGCCGAACGTGACAGTCGACGCGGCGGCACTGTGCCTCAAGGCCGGCAATGCCGTGCTGCTGCGTGGCTCGTCCTCGGCCGCTCGGTCCAACGCCGCCATCGCCGGGGTGCTCCGGGACGCGATCGCCACGGTCGGGCTGCCGCCGGACGCGATCCAGGTGCTCCCGACCGAGGACCGGGCCACGGTCACCCATCTGATCCAGGCCCGAGGGCTGGTCGACCTGGTCATACCGCGCGGCGGCGCCGACCTGATCCAGACCGTCGTGACCAATGCGACCGTGCCGGCGATCGAGACCGGCGTCGGCAACTGCCACGTCTATGTCGACGCCGATGCAGATCTGGACGAGGCGCTCGACATCGTCGTCAACTCGAAGACGCAGCGCACCAGCGTCTGCAACACCGCGGAGTCGCTGCTCGTGCACAAGGCGGTCGCCGACACGTTCGTTCCCCGGATCGTCGAGGCGCTCACCGAACGAGGCGTCACGATCCACGGCGACGCTGTCTTTCAATCTGCCTCGGAGCAGGTGGTGCCAGCATCGGCAGAGGACTACGCCGCGGAGTACCTCTCGCTCGACATCTCGGCCGCGGTTGTCGAGTCGCTCGACCAGGCCATCGACCACATCGGTACCTACTCGTCCAGGCACACCGAGGCGATCGTCACCCGGTCGCTTGACGCGGCACAGCGGTTCAGCGTCGCCGTCGACTCGGCCGCGGTGATGGTCAACGCGTCGACCCGGTTCACCGACGGCGGCGAGTTCGGCTTCGGGGCCGAGATCGGTATCTCGACCCAGAAACTACACGCTCGCGGCCCGATGGGACTGCCGGAGATGACGACGACCAAGTACGTCGTCACCGGATCCGGCCAGATTCGGTAGCCTTTCGGTATGTCGATGAGCGCACAGGCGATGACGGAAGCTTCGGTCCGGGCCGCCGAGGAGACCCGCGACCTGCCGATCCCACCGCTCGCGGTCGGCCTCATCGCATTCGGGATCCTGACCTTCCTGATGATCCTCACGCTGGGCTTCGGCAAGGGCAGGCCGCACTGTTAGGGCATGACTGCCCATGAGGGCGGGACGCCCCCGTGGCTAGCCAGGGGCCCACGGGCGCATCCGGCGCACGTCGCCGCGTCGGTGTGATGGGTGGCACGTTCGACCCGATCCACCATGGTCACCTGGTCGCGGCCAGCGAGGTACAGGCGTCGTTCGAGCTCGACGAGGTCGTGTTCGTGCCGACGGGGCAGCCGTGGCAGAAGTCGGAGCGTACGATCTCCGACCGCGAGGATCGCTACCTGATGACGGTGATCGCGACGGCGTCCAATCCGCGGTTCACCGTCAGCCGCGTCGACATCGACCGGCCCGGCCTGACGTACACGATCGACACGCTCCGCGACCTCCGCAAGCGGCTCGGCGACGTCGATCTCTACTTCATCACCGGCGCCGATGCGCTGGCCCAGATCCTGACCTGGCGTGACCACGGCGAGCTGTTCGAGCTGGCGCAGTTCGTCGGCTGCACCCGGCCCGGTCACCAGGTGGACGACTCGACGCTGCGTGATCTGCCCAGTCGGCGCGTTACGCTCGTGGAGATACCGGCCCTCGCCATCTCGTCGACCGACTGCCGCGCGCGCGTGGCCAAAGGCGAGCCGGTCTGGTATCTCGTACCCGACGGTGTGGTGCAATACATCGCCAAACACCGGCTCTACGACCCATCCCGACCCCTAGGAAACCCGTGACCGCTACCGAACACGCCAAGGAGCTGACGGTCGCCGCCGCCGAGGCCGCATCGAACAAGCTCGCCGATCACATCGTCGCCTTCGACGTCTCCGAGCAACTCGTCATCACCGACGTCTTCATGGTGTGCTCGGCCTCCAACGACCGGCAGGTTCGCGCCATCGTCGATGCCGTCGAGGAGAAGCTGCACGAGCTCGACGCCAAGCCGGTCCGTCGTGAGGGTCATCGCGAGGGGCGGTGGGTGCTGCTCGACTACGTCGACATCGTCGTCCACGTGCAGCACGAGGACGAGCGGTCCTACTACGCGCTCGACCGGATCTGGGCCGACTGCCCGGTCATCGACCTGCCCGAGTCGGTCGCGGCCGGTCGGTCCGACCCCGGCGGTGCCGTCTGATGAGTCGCCGGCTGGTGCTGTGGCGACACGGCCAGACCGAGTGGAATCTCGCCGGCCGTGGCCAAGGCCACATCGACGTGCCGCTCGACGACGTCGGACGACAGCAGGCCCGCGCCGCCGCCGCTCGACTGGCGTCGCTTCGGCCCTCGGCGATCATCAGCAGTGACCTGTCCCGGGCGTACGAGACCGCCGAGGCGCTGGCCGACCTGACCGGCCTCGAGGTACGTCGCGATCCCGCGCTTCGTGAGATCCATCTCGGCAAGTGGCAGGGGCTGACCCGACGCGAGGTGAACGAGCAGTTCGCCGACGAGCGACGCCGGATCCATGCCGGCGAGGACGTCCGCCGAGGAGTCGACGGCGAGACGGTCGCAGAGGTCGCGGAGCGAGCCGTCGCCGCCTTGGAACGAGCCGCCAAGCTCGCCGACGGGCCGGACGGCGGCCGTACCGTCATCGTCGTCGCCCACGGCCTGTCACTGCGGGTCGGCGCCTGCCGATTCCTGGGCATCGACCAGCGCCACTGGACGGCCTTCGGTGGCTTGAGCAACTGCGCCTGGATCGTGCTCGAGGAGGGTCAGCTCGGCTGGCGATTCACCGAGTGGAACGCTGGCACGCTGCCCGAGCCGGTGCTGTCGGGCGACGACATCGAGTCGGTCACGGGCGACGGCGACCAGGACGACTCCGACGGCGAGCCGCTGGCGAACTGACCCGGTCTCGGCCGACTGGAGACTTGCAGTTACGGCTGCTCAGGCGACCACAATCGCAAGTCTCTTGTCGGGCCGCTGCCGATTTTCGTACGCACGGTGCCGACGGCTATGCTGTGTGGGCTCGCGCTCACGAGGCGGCGGGCGTCCCGGGGCTGTGGCGCAGTTGGTAGCGCACCTCCATGGCATGGAGGGGGTCAGGGGTTCGAGTCCCCTCAGCTCCACCGGAATAACTCCGAAGAACAAGACATTGATAATCGTGGGCAGTGCGATGCTGCCCGAAAACCCATCCCTTGAGTAGAAGTGTTGAGGAACGCTGCCATGGCTCGATTCAGGCAGGCAATGGTTGTGCTGACGAAGCGCGTCCGGGTCGCCGTCCATGAGGACGGGCTCTTGCACCGCGAGCTCGCGGATCGTCGTCGGGCCGAGAACATGGAGCGTCTTCGCTCCGGTGTCTCCAGCGGTCCCGCCCCCAGCTACCCGCTGAACTAGGCACCGCTGAGCGCCGCCAGGCGTACCCTTGATCGTGCGGGGACGGCGTGGGAGGTGGCCATGGGGTGGATCAAGAGCCTGGTACGACGCCTGCGGATCGCTCGCTACCGGCGACGTGACATGGATCGCGAGTTCAGAGACCGACGCGGCGCCGAGCATGTCGAGCGGGCTCGTGAGGGGATCAAGGACATCCCGGGTCCAGCCGGTCCCGGCTGACCTAGACAGGTGGCCGCTGCGTTCGATCAGGGCTGGGTCGAGGCTGTGTGTTCGGCCGCGTCGGTTTGCGGAGCGCTATCCCGACAGCCGCATCGTCGACTCATATGGCGACGAATGGCCGCCGCCCTGCATCGACTACTGGGTCTACCTGGAGCGCGACGCGCGTCAGGTCCGGATCAGCGCCGAGGGCTGGGGCTATGTCGATGACGTCCTCGACATGAGTGGCGAGGGCGTGCTCGACGGCATTGGGATCGGCAACGCGATGGCGCACATTCTGGGGGTCGCCCCGCCTCGCAGTGACTAGCCTGGCGCAGTCGCCTGGAACAGCCGCAGCGCCGCCCCGTCGTAGTACCGGTCGATCATGCCCAGGTCCCGCATCCCGAGGCGCCGGCAGACCTGCTGCGATGGCTCGTTCACGGCGGTCGTCAACGCGATGACGGACTCGACACCGCGGGTGAAGGTGTGGGCCAGCACGGCTGCAGCGGCCTCGGTCGTGTAGCCGTTGCCGTCGTGGTCCGGGTGCTGGTGCCATCCGATCTCGACCTCGGTCGTCCCCCTGGAGTGCACCAGCAGGATCGTCCCGGTCGGCGTTCCGTCGGCCAGCGTCACCAGCCACCAGCCGAGTACGGGATCGGCGTCGAGTCGCTTGCGAGCGCGTACCACCTCCGACGCCGCGTCGCGGTCGGCCAGGCGGGCTGACGTGAGATAGCGCAGCACCTCTGGACGCTCGTACATGTCGAAGAGGAACGCGGCGTCCTGGTAGGCCCGCAACCGCAGTCGTGACGTCGTCAGCTCTTTCATCGAAGCGAACGTAGCGAGGCCGTCGCGGCGGCAGGCGTGCCGGTCACTCGCGGGGCGCGAGTATGGTGCGCGAGAGCTCCGGGTACGTCGGGCGGTATCCGCGCCAGCGGGCGATCGGAGCGAGCAACCCGAAGACGGCTCGCTGGACTGCTGGCGGCGGCTTGCGGAACACGATGACGTCGCTGAACTCCTGCCCGAACAGCGCGAGCTGCAGCGGATGTGGCATCCCCTTGTCATTGGTGTGGCCGAGCCGCCCGAGGCCGAACAGGGTCTCGATCATGTGGGAGAAGCGCTCGCCCGGTGTGACCTCGACCCGCACCAGGGCGTCCCGGTCGGTCGCGTTCCACCAGTCGTGCCAGGCGCCGGGCTCGATGACCGCCGTCTCACCCTCGCGGAGGATGCTCGTCTGCTCGTCGCGCTTGACGGTCAGCTCGCCGCTGAGCGCGGTGAAGCTCTCGACGATGCCGTGGTGGCTGTGCTCGCCGGCGACCCGTGCTCCGGCAGCGGCGGTGAGCTCGGCGACGACGCGGCCCTCCGGATTCGTCCAGGGCAGCTCGAGGATCGTCGCTCGCTCGCCGGTCACGGGATGCTCCCAGACCTCACCGACCTGGATCGGTGTCAGGTCGGGCTTGGCGTTCGGGTCCGGATGTGACATGCGCCGATGCTGGCTGGCCGCGTATCCGGCGGTCTAGGGTCCGAAGTCATGAGTGTCGGCGTAGGCACCAGCCGCGCAGGACATCTCGGTTGCGTCCGCCTCCATCGATCCGCACGCTTGAGCGGGTGACGACGGACGAGAACGCAGTGGAGTCGGCCTCACCACAACTGGCCGAGATCATCGATCGCGCCGAGGCCGACGACCGCTATCGCGGCGTCATCCTGACCGGCTCGGCGGCCCGGGGGATGGCCCACGGCCCACTCCGACCTCGACGTGTACGTGGTGCTCGCCGAGCCCATCGAGGGCATCGAGACCACGCGTACGCCGGAGATCGACACCATCTACGTCACGCCGGCCGAACTCGCCGACATCCCGGCTGACCCGGGGAGTTGGTACGACCGGTGGACGTTCGCGTACGCGAAGGTGCTGCTGGACAAGGGCGGCATCGCCGAGACCGTCAGGGCGCAGGCGGCGCTGACCGACGACGAGGTGACCGCCTGCCTCGACCACTACCTGGACGCCTACATCAACTACGCCTACCGCTCGTTGAAGTCCGACCGCGAGGGTCGCGGGTTCGAACGGCGGCTCGATGCGGCCGACTCGATTCGGTGCCTGCTCTGGTGCGTGTTCGCGTTCAACGGTCGGGTCCGGCCGTACAACAAGTACCTGCGCTGGGAGTTGACGCACCACCCGTTCGATGACGCCACTTGGTCACAGCTGCCGCTGCTCGACCTGCTCTCTGCTGTGCTCGACACCGGCGACCCGGACGCCCAACGGCGGCTCTTCGCGGCTGTTGAGCAGGATGCCCGGCAGCACGACTTCGGCGGGGTCGTCGACTCGTGGGGGGTGGAGCTGGCGGTGCTGCGAGCCGGCTGAGTCGGCCGCCCGATCAGACGACGTGAGCGGCGATGGTTCGCGCGCAGGCCAGGGACTCGGTGTGGGTGGTGTCGACCTCGACGTCATAGACGACACCGTCGTGGACCAGCTCCGCCTGCCTCTCGGCCATGCCCTGCACTCGATCCCCCCGAGCGAGCTCGCGGCCGGCGGCGACGGCTGCATCGCATCGGACGCCGACCCACAGCACGTCCAGGCCACCCAGCAGATTCTTCATTCGCTGCTGCGACGCGGCTGCGCCGAGGAAGACGTCGTCCTGGATGATCCGGGCGCTGGCCCGGGCCATGGCGGCGACGCCCTCCAGCCAGGCCGTTTCCAGGGCACGGAACTCGGCTCCGACGTTCACTCCGCCGTCGGGAGCGAACTCGATTCCGCCGTCGGAGGACTGCATGGACACGGGCATGGCGTCGACCAGGATGTCGACTCCGAGCGCGAGCCATGGATCCGGCAGGATGGCTTGCAGGCATCGGGCAATTCCGGACTTTCCCGAACTTGAGCCGCCGTTCAGCACGATCATCTGAGTCGTCACCGCGCCACAGTAGAGCTTCCCGAAGGTCATCCGTTGCGACTTGCCAATAATTGCAGCAGAGCTATGATTGCACTAACGCAAGCGTTAACTAGGCTTGCGGAATCGAAAGGTACGGCCATGAACTGCTTCGATTGTGGAACCCAAGGCATCCGCGAAGAGGCGGTCGGCACGTGCGTGAGCTGCGGCGCCGGCATGTGCGCTGCGCACGCAAGGACTGAGGAACGACGGCTCGGACAGCAAGCGTCGCCCGGCAACCCGGTCCACGCATCGACTCGCACTCTGCTCTGCACCACCTGTGATCAGGTGATGGCGCATCACCACTCGCTGACTCCAGTCGGATGACGCGCGGCCTGCTGCGACGGCGGGCTCGCGCCCTTCCCATGTCCTAGTCTGGCGCCATGGCTCGCCGATCGCAGGAGGTCGTCTCGGACGTCGACACTCAAACGCTGCTGGCGGCGACCAAGGTGATCTCTGCCGCCGTAGCGCACTCGCTCGCGGCCGTGGAGGATCAGGTCTCGGTCCCCGGACTCCGGGTGCTCGTGATGATCCAGGCCCGAGGTCCGCTGAATCTCTCGTCAGTTGCTGAGGCGCTGGGCGTCAACGCGTCCAGCGCCAGCCGTACCTGCGATCGACTGGTCAGCGCCGAGCTGCTGGACCGGCGGGAGTCGCCCCGAGACCGCCGTCAAGTGTCACTCACGCTTACCCAGCGGGGACAGCAGTTCGTCGACGACGTGATGAGCGAGCGGCTGGCGATCCTCAACGAGGTCATCGCCGCGATGCCGGAGCAGGATCGTCGCGAGCTGATGCGGAGCCTCGACGCCTTCGTCAATGCGGCCACCTGGCTGACCGACCACCCGGGCCTCGACGACTCGACCGGTCGGCTCCTGCGCTGGGTGATCTGACGACAAACATCGGCACGGCGTCTCGCGTGCAGTCAGGCCGGCATGACCGGATCGAGCTTTAGCCAGCGGGCGAGATCCTTGACTTCCCGCTGAACCGCGGCAGTCATCGTCTTGTTGAAGGCGACGTCCTCGTGAACGGCGGCGACCCGGAAGACGCCCTCCTTGCGCTCCGCCTTCGCGTCGAGCTTTCCGACCAGCCGGTCGCCGTAAAGGATCGGCAGGGCGTAGTAGCCCCAACGCCGCTTGGCGGCCGGCTTGTACATCTCCAGCTGGTAGTCGAAATCGAACAGCTCCAGGGCACGCTTGCGGTCGTGGGTCAGGCGGTCGAACGGCGACAGCAATGCCGCCCGTCCCGAGAACGATGCCCCGTCGAGCCAGTGCGGGTCGACTCTCCACTCGCCCTTGACGCCGTCGACCACGGCCGGCTCACCGGCGTCGCCGACCAGGCTGGACTCGCCGGGCAGCACCGTCCCGGTCGCGCGGGCGAGCCCGAGGGCGCGCAGTCTCCGCTCGTTGCGGATCCGCAGAGCGTCGTCGGCGGGCACGATCGGATCGTCGGGATAGGCGCGAGCGGCCAGATCCCACAACCGGTCGCGGCCCTGGCGACCCGACACGGCGACCTCGCCGCGAGCGACCATGAACTCGAGCAGCCTGGTGATGTTCTTGTTGTTGGTCCACCCGGTCGACCCCCACGGCACCTCGCAGGTGTCCGGCAGCTCTCGAGAGGGCAACGGGCCCGATGCCTCCAGCCGACCGAGGATGTCGCGACGGCACCCGTCGTTGGCCTTGATCCAGTCGCGAATCCTGACCCGCCAGTCGCTCTGCTCGGTCCCCGGCCAGTCGGCCATGTCGGCGCGACAGAGCGCAAGGTCCTCGCGCGGTCGCAGCAGCGCATGCAACTCGATGATGTCCTGGCCGTCGACCGCCTTGCGCAGATCCGCCGTCGAGTACGACGAACCCAACCGGCTCCACGCCACCAGATCGGCGCTGGGTGCGACGGCCGCGATCGGGTCGAGCTGCAGGAGGGTCAGATGGCGTACGACGTCGAGCAGGTCGGTCGGGCGCGGGGAGTCGAGAAGCTGCGCGCGTACGGCGATCCGACGCGCGTCCCGGCGGGACAACTGATGCACGGTCACGGGCCCGACTGTAGGCGAGTCGGCCGACACCGTTTCGGCGCCTCGACCTCGGGACCTTCGACCGTGTCACCGCCTGTGAGCGCAGCGTAGCGTCGGCAAGGCTCGCGGGGGTCCATCCCCGTGGTGAGCAGCGAGTCGGAGACCCCGTCATGACCGACATTCAAGAACGCACCCCGGACGACCAGCGCGAGCCGCCTGTCCAAGGACTGCAGACCAACGTGCTGACCAGCGCCGACGAAGACACCGCTGCCGCGCCACAGCCGCAGCAGACGGACTCGGTTGGCCTGCCGTCGGTGAGCGGGCGCTACTCGTGGCGTCGACCGCCTGGCCCGGCGCCGACTGGTGCGCTGCCGCAGGAGCGGTTCCGCCGCGAGGCACTGTGTCTGGACGTCGACCTGCGCTATCCGCAGATGACGGCGAGCGGCACGTCGTACGCGACTGTCAGCCAGCGCTATCACTGGATCGCGTCGCTGACCGCGGCCGGCGCCAACCACTGGACCGGGTCGGTCTGGTACCGAGACGGGAGTACCTCACTGTTCCCGTACACCGCCGTCGACATCGTCGCCACGCCTAGCTCGTTCCCGGCCCAGCGTCAGGTCAAGGTGACGTTCAGCGGCGGCGGCCAGACACCCTTCACCCGGACGTACGGCTGGCACTCCGCGACCTACCATCCGATCGAGTTCGAGTACGACAGCACCGCCGACGCCCACGCGGTCACCGCCATCGGCACCTGCGACCATCCGAACCGGCCGGCGTCGATGGCGTGCGAGAGCCTCTCGATCGAGCAGGTGTTCAGACGCGCCGGGTTCAGAGTGTCGAGGTCCGACGCCGACAGCAGCGTCGTCCCACTCAGCGGCGCCGGCTCCAACGCGCGGTGGAGCGACAGCGAGATGCACGACGCGATGCAGACGTACTGGTCGCGGTTCGCCAACGCGCCGCAGTGGGCGTTCTGGACGTTCTGGGCGGCGTTGCACGAGCAGGGCACCTCGCTCGGCGGGATCATGTTCGACGACATCGGCCCCAATCATCGGCAGGGGACGGCGATCTTCACCGAGGCGTTCATCAAGCCGCCCGTCGGCGACGCCGCGCCAGACGCCTGGGTGCGCCGGATGCGGTTCTGGACCGCCGTGCACGAGATGGGCCACGCCTTCAACCTGGCGCACGCCTGGCAGAAGTCCCTCGGCACATCGTGGATCCCGCTGGTCGACGAGCCCGAGTCGCGGTCGTTCATGAACTACCCGTACAACGTGAACGGCGGTCAGAGCGCGTTCTTCGCCGACTTCGACTACCGGTTCAGCGACACCGAGCTGCTGTTCATGCGCCACGCGCCGGCCCGGTTCGTGCAGATGGGCAACGCCGACTGGTTCGACGACCACGCCTTGGAGGCGCCGGATCCGGACGCGGCCGCCGCGGCGTCGGCGTTCGAGCTGGTCGTACGGGCCAACCGCGAACATGCCGTCTTCGAGTTCCTGGAGCCCGTCACGCTCGAGGTCAAGCTGACCAACCGTGGCACCGAGCCGACGCTGGTGCCGTCCACGGTCCTCGACCCTCAGGGCCTGATCGCGATCGTCAAGCGGCACGGCAAGCCGGCCAGGCAGTGGCATTCGTACGCCCGTCACTGCCGCAGTCGGCAGGCCAAGGTGCTCGGGCCCGGTGAGTCGTCCTACGAGTCGCTGCCGGTGTATGCCGGGCTGAACGGCTGGGATCTGTCGCAGCCCGGCGTCTACGACGTCCAGGTCGCGGTCGAGATCGACGGCGCCCTCGTCACCAGCCGGCCGCTGCGGCTGCGGGTTCGAACGCCGCGGAGTCGCGAGGAAGAGGACATCGCCCAGGAGTTCTTCTCCGACGAGGTCGGCCGGACTCTGGTGTTCGGCGGAACGGCGGTGATGGAGACCGCCAACGAGACCCTGCGCGAGACGGTCGATCGGCTGCCGGACAGCCGGGCCGCCCGGCACGCGTCGGCGGCGCTGGCCAACCCGCTCGCGGGCGCGCACAAGATGCTGGTCATCCCGGACAACCAGCAGCGGCTGGCCGGTGTCGCCAAGGTCGGTGGCTCGTTGTCGGAACGGCCGGCGAGGGTCGACGACGCCGTCCAGATGCTCGACGGACTGACCGACACGGCGACCGCCGAGACGATGGGGCATATCGCCTACCGGCGCCGGGTCGAGTCGGCGACCCGGTCCCTTGCGGAGTCCGGCGCCACCGAGCCCGCGGCCGAGATCGAGCGGTCACTGCACGACGTACTCGCCGAGCGTGGCGTCCTGCCTTCAGTACTCGACGCCGTGTCGGCCCGGGCAGAGGCGTACCGGTCCGGTAGCACCGATCCCGAGTGAACCGCCCGATGGCCGTCGTGCATGTCGAGTTACAGGAGGGCTGGACCGGCGAGCAGGTCGAGATGTGGGTGAACGGCTCTCGCAGGTACAGCGGCCGGCCGTCGACCCGACTCCAGATCGGGTACGCCGACGCGGTGGTCGTGAACGTGTCGACCGGGCTGGTCCGGCTCGAGGTATGGATGCCCGAAGTCTCGATCGAGGCCAGCCGTTCGATGCCGATCGGGAACGAGCACTGGATCGGCGTGTCCCGCCTGAACGGCACCGTGCTGATCGTCGACCAGGCGGCCCCGTTCGGCTACGCCTAGCCGCGCGCCCCACTGAAGGTAGCCAAATCCCGAGACACGCCGGCGTGTCTCGGGATTTGCCTACCGCCAGTGGAGCGGGGCGTCGGTCAGACCGGCTCGGCGAGGTCGGTGATGATGCGGTCGATCTCTCCGAGGGCGGCGGCGGCGATCTCGCGCTGGGCGGTCTCAGCCGCGCTGTTGTCCTCCTCCAGATCGCCGAGCACGATGATGTTCTCGTCGTTCAGGGTCGTCGCCGGGCCGGTGTAGTTGAAGCTCCCGACGATCGTGACGCGCTGGTCGAGCACCATCAGCTTGTGATGCACCTTGCGGACGCCGGTGCCGGCGGACCGGTTCTCGAACAACTCGACGCCGGCGGCCTTCAGCGGCTGGGTCGCCGCCCAGGCCTGCGCGCCCTGCGTACGGTCCAGCACCCCGCGGATCGCGAAGTCGTCGGAGACCAGCCGCATCATCGTGTCGTCGATGCCGGACGACTGCGCGAAGGTGTACATCGCGAAGTCGACGCTCTCACTGGCCTTGAGCATCTGCTTCATGATCTCCATCTCGGGCCCGTGCCGGGGAGCGAACAGCGGCTTGACCCGCATGCCGCCGAGCGTGAACTCACGCGGCGCCGCTTCCTGGCGCTCGTGCAGCGGTCCGAAGGTGCCGGTCCGCAGCCGATCGAACTCGTCGAGGTACTGCCCTGAGGCGCTCTGGCCGTGCAGGATCACGACGTGGTTGAGGTTGTTGCCGGCGTCGATGCCGGTGGTGATCAGGTTGGTCCCGGTGTCGGTCTGGGTGAAGTTGGCCGATCCGGTGAGGAGGGCCGCAGACGACTCGCCGGGGTCTCGCACCGCGAACTTCTGATGGAAGATGTCCGGATTCAGATCGGTGACCACGTCGATGCCGGCCCGCAGGACCGCGTCGTGGATGATCCGGTTCTCCTCGTACTCGCCGCTCGGCGTCCACGGATCGGCCGGCGGCTGCTCCTCGACGAGGTAGTCGCCCTCGAGGATCATCTTGACCCGTACGCCACGGGCTTTCGCGGCCAGGATCGAGTCGGCGATCGACCGTGAGTCGAGTTCCTGTACCGCGATATAGAGCGACTCGTGGGCCCCGTCGATGAAGTCGCGGATCACCGCGTCGAGGTCGTCCGGTGCGCCGAGCACCTTGGGTCCCAAATACAGTTCCAACCCGCCTACGGACACACTCATGCGCTTGCCCCTCTCCCTACGTGCAGGAGGATCGGCCGCTCGTGCTGATACGGCGACCGGCGCCGATGATCTTGACGGTGCGGGCGGCTACCGTAGGGCCGGTGCGAGTGGCTACCTGGAACGTGAACTCGGTCAAGCAGCGGATGCCGCGGCTGCTGCCCTGGCTCGACCAGCGGCAGCCCGACGTCGTGTGCCTGCAGGAGACCAAGCTCGCCGACGATGCGTTCACCGCCCTGCTCGGCGAGCCACTGGCCGAGCGCGGCTACCAGGTGGCGCTCTACGGCGAGCCGCAATGGAACGGGGTCGCGATCCTGTCGAAGGTCGGCCTCGACGACGTCGTGCTCGGGCTCGAGGACGGCCCGGGGTTCCCAAATCCGGAGGCCCGGGCGGTCGCGGCCACCTGCGCCGGGGTCCGGGTGCACTCGGTCTACGTGCCCAACGGCCGCGAGCCCGACTCCGACCACTATCACTACAAGCTGGCCTGGCTGGCCGCGCTGCGAGCGGTCGTCGATGCCGGCCCCGACGCCGCACTGGTCTGCGGCGACATGAACATCGCGCCCGCCGACGAGGACGTCTTCGACCCCGAGGCCTACATCGGCCAGACCCACGTGACCCCGCCGGAGCGGAAGGCGCTCGCCGAGCTCGAGGCGGTCGGCCTGCACGACGTGCTTCGCGATCGCTGGCCGGATCAGCGGTTCTTCACCTACTGGGACTACCGGGCCGGCATGTTCCATCAGGATCTCGGCATGCGGATCGACCTGATGCTGGCCTCGGCGCCGGTCTCCGATCGGGTCGCGGCTGCGTGGGTCGACCGGCACGCCCGCAAGGGCAAGGGACCGAGCGACCACGCCCCGGTGATCGTCGACCTCGACGAGGCGCCCGACGGTGACATCGGACCGGTCGTGCCACCGCCGTCGGCGCCCGCGCCACCGCGCGGCAAGGTCAAGCTGCCGCAGTCGCCCTGACCGGCTGATCCCGGACGAGTACGTACGCTGGCCGGTGTGACGGACCTGGACCACGCCGGCGCTCTCGTCGGCGACGCCCGCCGCGTCACGGTGCTCTCCGGCGCCGGAATCTCCACCGACTCCGGCATTCCGGACTTTCGCGGGCCGCAGGGACTGTGGACGAAGAACCCTGGCGCACAGGCGATGTTCAGCCTCGACAGCTACATTGCCGATCGTGACGTCCGGGTCCGGGCCTGGCGCAATCGGCGCGAGCACCCGGCCTGGAGCGCCAAGCCCAACGACGGCCACCTGGCGCTGGTCGGCCTCGAGCGCCAGGAGCGACTCACCGGGATCGTCACCCAGAACATCGACGGGCTGCACCAGGCCGCCGGATCGTCGCCGGACCTGGTGTACGAGATCCACGGCACGATCTGGGAGGCGATCTGCCTGACCTGCCGGCGACGGGTGCCGATGTCCGACGTCCTGGCCCGGGTCGACGCGGGCGAGGACGACCCGCCGTGCTCGGAGTGCGACGGCATCCAGAAGTCCGCCACGATCTCCTTCGGCCAGCAACTCGATCCCGACGTGCTCGACGCGAGCGTCGACGCGTCCCGGCGGTGCGACCTCTTCCTCGCGGTCGGCACGTCGCTCCAGGTGCAGCCCGCCGCGTCCCTGTGTGGCATCGCGATCAACGCCGGAGTGCCCCTTGTCGTCGTCAACGCTGAACCGACGCCGTACGACCAGGTCGCTGATGCGGTGGTACGCGACCCCATCGGCGAGGCGCTCCCACGACTCGTCAGCGGCTGAGACTGTCCGCGCCCGCCCGTAGGGTGTTGCCATGGCCACCTGGGACGACGTCCGGCGGATCGCGCTGGATCTGCCCGAGACGAGCGAGCGGTCCGGCGACGAGCCCCAGTGGCGGGTCAAGGACAAGCTCTTCGTCTGGGCGCGGCCGCTGCGGCCGGTCGACCTCGCCGAGCTCGGCGATCTCGCGCCGGAGGAGCCCCCGCTCGCCGCCCGGGTTCCGGACCTCGGAGCGAAGCAGGCGCTGCTCGCCGACGGCGGCGACGTCTACTTCACGACCTCGCACTTCGACAACTATCCGATCGTGCTGGTCCGCCTCGATCGGATCGGCCCGGCCGAGCTCGAGGAGCTGCTGACCGAGGCCTGGCTGTCCCGAGCGCCGAAACGGACAGCAAAGGCCTATCTCGACCACGCCGAGTGACCCTGGCGGAGGGCGGTCGGCGATAGGCTGGGCTCCGTGTCAGCGAGCCGTTCCCTCAGACTCTCGAGATGACGGAAAACCACGACCGAACCGATTCGGCTGAGCCCTACGGCATCCTCGCGATTGCGTCCTCCGCCGGAGGAATCAGCGCGCTCGGACGCGTGCTCGGCGGTCTCCCCGTGGAGTTTCCGGTGCCGGTCGTCATCGTGCAGCATCTCGATCCGCGACACGAGACGATCATCGCGGAGGTGATCGGACGCCGTACGAAGCTACCCGTCCGACTCGCGGGCGAAGGCGACCAGGCCACGGCGGGCAAGGTCTACATCGCGCCGCCGAATCGACACCTTCTGGTGGGTGTCGACGGCGTCATGTCCCTGACGAGCAGCGAGCTGGTCCACTTCGTACGGCCGTCGGCCGATCTGCTCTTCGAGTCGGTCGCGGCGTCGTACGGTCCGCGATCACTTGCCTGCGTGCTCACCGGAACGGGCAGTGATGGAACGATGGGGGCGAGTGCGATCAAGTCGCGCGGTGGCACGGTGATCGTCGAGGATCCCGAGCGGGCCGAGTTCAAGGGCATGCCGGAGTCCGTCGTCGCCTCCGGCTCGGTCGACTTCGTCCTGCCGCTCGAAGAGATAGCTGACGTGATCTGTGGATTGGTGGAGGCCAAGCGATCATGACCAAGCCAGACGGTGAGCACCCCGAGACCACCACCGAGATCACCCAGAAAGCCCTGCCGACCGAGCCGGCCGAGGCCACTGAGAATCACGGTCTGGAGGATTTGCTCGCCTTCATCCGTGATTCCCGCGGTTTCGACTTCACCGGGTACAAGCGATCGTCGCTCAGCCGCCGTATCCGCAAGCGGATGAACGACGTCGGGATGGACGACTACGTCGACTACCGGGACCGTCTCGAGAGCAGCGCTGAGGAGTTCCGGCACCTGTTCGACACGATTTTGATCAACGTCACCGGCTTCTTCCGCGACGCCGACGCGTGGAGCTTCCTGCGGTCCGACATCCTGCCCGACATCGTCGCCAATGTGGACAAGGACGACGAGATCCGGGTGTGGAGCGCCGGCTGCTCCAGCGGCGAGGAGGCCTACTCTCTGGCGATCGCCTTCGCCGAGGTCCTCGGCACCGAGGACTATCTCAACCGGGTGAAGATCTACGGCACCGACGTCGACGAGGACGCCCTCCGCGACGCGCGGACTGGCCTCTACTCGACCAACGCGCTCAAGGGGCTGTCCGACGACCTTCGTACGAAGTACTTCGAGCCCAACGGCACCCAGTTCGCGTTCCGGCCGGACCTGCGTCGTCGGGTCATCTTCGGTCGGCACGACATCACGGCCGACGCCCCGATCTCGCGGCTCAACCTGTTGGTATGCCGCAACACGATGATGTATTTCAACGTCGAGACCCAGTCGCAGATCATAGACCGGTTCCATTTCGCGCTTCAGGAGGGCGGCAGCCTTTTCCTCGGCAAGGCTGAGATGCTGCTGTCGGACGGCAACCGCTTCGAAGCGGTCAACATGCGTCAGCGGATCTTCCGCCGTCGACCGGGCGATGCATGGGCGGCCAATCAGACCGCGACCATCAAGCTGTCGACGATCGCCGCGACTACGCTGTCCGGCGTCCATCGCAAGCGTTCGCTCGGCGACCTGGCGGTCGAGGAAGCGCCGTTCGCCATGCTCTGGGTCGACCTGGACGGCATCGTCTCCGGCCTCAACGGCCAGGCGCGCACGATGTTCGGCCTGAGCTCACACGACGTGGGTCGGCCGCTGCGCGATCTCGAGATCTCCTACCGGCCGGTCGAGTTGCGCTCCCTGATCGAGCGCGCCTACGCCGAGCGCCGAGTGGTCCGGGTCAGCGGAGTCGAGCGGATCATGGGGTCGGACGAGATCCAGTACCTCGACCTCCATGTGCAGCCACTCTGGGACGGCGACGGCCTGTCGGCCGGCGTCATGATCATCTTCTTGGACTCCACGATCTCCACCCGGCTGCAGCGAGAGGTCAAGCGCAATCGCGAGGAGCTCGAGACGGCCTACGAGGAGCTCCAGTCGACCAACGAGGAGTTGGAGACGACCAACGAGGAGCTCCAGTCCAGCATCGAGGAGTTGGAGACGACGAACGAGGAGCTCCAGTCGACCAACGAGGAGCTCGAGACCACGAACGAGGAGCTCCAGTCGGGCAACGAAGAACTCGAGACAATGAACGAGGAGATGCGAGCGCGCACGACCGAGCTCGACGAGGCCCGTACCTTCCTCGAGGGCGTGCTGTCCAGCGTGGCCGCGGCCGTCGTTGTGCTCGACGCCGAGCTGTTGGTGCGTAGCTGGAACCGTGGCGCCAGCGACCTGTGGGGGCTTCGGCTGGACGAGGTGCAGGAGCGGGGCTTCTTCACCCTCGACTTCGGCCTTCCGACCGATGAGGTACGCGTGGTCGTCCAGCAGTGCCTCGAGACCGGGCAGCGAGCCGGGCCGATCGAGGTCGAGGCGATCAACCGGATCGGCCGGACGATCAAGTGCTCGGTGAGTTGCTCGCCGCTCGACGGCCCGAACGGTGGCCTGGTGCTGCTGATCGAGGAAGTCAGCCGCGACTAGCGACTAGCGGCTCGTTGTGCTGTCGGTGGGCGGCGCCAGCTGTACGTCACGGAGTCGGCCGTCGACGACCTCCTCAGCGATCGCGCTGAGGCGATGGCCGTTGCGGCGCGCGTGGCCGCGCAGGATCTCGAACGCGGCATCGGGTGTGATGCTGCGCCATGCCGAGACGATGCCCTTGGCCTGCTCGATGACCACCCGGCTGTGCAGCGCTCGCTGCAACTGCTCGACGCGGCGCTGGCTCTGCCGGTAGGCACGCTGATGACTCAGGCCGAGGGTTGCCGCGCTGGCCAGGATCGCGAGTAAGTCGCCGTCGATCTGCTCGGCAGACTGCTGGTCCGGGTCGAGCACGCTGATCGCCCCGAGCATCTCGGTGCCGCGCCGCAATGGAAAGGCGCTGACGCCGGTGAAGCCGGCACCTCGGGCAACCGGACCATATCGCGGCCAGCTCCCGTCGACGACGTCGAGCGTCTGGTGCTTCAGGTGCTGGCCGGTGCCGTGGCAGGTCGTGCAGGGTCCCTCCTTGTAGCGGGACTCCACCGACATCAGATCTCGCATCCGCCGGGTGGCCGCTGCGGGCGTCGCCAGGCTGCCGGTGTCGGTCGTCACCAGCAGGCCGATCTCGGCCGGTGCGACGAGCTCGGACAGGTGTCGGGTCAGGGTCTCGAGATAAGCCGCTTCGCGGACATCCATGCTGTCGGCAAGTTCGATCATGGTGTCGGCGAGCCAGGCTTCGCGGTCCTCCATGACGGAGCCCCCTCCTTCCCGCGCCGCTTGATCGGACTATACGCCCGTAAGCCACGGTCTGGTCACCTCGACCCGGATGGAGCGTAGATTTGTCTCCGTGGCATCGGTAGCTGCGGCAAGGGCGAAGATGGCCGACTTGTCGCAGCGCGCAACGTTGGAGCGTCGGCGGGCGGCCCGAGCGGCCGCCGTTGCGGCCGAGTTCGAAGGTCGACTCAATACGGACCCGGCGTCGCTGCGGCCGCTGTGTTCCCGCCTGGCCGAGCTGCATCGCCGGCTGGAAGCCCGCCATCTCTCGGCGGCCCGGCTGCACGAGGCCTATGCGTCAAGTCTCGACCGCTGGGCCATCGACGATGATCTGACCGCAGATGTGCCGACCTTCATCGATGCCGTCGCCTCGGCGGTCGGACGGCGCAGTGCTTCGGTCACCCTGCTCGATCGCAACGGAGACGAATCGCTGGTCGCGACGTCGGACGCCACGGCCCGGCTTGCCCACGACGTCGAGTTCGTGATGGAGGAAGGCCCGGCCCGCGACGTCGCGGCGCGCCTGCGGCCGCTACGGGTGGACTCCTTCGAGCTGCTGGAGCGTTGGCCCCGCTACGGCCCGGCCGTCGCCGACCACGGTGTGGGATCCCTGATCGGTCTGCCGTTGCGGCAGGAGCCAGGCAGCTGCTTCGGAGCGTTGTGCATCTTCGACCCGAGCCCGAGGGGGGCCGCCAATGTCGCGGCGATCTCGGGTCGGGTCGCTGACGCCCTCACGCACACCGTGCTCAATCTGCCGGGTGCGATCTCTGACGACGAGGTTCCGGCGGTTCCGCTGTTCGACGGGGCCGATTTCCATGCGACGGTCAACCGGGCCGCCGGCATCGTGGCGGCCACATTGGGCTGCGATCTGACCGACGCCGTCGCACTGCTCCGTGCCCGTGCTTTCGCCGACGGTCTACCGATGGAGACACTGGCGCATCGCGTGATCGAAGGCGACGTACAGATCTAGATCCAGCTGCAACGAGCAGTCGGGCCGGCCGAAGCGTAGATTGTCCTTGTGGCATCCGTAGCCGCCGCAAGGGCGAAGATCGCGGAGCTGTCGGAACGCGCTGCCGTGGAGCGCCGTCGGGCGGCTCGAGCTGCTGCCATCGCCGCCGAGTACGAAACGCGTATCGATGTGCCGCCGGCCTCGCTGCGACCGCTTCGGGTTCGCATGGCCGCGCTGCACCGACGGCTGGAGGCGCGCCATCTCGAGTCGGCGCGGTTGCAGGAGCTCTACGCGTCGCGGCTCGATATCTGGACCTCGGGTCGTGACTCGACGACCGCGTGGCCGACCTTCATCGATGCGATCACCTCGGCGATCGGAAGCCGAAGCGCCGCGGTCACCCTGCTCACCGACGACGGAATCGAGTCCGTGGTCGCGGCGTCTGACCGCACCGCCCGCCTCGCCCACGACGTCGAGTTCGTCATGGGGGAGGGACCGGCCCACGACGTGGCCTCGGCGATGCTTCCGCTGCGGGTGGACGGCCCGGCGCTGAAGCAGCGATGGCCCCGCTACGGTCCGGTCGTCGTCGAGTACGGCGTCGGCTCGGTGATCAGCCTGCCGCTGCGGCAGGAGCCTGGTGGCTTCCTGGGAGCCCTGTCGGTCTACGATCCGACCCCGGCCGGGACCGCCAGTGTCCAGGCAGCGACTATCAGGGTGGCCGACGCCCTGACCCACACCGTGCTCAACGTTCCTGGCTCGATCGCCGACGACGACGTACCGGCCGTCCCGATGTTCGATGAGGCCGACTTCCTCGCGACGGTCCACCAGGCGGCGGGCATCGTGTCCGCCACGCTCGCCTGCAAGATGAGCGATGCGATGGCCATGCTCCGGGCTCGATCGTTCGCCGACGGGATGCCGGTCGAGACACTGGCGCGCCGCGTGATCGACGGTGACGCGCAAATCTAGATCTTGGGTACATTCGGGGCCGTGATGCAGGAGTCGGCGACACTGGCCATGGACGGCCGCATCCGCGCCAGGCAGGCGGCGGGCGAGCCCGTCCTCCATCTCGGTTTCGGCGAGGCCGGCCTGCCGGTGCATCCGGCCGTCGCCGAGGTGCTCGCGTCGTCGGTCGGACACAACTCCTACGGCCCGGTCGCGGGCGCACTCGACGCCCGCCGGGCGGCCGCGGGCTACCTCGAACGCCGCGGGCTGCCGACCGATCCGGACCAGATCGTCCTCGCGCCGGGCAGCAAGGCGCTGCTGTTCGCGCTGATCGCGACACTGCCCGGCGACGTGGTGCTGCCGTGCCCGTCCTGGGTCAGCTATGCCGCACAGGCCGCGCTCGTCGACCGCCGGGTGATCTCGGTGCCGATCCCCGAGTCGACCGGCGGCGTCCCCGATCCCACGCTGCTCGACGAGGCGGTCGGCCGGGCTCGCAGCAACGGACTCGATCCCGGGATCCTCGTCGTGACGATGCCCGACAACCCGACCGGCACGGTGCCGCCGGGCGACCTGGTCGAGGCAGTCTGCGAGGTCGCGGGACGCCATGGACTGGTCATCGTGTCCGACGAGATCTACCGCGACCTCGCCTGGCCCGGCCACGAGGTGGTGAGCCCGGCCGGTCTGGCTCCGGACCGTACGGCTGTCACGACCGGCTTGAGCAAGGCGATGGCGCTCGGCGGCTACCGCATCGGGTTCGCCCGGCTGCCCGACGGGGAGTGGGGCCGAAGGCTGCGACCCGATGTGGTCGGCGTGGCCAGTGAGATCTGGTCGAGCCTCGCCGGTCCGATGCAGGCCGTCGCCGAGTACGTGCTCGACGAGCCCGAGGCGGTCGTCGATCACGTACGCGACAGTCGCCGGCTGCATCAGACGGTCGCGACCGCCATACATCGGGAGTTCGCCGCGATCGGCGCCGAGTGCCGTCCGCCGTCCGGCGCCTTCTACCTCTATCCGGACCTGTCGAGTCTGCGGCCGCGCCTTGCCGAACGGGGGATCTCGACCGGGTTCGAGCTGACCGAGTCGCTGCTGGACGACTACGGCGTTGGAGTTCTGACCGGCGAGGCGTTCGGCGACGATCCGAAGGCGTGGCGGTTCCGCGTGGCGACCAGCTTGCTCTACGGCCGGACCGACGAGGAGCGATGGCAGGCGCTGCGCAGCGCGGACCCGCTCACGTTGCCGTGGATCGCTGATGCACTGACCCAGCTGCGTACCGCACTGACCGCTTTCGCCGCCTGACACCGACCGCGGCGGTCAGAGCCAGTCCTTGCGGCGAAACAGCACGTACAACCCGACCGAGAGTCCGACGACGACGCTCGTGGACACCCAGTAGCCCCACGTCTGTTGGAATCCGGGGAACGGGATGTTCTGGCCGTAGTAGCCGGTGATCGCGGTCGGCACCGCGATGATCGCCGCCCAGCCGGTCACCTTCTTCATGATCGAGTTCAGCCGGTTGCTCTGCAGGTTGAGCTGGGTCTCACGCAGGGTCGTGACCAGGTCCCGCAGCGACTCGGTCCACTCCGTGACCCTGAGGACGTGGTCGTAGACGTCCTGGAAGTACGGCGCCATCTGGTCGTCGACCAGGTGCAGGTCGCGGCGCATCAGCGTGTTCACGACCTCGCGCATCGGGAGCACGACCCGTCGTACGAACACCAGACTCTTCCGCAGGGCGAGTGCCCGTCGCTGGAGATCGGTCTGGTCGGGCCGTTCGGCGAACATCAGGTCCTCGAGCGACTCGATCTGGTCGTCGAGGGTCTGGATGACCTCGAAGTGCCCGTCGACCACATAGTCGAGCAGCCCGTGGAGCAGGAAGCCGACCCCACTCTTCGCCAGCTCCATCGAGTCGTCCCAGCGCTCGACCACCTCGTCGATGTCGAAGTCCTCGTCGTGCCGCACGGTGACGAGTGCGTGGGGGGTGATGAACGCGGCCAGCTCCGACTTCACCAGGACCCCGGTGTCGGGATCGAGGCGCACCGCGTACGCGGTCATGAAGGAATAGGTGTCGTAACGGTCCAGCTTGGGCCGCTGGTGCGGGTCGAAGACGGCCTCCACGGTGAGCTCGTGGAGGTTGAGCTCATCGCTGATGGTGCCGAAGTCGGCCTCGGTGGGAGAGCACATGTCGAGCCACACGGTCGCGCTCGGATCGTGCAGGTGATCCGAGATTTCGGCGGCCGGGAAGTTCTCGGCCACCAGGACACCGTTGCGGTAGAGCCGGGTGCGCTCCATGACGGCAGGCTAGCTCGCCGACCGGAGGCGGGTACGGTCGGCCGTGGAGGTTCCAAACCGTGACGACTCAGTCGACTCGCCGGCTCGTGACCAGCGACGTCGCGCGTGCGACCCCGACCGAGACCGCCGCTGCCGACGAGGCGGCTGCCGGGATGCAGGCCTTCGCGTATCGCTTGCTGTCGGAGCATCCGGAGTTGTTCGGCGGGCCGAATGCGGTGGTGTCGTCGGCGAGCATCGGCACGGCGTTCGCGATGCTGCGGGCCGGTGCGACGGGGGAGACGGCGGCGCAGATCGACGACGTGCTCGGCTTCCCGTCGTCAGGACTCGGCCCGGCGTACAACTTCCTCACCGAACATTGGAAGACGCCGAGCCAGGACGGCCCGGAGCTCTCGGTCGCGAACGAGTTGTTCTTCCAGCGGGGCTTGGCGTTCAGGACGGCCTTCCTCGACGCGCTGGCGCGGGACTTCGGTGTCGGCGTCCAGACCGTCGACTTCACCGGCGACGCCGCCGAGGTGATCAACGCCTGGGTGCGGGAGCAGACCCGCGACCGGATCCAGGGACTGTTCGACCAACTGTCGCCGTCGACCCGGCTGGTGCTGGCGAACGCCATCTATCTCAAGGCGACCTGGGTCAGCCAGTTCTCTGCGGAGGCAACGTGGGACGCCGAGTTCCGCCGTTCGGCCGGCGAGCCGGTCCACGTCCCGTTCATGCACCAGACCTCGGACTTCGACTTCGTACGCGAGGACGGCTGGTCGGCGGTCCGGCTGCCGTACCGCGGTGGCGACCTGTCGATGTGGGTGCTGCTGCCCGACAACATCGCGGATCCGGTCGCGTTGCTCGACCCGGCGGTGCTGGGCCAGGCAACGGGATCGGCGACCCGGCAGGTCGTGGAGCTGTCGCTGCCCAAGTGGGACTTCCGCAGCGATGTCACGCTGACCGATGTCCTGCCGGCGATGGGAATGCCGAAGGCGTTCGGCCCGGCCGCGGAGTTCGGTGGCATTGCCGACACGCCGCTGATGATCGACGACGTCATTCACCGCGCCGACATCACCGTCGACGAGGAGGGCACCGAGGCGGCCGCCGTCACGGCCATCATCATGCGGGTCGCCATGGTCATCTCGTCAGCAGAGGCGGTCTTCGACGCGGACCATCCGTTCGCGTTCGCGGTGCTGCACGACGCCACCGGTTCGCCGCTGTTCGAGGGCGTGGTCGGCAATCCGACTGGAGAATCGACATCGCGGGGGTCCTGAGCCCCACGATGTCGATTCTCCGGCCGGGTCGCTCGGCAGCGGCTCCCGGCGGCCATGCCGGGTGACCGCCTCCCTCCCGTACGCGCGCCGCAGGTCCGACATATCGCCCACGCGGCCACGCGTCCGGGAGGGAGGGCATCGCGAAAGCTCATCAAACGGACATTGGGACGCCTTAGAGACCGACCAATCGACATCGCGGGGGTACTGAGCCCCACGATGTCGATTCTCGGGTCGCGGCCTATCGAGTCAGTTGTCTCCGCCGTGGTCGCCGTCGTCCTTGCTGCTCACGACGTGGAAGTTCGCGTCGAGCTGGACGTCGACCTGGCTGCCGTCGTTCATCGTGACCTCGACCTCGTACTTGCTGTCCTCGTCGTTGACCTCGGTCTCGGTCACCCGGCCACCGCCGGTGTACTTGAGCGCCGCGGTCGAGGCCTTCTGGAGCGCATCTCCGGTGATCGGCGTCTGGGATCCTTCGTCGTCGCCGACGCCACTCGCGACGGCGATGCCGGTTCCTCCCGCGATGACCAGGACGCCCGCCCCGACCCCGATGGCGACCTTCGCGCGCTTCTGCATTGCTCTCTCCTCACGCCGATTTCAGTATGCCTAGCCTCGCGGGCGGTCGCTGAAGCGGGCCTGAACGGCGATCAGGCCAGGACCCTCGTTCGGCGCTCGCCCCACTCGAGGGCACTGGCGATCGCGTCGTCCAGGCTGAGCTCGGCCTGCCAGTCGAGCAGCCGGGCCGCCTTGTCGACGTTGGCGTAGGCGCCGATCGCGTCGCCGGGCCGCGGCGGCGCCTCCCGGGTCGGGACCGGCCGGCCGTACACCCGCTCGAAGGCCGCGAGGAGCTCGCGGACCGTGACGCCGCTGCCGGTGCCCAGGTTGATGATCGTGCTCGTGGCCTGCTCGGCCGCTAGCACGGCGTCGAAGCGCTCGACCGCCGCCACATGCGCTTGCGCGAGATCCCACACGTGGACGTAGTCGCGGATCCCGGTGCCGTCGGGCGTCGGGTGGTCGGTGCCAGTGATGACGAACTCGTCGATGTCACCGCGGGCCGCCGCGACGAGCCGGCCCAGAACGTGACTCGGCAGGGTGTCCTGGATGCCGGAGCGGTAGTTCGGATCCGCCCCGATCGGATTGAAGTAGCGCAGCATGATCGCCCGGAGCTCGGTCGCGGCGCAGATGTCGGTCAGGGCGAGCTCCATCATCCGCTTGGTCCGCGCGTACGGCGAGGGCGGCTCCAGCGGTGACTCCTCGGTGACCTCGAAGGTCTCGCTCGGGGCGTAGAGCGACGCCGTGGAGGAGAACACGATGCGCGGTTTGCCGAGCGCGGTCAGCTCGTCGAACAGCTCCAGCGACTTGGTGACGTTGTCGCGGTAGTAGGCGTACGGCTCGGCGACGCTCTCGGGCACGACGATCCGCGCCGCGCAGTGGATCGTGCAGTCGAGGTCGGGATGGTCGTCGACGATCCGGCGAAGGGTGTCGCGGTCGGCGATGTCGGAGGCGTAGAAGGCGCGGTCGCCGACGAACTCGCGCCGCCCGGCGCCGAGGTGGTCGAGGACCACCGGCACATGTCCGCCGTCCTCGAGCGCGGTCGCGATCGTGCTCCCGATGTAGCCGGCTCCGCCGGTGATCAGAACCTTCATCCCGCGACCCTAACCGAAGGGTGCAAAAGGAGCAGGCGTAAGGATCGCGTCAAGACGCGTCAAGGGGCCGTCAAGACCCTCCGGTACGCCGTCCGGCGGGACTTCACTGGCGGCATGAGCGATCTCATTTTCGTCGCCCTGACGGTGGCGTTCTTCGCGTTGTGCGTCGCCTACGTCCGCGGCTGTGACCGGATCGTCGAGTCCGGTAGCCAGCCGTCGGAGGAGGCGGCTCCGGAGCCGGACCGCGCGCTCGCTGAGAATCCGCGATGAGCGCTGATCAGATCGTGGGGCTGGTCGTCGCGGTCTTCCTCGCCGGCTACCTGGTGTGCGCCCTGGTCTTTCCGGAGCGGTTTTGATGTCGGGCGCGGGGTGGGCGCAGTTCGCTGCGTTGATCGCCCTTACGTTCGTGACCGCGCCTGCCCTGGGGTGGTACATGGCGAAGGTCTACGGCGACGAGGGCAAGGCGCCCGGCGATCGGGTCTTCCTCCCGGTCGAGGGGGTGATCTACCGGATCTGCCGGGTCGACCCCGACCGGGAGCAGAACTGGAAGGTCTACGCCTACTCGGTGCTGGCCTTCAGCCTGGTCTCCTTCCTGCTGCTGTACGTGTTGCTCCGGATCCAGGGCAGCCTGCCGCTGAACCCCAACGATCTGCCGGACGTCATCCCGCACCTGTCGTTCAACACCGCGGTCAGCTTCATGACCAACACGAACTGGCAGTCGTACGCCGGCGAGGTGACGCTGAGCAACTTCTCGCAGATGGTCGGCCTGACCGTACAGAACTTCGTGTCAGCGGCGGCCGGCATGGCGGTTATGGCGGCGCTGATCCGCGGTCTGGCGCGGCGCCGGGCCAACACGCTCGGCAACTTCTGGGTCGACCTGACCCGGTCCACGATCCGGATTCTGCTGCCGCTGGCCTTCTTCGTCGCGGTCATCCTGGTCAGCCAGGGCGTGATCCAGAACTTCCACGGCAACGCCACCGTGACGACCCTGGAGGGTGCCTCGCAGACGATCCCGGGCGGTCCGGCCGCGGGTCAGGTCGCGATCAAGCAGCTCGGCACCAACGGCGGCGGGTTCTTCAACGTGAACTCGGCGCACCCGTTCGAGAACTCCACGCCGTTCAACAACTTCGTGGAGACCTGGGCGATCCTGATCATCCCGTTCGCCCTCGCGTTCACGTTCGGCTACATGGTGCGCAGCCGGCGGCAGGGGTACGCGGTCTTCGCGATCATGTTCATTATCTGGGCCGGCATGTCGCTGTTCGCGATGGGCCTCGAGACGCACGGAAACTCCGACCTGAATGCGTTCGGCGTCGACCAGGGCATCAGCTCCGACCAAACCGGCGGCAACATGGAAGGGAAGGAGCTGCGCTTCGGTCCAGAAGCGTCCGGCTTATGGGCGGCGTCGACGACTGGCACGTCCAATGGGTCGGTCAACTCGATGCACGACAGCTTCACTCCGCTCGGCGGTGGCATTCCGATGCTGCACTTGATGCTCGGCGAGGTCAGCCCCGGCGGTGTCGGCGTCGGCCTGAACGGTCTGCTGATCATGGCCATGCTGTCCGTGTTCATCGCGGGTCTCATGATCGGGCGTACGCCGGAGTACCTCGGCAAGAAGATCGAGTCGTCAGAGATGAAGCTGATCGTGCTCTATCTGCTGGCGATGCCGGCCACGGTGCTCTGCTTCACCGCGGCGTCCTCCGTACTGGACTTCGCACTCGACTCTCGGCTGAACCCGGGCCCGCACGGCCTGTCCGAGATCATGTACGCCTTCACGTCGGCGTCGAACAACAACGGATCGGCCTTCGCCGGTCTGACCGCGGCGACGAACTGGTACGACACGACGCTCGGCATCGCGATGCTGATCGGCCGCTTCTTCCTGATCATTCCGGTGCTGGCGATCGCGGGCTCGATGGCTCGTAAACAGCCGGTTCCGGCGTCCTCGGCGACCTTCCCGACCCACACACCGCTGTTCGTGGGTCTGACCATCGGAGTCGTGTTCATCGTCTCCGGCCTGACCTTCTTCCCCGCACTCTCGCTCGGCCCGATTGTCGAGCAGTTGGCTATGTAGGAGTACGACGCCGATGTCCGACACCAAGATCCGGCCGGTGGGCAGCAGTGCCCGGGACCGGCATCCGCTCCCGACCCGGTCGTTGTTCGATCGATCGATCGTGCGGCGGGCTCTGGGTGACAGCTTCCGCAAGCTCGATCCGAGGGTGCAGGCGCGCAACCCGGTCATGTTCGTGGTCCTGGTCGGCAGTGTGCTGACGACGATCTTCTTCCTCCGCGACCTGTCCGACTCCACTGCCGCCGAGAACGTCTTCGCGGGCCTGGTCGCGCTGTTCCTGTGGTTCACCGTGCTCTTCGCGAACTTCGCCGAGGCGATGGCCGAGGGCCGCGGCAAGGCGCAGGCCGACACGCTCCGCAAGACCCGGACCGAGACGATGGCGCATCGCCGGCTCAGGGGCGGGTCCGTCGAGGAGGTCTCGGCCACCCAACTGCGGGTCGGCGACGAGTGCGTCGTGTCGGCGGGGGAGGTGATCCCCAGCGACGGCGACGTGATCGACGGGATCGCCAGCGTCGACGAGTCCGCGATCACCGGCGAGTCGGCACCGGTGATCCGCGAGTCCGGCGGCGACCGGTCCGCGGTGACCGGTGGCACTCGGGTGCTGTCCGACCAGATCGTCGTCCGGATCACGGCCCGGCCCGGCGAGACCTTCCTCGACCGGATGATCGCGCTGGTAGAGGGCGCCGAGCGGCAGAAAACACCGAACGAGATCGCGCTGAACATCCTGCTGGCGGGCCTGACGATCATCTTCCTGCTCGCCGTCGTGACTCTGCAGCCGTTCGCGATCTACTCCGGCGCCGAGCAGACCATCATCGTCCTGGTCGCGCTGCTGGTCTGCCTGATCCCGACCACGATCGGCGCCCTGCTGTCCGCGATCGGGATCGCCGGGATGGACCGCATGGTGCAGCGCAACGTGCTCGCCATGTCCGGTCGTGCCGTCGAGGCGGCCGGCGATGTCGACACCCTGCTGCTCGACAAGACCGGCACCATCACCCTCGGCAACCGGCAGGCCGCCGCGTTCATCACGGCTCCGGACGTACTCGACCACGAGCTCGCCGTCGCCGCGTACGCCTCGAGCTTGGCCGACGAGACGCCCGAGGGTCGCTCGATCGTGGCGTACGCCGAGCGGAACTACGGCCTGTCGAAAGAGTCGCAGGAGCAGGACAAGGGCAAGCTGGTCGCGTTCAGTGCCCAGACCCGGATGAGCGGGATCGACCGGGACGGGGTCTCGATCCGCAAGGGCGCGACCGACGCGGTACAGCAGTGGGTCGAGGCCGCCGGTGGCCAGGTCCCGGAAGCGGTCCAGACGATCTCGCACGGCATCTCGGTCGACGGCGGAACGCCGCTGGCTGTGGCCGAGCGGGACACTCGCTCCGGCGTGACCCGCATGCTGGGCGTCATCCACCTCAAGGACGTGGTCAAGGAGGGCATGCGGGAGCGGTTCGTCCAGCTTCGGTCCATGGGCATTCGCACCGTGATGATCACCGGCGACAACCCGCTCACGGCGAAGGCGATCGCCGACGAGGCCGGCGTCGACGACTACCTCGCCGAGGCAACGCCAGAGGACAAGATGGATCTGATCAAGCGGGAGCAGACCGGCGGCGCGCTGATCGCCATGACCGGCGACGGTACGAACGACGCACCCGCCCTCGCCAAGGCCGACGTCGGCGTCGCGATGAACACCGGGACGCAGGCGGCCAAAGAGGCCGGCAATATGGTCGACCTCGACTCGGACCCGACGAAACTCATCGAGATCGTTGAGATCGGCAAGCAGCTGCTCATCACGAGGGGATCGCTGACGACGTTCTCGATCGCCAACGACGTCGCGAAGTACTTCGCGATCATCCCCGCGATGTTCAGCGGCGTACTCCCCGCGCTGGACACGCTCAACGTGATGCAGCTGCACTCGCCACGCTCGGCGATCCTGTCGGCGGTCATCTTCAACGCGCTCATCATCGTGGCGCTGATCCCGCTTGCGCTGCGGGGCGTCCGGTTCCGGGCCGAGCGGCCCGAGATGATGCTGCGCCGCAACCTGCTGATCTACGGGCTCGGCGGCGTCATCATCCCTTTCATCGGCATCAAGCTCGTCGACCTCGTCATCGTCGCGTTAGGAGTCTCGTGATGCGTCGCCAACTGCAGGCCGCGCTCGGCATGCTGCTGCTTTTCACGGTGATCACCGGCATCGTGTACCCGCTGGCGGTCACCGGCGTCGCCCAGGCGTTGTTCTCGAACAAGGCGGACGGCTCGTTGATCGAGCGCGACGGACAGGTGGTCGGCTCGTCCCTCATCGGCCAGCAGTTCAAGCAGCCGCAGTACTTCCACCCGCGGCCGTCGGCGGTCGGCTACGAGGGAGGGCTGAGCTCGGGGAGCAACCTCGGCCCGACCAACCCAGAGTTGCTGAAGGCTGTCGAGCGCCGGGCCGACCGCTACCGCGAGGACAACGGCCTTCCGCCCAATGCCGAGGTTCCGGTGGATGCCGTGACAGCCTCCGGGTCCGGTCTCGATCCCGACATCTCCGTGGCCAACGCCCGGCTGCAGGCACCGAGAGTCGCGGAGATTCGCGGCATGGACATCACCACCGTGCTCAACCTGATCAGCGAGCACACCGCCGAGCGTACGTTCGGATTCCTCGGCGAGCCGAGGGTGAACGTACTCGAGCTCAACCTGGCCCTCGACGCGCAAGAATGATGACATGAAGCGGGGCCAGCTCCGGATCTACCTCGGCGCCGCTCCCGGGGTAGGCAAGACCTTCGCGATGCTCTGCGAGGCCCGACGAGCCAAGGAGCGAGGTCGCGACGTCGTCGTCGGATTCGTCGAGGTGCATGGCCGCGCTCACACAGCCGAGCAGATCGGCGACGTCGAGGTCCTCCCTCGCAAGCGGATGACCTATCGGGGCACGACGTTCGAGGAGTTCGACATCGATGCCGCGCTCGCCCGGCGACCGGCGCGGGTGCTCGTCGACGAGCTGGCCCACACCAACGTGCCCGGCAGCCGCAACCCCAAGCGCTGGCGGGACATCGAGGAGCTCCTGGACGCGGGCATCGACGTCATCTCCACGCTCAACATCCAGCATCTCGAGTCGCTGAACGACGCGGTCGAGTCGATCACCGGGGTCAAGCAGCGCGAGACAGTCCCCGACGAGGTCGTACGCCGGGCCGACCAGATCGAGCTGGTCGACATCACTCCCGAGGCGCTACGGCGGCGGATGGCCCACGGCAACGTCTACGCGCCGGAGAAGGTCGACGCCGCGCTGAGTCGCTATTTCCGGGTCGGCAATCTCTCGGCGCTTCGTGAGCTGGCGCTGCTGTGGCTCGCCGACCGGGTCGATGAAGGGCTGGAGCATTATCGAGACAAGGAGGGAATCGCCGCGAGCTGGCCGGCTCGCGAGCGGGTCGTCGTCGCCCTCACCGGAGGCCCTGAGAGCGAGGTACTGCTGCGCCGGGCAGCCCGGATCGCGTCCCGCGGCGCGGGTGGCGAGCTGCATGCCGTGTACGTCGTACGCAGCGACGGCCTGGTCGCGGCCAACCCGAACCGGCTGGCCCGGCAGCGGGCCCTGACCGAGGAGCTGGGCGGCGCCCATCACACGGTCGTTGCCGACGACGTCGCCGAGGCCATTCTCGATTTCGCCCGTGGGGTCAACGCCGCCCAGATCGTCGTCGGAGTGAGTCGGCGGCGGCGCTGGAAGGCGATGCTCGCGGTCGGCGTCAGCGAGCGCATCGTCGCCGGGTCCGGCGACATCGACGTCCACTTGGTCAGCCATGCGTACGCCCGCCGCGGCCGGCTGCTGCCGTCGCGGGGGCACGCGCTCGGCCGCCGTCGGCTGGTCATCGGCTGGCTGCTCGCTCTAGCTGGCTCCGCCTTGATGACCACGGTTTTGGCCGCGACCCGCGATCTGCATGATCTGACCTTTGAGGCGATGCTGTTCCTCGCCCTGACGGTGATCTGCGCGCTGGTCGGCGGCTGGTGGCCGGCCGTCACGGCAGCCGTGCTGGACGCCTTGTTCCTCAACTTCTTCTTCATCGAGCCGCTGTTCACGCTGAGCATCGCCGACCCGGTGGCGGTCCTGGCGCTCGTGCTGTTCCTGGTCGTCGCGATCGCGGTGGCGTCGGTGGTCGAGCTCGCCGAGCGTCGCCGCCTGTTCGCGACCCGTGCTCAGGTGGAGGCCGACACCCTGACGCTGCTGAACCACGCGCTGCTCCGCACCGAGCACGGTGTGCTGGCGGTGCTGGAGCTGCTGCGCGAGACGTTCGGCGGGACGTCCGCGGCGCTGCTCCGCAACCAGCGGGCCGGGCGGTGGGAAACCATCGCGTCGGTCGGACAGGACCCGGCCGTCGACCCCGACCAGGCCGACACCGAGACCGAGGTGTCCGACGATGTCGTGCTGGTGCTCAACGGCCGGCTGCTGTCGCCGCAGGAGCATCGGGTGCTGTCGGCCTTCGCGACCCATATCGCGGTGGTGCTGGAGCGCGAGGAGCTGGCCCGGAAGGCCGCCAGCGTGCAACAGCTCGAGGAGGGCAACCGGATCCGGACCGCGTTGCTGGCCGCGGTCTCACACGACCTGCGTACTCCGCTGGCCGGCATCAAGGCCGCCATCTCGAGTCTGCGCTCGGAGGACATGGACTGGACGCCGGAGGACGAGAGCGAGCTGCTCGCCGCCGTCGAGGAGTCGGCCGACCGGCTGGACTCGATCGTCGCCAACCTGCTGGATCTCAGTCGCCTGCAGACCGGCGTGGTCGCCCCCACGACACGGGACGTCGGGCTCGATGATGTCGTGGCGCGGTGCGTTCGGACCGTGTCGGAGCCGTCGCGGGTCGAGCTGAGCTTCGCGCCGGAGCTGCCGGACGTACGCGTCGATCCAGGACTGCTCGACCGGGTGGTCGCGAATCTCGTCGACAACGCGCTGCACCACGCGCCGACCGGTTCGCCGGTGCTGGTGAATGCCAGCAGCTTCGGCGACCGGGTGCAGCTGCGGATCGTCGATCGCGGACCCGGCGTACCCGATGCCGACAAAGAGCGCATCTTCGAGCCGTTCCAGCGTCTGGGCGATGCGCCGGCCGGCGACGGGGTCGGGCTCGGCCTGGCGGTGGCGAAGGGACTCACCGAGGCGATGGGCGGCACCCTGACGGCCGAGGACACACCCGGCGGCGGGCTGACCATGCTCGTCGAGCTGCGGGCGGCGCCGATCCACCGGGTCCAGGAAGTGCCAGCATGAGCCCGCACCGACACGAGACTTGGCGTTGTGGTCGCGATGGCAGCCGCGAATGCAAGTCTCGTGTGAGCGAGCCGGTGCGATGACCTCGGTCCTGGTCGTCGACGACGAGCCCGCGATCGTTCGTACGCTGTCGATCAACCTGCGGGCTCGGGACTACGACGTCTTCGTCGCGGGCGACGGCCGGACCGCGCTCGACGTGTGCCGCCAGGAGAAGCCGGACGTGGTGCTGCTCGACCTGGGCCTGCCCGATCTCAGCGGTGTCGACGTGCTGCGGGAGCTTCGGAGCTGGAGCCAGGTGCCGGTGGTGGTCCTGTCGGCCCGGCACGGCTCGGACGACAAGGTGGAGGCGCTCGACGAGGGCGCCGACGACTACGTCACCAAGCCGTTCGGGATGGACGAGCTGCTGGCACGACTGCGGGCGGCGGTGCGACGCTCAGGCGGCTCCGACGGCGACGGGGTCGTCGAAACCGAGGCGTTCAAGCTCGACCTGGGCGCCAAGCAGGCCTGGCGCGACGGCGACGAGGTACATCTGACGCCGACCGAGTGGAGTCTGCTCGAGGCGCTCGTACGCCGTCCTGGCCGGCTGGTGCCCCAGCGCCAGCTGCTCCATGACGTCTGGGGTCCGGCGTACGGGTCGGAGACGCATTACCTGCGGGTGTACATGGCGCAGCTGCGCCGCAAGCTCGAGCCGGACCCGGCCCGGCCGCGCTACCTGATCACCGAGCCCGGCATGGGCTATCGCTTCGTCGGCTGATTCGATTCGGCGCTGCTGTCGATTCGGGGATCGGTCGTTCGTCATGGGATTGACAGAGGGCTCGAATCGAGGAGGACATATGCAGTACATGCTCTTGCTGGTCGGCGACGAGGACGCCGAGCGGGAAATGCCGGAGACGGAGCAGAAGCGGATCATCGAAGAGCACTTCGCCCTCGGTGACAAGCTGCGGGACACCGGGGCGCATGTCTTCGGTGTGGCGCTGCAGCCGTCGTCGACCGCCACCACCGTCGACGTGGCGGCCGGCGGCACCGTCACCGATGGGCCGTTCGCCGAGACGGCCGAGCAGATCGGCGGCATCTACTTCATCAACGCCGACGACCTCGACCAGGCGATCGGATGGGCCAAGCAGATGCCGGTCAGCCCGGGCCTGCGCGTCGAGGTGCGACCCGTACTCGACATGTGACCACTCGGAAGGGGAGGCCGCGTCGGCGTGCCGGTCTGTGGTCTGATGAAGACTCGGTGGGAGATCGGCGGTGAGTTCGGCTGGTGGGCGTGGTTCCGCGACCCGATGCGGGTCGTGCTGAGGTTGGCGATGAACCGGCCGGCGACCCGAGTCCGGCCCATGACGTGCTCGACGCGGCGCTCCGCGAGCACTGGGCCAGGCTGCTCGCCCTGCTGATCCGCGACTACGCCGACGTCGACCTGGCCGAGGAGAGTCTGTCGGAGGCGTACGCCGCGGCCGTCGAGCACTGGGAGCGCGGTGTCCCGGACAACCCGGCGGGCTGGCTCCTCACGACGGCGCGCCGCAAGGCGACCGACCGGCTGCGCCGCGAGGCGACCCTGGCCCGCAAGCTGCCACTGCTCGTCGTGGACGCGCCGACCGCGATGACGGGCGACGTCGACGTCGACGCGATCCCGGACGAGCGGCTGCGGCTGATCTGCACTTGCTGCCACCCGGCCCTGTCGCACGAGGCCAGCGTCGCGCTCACCCTGCGGCTGGTGGCCGGACTCCAGACCCGCGAGATCGCCCGGCTGTTCCTCGTCGGCGAGGCAACGATGGCCGCCCGGATCACCCGTGCCAAGCGCAAGATCGCCGCCTCCGGCATCCCGTTCCGAGTGCCCGATCGGGTCGACCTGCCCGACCGGCTGGCCCGGATCTGCTCGGTCGTCTATCTGCTGTTCACCGAGGGGTACGCCGCGACCATCGGACCCGACCTGGTCCGGACCCGACTGTGTGACGAGGCGATCCGGCTGCAGCGCGTCGTGGCCGAGCTGATCCCCACCAGCGCCGAGGCGGAGGGGCTGCTGGCCCTGATGATCCTGCAACACGGGCGTCGCGACGCCCGGATCGACGACGGCCGGCTGGTGCGCCTGTCGGAGCAGGACCGCGGTCGGTGGCACCGGGCCGAGATCGACACGGGTCTGCAACGGCTGAACGACGCCGTCACGAAGACCGACACGCCAGGGAGCTACCTGCTGCAGGCGGCGATCGCGGCCGAGCACATGCGAGCCCCCACTGCCGCGGAGACCGACTGGGCCGCGATCGCAACGCTCTACGTACGACTTGACCGGCTCACCGGCTCCCCGGTCGTCCGGCTCAACCGTGCGGTCGCGGTGGCCGAGGCGGAGGGGCCGGCGGCCGGACTCGCGCTGCTCGACGGGCTCGACGAGGAGCTGTCCCGGCACCATCGGCTGCCGGCGACCCGGGCCGAGCTGCTGCGCCGGCTCGGTGACCGGGACGGGGCGCTGGAGCAGTACGACCGGGCCCTCGAGCGGGTCGGCACCGACACCGAGCGGGCGTACCTCACAGCCCGGCGCGACGAGCTGACCGGCGGCTGAACGATGGGACTCTTCGTGGACCGCCGCCAGGCCGTCGTCTATCGACTGGCGGTGAACGACCTGGTCTCGCGGCTGCCGGCCGGCTCGTACGCAGCGGCGGCTCGCCATGCGCTCCAGGACAGTGCTCCACGCTCGGCGCTGGTGTCGCTCCATGCCCGAGTCGACGCCTGCGAGCCGACCGCATGGGAGGACGAGGCGCTGATCCAGACCTACAGTCCCCGGGCGGCAGTGCATGTGCTCCCGGCAGCGGACTGGGCACTCTTCACAGTCGGCCGGCTGCCAGTCGACCCCGATGCGCGCCGCTACATCGAGACCGAGGCCGATCGGGCAGTCGCCGCCCTTGACGGGCAGGAGGTACGCGGCAACGCCCTGCCACGGGACGTCGACGTCCGGGCCGCCTGTGCATCCGGGCGGATCGCGGTCCGATGGGACGCCCGGCTGACCTGGTATCGGGCCATGCCGGCTCCCGACGTCGACCTCGCCGAGACGCGCCGGGAGCTGTGCCGGCACCACGTCCACGCCTTTGGCCCGACGACTCCCGAGGCGTTCGCGTGGTGGGCCGGTCTCGCGATTTCCGACGGCCACGAGGTCTGGCGATCGGTCCGACCGGAGCTCGTCGAGGTCGATCTGGAGGGCCATTCGGCCTGGATCCTGGCGACCGACGAGGAGTCGCTGCGTACGGCGGCACCGCCACATGGCGTACGCCTGCTGCCCGCGGAGGAGTTGCGGCTGTTCGGCGCCGACCGGTACGGCCTGTTCGGCGGCCCGATGCGCAAGGTCGACTGGTCGACCGCCGACACCCACCATCCGCATCCGCTGATCGTCGACGGAGTGCCGGCCGGCGTCTGGGGACGCAAGAGCGGTCAGGTCACGGTCAAGCCGCGAGGTCGGTTGTCCGACGACGTACGCGCCCTGGTCGAGGCCGAGGCACTGGCGATGCCGATCCCGAACGCCAGCATGTCGGTCCGATTCGCCTAGCCCGGCGTCGGCGACCCTGTCCGGTAACCTGCCGAGCCGGTCCGGGTGAAGCCGAGGAGACGCATGCGCCGCAGACTGTTGTCGCATCCCGCGCGACTGCTGCCGGTGGCGTTCCTCATCGTGGTCGTCATCGGCGCGGTGCTGTTGATGCTGCCGGTCTCGCGGACGAACGACTCCGGCCTGCCCGGCATGACGGCGGCGTTCACCTCGGTCGGCGCCCTGACCGGCGGCCTTCCGATCGTCGACACTGGGACGTACTGGAGCCCGTTCGGCCAGGTCGTCATCCTGCTGCTGATCCAGATCGGCGGCTTCGGGATCATGACGCTCGCGACGTCGCTGGCGCTGCTGGTCAACCACCGGCTCGGTCTGCGTACGACGCTGGTTGCGCAGGCAGAGACGTCGGTCAGCCTGGGCGACGTCCGCCAGATCCTGCGGCGCATCGTGGTCATGACGGTGGCCATCGAGTCGGTCACGGCGCTGGTGCTGACCCTCCGCTATTGGATCGGCTACGACGACCCGATCGGCGATTCCATCTGGCGCGGCGTCTTCCATGCGGTGTCGGCGTTCAACAACGCCGGATTCAGCCTGGACTCCGCAAGCCTGGTGGGCTTCGTGAGCGATGCCTGGGTGATCATCCCGATCTGCGTGGCAGCCATCCTGGGCGGAATCGGGTTCCCGGTCCTCGTGGAGTTGGGACGCCGGGCCGGCCGGCCTCGGGAGTGGACGGTCCACACCCGGCTGACCGTGTACGGCTCGATCGCGCTGCTCGTGTTCGGTGCGCTGATGTTCCTCGGGTTCGAGTGGACCAATGACGCGACCATCGGCCCGCTCAGCCCCGGCGGCAAGCTGCTGGCGTCGTTCACCGGGTCAGTGATGCCGCGTACGACGGGGTTCAACTCGGTCGACTACGGCAGCGTTCAGCCCGAGACGCTGGCGGTCACCGACGGCCTGATGTTCATCGGCGGCGGCAGCGCCAGTACGGCCGGCGGGATCAAGGTGTCGACGTTCTTTCTGCTCGCCTTCGTGATCTGGTCCGAGGTGCGGGGTGAGCGCGACGTCAACGTCGGAGCCCGGCGGATCAGCAGCGCCACGCAGCGCCAGGCGTTGACCGTGGCGCTGCTGAGCGTCGGTGTGATCGCGGTCGGCACCGTCATCCTGCTGCCGCTCACCGATCGCGCCTTCGACGCGGTCGTCTTCGAGTCGATATCGGCCTTCTCGACCGTGGGGTTGACCACGGGGATCACCCCGGACCTGTCAAACTCGGCACAGGTCGTGGTGATGGTGCTGATGTTCATCGGCCGCGTCGGGCCGATCACGGCGGCCTCGGCACTCGCGTTGCGCAGCCGGCACCGGCTCTACCAGCTGCCGGAGGAACGGCCGATCGTCGGATAGGAGCGGGATGGCCAAGGACGGGACGACCGGCGACGGCGAGCCGGTGGTGGTCGTAGGACTCGGCCGCTTCGGCGGTGCACTGGCGCGATCGCTGGTCCGGATGGGTCACGACGTCCTCGCCATCGACCACGATCCGGCGCTGGTGCAGAGATGGGCCGGCGAGCTGACGCACGTGGTCGAAGCGGACAGCACCGACCCCGAGGCGCTCAAGCAGCTCGGCGTCTCGACGTTCCCCCGGGCCGTCGTCGGCATCGGCACCAACATCGAGGCCAGCGTGCTGACCGTGCTGTCGCTGATCGAGGTCGGGGTCACCGACGTGTGGGCCAAGGCCATCACCAAGCAGCACGGCAAGATCCTGCAGCGGGTCGGCGCGTCCCATGTCGTCTACGTCGAGACCGCGATGGGGGAGCGGATCGCCCACATGGTGTCCGGCGCGATGATCGACTACATCGAGTTCGACGACGGCTTCGCGATCGCCCGTACGAAGGCACCGGCCGAGTCGTACGACCGAAAGCTCGGCGAGTCGGCGTTGCGGACGAAGTACGGCATCACCGTCGTCGGCGTGAAGCGGCCGGGCCAGGACTTCACGTACGCGCGGCCGGAGACCGAGGTGCATCGCGGCGACCAGTTGATCGTGTCCGGCGCCACCGACCTGGTCGAGCGGTTCTGCGCCCTGACCCAGCGTGCGGCGGCGACCTGACGGAGACGCGGGACGTAATGCCCTGGGCGTTATCGACGAGAAGCGGCTACTCTTAGTGATATGCGTCAGGCACTGCTTCTTCCAAGGCCGCACTGACAGGACTTTCCAGTCAGTGCGGCGGCCCCTCCTGTGTGAGGGGCTTTGTCATGTCGGCATCATGTGCAGTCTGACGAGGAGATTCAGGAGAGTCCCGTGACCAGCGACCGAGAGCCGTCCGCGACCTACGAAGTCGCGGCGCTGCAGAAGAAGTGGCGACCGGTGTGGGAGCGGCTGGACCCGTTCCGGGCCGACGCCAAGACGACTGACACCGCGCCGGATCCGCGGGAGCGTCGCTACGCCCTGACGATGTACACCTATCCCTCCGGCGACCTGCACATGGGCCACGCTGAGGTCTTCGCGCTGCACGACGTCATCGCCCGCTACTGGTTCCAGCGCGACTTCAACGTGCTGAACCCGATCGGCTGGGACTCCTTCGGCCTGCCGGCGGAGAACGCCGCGATCCGCAACAACGAGAACCCCGCGACGTACACCTACGCCAACATCGAGACCCAGGCGGCGTCGATGCAGCGCTATGCGCTGGCGTTCGACTGGAGCCGGCGGCTGCACACCTCTGACCCGGAGTACTACGGCTGGCAGCAGTGGCTGTTCCTGCGGTTCTACGAGCGCGGCCTGGCCTACCGACGGGCGTCGTGGGTCAACTGGTGTCCCAAGGACCAGACCGTGCTGGCCAACGAGCAGGTCGTCGCCGGCAAGTGCGAGCGGTGCGGGACCACCGTGACCAAGCGCGAGCTGACCCAGTGGTACTTCAAGATCACCGACTACGCCCAGCGGCTGCTGGACGATATGGCCCAGCTGGAGGGTCGCTGGCCGGAACCGATCCTGACCGCGCAGCGCAACTGGATCGGCCGCTCCGAAGGCGCCCACATCGACTTCGTGGTCGAAGGACGCGACGAACCCGTCCGGGTGTTCACGACCCGGGAGGACACCCTGTTCGGCGCGACCTTCTTCGTCGTCGCGGCCGACGCGCCGCTGGCTCGTGAGCTGTGCGCTCCGGAGCAGCGCGAGGCGTTCGAGACCTACCTGGAGCAGGTCAAGCGCGAGACCGAGATCGACCGGCTGGCCGCCGACCGCGAGAAGACCGGCGTGTTCCTGGGTGTCCACGCGATCAACCCGGCCACTGACGAGCGGATCCCGGTCTATGCCGCCGACTACGTCCTGGCCGACTACGGCACTGGCGCGATCATGGCGGTCCCTGGTCAGGACCAGCGCGACTGGGACTTCGCGAAGGCGTTCGACCTGCCGATCGTGCGTACGGTGCAGCCGACGGCCGACTTCGACGGCGAGGCGTACACCGGTGACGGCCCGGCGATCAACTCGGCCAATGACGAGATCAGCCTGGACGGCATGGGGGTCGACGAGGCCAAGGCGACGATCACCGAGTGGCTGGAGAAGCAGGACCGCGGCCAGGGTGCGGTGACGTTCCGGATTCGCGACTGGCTGATCTCGCGACAGCGCTACTGGGGCTGCCCGATCCCGATCATCCACTGCGAGGCCTGCGGCGAGGTTCCGGTGCCCGAGGACCAGCTGCCGCTGGAGCTGCCGGACCTGCGCGGTCATGACCTGGCGCCCAAGGGAGTGTCTCCGCTGGCGGCTGCGACCGACTGGGTCGAGGTGACCTGCCCGAAGTGCGGCGGCCCGGCCCGGCGGGACAGCGACACGATGGACACCTTCGTCGACTCGTCGTGGTACTTCCTGCGCTACTGCGCGCCGCACTACGCCGACGGGCCGTTCGACGTCGAGCAGGTACGCCGGTGGATGCCGGTCGAGAACTACTTCGGCGGCGCCGAGCATGCCGTGCTGCACCTGCTGTACTTCCGGTTCTTCACCAAGGTGCTGCACGACATGGGCATGCTGGACTTCGTCGAGCCGACCAAGGGCCTGATCAACCAGGGCCAGGTGATCAACCGGGGCCACCGGATGAGCAAGTCCAAGGGCAACGGCGTCGACCTGGGGGAGCAGATCAACGAGTACGGCGTTGACGCGGTGCGGCTGACCATGGTGTTCGCCGGTCCGCCGGCCGACGACATCGACTGGGCCGACGTGTCGCCGGCCGGGTCGCATCGGTTCCTGCAGCGCGCCTGGCGAGTCGCCCAGGACGTCGCATCGGAGCCCGGTGTCGACGTGACTGCCGGCGACCTGGAGCTGCGCCGCGTCACCCATCGGGTGATCCACGACGCGACCGAGCTGGTCGAGTCGTACCGGTTCAACGTCATGGTGGCCCGGATCATGGAGCTGGTGAACGCCACCCGCAAGGCGATCGACTCCGGTCCGGGGCCGGCCGATCCAGCCGTACGCGAGGCGGCCGAGGTCACGTCGATCCTGCTGAGCCTGGTCGCGCCGTACACCGCGGAGGACATGTGGGAGGCGCTGGGTCACGAGCCGACCGTCGCGCTGGCCGGCTGGCCGACCGCCGACCCGGAGCTGCTGGTCCAGGAGACCGTGACCTGCGTCGTCCAGGTGCAGGGCAAGGTCCGGGCCCGGCTTGAGGTCGCGCCCGAGATCCACGACGACGAGCTGCAGGCACTGGCGCTGGCCGACCCGGGGGTCCGTCGGATCGTCGACGGCCGCGAGGTCCGCAAGGTGATCGTCCGGGCGCCAAACCTGGTCAATATCGTCATCTGACGGACCCGAGTCGATCCGGCCGCGGGCCGTACTCTGCATGGCTCGTACGCACTTTGCATGGTCTCGACGCCGTGCGAAGTGCGCACGCACCACGAGTTCGTGGTGACCGAGTGACGCACGAGGCGAGCGTCGCCGCTGCCCAGGTCGGCGCTGACGTGGCACCATCTAGCTGTGGTGACAACGTTGGCCGGACGGGCCGAGAACGCGACCCAGGCGAAGATCCTCAGGCTGCTGCGTGACGAAGGGCCGAAGGCCCGAGTGGAGTTGGGGGACCGCCTCGGCGTGTCCCGGACGACGATCGCGGCCGAGGTGACCCGGCTGGTCGACCTGGGCCTGGCGGCCGATGCCGGCCCGGCCGCCTCGCGCGGCGGACGGCGTTCGACGCTGGTCGATCTGGCCCCGGAGCTCCGGTTCGTCGGGATCGACACCGGCGCAACGTCGATCGACGTGGCGGTGACCGACGGGCGGCTCGGTGTGCTGAGCCAGCTCTCCGAGGAGCACGACATCCGGGTCGGTCCCGAGAAGACCCTCGCCCGGGCCCTCGAGCTCACCCGCAAGCAGCTCACCGAGCTCGGCATCGAGCGACCCAGCGGCGTCGGGATCGGCATCCCGGGCCCGGTCGACTTCCACGCCGGCGTACCGGTCTCACCGCCGATCATGCCGGGCTGGGACGGCTATCCGGTACGCGACGCGATGGCCCGCGAGCTCGGCTGCCCGGTCCTGGTCGACAACGACGTGAACGTGATGGCGCTCGGCGAGCAGCACGCCGGGGTCGCCAAGCGGGCGCAGGACTTCCTGTTCGTCAAGATCGGCACCGGCATCGGCTGCGGCATCGTCGTCGACGGCGAGCTCTACCGAGGCGTCGACGGCTGCGCCGGGGACATCGGCCACATCCGGGTCGAGGAGTTCGGACCGACCTGCGCGTGCGGCAACACCGGCTGCCTCGAGGCGTTCTTCGGCGGCGCCGCCCTGTCCCGGGACGCCATGGCCGCGGCCAACGGCGGTCGGTCGGAGATCCTCGCGGCAATGCTCGCCGAACGGTCGTCGCTCACCGCGGCCGACGTCGCCGTCGCGACCGCCCAGGGTGACCCGGTCGCCGTCCAGCTGGTACGCGACGGCGGCCGCCGGGTCGGACACGTCCTCGCCAGCCTGGTCTCGTTCTTCAACCCGGGCCTGATCGTCATCGGCGGCCGGGTGGCTCGGCTCGGTCACACGCTGCTCGCCGAGATCCGGTCCGTGGTCTACCGGCGCTCGCTGCCGCTCGCGACCGGAAACCTGCCGATCGTGATGACCGAGTTGGGCGACAGCGCCGGAGTCGTCGGATGCGCGCGGCTGATCAGCGACGGGGTGTACGCCGCCGACTAGGCGTTCTTCCGAAAATTACTTGCGAAAGTTCGTCCGTAACTATTGCTACTTGCTGTAACTAGGTCGTAACTTTGGGGATCAGTTCCACGCGGAGGGGCTGATCCGATGACAACATTTTGTCACCGTCCGGCAAAACCCTGGGCCTATCTCGGCGGTCCAGCCTCGGCGTGGCCATGGGCGGTTCTCGACCGATCTGATCGGCGCCCGACAGCGGCAAGGCCCATCGCGCCAGCCGCCAGAGCGTTGGCGGCCTGATGACGTCTTCATCCCGGAATCTCACCCGTTCGGGAGCGGCCGTGAGCACCTGTCACACCGGACCGGAGGGAGGAACTCCCGACTCCTGCTGAGCGTGACGGTGGGTGGGCATGCGCACCCCCCATCGCGAATCCCCCGAACGCGGGCTGCCGCGGTACCCGCACCGCCGGCCCCACCCTGAGAGCGTGAGGAGAACACGAGATGCGCAACAAGTCCCGCATGGGAGCGGTGGCCGGATCGGCCGCATTGCTCCTCGCGCTGCCGACAGTCTCGTCGACAGCGCAGGCTCCGGAGGACGCCGCCCCGCCGGCCGACTCCGAGTTCCAGAAGGTGACCCTCAACGACTTCCCCGGCGAGCCGATGGACCTCGCCGTCCTGCCTGACGGGCGGGTGCTGCATACGACGCGGCAGGGCGTTGTCTGGCTCCACGACCCAAGCACCGGTCTCAACACCCAGGCCGGGAAGATCCCCGTCTACCAACACGACGAAGAGGGCCTGCAGAGCGTCGCGCTGGACCCGAACTTCAAGGACAACCACTGGGTCTACCTCTACTACTCGCCGCCGCTGAACACCCCGTCCGACAACCCGGCGACGCCTGGGGTGAACGAGGGCGACGCACCGTTCTTCGGCTCGCCGGCCGACTTCGAGCCGTTCAAGGGCCTGATCCGGCTGTCGCGGTTCAAGTGGGGCGGCGACCAGGTCCGGTTGGACACCGAGCAACAGATCCTCGACGTGCCGGTCGACCGCGGCGTCTGCTGCCACGTCGGCGGCGACATCGTGTTCGACTCGGCTGGCAACCTCTACCTGTCGACCGGTGACGACACGAACCCGTTCGAGTCCCAGGGCTACGTGCCGATCGACGAGCAGACGAACCGCAACCCGGCGTTCGACGCCCAGCGCACGGCCGCCAACACCAACGATCTGCGCGGCAAGGTCCTGCGGGTCAAGCCCGCCAAGGGCGGTGGCTACACCATCCCCGAGGGCAACATGTTCGCGCCGGGCACCCCGAAGACCAAGCCCGAGATCTACGCGATGGGGTTCCGCAACCCGTTCCGCATCGAGATCGACCCAAAGACCGACGACTTGTACGTGGGTGACTACTCGCCAGACGCTGGTGAGGCGAACCCGGAGCGCGGTCCCTCGGGTCGAGGCCGGTGGATGATCGTGGACGAGCCGGCGAACTACGGCTGGCCCTACTGCGCGACGCCGAATCTGCCGTACGTCGACGGCGAGTTCGTGCCGGACGGTCCTGACGCCGGCACCGAGCCCGACTTCGTCTCCAGCGGCGAGGAGTTCGACTGCGCCAACCCGGTCAACGACTCGCGGAACAACACCGGGATGACCCAGCTCGAGCCGGTGGCACAGCCGGACGTGTGGTACACCTACCCGCCGTCCTTCGAGTTCCCGGACCTCGGTCCGGCGGCTCCGGGTGGCGACAACGGCATCGGTCCGATGGGCGGCCCGGCGTACGACTTCGACGTCCGGGACACCCTCGGCAATGCGGCTGTCGCGTGGCCGGAGTACTACGACGGCGTGCCGCTGTTCTACGAGTGGACTCGCGACTACGTGAAGGCCTTCCACCTCGACGACGGCGGCAACCTCGACCGGATCGAGTCGGTGCTGTCGTCGTTCCGGTTCGCCCACGTGATGGATATGGAGTTCGGGCCGAACGGCGCGCTCTACATCCTGGAGTACGGCGACGGCTTCTTCGTGGAGAACCATCCGCTGGCGCAGCTCGCCCGGATCGACTACATCGGCCCGGGCGGCAACCACGCGCCGGAGCCGAAGGTGTCGTCCGACGTGACCGAGGGCGGCCTGCCGCTGACCGTGTCGTTCTCCAGCGACGGTACGTCCGACGCCGAAGGTGATCGGCTGCGCTACGCGTGGGACTTCGACGCTGACGGCGCCGTCGATTCCACGCGGCCGAACCCGACGTTCACCTACACCGAGCCGGGTGTCTACCGGGCGACGCTGAAGGTGACCGACCAGGGCGGCCAGAACCGCGGCAAGTCGGCCTCGGCGGAGGTCATCATCACCGCGAGCGACAACCAGCAGCCCGTCGTGCAGTTCGTCACGCCGACCGAGGGCCAGCCGTTCTCCTTCGGTGACGCCGTGCCCTTCGAGGTGAACGTCACCGACGACGAGGCGGTGGACTGCTCGAAGGTGCGGGTCGACTACATCCTGGGCCACGCCGGACACGGTCACGGGATCACGACGCAGTACGGCTGCTCCGGGACGATCCAGACGTCGGCGGCCGGACATGCAGGTGCCGACGACCTCACCGGGATCTTCACGGCGCAGTACACCGACTCCGGTGTGCCGGAGCTGACCGGCTCGGACGTCGTCCGCCTGACGCCGACCGGCTGACAAAGACCGGGGGCCCGGGTGTCGGTACCCGAGAGCCGGCATCCGGGCTCCCATCCACTCCCAACCCGTGCGCACCGCCGCACGGCGCGCAAGCGCAGATCAGTCATCACCGAGTCGAAAGGACAACACGAAGATGTGTTACGGATACGACGGCAAAGCGGCGCTCAAGGAGTCGCTCGCCAGGCGCGGCGTCGATCGCCGCAACTTCCTTCGCGGGTCGCTGGCCGGGCTCGCGGGCGCCGGTCTGGCTGCCACCGGGCTGGCCGGCTCGCCGGCAGTGGCGGCTGGCATGCGCCGGGTGCCGCGCGGGCAGATCAGCATCCAGCTCTGGACCGTGCGCAACGACCTGTTCGTCGACTACGACGCCACGCTCCGCTACATCGCGGGCTTCGGCTACTCGAAGGTCGAGCAGGCGCTCGGCTACTTCGGCCGTACGGCGGCGCAGCTGCGGGAGTTCCACGACAGCATCGGCATCCGGACGATGTCGAGCCATGACGGCATCAGCGGCTCCCAGGCCGCCCTCGAGGAGAAGATCGAGAACGCCCTCACCCTGGGCCAGACATCCATCGTGGTGCCGTTCCTCAGCTCGCCTAACGAGGACGACTGGAAGACGTGGGCCGAGCAGATGAACAACGAGGCGGTGGCGGCACGGGCGGCCGGTCTGCAGTACGGCTACCACAACCACGCCCACGAGTTCAGCACCGACTTCGGCAACGGCCGTCGGCCCTGGGACGTGCTGACCGAGGACCTCGACCCGCGGAACGTCCACCTGGAGATCGACATCTACTGGGCGGTCACCGGCGGGATCCAAAGCGGTGACGGCGTCAGCGACCCGGATGGCTTCGCGATCGACGTGATGCGGGCCGCCCCGCAGCGGGTGCGGCAGTACCACGTCAAGGACCGCGACCCGTCGAACGGCAGCTTCGCCGACCCGGGCACCGGCTCCATCGACTTCGCCCGGATCTTCGCGGCGCATCAGGTCCAGCAGTACATCGTCGAGAACGACGAGCCGGACGTGACGCCGCGCCAGACCGCCGAGGTGGGCTACAGCTACCTCCGAAACCTCAGGTTCTGACCGACAACAACACCGGGGCCGTCCCGTCCTCGCCGGGGCGGCCCAACGGGGGGACAGACCAGCAGCCGCGCGCTCTCGGGCACCTCGATAAGGCGCACAAGGAGTGATCGAGGACCAACCAGCGGACGGAGTCCCTCATGCATCTCAAGAAGCGGGCGGCTCTTGCCGTGCTGCTGCCACTCGCACTGGCTGCGCCAACGGTCGCGATCGCCGAGACGGACTCGGATCGGTCGGCGGCCACGGTCTCGAACGGCTCCGATCGGCGGGCGACGCTCCTGCGGTACGCCGAGGACACTTGGGCGTCGTTCGTCGCGATGACCGACGACGACAGTGGACTGCCGGCGGACCGGCTGCATCTCGACGGCGCCCGCAGCGTCCAGACGTCGACCACCAACATCGGCTCGTACCTGTGGAGCGCCGTGGTCGCCGAGCGGCTCGGCATCATCGGCCACGACGAGCTGGTCGACCGGCTGTCTACCACCTTGAGCACCATCGAGCAGATGGATCGGCACGAGGCGAGTGGGCAGTTCTACAACTGGTACGACTACCGCACCGGCGAGAAGCTCACGGTCTGGCCGCCGTCCGGAGGCCCGCTGGAGCCACAGCTCTCCTCGGTCGACAACGCGTGGCTCGCCACCGGTCTCCAGGTCGTACGCGGCGCCGTGCCGGAGCTCGCCGACCGGGCGGGTGCGCTGTACGACGGGATGGATTTCGGCTTCTATTACGTTCCGGAGCGCAACCTCATCATGCGTGCCTATGTGCCGAGCACGGGCGCGACGCCGTGCTGCTACGACACGCTCGGCGAAGTGCGGATGGCCAGCTGGATCGGCATCGGCAAGGGCGAGATCCCGCGCCGCCACTACTTCGGGCCGTGGCGTACCTTCCCGCCCTCGTGCGACTTCTCCTGGACGTTCACCAGGCCGGTCGGCGAGTGGCGCCGCTACCTCGGTGTCGACGTGTTCGAGGGCGCCTACACCTATCGCGGCATGGAGATCGTGCCCAACTGGGGCGGCAGCATGTTCGAGGCCCTGATGGTGCCGTTGTTCGTGCCCGAGGAGGAGTGGGGACCGCGCAGCTGGAAGGTCAATCACCCGCTGTTCGTCAAGGCTCAGATCGAGCACGGTCTCAACGAAGCGCAGTACGGCTACTGGGGCTTCTCACCGGCCGACGTTCCCGAGGGCGGCTACCGCACGTACGGCGTCTCGTGGCTCGGCATGGACCCCGACGGCTACCCGTCCAACAACGACGGTGTCGTGCCGCGTCCGGGTTATGAAGGCTGTCCCGGCCGCGAGCCGCAGCCACTGCCCAAGCCCGAGGACTACACCAACGGCGTCGTGACCCCCCACGCGTCGTTCCTCGCCTTGCGCTACGCGCCGGACGCGGCGATGGAGAACCTGGCCAATCTCGAGAACGACTTCGACATCTACACCGACTGGGGCTTCCGCGACTCGGTCAACGTCGACACCGGCGTCGTCGCCCAGTGGTACCTCGCACTTGACCAGGGCATGATCATGGCCGCGATCGGCAACGCGCTCGCCGACGACGTGCTGCGCCGGGCCTTCGTGACGCCTCAGTTCCTCGGACGGCTTCGGCCGTTGATGGCGATGGAGGAGTTCACCAACTTCGACCCGGACCAACGGCCGTGACGGGCACCGACAAATCCCTCTCGGGCTCGAACGAGACTCGAACCGGAGTCTGGTTCGTCGGCGCCCGCGGGTCGGTCGCGGCCACCGCCGTCGCGGGAGCGCTGGCCGTGCGCTCCCGGCTCACTGATCAGGTCGGACTGGTGAGCGAGCTGGCGCCGGTGGCCGTCGCGCGGTTGCCCGAGCTCGGCGGCTTCGTGTTCGGCGGGCACGAGGTGGCCGACGTGTCGCTGCCGAAACGGGTCGAGGAACTGGTCGCGGCGAGGGTCGTGCCGCACGAGATCTCGGCCGCGCTGACCGCGGAGCTGGCGTCGGTGGACAACTGCATCCGGCCCGGCGTTCGGCCCGACGGGCGGCCCCAGCGCGAGTCGGCGGCCGCACTCGAAGCGGATCTGCGTGCCTTCCGGGAGGAGCACCAGCTGGACCGGGTCGTGGTGGTCGACGTGTCGAGCACCGAGCCGCCGGCAGACGCGCCGGAGCTGGCGTCGCTGGCCGAGCTGGAGCGGGCACTCGATGCCGGTGAGTCGCCGCTGCCGCCGAGCTCGCTCTATGCGTACGCCGCGTTCCTGGCCGGCTGCCCGGTGGTGGCGTTCACGCCGAGTCCGGGCCCGCGGCTGCCCGCGCTGGAGGAGCTGGCCGAGACGGCCGGTCTGTCATGGGCGGGCTCGGACGGCAAGACCGGCGAGACGCTGGTGAAGTCGGTGCTGGCGCCGATGTTCGCGATGCGCGCGCTCCGGGTCCGTTCGTGGTCGTCGTACAACCTGCTCGGCGGGGGCGACGGCCGTACGCTGGCCGACCCGGCGAACGCCGCGAGCAAGACGGTGACCAAGGGACAGGGGCTGGAGGCGATCCTCGGCCACCCGGTCGACGGGCCGCTGCACATCGACTACGTGCCGGACCTGGGGGACTGGAAGACGGCCTGGGACATGGTCTCGTTCGAGGGCTTCCTCGGCACCCGGATGTCGTTGCAGTTCACCTGGACCGGCTGCGACTCGGCGCTGGCTGCCCCGCTGGTGCTGGACCTGGTCCGGCTGGTCGCCCGGGCGCACCAGGTCGGCGAGACCGGTCCGCTCGGAGCTCTGGGGTTCTTCTTCAAGAACCCCGCCGGCAGTGACGAACACGCGTTGAGCGCCCAGTGGGAGGCGCTGGTGCGCTGGTGCCAGCGGCTCGGAACGGAGGGGGACCGGCCATGAAAGCCCGGGATCTGGTCGAGCTGGTCCGCCTTCCCGCGGCCCTGACCGTACCCGGGGATTCACTGGCCGGCGCCGCTGCGGCGGGCTGGCCGTACGGGCGCCGTAGCTGGGCGCTGCCGGTGGCGTCCGCCTGCCTCTACTGGGCCGGGATGGCGCTCAACGACTTCGCGGACCGGGAGGTCGATCGCGTCGAGCGGCCGGAGCGGCCGATCCCGTCCGGCCGGGTGAGCCCGGCCGAGGCGCTGGGAGTGGCCGCCGGGCTGACCGCGACCGGCCTGTTGGTCGCCGGCCTCGTGGGCGGCCGTCGGGGTCTCGGCGGAGCCGTCCGGGTGGCCGGAACCGCCTGGGCCTACGACCTGCTTGCCAAGCCGACACCGGCCGGCCCGGCCTGCATGGCGGCCGCCCGCGGACTGGACGTGTTGCTCGGCGCCGGAAGCCGGTGGCGCGAAGCCGCGCCCACGAGCGCGGCCGTCGCCGCCCACACGCTCGGCGTGACCGTGTTGAGCCGGGGCGAAGTGCACGGCGCCCGGCCGTCCGACGCCTACGCCGCGCTTATCGCGACCGCGACGGCGGCATCTGCTGCCGCGCTGCCCGGGCGGCGACAGCGGCGGCCGGCACCGTCCTGGCGCCGGCCAAGACCGTGGCGGAGATGCAGCGCGTGGCCCTCAACAACTACGTCTGTGGCACGCTGACGGTGCTGTTCGTGCTGCTGGTCGGTGTGACGATCGTCCAGCACCTCTACTACCGGCGACACCGTACATACGAGATTTACTGATCCGTCGCCTCACGCAGTTGGAAGTGCAAATGCGCTGGCTCGATGGCCCGCGACTCAACCTTTGCCCACTGTGGCCTCGACCACATCGCAGCGCCAGGTTCATGGTTGATTCCTGCCAACCACCGATCAATTTCTGCCACCGGAATTATTCGCCTGACCTCCCTGTTTAGACGTTCATACCGGCACGAAGAAAACCCAACCGGCCGATAACGAAAGACAAAGAAGAAGGCATCGAAATGAAGAAGTTTGGATTTGCTACCGTCGTCGCCAGTGGCCTTGCCGCCGCTGTTCTTGGCCTAGCCGGCCCTGCGCAGGCTGACATTGGTCATCACGACTGGGTGCAGGACATCCAACAGCGTGCAACCGTTGGCTCGGTCACCGCGACCGTCGGCAACGGCCGCTGACCCCATAATCTCGACCAGGAAGGGCGCCCCCACAAGGGCGCCCTTTTTGCGCATATGCTGCAAGACTCGGCTGAGCTCGGCATGGCTAACGCCCCCGGGCTACGGATTTCGCCTAGCGTACGGAGTCGCGCATAGCACCTCTACTTTCGGCGACGGATCACCTATGACATCACCTAGCCGGGTGATCTCCGGCGCGATCGTCTACCCCGGGCTGGCCGTCGGGGCGGTGATCACGCTGGCGCCGTTCGCGTTGGGCCTGCTCACGTCGTTCACCTCGGCACGGCAGTTCAACACCGCGTCGCCGTTGTCGTTGCCGAGGCCGCCGACGCTGGAGAACTACATCAGCGCCCTGACCACCACGCAGATCGGCGCCTGGTACGTCAATTCAGTGGCGGTCGCGGTCGGCGTAACGATCGTCACCATCTTCATCTCGATGCTGTGCGGCTACGCGATCTCGCAGTTGCGGTTCCCGGGGCGGATCGCCCTATGGTGGCTGATCCTCGCCTCCTTCATGGTGCCTACTTCGGCACTGATCATCAATCATTTCGTTCTGGTCGCCAACCTCGGCCTGCTCAACAGCTGGGCCGGAATCATGTTGCCGCAGCTTATCCACCCCGTCATCGTCATCGTGTACAAGCAGTTCTTCGATCAGGTCCCGAAGGACTTCCGCGAGGCTGCGGTCATGGACAATGCGTCTGAATTCGGGATCCTCTTCAAGGTCTACATGCCGATGAACTGGGGGGTAACGACGGCGCTGTCGATCGTCTGCTTCATCTGGACGTGGAACGCGTTCCTGTGGCCGTTCCTGTCGGTGACCCGCACCGAGATGATTGCCTGCGCGAGCGGGCCGTCGGCCAGGCCCAACGGGTCCAGCTCGACCGGGGTGAGCACGGGCTGGGCGCCCGTGGCATCGTCGAAGTCGCCGTCACCATCGAGGTCCCAGTCGTAGGTCGCGGTGGGGCCGGCGACGCTGGCGCCGGCGTCGAGGGCGAGATCGTCGCCTTCCTCGAGGTCGTAGGGGCCGCCGGCGTCGGCATCGACGAACGGCACGACCACGACGGTGATGGTGGCCGGGGTGCTGGTGCCGCCGTCCTTGTCGGTG
>Ga0081455_10000266_pt1 | contig 68739 bp, 47 predicted proteins | sample TabmetS3T2R1_FD_70207 | JGI IMG/M metagenome (GOLD analysis project Ga0081455, IMG submission 70207) | Tabebuia heterophylla rhizosphere microbial communities from the University of Puerto Rico - S3T2R1 | ecosystem: Host-associated > Plants > Roots > Rhizosphere ...
TGCTGGCGGCGGGCTGCGGCGGCGGGGAGAAGAAGACAGCCGACGAGAGCGCGGGGAAGGCCGTCTCGGGGGACTTCCCACTCACGGTCACTGATTGCGCGGGAGTCAGGACCACCGTTCCTAGTGACGCCGCGCACGCCGCCCTGAACGACGACCGCCTCGGCAAGAACCACGGCCGCGGCAACGACCGCTGGCGCGCCCGCGCCTCGATCATGCCCGAGCCCCAGCACTCCCAGCTGCAGGTCCACCTCGTCCACCAGGACCCGCCGAAACACACCCGCATGCGGCGCTTCGTCACCGATGCCTTCACTCCCCGCCGCGTCGAGCAACTGCTCTGCGACGGGGAGCGACAGGGTCACCCGCCCGTCGACCGCAGGTACGTGCCGAGCCGGGCGATCGCGGACGGGTTGCGGGGGCAACTCGGGGAATTGACGTTCAGCGAGATTCGCGAGCACGTCGATGACGTGGTCACCGTGTCGGAAGATGCGATCGTGCTGGCGATGCGGGCGCTGTGGGAAATGTTGAAGATCGTCGTCGAGCCGTCGGGCGCCGTGCCGTATGCGGCGATCATCGAGCACAAGGTCGATGTGGCCGGGCAGCGCGTGGGGATCATTCTGACGGGTGGCAATCTCGACCTGGACTCGTTGCCCTGGTCGGAGCACGAAGTGCTGTAAGTGCGGGGGTGAGTAGCCGGCCGTTTCTGGATTGCGCCGGTTTTCGGTGCCGCGGCTCTCGACGGGGCGCCGCGCGGCGCGGAGCGTGCGTCTTCAGGCTTGGCCTTTGGCTTCGGCCTTTGCCGTTTGGCGTTTGGCCAAAGGCCAAACAAAACTCCCTTCAGCGTGTCGAGCTCGATGAGAGCTCTTGCTGTTGAAGCGCGCGCGCCTGTTCGCCGACGTACACGCGAATCGTTTCAGCGTCCGCGGGCGTGAGGTATTTGGCCCAGCTCACCATGCCGCGGTCCGTGAGCGCGCCGTCGAGCACCGCGCTCTTCCAGGACGCTTTGTCCGTCAGCATCCGCGAGCGCCGCAAGTCGGGAATCACATTCGCGGACTGCGTATCGAAGCCGTGGCACCGAGCGCAATACAAATCGTAGTGCGCCTTGCCCGTGTCGTAGTCCGCTCGTGACGCAATCTGCTCCGGCGGATTCGCGGGCGGCGCCAGCGGGGAATCGGGCGGCAACGTTCCCGTGCCATTGAGCTTGAAGACGAGCATGCGCCCGTTGTCCCGCACACGCGCCGGCGGCGTGAACACCACCGCGGACGGTCCTGACGAGACGGCAACGTACTGCTCACCATCGACGCTGTACGTAACCGGTCCGGCCACGATTGCGTTCGGTGTGTTGTAGCTCCACAGCCGCTCGCCCGAATCCGCGCGAAACGCCACGAACTCCCCGAGCAATCCCGAACGCGAACGTCCCTGAAACACGAGATTGCCCGCGGTCGCGAGCACGCCGTTGCCGCGTCCGTTGGCGCGCCAGGCCTCGGTCTGCGTCACCGGGTTCCACGCGAGCAAATACGCCGCGTTGGTGGCGCCGGTCGGTCCTTTCGGGGGTCCGCTGCCCGGTCCGCCGTGAACCATCGATTCGCGATTGATGCCGATGTGCGGAATGCCCACGACATAGCGAAAGTCCGGCAGCATCTCGTAGTACGTCGCGCTCTCGGTGGCGGGGATATAAATGAGTCCCGTCTGCGGGCTGAATGCCACGGGCTGCCAATTGTGGCCGCCGCCACCGCCCGGAATGCCGAGCCACGGCGCGTCTTTGTAGCGCGCGGCTGCGACGATGTCGGGCCGACCGGTGCTGAGATCCACGCTCCTTGCCCAATTCACGCCGGGAACGTACGGCTTGGCGGAGAGCACTTTGCCGCTCGCGCGATCGATGACGTAGAAGAATCCGTTCTTCGGCGCGTGCAGGAGCACTTTGCGCGGCCGGGCATCGAGCCGCAGATCGACGAGCGTGATGTCGGCGATCGAGTCGTAGTCCCACTCCTCGCCGGGCACCTCTTGGTAATGCCACTTGTAGTGCCCCGTATCGGCATTCACCGCGACGATGGACGCGATGAAGAGATTGTCGCCCTTGCCCGCCGAGCGATGCACGCGACTCCATGGATAACCGTTGCCGGTGCCGAAATACACCTGACCGAGATCGGCATCGAACACGAGTGAATTCCACGCGTGCCCGCCGCCGCCGTACTTGTACCAATCGCCGAACCACGTCGGTTGCGCGAGACGCGCGAGCACGTCGTCGGACGCCGCGCCGTCCGGCTTCGCCGTCGGATCGCCCGGCACCGTGTAGAAGCGCCACACGAGCTTGCCGCTGTGCGCGTCGTACGCGCTGACGTAGCCGCGTCCGCCGAACTCCGAGCCGGCATTGCCGATGAACACCTTGCCGCGCGCGACACGCGGCGCGGCGGTGATCGAGTACGTCGTGCCGGCAGGCGTTGTGGCGATGCTCCAGACAGGCTTGCCGGTCGCGGCGTCGAGCGCGATCAGGCGACCGTCGACGGTGCCAAGATAAATGCGCCCTTTGTAGACCGCGACGCCGCGATTCACGATGTCACAGCACGTCGCGACGGCGGCGCCGCCGGGCACTTTCGGATCGAAGAACCACATCTGCCGGCCCGTCTTCGCATCGAGCGCGTAGACCTTGCTCCACGCCGTGGTCACGTACATCACGCCCTCGACGACGAGCGGCGTGGATTCCTGCCCGCGCGTGGTGTCGTAGTCGAAGTACCACGCCGGCTTCAGCTGGCGCACGTTTTGCGTGTTGATTTGCGTCAGGCTCGAGAAGCGGCGCTCGTTCCAATCGCCGCCGTGAGTAATCCAGTTCTGCGGTTCGCGTTCGGGATGCGCGAGGCGCGTGTCGTCGACCTGCGCGAGGCGCTTGGGGGCGGCGTCGGAGGAGAGCGGCACGAGCGCGACGACTGCGGCCGCTGCGACTGCGCGGATCAAAGAGCGGTCTCCTCGGCAGGTTCGCGAACCATCGGAAGACCCAATGCTATGTCCGCGATCGAATCTGCGAAATGGCGGACGAGAACACCAAGCTCTGGCTCGGCGTCACGCCAAGCGATGTGCGGTCACTTGCGTCGGCCGCTGCGCAAACTGTTCTTTGAAGTGCGCGAGCAGCTCGGACGCTTGCGCGTGGGCGGCGGCCGGATCGACGGCGCTCACGCGATAGTCGAGACGCGCCATCGTGACGTGAAAGTCCTGGCCTTTGAAGCGGAAGCGGGCCGGGCCTGTGAAGCGCGCGGGGATTTTGAAGTCGGCGAACTCGACGCCGGGAATGCGGCCGAGCATCGCGCATAGACGCCCGAAGGTCGTGCGCTGCCCGGCGATCTCGAACATCGCCAACACGCCGCTCGCGGTCCGGAGCTCACTCAGCCAGCTCGTTCGCAGCGTCAGCGTGATCCGTTCGCCGACCACTCCGTCCGTCGACATTCCCGCTATCTCAAAACCCCGGCGTGTTCGCGAACAGTACAACTTGTGCTGTGCTGCGGCGTGTGATCGAGATCACGCGTCGGGCGCTAAGTGTCCTTTGTCTGGGCCGAGACCTTTGGTCAGGGTCTTGGCGAGTTTGTCATAGCTGGGCTCGCTACCAGCCGCCGCCTCCGCCACCACCACCGCCGCCGCCCGACGATCCGCCGCCGACACCGCCCGAGTCCGATCCGGGTGCCGTGGACGCGGAGGAGATCGCACCACTGAACTGTGAGCTCAGGCTCTGCGAGAAGCTGCCGAGATGGCGCGTATCCCAGCCCGATCCGTTGTACCAACGGGGCTGCGACTCCGACGGCGGCTGCATTGCGAACACCCGCGCGAAGCGCTCGCCCCAGCGCTGTTCCACGCCCAATCCGATCGCCGCGGGCAGATACGCGTGATAGAGCGCGGGAGTGAGCGGCGGTGGAGGCGTGTTCAAGCGCTTGAGCTCTTCGCCCTCCGCGACGGCGAGATACATCTTGAAGCCCTGCACGTGATCCATCGCCGCGCGCCCCGCGGGAGTCGCCGCCTTGAGCAGCTTGCCGAACACGCCATTCGCGATGAGGCCGATGAGTGCCGCGCCCGCCGTGGCCCAGCCGAGCGGCGTCGCGAAATACCATTCCGGTAGCACGTAAGTTCCGGCGGACATCACGAGCGCGACCGCGATGCCGATGCTGAACGCGACGCCCAGCGCATGCCAGCCGCCGTTGATGCGAAAGAAGTTGGGCGTGAAGCGGCCGCTCAGCATGCGTCGATGAAACGACTTCGCCGCGCGGACCTCTTGGTAGTTCTCTTTCTTCAGCTCCAGGCGATTGCTCGTCGCAAAGATTTTCGCGAGCAGCGAGCGCTCCTCAGCCGAGAGCGGCCGCGCGTCCGGGCTCTCGCGCTTCAGCAGCGTGAACTCGCGGCCCAAGCCGAGGAAGCCGCGCTGCTCGTCGATGACGACGTGGCCTTTCACCGCGAGCGCGAGCACATCCGCCGCGAAACAGCGGTCGTCGTAGCTCATGTCGAGGAGGTAACGCATGCCGCCCGGCGAAATATCCACCGGCGGCTCGTATTCCGGAATGACGATGCGGCCCGGCGGATCGCGGCCGACCCTGTTCCAGATGACGCCGTAGTAGAGCAGCAGAAGCGCCAAACCGCCGATGCCGAAGAGCGCAGGGCGCGCATCGCTCAGGACCAAATTGCCATCGGTGCCGACGCCGTGCTGGGCCCGGAAGCTTCCGAACGCCGGGCTCGGCGCGGCCGAGCCGCTCGTTGACGTCGAAGGCGACGCGTTCTCGACGGGTGGAGTGATGAAGCCCTTCGGCCACATCACGACGATCGTGAGGCCTTCGTGCCCGCCGAGCGGCTGCGTGGTCTTGAAGGTCGGCTCGCCGTCGTATACCCGCGCGGAGTAGGCCGTGCCGCGCGCGCCTTGCGGACCCGTGTACGCTTCGAGCTGCACTTGCGGGCGCGGGACGGCTTCGGGCAGCACGACCTGCGCGCTCGCGCTATCGATGGCGAAGTCCCAGCCGTTGCCCGTGACGTTCCAGTACACCTCGTCGTGATCGGAGAAGTAGCCGAGCTGACGATCGGTGCGGTAGTCGATCTCGTACGTGTGCTCGCCGGTCGGCAGCATGCGATTGGCGTTGCCGAGATAGATGCGGACGCCGTTGCTGCGATTCTCGGTGCGCCACTCCTCAGCGCTGCCGTCGCGGCGCGCGGTGCGGAAGTCGAAGCCGACCGTGACGATGCCGCCATTGCGGCCCGGATAGACCGTCGGGAAGTCTCGATAGATGCCGCGGCGGATCTGCCGCCCTTCGGCGCGCACGCGGATGACTTCGTGGACGTCGAGCGATCCGTCGGGCTGAACGGTGATGGTGCTGTCGTAGGAGAGAATGCGCTCGTCGGCGTGCGCGATGGCGCCGCACATCAGCAAGCACAGTAGGACGATCGCTCTCATGACAGGGCCACCTGCGGTGCGTCGGCGACCTCTGGTTCGTCGAGATCGAAGAACTCGGCCGGCGGGAACACGAACAGCCGCGCGATCACCAAGTCCGGGAATCGTTGAATGCGGTTGTTGAAGAGGTTCACCGCACCGTTGTAATAGCGGCGGGCGTATTGAATCTGATTCTCGGTGTCGACGAGCTTGTGATGCAGATCGGCAAAGCTCTCATTGGCCTTGAGATTCGGATAGGCCTCGACGAGAGCCATGAGCTTCTTCACGCCGGTGCTCACCGCGCGTTCCGTTTCACTGCGCGATGCCGGTGTTCCTGCGGACGCGTTCCGCAGCTCGGCAAGGCTCGTGAGCAGCGCCCGCTCGTAGCTCGCGTAACCCTTCACGATCTCGACCAGTCGCGGCACGAGCTCGTGCCGTCGCGTGAGCTGCACGTCGACATCGCTCCACGCCTGCGCGACGCGGTTTCGATCGCGCACGAGGAGGTTGTAGACGACGACCGCCCACACGAGCACCACCACGACGAGCGTCACGACCATCCCGAACACCATGCGCGCGATGCTAACCTGCCCGCGGATCGGGTGCGCGTAGTGGAGCATTTGTTCTCGTCCGAACTGCGACTCTATTCTCGGCCGGTCGGGGGAGGCATCTGCTTCGGTGATGGGAAGAACGGTTCAGCGGCGGGCGCGCGCAGGGGCATCATGCTGATTGAAGGTGACTGCGCGGAGCGGCCCGAGCGCTGGACGCCGCCGCGACAGGGCTGGAAGGCGGACTCCGGCTAGCGCCGGCTCGCTGCAGCTGAGTGAGGTTGCGCGCGGAGGCCGGATTGGCGTGCCGAGGCCGGATGGCGGATGGGCACGGATTTTTTAGTCGATATGAACCGCAGCGCGCGGGCGACAGCACCTCACGCGTCGAGCTCGAAGAGGGCGAGGGGGGTGCGCTAAACCGGTCTTCCCATCACCGAAGCGGATGCACTCGAGCCCACAAATTCTGGTCAAGAATCAAAAATATTCTTCCTCAACAAATTCGAATCGCTCAGCGGACGAACCGGGATCGATCAGAAGCTCCCGTCGACTAGGCGTCCGGGGCCATATGCCCCCACAAACTCTTGAACGCCAGCGTCGTAAACGCCGCCGGATTGCCCCACTTGGCATCGAACTCTTGCGTCGGATTCTGAGCGACCACTTCATCCGGCCCGAGTCCCTTGCGCAGCAGCTTCGACAAGCGATCGAAAATCGCCGCGTACATGTCGCGCTGAGCTTCGAGATCCGCGCGCTTCACCATCGGCCCATTGGCCGGCACGATCTGCGTGTCCGCATCGCCGATCTCGATGAGCGTCTTCAACCCTTCGACGAGGCCGCCGATCCAGCCGCCGGTCTGATAATCGATGACGGGCCAGCCTTCGCTCGACACGACGCCGCCGGCGACGAGAACGTTGGATTCCGGCAGGAACACGTACAAATCGCCATCCGTGTGCGCTTGGAGCAGGTAGCCGTACTCCGCTCTCTGCCCGCCAAAATCCAACGTGCCCGGCGCGCCGAACGTCGTTTCATTCGGCAAGGCCTTCGCCGGCAGCGGGCCGTACGTCTCGTCGGTGAGCGGCACCGGATTCGCATAGCCAAGCCACAGTTTGGTGTTCTCGTGCGCGAAGATCTTCGTGCCCGCTTTGCCGAGCCGCTCGTTCGAGCCGGTCTGCTCGGGGTGCCAATGCGTGTTCACGAGTGTGTGCACGCGCTTCGCGCCCGTCTCATGCAGCGCGAGCTTCAGCAGCTCGCCCGCGCGCGCCGCGAGGCCGCCATCCACTAGCAGGGCGCCCTCCGGCCCGCTGATTGCCACGACGTTGGCGCCAGCGCCGCTGACGACGCTCACGCGATCGTTGAGCTTCGTCCCTGCAAGTGGAGCAGCCTTCTGCTTTGCGAGCGTGGGGCTCGGAGCCCATTGAGCGAGTGAGGCCGCGGCGGCGCCGCCGAGCGCCGCTTGCAGGAACCTCCTGCGATCGCGCAGGCGTATCTGTTCGATATTCGCGCGTACTTCGGGCGCGCGTGGGGCGAGACGTTTCATGAGCGCGGGACTCTAACGTGTTCGCGCGCCGTGTGAAGCATGAGCAGCTTTGCCAATTCGAAACAGCAGCTTTGCTCGATTCGAAGATCCGAGACGAGCGCGCGTTTCATAATGCATCTCGTGCGTTTCATGCCGCCTCTCGGGCGCTCGATCTGGACTCGGTCCAACGCACGGACGACGCTGCAAATCCGCGGCGTTCGGACCCGTTTTCCGGAGGGTGGGCGCTATGATTTGTGGCTCAAAGGTCCGTTCAGAGGCGGGACGAGATTGATGCGTAAGCGAGCGTTCGGGCGCTTCCTGCTGACTGCCGGCATCTGCGGATTCACGATGTTGAGCGGCGTGTCTGCATTGGCCGCCGACGACGCCGAGAAGTCCGCGACTCCCCCAGCCACCGTCAACAAGAGCACCCAACACGACGAACACATCGACAAGAAGGCCGACGACAAAGGTCCGCCGCCGGCCCTCGACGATCACGCCGGGTTCCTGAGCTACTACTGCTCGAAGTGCCACAACGCCACCGACTGGGCGGGCGGCGTCGCCTTCGACACGATGAACTTCGACACCATCGGCGACGATGCGGAGACCTGGGAGCACGCCGTCCGCAAGCTGCGCGGTCAGCTCATGCCGCCGCCGGGCAACCCGCAGCCCGCGAAGGCCGCGCGCAAAGAGTTCATCTCGTTCATGGAGACCTCACTCGATGAGGCCGGCGAGGCGCATCCGAGCCCGGGGCGCGTGGCCCTGCATCGCTTGAACCGCAAGGAATACGCGAACGCGATCGCCGACCTGCTGGGCGTGAAGGTCGACGTCAACTCGCTGCTGCCCGAAGACAACGTGAGCGACGGTTTCGACAACGTCGCGAACGTGCTGCAAGTCACGCCGTCGTTCCTCGACCAGTACGTCTCGGCGGCGCGCTCGGTGGCCGTGACGGCGATCGGTGATGGGTCCGTCAAGCCCATGGGCGTGCAGTACTTCGCGAAGAACTCCGGTTCGCAGTACTTCCATGTGGAGGGTCTGCCGCTCGGCACGCGCGGCGGTCTGGTCGTCGAGCACACGTTCCCCGCCGACGGCGAGTACGAGCTGAATGTGTCCAACATGGCCGTAGCGCTCTGGGTCTACAACATGGAGTTCCAGCACCATGTGATCGCCACGCTGGACGGCAAGAAGTTCTGGGAAACGGACATCGGTGGCGAAGACGACATGAAGGCCATCGACCAGAAGCAGGACCCGGCGGTCGACGCGATCAACGCGCGCCTGAAGGGCATTCGCTTCCACGCGCCGGCCGGACCGCACAAGGTCGCGGTCGCGTTCGTGCAGCGAACGTTCGCCGAATCCGACGACAAGCTGTATCAGCAGCTGCCGGGCGGCGGTCAGGATCGCGTGTTGAAGGTCGCGTCGTTCGAAGTGAAGGGCCCGTTCAAAGTCACGGGCATGAGCGAGACGCCGAGCCGCAAGCGCATCTTCTCGTGCTATCCGCAGACGTCCGCTGACGAGGGGCCGTGCGCCGAGCAGATCGTCGAGCGGCTCGCGACGGGCGCGTTCCGCCGGCCCATCACCGGCGCCGAGAAGGCGACGCTGATGAAGTTCTATCAGGCGGGTCACGGTGCGCCGGACGGCGGCAACTTCGATGTCGGCATTCGTCGTGCGATGACTGCGATTCTCGCGAGCCCATCCTTCCTGTATCGCGCCGAGCCGGCGCCGCAGACGGCGAAGGCGGGCTCGATCTATCGGATCAACGATCTCGAGCTCGCCTCACGCCTGTCGTTCTTCCTGTGGAGCACGGTGCCGGATGATGAGCTGCGCGATGTCGCGGTCTCCGGCAAGCTGCGCGATCCGCAAGTACTGCAGGCGCAAGTGAAGCGCATGCTCGCGGACCCGCGCTCGCAATCGCTCGCGACGAGCTTCGCTTTCCAGTGGTTGAATCTCGGCAAGCTCGCCGAGATCGATCCGGACATGAACCTCTTCCCGTACGCGGCCGATCCGCGTGAGGATTTCCGCACCGAGCTGAAGATGTTCATCGATAGCGTCTTCCGCGAAGACCGCAACGTCATGGACCTGCTCGGCGCGAACTACACCTACCTGAACGAGCGGCTCGCGCTTCTCTATGGCATCAACGACGTGCGTGGCGATCAGTGGCGTCGCGTCGAGCTGAAGGACTCGGAGCGCTGGGGGCTGCTCGGCAAGGGCGGCGTGCTGATGCTGACGTCGTACCCGAATCGTACGGCGCCGGTGCTGCGAGGCGCGTGGGTGCTCGAGCGCATCAACGGCACGCCGCCGGCGTCGCCGCCGCCGAACGTCGAAGCGCTGAAGGATACGAAGCCCGGTCAGAAGCCGAAGACACTCAAAGAGCAGATGGCGCTCCACCGCACCAAGCCGAGCTGCTTCTCGTGCCATGGCGTGATGGATCCGCTCGGCTTCGCGCTCGAGAACTTCGACGCCGTCGGCCGCTGGCGCGAGAAGGATCGCATGGCCGGTGCGGTCATCGACTCCACCGGCGAGCTCCCCGACGGCAGTCACGTGAACGGTCCGGACGATCTGCGCAACGCGCTGATGGCGAATCCGGAACAGTTCGTGCAGACGCTGACCGAGAAGCTCATGACGTATGCGCTCGGGCGCACGGTCGAGTATCGCGACATGCCCACGGTGCGCGCGATCGTGCGCGCGTCGGCGCAGGACGATTACCGCTTCTCGTCCATCGTGATGAACATCATCAATAGCCCGCCGTTCCAGATGCGGCAGGTGCCGAGCGAGAAGGCGCCCGCCAGCACAACGGCGGCGACGACGGCGCAGCGCTAGGAAGAGAGGAATCCCTCAATGTTCATCACGAAGAAGCATCTCGATCGCCGCACGGTGCTGCGCGGGATGGGATTCGCCATCACTCTGCCGCTGCTGGACGCGATGATTCCCGCGGCCACGGCGCTCGCGAACACCGCTGCCGCTCCGCGGCCGCGCATCGGCTTCACGTACTTCCCGCACGGCGCTGTCCAGGCGCGCTGGCAGCCGAAGGAAACCGGCACGACGTTCGAGTTGCCGCAGATCTTGAAGCCGTTCGAGCCGTACAAGCAGCACATGACTGTGGTCAGTGGCCTGCGTAACAAGACCGGCGAGAGCCCGAGCCCGCACGCGATTATCGCGGGCACCTGGCTCGGATGCGTCGCGCCGCCGCCGGGGCAGCAGGCACCGCACGGTGGTACGAGCGCGGACCAAGTGGCCGCTCAGCACATCGGCCAAGACACCACGCTGCCCTCGATCGAGCTCGCCGGCGAGGGCGGTGGTGGCGCGTGCGACCCGCAATTCGGATGCAGCTACAGCGGCACGGTGGCATTCCGTACGCCGACGCAGCCACTGCCGATGGAGCACAACCCGCGTAAAGCGTTCTATCGACTCTTCGGTCAGGGCGACAACGCGGTCGAGCGTCACTCGATCGTCGAAGAGACGGGGAGCATTCTCGATTACGTCGCGCAGAACGCGGCGGACCTCAAGCGCCAGCTCGGAACCGCCGATCAAGCGATGGTCGACGACTATCTCGACTCGGTGCGCGAGATCGAGCGGCGCGTGCAGAAGCAGAAGGAAAAAGAAGACTCCGGCGTGCAGCTGCCGGATGCGCCGTCGGGCGTGCAGGAGGACTTCGGCAAGACACTCGACACGATGTTCGACATGATCGCGCTCGCGTATCAGGCGAACGTCACGCGCGTGACCACCTTCATGATCGCGAAGGAGGTCAGCATGCGCACGTACAACCAGATCGGCGTGCCCGATGCGTTCCATCCGCTGTCCCATCACCAGAACGATGCCGCAAAGCTGGATCGGCTCGCGAAGGTGCAGACGTACCACAGCGAGGCGTATGCGCGTTTCCTGAAGAAGATGGCGAGCACGCCGGATGGCGACGGCTCGCTGCTCGATCACTCGATCCTCATTTACGGCTCGAACATGAGCAACAGCGATCTGCACAACAACGACCCGCTGCCGATCGCAGTGTTCGGTCACGGGTACGGCAGGATCAAAGGCGGCCAGCACCTGCACTATCCGCAAGACACGCCGCTCGCGAACTTGTGGCTCACGTTGCTGCAGCGAGCCGGCATTCCTGCGCAGTCGCACGGCAATAGCACCGGCGTGCTCACGGAGGTTTGAGATCCCATGGTGAAAGCGCGCGTCGCGGCTCTGCTGCTGTGTGCTTTCTCGGCCGGTGCGGTGTGGGCTGCGCCGGAGGGCACCTTGATTGCCGCGGCGGAATCGAAGAACCACGACGCGGCGATGAAGCTGATCGCTTCGGGTGCGGACGTGCGCGCGAAGGACGTGGATGGCACGACCGCGCTTCACTGGGCCGCGCATTACGCCGATGTCGATCTCGCCGATGCGCTCATCAAGAAGGGCGCGGAGGTCAACGTCTCCAACGACTACGGCTCCTCGCCGATGATGGAAGCGGCGACGCTCGGCAGCGCGCCGGTGCTGAAGCTGTTGCTGAAGGCGGGCGCGGATGTCGATTCGCCGAATCCGGAAGGGCAGACCGCCTTGATGGCGGTGGCGCGGACAGGTGCGGTCGACGCGGCGAGAGTCATCCTCGGCTACAAGCCGAAGATCGATGCGGTGGAGCAGTGGGGCGGCCAGACCGCGCTCATGTGGGCCGCCGCCCAGAGCCAGCCGGACATGGTGGCGCTGCTCATCAAGCATGGCGCCAAGGTCAACGTGCGGGGCACGGTGCGCGATTGGCAGCGGCGCGTGACGGCGGAAGGTCGTCCGAAGAACATGAACCACGGCGGCTTCACGCCGCTGCTGTACGCCGCGCGCGAGGGTTGCATCGAGTGCGCGAAGCATCTGCTGAAGGCGAAGGCGGACATCAATCTGCCGGACCCGGACGGCATGACGCCGCTGAATCTCGCGCTGACGAACATGCGGTTCGATTTCGCCGCATATCTGATTTCGCAGCAGGCGGACGTCAACAAGTGGGACTTCTGGGGACGCGCACCGCTGTACTCGGCGATCGATCTCAACACGCTGCCGCGCGGCGGGCGGCCCGATCTGCCGTCGACGGATCACCTGACGGGGTACGACGTGGCCGAGCTGCTGCTGAAAGCAGGCGCCAATCCCAATGTGCAGTTGAAACTGCGGCCGCCGTATCGCAACGGGGTGTTCGATCGCGGCGGCGATCTGGTGATCTCGACGGGCGCGACGCCGCTGCTCGTGGCCGCGAAGGTGGGCGATGCGAAGTCGGTGGAGCTGTTGCTGAAGTACAAGGCGATGATCGACCTGCCGACGGCCAGCGGTGTCACGCCGTATATGGCGGCGGCGGGGATGGGGCAGAGCTTCAATCCCACTCGGGGTCGCTACAAGACCGATGACGATGCCGTCGCCTGTCTGAAGCTGCTCAAGGCAGCGGGCGCGTCGATCGACGGCACGAGCTCGCAAGGTTTGACGGCTCTGCACAGCGCGGCCTCGCTGGGCTGGGATCACACGGTCGCGGCGCTCGTCGCCGACGGTGCGTCCCTCGAGCCGCTCGACAACCAAGGGCTCGCGCCGATCGACTACGCGGTCGGCCGTCATCCGCGCGCGTTCCTCGAGCCCGAGCACGTGCGCCACGACTCGACCGTCGATCTCCTGCGCGGCTACATCGTCGCTGCGACGGGGCGCCAGCCGAAGGAATTCGCGGGGAACCTCAACAAGTCGACGCGCGGGACGGGCGGCGCGGCGGGGAATCTGATTCAGCAGTAGACGAACGCGAACGCTCGCTACCCGCTGCGAGTGCTCGACTACGACTTTCGCGACTGCAGGTCCGCGATGATTCGGCAGGCCAGCTCGATCGAACCTTGCGCACGCGCAATGCTCCCGACGTACCCCGTCAGAGCCTCTTCCGCACGGCGTCGCAGCGCGGCGGCGGTGATCAGCTTGCGTCGCGCGAGTTGAGCGATGTGATCGCGCCGCCCGGGTGCGACTTCGTCACGGCTTGGAAACCCGCGTCTCCTGCGCCGTCATGAACTCGAGCAGCGCCGGCTTGCCCTGCTGCGTCTGTTCAATGCCGCGCTTGATCGCCGGCACGATCTGCGACAGCTCGGTCACGCGTTCGCCGTAGCCGCCGAATGCCTTGGCCATCTCGGAATAATTGCCGGAGATGTCGGTCGCGCGATACTTCTGCGTCGCGTTCGGCATGATCGGCAGCTCGATCGCCATCGCGTTGTTGTTCAGCAGGATCGATAGAATCGGCAGCCGCTCGCGCACGGCCGTCTCGAAGTCCGTGCCCGTGAAGCCGATGGCCGCATCGCCCCACACATTGATGCACAGCTTGTCGGGATGCACGAGCTTCGCGCCCATTGCGAGGCCGAGCCCGTAACCGAGCTGCGTGGTCTTGCCCCAACCGATGTAGGTCAGCGGCTGCTTCGTCTTCCAGAACGGCATGAGCTGATCGCGCGGGCTGCCGGCGTCGTGCGTGATGATGGTGTTCGCGACGTCCACCGTCTTCTGCAAATCCCAGAGCACGCGATACGGCAGCAACGGCTTCTCGTTCGACTCGAGTCGCGGCAGCCACTCCTGCATCCACTCCGCTTCGACTTCCTTGATCTCCCGCGCGACCTTCGAGGCATCGCGCGGTGCGGAGACGTTCTTCTTCACGGCGTCGAGCAGCGCCCGCAGAGTGAGCTTCGCGTCACCGAGCAGGGCGTGCTGCGTCGGCAAGCACTTCGCGAGATCGAGCGGATCGTTCGTCGAATGGATGAGCACTTTGTCGCGCGGAATCGAGATGGCAAACGACGACTCGGTGAAGCTGCACCCGATGCCGAAGATCACGTCCGAATTCTTCAGGAAGTGCGAGACCGGCTTCGGATATGCGTTGCCGCCCGAGCCGAGCGCCAACGGATGCGTCTCGTCGAACGAGCTCTTGCCCGGCAAGCTCGTGCATACCGGAATCGCGAGCAACTCGGCGAGCTCCTGCAGTTCCTGGTACGCCTCGGCGTAGTGGCAGCCCTGGCCCGCGTAGATCACCGGCCGCGTCGCGTTGATCAGAACGTCCGCGACGTTCGCCACTGCTTGCGGATCCGGCGCCGAGCGTGCCGTGATCACCGGCGTGTAGCTCAGCGGTTCCGCCACTTCATCGTCGAAGGCGTCGAATGGAATCTCGACGACCACTGGCTGCGGCCGTCCGTTACGAAGCATGGAGAACGCGCGCCGCATGATGTTCGGCACTTCCGAGCCCATGATCACAGGCTCCGCGTGCTTCGCCACGCCTGCCATCTCGCGCGTCGAATTGAAGTTGAAGGGCAGGTATGCGTTCTTGCGTGCGTAGCCGGCGGGCAGCACGAGCACCGGCACCGAGTCGCCGTACGCCTGCGCGACGCCGCCGTACGCGTTCTCCGCGCCCGGCCCGTGCTGCATGCAGAACGCGCCGATCTTCTTGCCGCGCGTCAGGCGTGATACGGCGTCCGCCATGTGCAAGCCGATGCGCTCCTGACGCACGATGATCGTGCGGATATCCGCGATTGCGGCCGCCTCGAGCAACTGGTTGCGGGGGTAGCCGAAGAGCACGTCGATCCCTTCGCGCTTCATGATCTCCGCAATGGCGGTCGATGTCTTCACTCAACACTCTCCTGGAAGAAACGCACGCGCTCAGCGCGCAAGCCGTGCCCGATGTGCCCTTCGTAGCGGCGCAGGAACAAGCTGCCCACGAACGTGATCGCGCCACAGAGGCACATGTAGTACGCAGGGCCGGTGGGCGAGTCGAGCACCTTCACGAGCTCCACCGCCGCAAGCGGGGCGATGCCGCTGAAAATCGAAAACGCGAGATTGAACGAGACGGCGACGCCGCTGAAGCGGATGCGCGTCGGGAACAGATCCGCGACCACTCCCGCCATCGTACCGTTCACGAGCGATGCAACGACGCCGGCCATTACGAAAAGCAGATTCAGATTCACGCTGCGATCAGCGGCGGCACTGAAGAAGGGCGCCGCCAGCACAACCAGCAGCAGACCGCCGGCGCCCAAGATGATCCGGCGCGGGAAGCGGTCGCCGAGCCACGCGGTCACGAGCATGCCGAGCGAGATCACGATGAGTCCGATGTACTGCGCCTCGCTGGCCGCGGCCGGCGTGTAGCCCATGACGCGCGGCAGGAGCGCCGGCATCGCGAATAGCAGTCCGTTGAAGCCCGCCGTTGCAGTGAGCGCTGCGACTCCCACCACGACGTTCGCCGGATGCGACTTGATCAATTCGCCGAACGGCCGCTTCGCCGCCACGCTCTTCATCTGCTGGAACTCGCGCGTTTCCTCGAGCGAGAGTCGCAGCCAGAAGCTCACGAACCCGCACAGACCGCCGAACAGAAAGCCGATGCGCCAGCCCCATGCGGCGATCTCGGGCTCGGCAAGCAGCTTGTGCACGGTGAGATTCAGGCCCGAGGCGAGCGCGACGCCCGTGTTCACGCAGAAGAAGATGAAGCCCGCCGCGAATCCGGCGCGGCGCACGGCCGCCGTCTCGACGACGTAGGTGATCGCACCCGGCAACTCGCCGCCGAGACTGAATCCCTGCAGTAGCCGTAGGACCACCATGCACACCGACGCGGCGATGCCCCACTGCGCGTACGTCGGCAGCAAACCGATCGCGGTAGTCGCCAGCGACATCGTCAGCATCGCGATGATGAACACGCGCCGGCGACCGTACTTGTCCCCGAAGTGGCTGAACACGACGCCGCCGACGGGCCGCGCGACATATCCCACCGCGAACACGGTGAACGAGAGGAGGAGCGAGTTGAGCGGATCTGCCGCCGGAAAGAACGCCGCGCCGATGTACTGCGCGAACATGCTGTAGATGACGAAGTCGTAAAACTCGAGGGCGCCCCCGAGGCTCGACAATATGATCACGCGCCACTGCGACCGATGTATGCCGGTGCCCGCGCTCAGCGCCTCTGACATGAAAACCCTCTTTGATTCTGGGCCGCGAAAGCAGATGTGCCGGAAAAGAAAAAGTGCGCCGTCGGTGCACGAGCGGGCACAACTCGTGACATCCGCGTTGAAGCCCTCGTTGCGGCTATGTTACCCATAAACCTAGAGTTTTCGAGAATGAACACGGCCGTATCCGAGCGTTGACCGCAACCTGCAAAAGTCGATGAATAGCGATCCAGTGACCCCTCGCAGAAGCTTCCTGAAACTGGCCCTCGGCGGAGTCGCCGGCGCATCGCTCGCGGCATTGCCTGCGACGCGCGTGTTCGCGCGCGCGAAGGCCGCGGCCATCACGTTCACGCCGATCACGGACAGCATCGCGCAGGTCACGGGTGCCGGGAGCAACGTCGTCGTGTTCACGAGTCGCGATGGCGTCGTGATGATCGATGGCGGCCTCGCCGATCGCTCGCGCGAACTGCTCGGCGCGGTGGCGAAGCATACGAAGGTGTCGCACCCGCAGACGGTCTTCAACACACACTGGCACTGGGATCACACCGGCTCGAACGAGCGTCTCGGTAAAGCCGGCGCGAAGATCATCGCGCACGAGAACACGAAGCTCTGGCTTGGCGCCGACTTCCATTCCGACTGGGAACCCCGCGACTACAAGCCGCGCCCGAAGATCGCATGGCCCAGCGAGACCTTCTATACGGACGGCAAGCTCAGCATCGGCGGCGAGGAAATCCGCTACGCACATCTGCCGCGCGCTCACACGGACGGCGATCTCTATGTGTTCTTCCCGGCGCAGAACGTGCTCGTGGCGGGCGACCTGGTTTCGGTAGGCAGCTACCCAATTCTGGACGTGACGACCGGAGGTTGGATCGGCGGCATGACGGACGCAACGAAGGCGCTGCTCGACTTGTCCGACGACGAGACGCGGATCATTCCCGGTACCGGACCCGTGGTGACGCGCGCGGATCTGCAGGCGCAGCACCAGATGCTGAGCACGATGAAAGATCGGCTGATCGGCCTCATGAAAAAAGGCATGGGCACGGACGACATCCTCGCCACGCCACCCACCAGCGAGTTCGACGGGAAATGGGGCGACCCGAATCTGTTCCTCGTGAATGCATATAAAGGACTCTGGGGTCACGTGCGCGAGCTGGGTGGAATCGTTTGAGCCGCTCCACCGTTTTGACGGATAGAGGCGCGTCGATGAAGGCGAGACTGACAGCGGGCATCGTGGCGTGGAGCTTCGCGGCCATCGGGGCCGTGTGGGGCGCGAATACCGTACACGCTGTCGATGACTCGGGCGCGGCCGAGGCCAATCCGCACAGCGGCGCGCCGCAGGAGTGGCAGTTCTTCGACCAGTATTGCAGCAAGTGTCACAACTCCACCGACTGGGCCGGTGGCATTGCCTTCGACACGATGACGCCCGATTCCTTCGCCGACGATGCCAAGGTCTGGGAAGAGGCCGTGCGCAAGCTGCGCGGCCGCCTCATGCCGCCGCCGGATAAGCCGCAGCCCGATCAGCAGGCGATCGACGCGCAGGTCGCCTGGCTCGAAGCGAAGCTCGACGACATCGCCAAGACGCATCCCGATCCGGGCAGCGTCGTCATGCATCGTCTCAATCGCACCGAATATGCGCGCGAGGTCGAGAACCTGCTCGGCGTGAAGATCGACGCCGCCGCGCTGCTGCCGAAGGACACCAAGTCAGACGGTTTCGATAATGCGGCGAACGTGCTGCGCGTGTCGCCGTCGTTTCTCGATCAATACATCGTCGCCGCGCAAGAGGTGAGCACGATGGCCCTCGGCGATCCGAAGCCGAGCCCGACGAGCGTCGTGTATCGCACCCCGATGGGCATGAGCCAGGCTGCGCACAACGAAGGTCTGCCGCTCGGTACGCGCGGCGGCCTGCTCGTCGAGCATCTGTTCCCGGCGGACGGCGAGTACGTCTTCAACGTCAATCAGAGCGCCGGCTTCGGCGGCGGCTACATCACCGGCTTGGATAGTCGACAGAAGATGGTCATGTTCATCGACGGGCAGAAGGTCTTCGAGACCGAGCTCGGCGGCGAAGCGGACCTGAAGTCGCTCGATCAGAAGCAGGCGCCGGCGGCGAAGACGATCCGCGATCGCTTCCAGAACATCGAAGTGCCGGTGAAGGCCGGGCCGCACAAGATCGGCATTGCGTTCGTGGCGCGCACGTTCGCTGAGACGGACGACACGCTGCAGCCCATGGGTGACAGTCTCCCGCGCGTGCCGGGTGTGTTAGGCGTCGAGGTCATCGGCCCGAGCAAGGACAAAGCGACTGCGCTCAGCGATACCCCGAGCCGCCGCAAGATCTTCGTCTGCCGCCCGGCGAACGAGGCCGAAGAGCCGCCGTGCGCGAAGCAGATCGTCAGCACGCTCGCACGCAAGGCGTATCGCAGGCCGATCAACGATGCGGACATCGCCGGGCCGATGCACTTCTACACCGTCGGCCGCGAGAAGGGCGGTTTCGACGGCGGCATTCAGCAGGCCGTGATGGCGATGCTCGCAAGCCCGAAATTCCTGTATCGCGTCGTGGCGCCGCCGAAGGACTCCGCGCCGGGCAAGATCTATTCGATCAGCGACGTGGAGCTGGCTTCACGTCTCTCGTTCTTCCTCTGGAGTCAGGGTCCGGACGATGAGCTGCTGAACACCGCCGTCGCCGGCAAGCTGCGCGATCCCGCGATGCTCGAGCAGCAGGTGAAACGCCTGCTCGCCGATCCGCGCTCGAAGTCCCTGACGACCAGCTTCGCGGACCAGTGGCTCACCGTGGACGAGATGGATCACATCGAGCCCGATCCCTCGCTGTTCCCCGAGTTCGACAACTCGTTGCGGCAGGCCTTCCGCAAAGAGATGGAGATGTTCGTCGACAGTGTCTTCTCGCAAGACCAGGACGTTCGCAGTCTCCTCACCGCGAACTACACGTTCGTGAACGAGCGGCTGGCGCTCCACTACGGCATTCCGAACATCCGCGGCGAGCGCTTCCGGCGCATCACGCTCACGGATTCGCGCCGCTACGGTCTGCTCGGCAAGGGCAGCTTCCTCATGGGCATGTCGTACGCGAACCGTACATCGCCCGTGCGTCGTGGTGCGTGGGTGCTCGAGACCGTGCTGGGCACGCCGCCGCACGCGCCGCCGCCCGGCGTCGAAGCGTTGAAGGAGAACATGGACGGCAAGAAGGCGCAGACCGTGCGCGAGCGCATGGAGGCGCACCGCTCGAATCCGACGTGCAACTCGTGCCACGGCATCATCGATCCGCTCGGCTTCTCGCTCGAGAACTTCGACGCGCTCGGTGCGTGGCACGATAAGGATCGCGAGACGGGCACGACGATCGACACGGTCGACAAGCTGCACGGCGAAGCGATCTCGGGCCCGGATGCGCTGCGCGCGTACGTGACGCGCCGGCCGGATCAGTTCGTGCAGACGTTGACCGAGAAGCTCATGACGTACGCGCTCGGTCGTGGCGTCGAGTACAACGACATGCCCACCGTGCGCGCCATCGTGCGTGACTCGGCTCGGCATGATTGCCGGTTCTCGTCGATCGTGACCGGCATCGTGAAGAGCGCGCCGTTTCAGATGCAGAGAGTGCCTGTCGCGGCCGTCGATACGAAGACGGCCGACGCCGCGCGCTGATCGAGTGAATCGAGGAAAGCCGATGTTCATCACCAAGAAGCATCTGCCCCGCCGCACCTTCCTGCGCGGCGCGGGTGCGCTGATCGCGCTGCCGCTGTTGGATGCGATGATCCCGGCACGCACCGCGCTTGCGGCCACCGCCGCGAAGCCGCTGCCGAAAATGGCGTTCGTCTATTTCCCCCACGGCGCCATTATGGAGCAGTGGACGCCGGCGACCGAGGGCAAAGAGTTCGAGCTTTCGCCGATCTTGACGCCGCTCAAGAGCTTCAAGGACAAGCTGACCATCGTCAGCGGTCTCGGCAATCGGCCCGGCGAGAGTCAGGCCGTGCACGCCATCGTGCCGGCGACGTGGCTGTCGTGCGTGCATCCGAAGCAGGGGCAAGAGCCCAGCATGGCGCAAACGGCCGACCAGATCGCCGCTCAGCACATCGGCCAGGACACGCCGCTGCCGTCGCTCGAGATCGCGACGGAGGCGCAGGGCGGCGGGGGCGCATGCGATCGCGACTACGGTTGCAATTACTCGGGCACCATCTCCTTTCGCACGGCCTCGACGCCGCTGCCGATGGAATACAACCCGAAGAAGTTGTTCGAGCGCTTGTTCGGCCGCGGTGATACGCCGGAACAGCGCGCGGCGCTCGTGAAGCAGTACGGCAGCGTGCTCGACTTGGTCCGCGAAGACGCGGCGGATCTGCAGAAGACGCTCGGTCAGCGCGATCAAGCCGTACTGTCCGACTACATGGAAACGGTGCGCGAGCTCGAACGCCGCGTGCAGAAGACGCAGTCGCAGGACCTTTCGAAGCTGAAGCTGCCGCAGGTGCCGGTCGGCATCCCGGACTCGTTCGATCAGCATCTGAATCTGATGTTCGACATGGCTGCGCTCGCGTATCAGGGAAACTTGACGCGCATCGTCAACTACATGATGGCGGCGGAAGTGAGCGGCCGCACCTACAACAACGTGGGTGTGCCGGACGCTTTTCATGCGCTCTCACATCACGCGAACGATCCTGCGAAGAAGGAGAAGCTGGTCCGCATTCAGAAGTACCACACGGAAGTGTTCGCGAAGTGGCTCACGAAGCTCGCGAACACGCCGGATGGTGAGGGCTCGTTGCTCGACCACTCGATCATTCTGTACGGCTCGAACATGAGCAACAGCGATCGTCACAATCAGTTCCCGTTGCCGACGGCGATCATCGGCGGCGGCTGCGGCAAGTTGAAAGGTGGGCAGCACCTGCGATATCCCGATCACACCCCGCTCGCCAACGTGCTGCTGACGATGCTCGATCGCGCGGGCGTGCCGCTCGACAAGATCGGCGACAGCAATGGCGAGTTCGCGGAGGTCTGAGCATGCGCACGACGCGGCTCGCGGTTCTCGTTGCGGCAGCGCTCGTCGGGCAGGCATTGACTGCCCCTGCGCTGATGGCGCAGGTGAAGGGTGCGGAGGTGACGGCCGAGGAGGCGACCGCCGGCCCGCATCCCGCAACGTCTCTGATCGACGCCGCAAAGTCCGGCGAGACCGCCGCTGCGCTCAATTTGATCCAGCAGAAGGTCGACGTGAATGCCGCCGAGCCGGACGGCACGACGGCCCTGCATTGGGCCGTATACAGGAACGACACGGCCCTCGTGCAGGCACTGATCAAGGCCGGCGCGAACGTCAAGGTAACCAACGAATTCGGCTCGTCGCCGCTGTCCGAGGCCGCGGTAACGGGCAACAAGGCCATCATCGAAGCGCTGTTGAAAGCCGGTGCCGATCCCGAATCACCGAACGCGGACGGACAAACCGCACTCATGGTGCTCGCGCGCACGAGCAACGTCGAAGCGGCGAAGGTGCTCATCAAAAAGGGCGCGAACGTCGACGCCGTCGAGAAGTGGCACGGACAGACGGCGCTCATGTGGGCGTCGGCGCAAGAGCAGCCCGAGATGGTGAAGCTGCTGGTGAAGCACGGGGCGAAGGTGAACGCGCGCTCGCTGGTGAACGACTGGCAGCGTCAGGTCACCGCGGAGCCGCGCGCGCAAGCGCGTCCCGCCGGCGGTCTCACGCCGCTGCTGTACGCCGCGCGTCAAGGGTGCCTCGCGTGCGTGCAAGCGCTCATCGATGGCAAGGCCGACATCGACCTGACGGATCCGGAAGGCGTGACCCCGCTCATCGTCGCCATCAACAATTTCCACTTCGATGTCGCCGCCTATCTGCTGACGCACGGCGCAAATCCGAACAAGTGGGATTGGTGGGGCCGCACGCCGCTCTATCTCGCGGTCGACTTGAACACGGTGCCTCACGGCGGGCGCCCGGATCGCATCTCACTCGATGAGACGACGAGCTTGAAGATGATCGAGCTGCTGCTGAATGCGGGCGCGAACCCGAACGCGCAGTTGAAGCTCTTTCCGCCGTTCCGCGCGCTCGGTCCCGATCGCGGTGCCGACCTGATGTTGACGATGGGCGCGACGCCGCTGCTGCGCGCCGCGAGGGCGGGCGATGTTCCGGCGATCAAGCTGCTGCTCGCGCACGGCGCGAATGCGAATCTGCCGAACATCTACGGCACGACTCCGCTGATGGCCGCCGCCGGATTGAGCAACAACGAAATCGATACGCGCGGGCGTTTCAAGACGCAGGCCGAAGCCGTCGAATCGATCAATCTGCTGGTGGCGGCCGGCGCCGATGTGAATGCTCACGAGACGCGCACGTGCCCGCCGAGCGGCTTCTTCTGCGTGAGCGGCCAGACGGCGCTTCACGGCGCCGCGCTATGGGGCTGGAACGACGTGATAAAGGCGCTGGTCGCTCACAACGCCGACCTGAACGCCAAGGATGCCAAAGGCAATACACCGCTGGATTCGGCTCTGGGGAAGGCTGGCGGGCATGGACGCGGGGGCACGCGCATCGAAGTGCACGAGCAGACCGCTGCACTGATTCGCGAGTTGGCCGCCGCCTCGCCGCCACCGAAAGCCCAGCTCTAACCCGCCTCTTTTTGGTCGCATCGTGGCGTCGCATCGATGCCCTAGTCGAGCGCATCCAAGTCGATTCGAAGCATGCTTGTAGTATTGGCACGACGCGCACGCTACTCATGCTCGAGCCGCCTGCGGAACGTGACGGACTTCTAGTCCGCGGCGGAACGCGACGTTCGGCACGCCGAGCTCAGACCTTCGCCTCGGTGTGCGGAGTCCGGCCGCTCGCGACGCACATGATCGACCAGTCGTTCCCGCCCCTCACGGGGCCGAACGCCGGCCAGTTCCTGAGCGGCGCGACGTTCGATCAACACCGTGTGCCGAGCTATGCGGTGTTCGGTGGGCCGCATCCGTGAACCGGATGCGGCCCTTCTTTTGTTTGGCGGCACCCGGCGTCCGCCCTCTAGAATCGGCGCGGTTTTTGCGAGACGTGAGCGCTATGGCCGAGGTCATGACTGAAAACAGGGTCGACGAGAAGCGTCTGGTGTGGGACTTGCCGCTGCGGCTGTTTCATTGGTTGCTCGTGCTCTCCATGGTCGGCTCGTGGGTCACAGCCGAGCTCGGGTTCGATTGGACGCAGATCCACATGTACCTCGGGTACTGGACGCTCGGCCTGATCGTTTTTCGAATCATCTGGGGATTCATCGGCCCGCGGCACGCGCGCTTCGCGAGCTTCCTGACCGGGCCGCAGGGCATTTGGCGCTACGCCCGAGGCCTTGCGGCGGGCACCATGATCCAGAGCGCCGGCCACAATCCGCTCGGCGGCATTTCGGTGATCGTGATGCTGCTGCTCGTGGGATTCCAGGCGGCGACCGGGCTGTTCGCGACCGATGACATCGTCTGGACCGGGCCGTACAACCCGGCCGTGAGCGGCGCGACGGCGGAGCAGCTCACCTCGCTCCATCACGCGAATTTCAACATCATCCTGGTCGCGGTCGCGCTCCACATCATGGCGATCACCTTCTACTTCCTCGTCAAGAAGCAGAATCTCGTCGGTGCGATGCTGCATGGAAAGAAAGCCGTGCCGGCGCACGAAGCGATCTCGAAGTCCGAGATCGTGAAGGCGCTCATCGTGATCGCTATCAGCGCCGGGCTGGTGTACTGGCTGATCAGCGCAGCGCCGACGCCACCCTCCGATAGCTACTACTGACGCACGAGTCCCGAGATTGGGGCCGCCAGGGCCGCGGCGATCGTCGGCTTACTTGTCGCGGAAGTTGTCGTGGCAGGCGCCGCACGCCTTGCCCACGGCCGCAGCGGCTTGCATCACGGCCTTCTTGTCGCCGCCTTTGGCCGCGGCAGTGAGCGCCGCCGAGGCTTTGACCAGATCGTCGTTCTTGGCCTGGAAGTCGGACTTGTTGGTCCAGATGCCTTCGCGCGCCTTGGTCTTCAACTGGAACTTACGCGTGTCTTCGTTGAAGGCCTCCGAAATCATCGGTGCGAGCGCTTCCAGACGCTGTCCGCTCTTCGCAGCCACGGCTGCATCGAACGGCACCTTGTTTTTCAGCATGCCGCCGACGGGCCCGAAGCTGTAGCCGATCACGCGGAGCAGCGACTGACGCAACTCCACGGCCTTCTGCGCCGTCTCTTCCGGCGAGGCCGGTCCCGAATCTTGCGCGAGGGTCACGGAGAGGGGAGCCAACGCGAGGAACGTGACGGCCCCCAGCTTGACCCCTAAATCGACGAGTGGTCGCATGTCGCAAGCCCCTTCATGAGCATGTGATTTCGTGTCTGCGGCGAGTCTAACAGACCCGCTGCCGGCTCCGGCGTCCACGGGACGCTCCTGCCCGCGTGCTGAAAGCGAGCGCGCCGTCTTTCGCTTTCCGACTCAACAGCTGGAACTTTCGGGGGCAATCGGCGTTTGCGCGGGTTGCACTTGCAACCGCATCACGCGGCGCGGTGGAAGAAGGCCGCGCCGATCCGGGACGCGGCCTCGAGGAGGATTGCCGAACCGTCTAGAACGTCATGCGCACACCGACCCGGTACATCCGGCCGAGCGTGTCGAAGAACGTCGCATTGGTACCGCCATTGGCGTTGGCCAGGCCGAAGGGGGTGGTGCCGCTCGCGAACGGCGGCTGTTTATCGAACACGTTGTCCACTACGCCGAAGAGCTGCAGGCCCGTCACCGGTCCGATGTTCTCGAAGTTGTACGTGCCGCCCAACGTGAACACCTGATAGCTTGGCACGCGGGTGCGCGCCAGGATCGGATTGCCCACTGCATTCACGCCGCCCGTCGGGTTGTTGTAGTCCATGATGCCGTGGCTGATGAAGCGCCCTTGCAGCGTCACGCTCGCCGGGCCTTGCTGGTACGTGGTCGTGATGCTGCCCGTCCACTTGGGCTGCGCCTGATTGTCCGACAGGAAGGAGTTCGCGTTGCCCGTCTGCCCGACGATGTTGACGCGCGGCGAGCGCGGCGTCGCCTGGAACTCTTGGCGCATCATGTTCTCCGCCAACAAGCGGAAGGTGAGGTTCGCGCCATTCCCGAGCTGCGTGTTGTAGGAGCCCGAGAAGTCGATGCCCTTGAACATGTAGCCCGCGCCGTTGAACGACAGCGCATGGAACTCCTGAATTCCCTGCAGCACGCGGCCGTCGACCGACGTGTAGGTCGTGCCGTCGAACGTGATCTGCGAGCAGAGCACCGGGTCCTGGCGAATCTGGCAGCCGTCGATGGTGTCGCGCGGGTTGGCTTGCTGGATCGCGTCCTTGATATTGATGCGGAAGTAGTCGACCGAGAACTGCAGACCTTCGAGGAGGCTCTGCGGGGTCAACACGATGCCGAAGGTGGTCGTGTCCGACTCCTCCGGCCTCACGTCCGGGTTGCCCTCGAGATGCCAGGTGCACGGGTCGGTACCGAATGCATTTCCCGGCGGTGCGCAGTATCCGAAGATGCCGCCCGCGCCGATGACCTGCCCGTAGTACAGCTCGCGGAAATTGCCCGCACGCGCATCGCGCGATTGGCTGCCGCGGAAGCGGATCGCATCGACCACATCCCACAGCGCGCTGACCTTCCACGTCGTGAGGTTGTGCACGCGGTGCAGCCCCGTTGTCCCTGCAAGACCCTGGTTGCGATACTGCGAGCGGCGGGCCGCAAGATCGAAGTTCACTTTCTTGAAGCCCGGCGCATCCCTCACGACCGGAATGCTCGTCTCGAGGTAACCCTCGTCGACTTTCACCTTCCCCGAGAAGGGCTCGCCGTATTGGATGAGATAGTCGGCGCGAACGTAGCCGGGTAGATCCGGTTGCAAGTTGTGGCCCAGCTCGTTGCGATGCTCGAAACCCACCGCGGCCTGAATCTCACCCGCTCCCCAGCCCTGGAACACAGTGCCGCTGGCGTTGATCGCTGCGACCTGCTGCGTGTACGTGAGGCGCTCGTCCAGGTCGCCGAAGATGTAGTCGTGCTGTGCCTGAGTGAGCGGTTGGTTGCCGAACACGCTCACGGGTACGCACGCCGCCAACAACGCGGGATCGATGCCGACAGGAATGACAGCTCCGGGAAGCTGCGAGGCGCATACGATATTGCCGTTCGCATCGCGCGCGGCATTCAACGCGAGCGACGTCGCATTGTTGTGCAGATTGTCGTGCACGAGCTGCTCGCGATTGGTGCGGCCGATCTGGTAGTAGCCGTCCCACGTCCAGGAGCTCTCGCCGAATTTGCCGTCGAGTCCGACCGAGGCACGCCGCACTCGCGTGGTGAAACGCGTGTACGAGTCGGACTGCTCGTTCCAGGATTTCTGTGCGAGCGCGAACGGTGTGCCTCCGGCCGCTGCCAACACCGGTGCCGCGAACGGATTCGCCGGCGTGACGACGACGAAGTTGCTGTTCAGCGCCGCCGTCTGGTTGAGGGTTTCGACGTTGCCGTAGGACGCATCGGCATTCAGATTGAGGGTGTCGGTGAGCGCGAAGCGGAACGTGCCGGAGGCGACCTTGCGATCGACCGGCGCGCGCAGATTGGTTCGCTGATAGATCGGCACGCCGTCGCCGCCCGGCACGGTGTTCATCGGGCTGGGCAAGGCCGGACACGGTGGCGTGCCGGCGGTTCCGAAGAAGGGCGGACCCGGGCTGAACTGACATGTGCCGGTGGGATTCGGCGCACCGGCGCCCGATGCCCACGGCTCCTGACCGAGCGTGAAGTTCATGACGCCCGTGCCGGTGGCATTCGACTGGTACACCGTGTTCGCGCCCGAACGCACACCGAAGAGCACACCGGTCTCACTCACCTGATTCGCGCGGAGATTCTCGCCCGTCAGATATGTAGCCCCGTTGCCCGCCGTGTTCTGGGTGTTCTGGAAGAACCCGGCGTTCTTCGCACAAAAGTCGCGCGCGTCGATGCAGCCGAGTGCGTCCATGTCTTCCCATTCGGCGCCGATCACGAAGTGGCCGCGATCCTCGGCGAAGCCGTGACCGAAGGCCGCGGCGACGTGCTTGTCCCTGGCATCGCTGTGGCTCGATTGCTGATAGTCCGCATCGATGCGGCCGCCTTCCATCTTGGTGTTCAAGAAGATGTTCTGCGTGCCGGCCACCGCACCGGAGCCGTACGCGGCGGAGGCGCCGCCGGTCACCGAATCGACGCGGTCGATCAGAATCGACGGAATGAAGTTCAGATCGACACCGTCGCCCTGATTCGTGGGCACGAAGCGCCGCGTGTTGACGAGCGTCAGCGTGCGGCTGCCGAAGAAGGGATTCAAACCGCGCAAGTTCGCGATCGTCGAGCCGGTGAAGAAGTTGGCGTTGCCGGTGGTCACCGGTGTGTTGTTCGAGATGTTCGACGGCAACTGCGTCATGGCCGCGCCCACGTTGACGATGCCGAGATTCTGCAAGTACGACGAGTCGACCACCGTCGTGGGATTGGGTGTGTCGAAGTCCGTGGTGCGTCGGATGCGCGAGCCGGTGACGGTGACCTCGTCGAGCGATCCGGTGTTGGCGGCGGTCGTGTCGGCGGGCGCTTGTTGCGCCCAGGCCGCGTGGGACAGCGTCATCGATACTGCAAGGGCGCATAGCGCTGCGCCGGTCGGTGCGTTACGGGTAGTCGTCGAATGGTTCAGCCGAGCGTTGTGCTCGGCGGTTGCAGCGCGTAGCGCATCGGCTACGGCCAGGCGTATCAACTTCATGGGTCCCCCTCCTCATGAGATACAGATATCGATTCGAGCTGAAAAATATCCCCTGCTCGCGCGATCCTTCGTGAGTCGCCGATGACCTGTGTCGGCGTTCGATTATTGCGACGTGGCAGTTGCACACAGCAACTCGATGTGAACACATCGACCGCTGCGCGGCGGGTGGAAAAACTCGACGCGCGGTGCGCGCTCGATCGGGCGCAAGCTAGCGGGTCTTACACGAGCGTATGTATTCAGCGCGCGACAAGCGCTAGAACATACGCGGTGAGGTCCTGCAGGGCCTCGGGCGAGAGTGCCGTGCCGAATGCCGGCATATCGTTGCGGCCGTGAGTGACGACGGTCGCGATCTTCTCGGCGGTGAGCTGCGATGTGAGGGGGGAGCCGCCATGCGTCCCGCCGCGGCCGCTGTCGCCGTGACAGACGACGCACGTCGTCGTGTACAGCTCCTTGCCTCGTTGGACGTTAATCGCACGCGGCTCCGATGCGGCAGTGGGCACCGCTCCCACGCGTTGCGGACCGACGGGGTCGGCCGAGCCGCGCGGCAAGGCGCCCATCGTCCCCTCGAGCGAGAAGAGCCAGAGGCCATCGCTGCGCTTGCTGGCCGCCAGCGCGGTTCCGCCCGCCAGCACGACGACGTACTGCTGACCCTGATACTCGAACACCGACGCCGGCGCGTTCACGCCGCCGTCCGTCTGGAATTCCCACAGCTTCTTGCCGTTGGTCTTGTCGAGAGCGGTGAAGCGTCCGTCGTTGCGGCCGACGAAGACCAGTCCGCCGGCGGTCGTCACCGATCCGCTGTAGCACTGATCGACCCATTGTTGACGCCACGCGATTCGATTCGTCTTCAGATCGACGGCGGCGAATACACCGCGCCGGGGCGCCGCGAAGCGCGCAACCACGCTGCCCGAGTACAGTGCACCGGGCTCGACGGGATAGTCGGGGTCACCGCCGACCGCGCCCCAGAGTGAATCGGTCGCGCAGATGAACATGCGATTCGTTTCGGGATCGTACGAGCTCGGCGGCCAATTGACCGCGGCCAGCGGTTTCCACACCGCCGGCGACTTCGTGAAGGGCGTGAAGATGCGGCCTTCGTTGATGAGCTCGAAGCCCTCGGGCGCCATATCGATCGACTGCGGCACGATGGCATCGCCGACCGGAAACGGTTGCGTCGGCGACGTGAACTGCTGCGGCTCCTGCATCACAGGCGTCTCGTTCACGCCGAGGAGCGGCTTACCGTCGGTGCGGTCGAGGATGTACACCCAACCGGTCTTGCCTGCCTGCGCGATGCCTTTGCGCAGCTTTCCTTCGTATAGCGCGTCGAAGAGGATCACGGGGTTGGGCGCGTCGTAATCCCACAAGTCGTGGTGCACTTCTTGGAAGTGCCAACGGTAGCGACCCGACTTCGCATCGATGGCGACGATCGACGCGCTGAACAGATTGTCGCCGGGTCGCAGACGCCCATTCAGCACCGGCCCGGGATTCGCGGTCGAGAAGTAGATGAGGCCGAGCTCCGGATCGATCGCCGGCGTTTGCCAGATCGCCGCGCCACCGTACTTCCACACGTCGCTTCGCTGCGGCCAGGTGTCGTGCCCGAATTCGCCGGGGCCCGGCACGGTGTAGAACGTCCAGCGCAGCTTGCCCGTCTTCGCGTCGTACGCTTTCAATCGACCGCGCGTGCCGAGATCGCTGCCTGCGAAGCCTGTGATCACGAGACCGTTGTAGTAGAGCGGGGCACTCGCGATGGCGTAGCCGCGCTTGGGGTCCTCCGCTTGAATCGACCAGGCGATGCGGCCCGTCACTTGATCGAGCGCGACGAGCTTCGCGTCGAGCTGGCCGACGAATACCTTGCCCTCGCCGATCGCGAGACCGCGACCCACCCACGAACAGCACGGCCGCGCCACTTTCGGGTCGATGTGCGCTTCGTACTCCCACAACACGTTGCCGGTCTCGACGGAGACGGCGAACGCGTCGTTCTCGCCGGTCATGATGTACACGACGCCGTCGTACACGATCGGCTGCGCTTGATTGCCACTGCGCGGGGAGAGGCCCGAACCGTTCAGTGCCGCGCGCCAGTTCGCCTTCAGCTTTGCCACGTTCTCGCGATTGATCTGAGCGAGCGGCGAGTAGCGCTGGTTCGCGAGATTGCCGCCGTTCGTGAGCCAGCCGGTGCGCGGCAACGCGTTCAGCTCTGTCGCGCGGAATGCCGGTGCCTTACGGACCGGCGCGGCTTCGTCCGCGGCGTTCGCGGCCGTGCACACGATCCAGAGTGATGCAGCGAGCGCCAGCACTCGTGTCATTGGCTTCTTCTCGTCGTCGTTGCGGCAGTGTCGCGCCGCCAGGACGGATACGGCAAGCGTCTCGACTTCTCGTGGACCGCCCGGTGCGGTCGGAACCGCAAGCCGGCCGTCCCAACCTGCAGATGGCCGCAGCGATGCGGAGCTCGATCCCGACCTCTATGCCGTGAACGCGAGTGATGTGACACTGTCCGGGCCGGTGCTGAAATTCATTCGGAATTTGGAGTAGTGCTATGTGCAGATGGATGTGGCGGAGCGTCCTTACCGCAACGTTGGCCTGTCTCGCGACGCTCGCCGGGGCCCAGCAACGCCCGGCGGGACCGCCGCCCGCCGGACCGCGGCCCGGCTTGAACGCCGAGCAGATCGCGGAGCTCTCGCATCAGCACGAGGGCTATTACGGCGCGCTCGCTCCGCAGAATCTCGCGAAGAAGCGCGCGAAGCCGCCGTTCGATCTCACCAGCACCTGGTTCGTCGACCTGCGGCGCGCGTTCAACGATTTCCGGTTCGGGCCGCCGTATCCGGAGCTCTACGAGGCCGGCCAGCAGGCCATGAGAGAGGCCGCCGAGGCGCAGAAGAAGGGCCAGCGCTATCGGGACAGCATCGGGCAGTGCTATCCGGCCGGCATGCCGATGATCATGACGCGCGTTTGGCCGATCAGCATGGTGCAGCTGCCGACGGTGATCTACATGATGTTCGGGTTCACGAACAGCTTGCGCATCATCTATCTCGATGGGCGGCAACATTCGGATCCGGACATCGTCGTGCCGACGTACAACGGCGAGTCGATCGGACACTGGGACAAGGATGCGCTCGTCGTGCACACGAAGTACTTCGAGCCGAACGAGCACTGGATCGACTCGGGGCTGCCCATCAGCGATCAGTTCGAGATCACCGAGCGCTTCACCCTGCTCGACGGCGGCAAGACGCTGCAGATCGAGTACACGATGGTGGATCCGAAGAATTGGAAGGGCGAGTGGAAGAGCACCAAGAAGTGGATGCGGATGGATTACAGCGACATTCCCGAGGTGGAGTGCCTGCCGAACCTCAACAAAAATCTGCCGAGCACCGCAGAGGGCTCCGCTGAAGTCGACCGTCGAGCCAAGGAGGCTGGTGAGAAGAAGTGAGCGCGTCGCAGGCGCGGCGGCGCAATTCTTGTGAGGCGGTGCGAGCCGTGTCAGTAGCCGTTCTTTTCTTCGGGCGCGCCGAGGTATTTGCCGTCGGGCAAGGTGATGCCGATGTAGAGGCCGCCGGGCCGGCCGTCGCGGAGCGGATTGATCTTGACGGTCACTTTGTCGCCGGGCTTGATCGTCGAGCGCTTCCAGCCCGCGTGCACGAGATTGTTGGGGCTGTTCATCTCGATCGCCCAGCTCTCCATTTTGCCTGCGACATTCGGCACGTCCACGCGGAACGAGGCGTGCGGGTTGGTCCAGGTGAATTCGGTGACGGTGCCGCTGATCGTTACCTGCTTCTCGCGATCGAACATCGCGCTCGAATGGTGGGCGGAGGCGACGGCGGCAATCGCGAGCAACGCGGCGCCGAAGGCTCTCACTGTGCGGCGAGCGGCTTGTTTCACGGTGCGCATCTTTTCCATACTCCGGCAGAATGAGTGCTCGCGCAGAGGGCGCCAATCTAACAACGCCGACGGTGGGCAACAAGCGAGGGGACGAGCATGAATCCGCAGAGAACGCTGCGTACAACGATCTCGAGCGCATTGGCGTTGTTTATTTATACGACCGTCTACGCTGCGGGCGATGCGTCCGCACCGGCGCCGGGCGCAGCATTGCCGCAAGGCCACTACGCGGCACTCGACAAGCTGCCGGACTGGGGCGGCATCTGGACGATCACGTTTCCCGGCCCGGGCACCAAGCGCGAGCTGCCGCAGTTGAAGGGCAAGTACCTCGCCGACTATCAGACCTTCAAGAAGGACATGGACGCCCATCACGGGCAGGCGCGCAAGAAGACTTCGAACTGCACGCCGCCGGGCATGCCGTACATCATGTCCGTCGCGCAGTATCCCATCGAGTTTCTGTTCACGCCCGGACGCGTCACCGTTCACCTCGAGGCGTGGATGCAGTGGCGGGTGATCTTCACGGACGGCCGCCCGCATCCGGACATCGAGCCGAGCTTCAACGGCCATTCGATCGGCAAGTGGGAAGGCAACGCGCTGGTCGTCGATACCGTGAACATCAAGCCGACCGTGCCCCTGATGCCCGGCATGTATCACAGCGACAAGTTCCACATCACGGAGCGCTTCGCGCTCGATCCGCAGGACGCGAACGTCATGCGCGTTCAGATCACGGTGGCCGATCCGGAAGCGCTCGAGAAGCCCTACACCAACACGCTGACGTTCACGCGCTCGCGCGACGCCGATCTACTCGAGTTCATCTGCGCCGAGAACGACCGCAATCCCGTCGACGCGTCCGGCGAAACGACCTTCGAGCACTGACCCGGAGCCGCTATTTCACCGTGAGCGCCTTCAGGTAGCGGTAGTAAAACTCGTTGCCGGTATAGAACGACTGCACTTCGAGCCGTTCGTCCTGCCCATGTGCGCGGTGATCGTCGTGATCGATGGCGATGCCGGTAACGGCGAAGCTGGTGAGACCCGCATCGTTTACGAAGACATCGTCCGAAGCGCCGGCCGACATTGCCGGCACGACGCGTAGGCCGGGCCAGAATGCGGCCACGAGCTTCTGCAGCGGCTGCATCACTTCCGGGCGCAGCGGCGGCGGCGCGAAGCCCTTGCGATCGGATGCCTTGTCCATGAGCTGGCCGTCGCCATCGCGCACCCACTGCACCGTGACTTTCGGATTGGCGATCACACGGATCAGATCCTGACGCACTTCTTCGAGCGAGTGGCCCGGCAAGATGCGGCAGTTCACGTTCGCCTGCGCGCGCTGAGGCAGCGCGTTGTTCGCGTGCCCGCCGCTCAAACGCGTCGCGACGCACGTCGTGCGCATGATCGAGTTGTCGATGGTGTCCTTCGAGAGCCGTGCGACCGCCGCCGGGTCGGCCGGCGTCTTCAGGATGGCCTGCATGTCTGCCGCGCGCTGGCCCGTCTCGATCTTCGCCATGTTCTCGTAATACGCGCGCGTGATGTTGTTCAGCTCGAACGGGAATTCATACTTGGCCAGATTCTCGAGCCCGCTCATGAGCTCGTAGATCGCGTTCTCCGGCTTGGGCTGCGAGCTGTGTCCGCCGGGATTGGTCGTCGTCAGTACGTAATCGGCGTACACCTTCTCCGACGACTCCATCTTGTAGACGACCGGCTTGCCGTTCTCGCTCGTGATGGAGGAGCCGTCGTGGTTCAGCACGAAGTCCGCATCGACGAGCTCGCGGTGATTCTTGAACAGCCAGTCCACGCCGTTCGCGGTGCCGCCTTCTTCATCCGCCGTCAGCGCGAGAATGATGTCGCGGCTCGGCTTGTAACCTTCCTTCTTCATGCGGATGAGCGTCGTCACCATGATGGCGTCGCCGTCCTTCATATCCTGCGTACCTCGGCCGTAGAAGAAGCCGTCTTTCTCGACGAACTGGAACGGGTTCGTCGTCCAGTCCTCGGGCTTCGCCTCGACCACATCCAGGTGCCCGATGAGCAGAACCGGCTTGTGTTTACCGGCGCCGCGCAGGCGCGCCACCAGGTTCTTCTTGCGGTCGTTCGGTCCGAGCACCTTCACATCGTCGGCCGCGAAGCCGGCGTCACGGAGCCGTTTGGCCATCGCCTCTGCAGCCGTCGTGACGTTGCCGAGGTCGGTATCGGTCGTGTTGATCTCGATGAGCTCTTTGAAGATCTCGCGCCCCAAGGCGCTGTAAGTGGGATCGGGCTTCACCGAAGCGGTGGCGGCGAGCGGGGTCGCGCAGAGCACGGCGAGCAGTGCGAATCGGGTACGCAGGTCACGCATTGGGGAGTCCGCCGGGTGTGGTGTATCCGAGGCAGGCTACACAACGGCAAGAACTTGCCGCAAGGCAGCCCGGCGGCGGCAAACATCGTCCCACCGCGTCGGAGGGCCTTCATAAAATAGAGACACACGTCCGACTGCGTGCAGCGCGATGTCGGCGATCATTCGACAGTGAAGGCTCTGATTCAAACCGACTACGGCGATCCGGCTCGAGTACTCGAGCTGCACGATGACGTGCCCGAGCCCGTCGCCGGTACGGGTCAGGTGCTGATCGACATCGAAGCCGCGGTCGTGCAAGCGGCCGACGCGCGCACCGTGCTCGGCGCCGAAGGGTTCCGTAAGAAGCTGCCGCGTACGCCGGGCTACGAAGGAGTGGGGCGCATCCGCACGCTCGGCCCCGACGTCAAAGGTCTGGAGATCGGCACGCGAGTCTTCGCGCCAATCGGCTCGGGCACGTATCGCGAGCGGGTGGCGGTCAGTGCGGACGGCCTCACGCTGGCGCCCGAAGGCGATCCGGTACAAGTGGCGCTGCTGTCGCTCAGTCCGGCGACCGCGCTTCTCATCCTGCACGACTTCGTGAAGCTCGCGCCCGACGATTGGGTACTGCAGAACGCGGCCAATTCGCCGGTCGGGCGCATGGTGATCCAGATGGCCCGCGAGCAGGGCATACGCGTCGTGAACGTCGTGAAGAGCACGCCCGTGATCGGCGAGCTGAAAGAGATCGGCGCCGGCGCGGTGCTGCTCGACACGCCCGATCTGCGGGATCGCGTGACGGCCGTCACGCAAGGCGCGCCGATCCGCATGGCCGTCGACGCGATCGCGGGTGCCGCAACGGCGCGTCTCGCCTCCTGTCTCGCGGACGACGGGGTGATCGTCAGTTACGGGGCGATGAGCGGCGAGCCCTGCCAAATGCCCGCGGAAATGCTGGCGGCGCGCGGCATCCGCCTGTGCGGAATGACCCCGGCTCGGCAGCTTGCGCGGCACACCCCCGAGGAGCGCAAGGCGGTATACGCGCGTATAGGCGAGATGCTCGCCGCCGGCCGACTCCATGCTCGGATCGCGGCCACTTACGACCTCGACGATGCAATCGATGCTGTCCGCCACGCCATGCAAGTGGGCGACAAGCGTCATGGCAAGGTCGTCGTCCGCGTGCAGCAGCTACAACCACCGGCGCCGCCGGCCGCGGCACCCGCCGCAGCGGCTGTGACATCTCCCACAGAATCGAACGGCGCCGCCGTCGCGGCGCCTTCCGCTGCAACATCTGCGGAAAGCGCATCAGCGCCGGCTCCGGCGAACGCGTAAATCTTCATTCCTCACCGAGGGACCGCTGCCGCAAAGTTGTCTCCAAATCGAGACTAACTGTGCGCCAGTCCGCATTTCGGGTCGGTACGCATCAAGTTTGGGCGCGCGGGGGCCGTAGCCTCGCGCGAGGGCCGAAATCTCATGCTCAAGAGACCGCATGCCAATCAGTGGCGGGTAGGAGTGCTGCCTGGCGCGAGCCAGACGGCCGTCGCGGTCGTGCGCGCGCGCAAAGACGGGCGGCCGTTCTTGAAACACTGCGCGGCGCATCCCATCGGCGAAGGCGGGGCGGAGGGGCCGCTGGTCTCCGTGGTCCGCGACCGGTCGATGGCCCGGGTGCCGGTGAGCGGCGTCGTGCGCACCGAGGATTATCAGCTCGTGCAGGTCGAGGCGCCGGAAGTGCTGCCGGCCGAGATGCGCGCGGCCGTGCGCTGGCGGTTGAAGGACGCGATCGACTTCGACATCGACGAGGCGGTGTTCGACGTCTTCGAGATTCCGGAGCCGCCGCGCCGCACGCAGAGCCGAATGATGTTTGCGGTCGCGGCGCGCGCGCCGGCCGTGCAGCGCGTGTCGGGACTGATCGCGCCGTATGCGCGCGGCTTCGATGTCATCGACATCCCCGAGCTCTGTCAGCGCAATCTGAGCGCATTGCTTCCGCATGATAAGAAAGGAGTCGCGCTCCTGACGTTGGCAGACCGCTTTGCGCAGCTCGTGCTGACGCGCGAAGGCGTGCTCTATCTGACGCGCCGAATCGATCTCGCGCGCTCCTACGACATGCCGCGCCGGGGTGATGCGCAGGACGGCGACCTCACCGCGCTGGCCCTCGAAGTGCAGCGATCGCTCGACTACTACGAGAGTCACTACGATCACACGCCGATCACGCATCTCGTGCTGGCGCCGGGTGACGAGCGGGCGGCCGCGCTGGCCGCCGGCTTGCGCAAAGAAATGAGTCTGCAGATCGAGCTGTTCAACGTCGCCGAGCTGTTCGAGCTCGATGACGGGCTCAGCATCGACACCGATTGGGATTGCCTCATGGCGCTCGGCGCGGCATTGCGCTGCGATCGGCCGAAGGCCTGACCGTGCGCCAGCAGATCAACCTTCATCAGCCGATTCTGCGCGAGGAGCCAAAGCTGTTCGGCGCGCGCGCTGCGGCGTCCGCGTTTGCGGTGGTATTGGTCGCGTTGGCCGCGATGTGGGGGTTTGGCTCCTACAAAGTGAAGCGGCTCGAACAGACGACACAAGCACTGCGCGAGCAACAGACTCATCAACAGGAGTCGCTCACGAACGCCAGCACCCTGAGTGCCGGGCGGGCGACGCCGGCGGATCTCGCTGCTCGCGTAAAGCGCGCTGAGTTGGAAGTCACGGGGCGCACGCGCGCGCTCGAGCTATTGCGTGCCGGCGCGGCAGGTCGCACCACGGGATTCGCAGCGCGGCTCGAAGCATTGGCTCGCCGGCATGTCGACGGCGTGTGGATCGATCGCATGGCGCTCTCGGGCAGCACCGAAGCGATGACGCTGGGGGGCGCGACCTTCGATCCCGACCTCGTGCCGCGCTATCTGCAGAACCTTTCACAGGAGTCGGTGCTGGCCGGCGCGCGGTTCGACGCGCTCGCGATCGAGCGGCCGAAAGACAAAGCGGGTGCGCAGGTGCGGTTCAAAGCATCGAGCGTGCTCTTGCCCGAAGCGGCCGCCTCGGACGGTGAGGGAGGCGCGACGTGAAGACACCCGCAGCGCTCGATGCGATGGCTGCGCGCTTCGATCGCATGTCGCTGCGCGAGCGGCTGCTCGTGTTCGCGGCCGTGCTGACGGGAGTGGTCGTGCTCTGGCAGAGCATGTTCATGGAGCCGTTGGCGCAGCGAGAGAAGGCCTTGTCGCTGGAGCTGACGGATCTGCAGGAGAGCTTATCGCGGTTGGCGCACGTTACTGAGAGCGTTGCGAGCTCGGACCCGACGAGCGTCGCCGAGAATCGGTTGGCCGAGCGGCAGAAGGCGCTCGATGCAATCAACGCGAAGTTGGCCGCCGAATCCGCAGGGCTGATTCCCCCGGCGCAGATGGTGGCGGTGATTCACGACGTGCTGAGGCATCAGCAGGGACTGAAGTTGATAAGCCTGCGGAACCTGCCGGTGAGAAGCCTCGCGTCCGCCAAGCCCACGACCAGCGAAAAGACCGAGAAGACCGAGAAGACCGAGAGTACTGATGAGAGCGCCTCTTCAGCGCCGCCAGGAAGCGCTGAGCCGCGCGACGCGCAGCTGCCCGGCGCACCTGCTGCGTCGAGCCTTGCGAATTCCGGCCCCTATCTGCATCCCGTCGAATTGGTCGTCGAAGGTCGCTACCTCGACATCATCACCTACCTCCACGCGCTCGAAGGCCTGAAGTGGCACTTCTACTGGCGCGTGCTCGAGCTCGAAACCCGACAGTACCCCCTCAATCGCGTGCGCATCGAGCTGAGCACCGTGAGCCTCGATAAGGAATGGATCGGCGTATGAAACTGCGTTCACTCACTTGGGCCACATTGCTGCTTGCGGCAACGACGCTCGTCAACGCACAGGATCTGCCCGATCCCACACGTCCGCCCAGCGCGCGCGACAGCTACGATGGCCGCGCCGGGTCACGCGGGATCGTGCGCGTCGAGCCGATCGCAGCGGCTCAGGGGGCCGAGCCGCTGTACAACATCGAAGCGCAAGAAGCGGTCGCGCGCGCCTTTTTCGAGGCGCTCGCCAAGGCGAGCCCGCAGAACATCCTCGTGCGCCCCGAAGTGAGCGGCCGCGTGTCACTCACCCTCAAGCAAGTGACGCTCGAAGACACCCTCGAAGCCGTGCGCGATCTCTACGGCTACGATTTCCGGCGCACCGCGCGCGGCTACGTGATCTCGCCGGCGACTCTGCAATCGCGCGTCTTCCATCTCGACTACCTCGACCTCGATCGCAAAGGCATCTCGAAGACCCGCGTCAGCTCGGGGCAAATCACCCAGGGCGGCAACTCGAGCTACACGGGCGGCAATGCCGGGGGAGCGTCGGACGCTTCCGCCGGCGGCGGCGAGCCGGGCACCAGCGATCCCACCGGCACGTCCGTGATGACGCAGAACGACTCCGATCTCTGGACGGGCATCACCGCCGACTTGCACGCCATCATCGGCGACCAGCCCGGGCGCAGCGTGGTCGTCAATCGCCAATCGGGTGTCATCGTCGTGCGCGCCATGCCGAACGAGCTGCGTGACGTCAGTGACTACCTCGAGCGCACCTCCGCGAGCGTCGCGCGCCAAGTGATCCTCGAAGCGAAGATCGTCGAGGTCGAGCTGAATGATGCGTATCAAGCCGGCATCAATTGGACGGCGGTGCTGACGGAGGGCGGCAAGACGTTCACCATCGGCCAGAGCGGCCCGCCCAGCGGCTTCGACGGGAATCTGCTCAGCCCGCCCGGGACGCCCGTGACCGTCGGCCCCGGCCATCCGATCACGAGCATCGTCAACGGGGTTCTCGGTGGCGCGCTCACGGTCGCGGCGGACTTCCCGGACTTCAACGCATTCATCGAGCTGCTCGGCGTGCAAGGTCGCACCCGCGTGCTCTCGAGCCCGCGCGTGTCGACGCTGCACAATCAGAAAGCGATCATCAAGGCGGGTTCGGACGAGTTCTTCGTCACCAAGGTGACGAGCAATGTCGTCGTCGGCACGTCGACCTCGACATCGCGGGATGTCGAGCTGACGCCGTTCTTCTCGGGCGTCGCGCTCGATGTCACTCCGCAAATCGGCACGGACGGCACCGTTCTGCTGCACGTTCATCCGACCGTCAGCGACGTGACCGATCAGATCAAGACGCTGAAGGTCGCGGACTCGACGGATGTTCTGCCGCTCGCGTTCAGCCAGATTCGCGAGTCCGACAGCATCGTCAAGGCGCGCAGCGGTCAGGTCATCGTCATCGGCGGCCTGATGCGCGAGACGCGCAAGAACCAGCAGTACAAGACGCCCCTGCTGGGCGACATCCCCGGCGTCGGTCGTCTGTTCCGCAGCGAGCGCAAACAGTCGAGCACGGTCGAGCTCGTCATCCTGCTTCGGCCGCTGATCGTGTCCGATGCGGACTGGCCGGCGCTCGTGCAGGAGCCGAACGGCCGCATCGACGAGCTCACTCGCAAAGGCAAGCTGCAGTGAACGATCAGGTTCGCCGAAAAAAGGTGCGCCTGGGCGAGCTGCTGCTCGAGCACAAGGTCATCACCCAAGAGCAGCTCGGCAACGCGCTGGCGGAGCAGAAGCGCAGCGGCCGCAAGCTCGGTCGCGTGCTCACGGACCTCGGCTTCGTGCGCGAGGAGACGCTGCACGAAGTGCTCGCGAAGCACTTACAGATTCCTTACGTGGACGTGCGCCAGCTCACGCTCGACCCCAATGTCGTGCGCCTGCTGCCCGAAGCGCACGCGCGTCGATTTCGCTCGCTCGTACTTCAGCAGGACGCGCGCGGGCTCGTCGTCGGCATGTCCGATCCCACCGACTTGTTCGCGTACGACGAGCTGGCTGCGCGCCTGAAACAGCCGATTCGCCTCGCGCTCGTCAAAGAGGCGGATCTGCTCAAGACGATGGACGTCGTCTATCGCCGGACGGATGAGATCGCCTCGATCGCGCAAGAGGTGCACGAGGAGCTGCACGAGGCCGAAGTCGACATCGAGCAGCTGGCGGCGGATGAAGGCTCGCCCGATGCGGCGGTCATCCGCCTGATCCAGAGCATGTTCCAGGATGCCGTACAGGTCGGGGCGTCCGACGTGCACATCGAGCCGGGCGAGACCGTGCTTCGCGTGCGCCAGCGCGTCGACGGCAACTTGCAGGAGCAGACGCTCGACGGCCGCCGCGTGGCTTCGGCGCTCGTCACGCGGCTCAAGTTGATGAGCGGGCTCGACATCGCCGAGAAGCGTCTGCCGCAGGACGGGCGCTTCTCCGTGAAAGTCGGTGATCGTTCGATCGACGTGCGCGTGTCGACGCTGCCGACGCAGTATGGCGAGTCTGTCGTGCTGCGACTCCTCGATCAGTCCGCGAACGTCAAGACGCTCGACCAGGTCGGCATGTCGCCGCCGATGCTCGCGCGCTTTCGCACGCTCATCGAGCGGAGTGCCGGCATGGTGCTCGTGACTGGCCCGACGGGCAGCGGCAAGACGACGACGCTGTATTCCGCGCTCAATCACCTCAACAAGACCGATACGAAGATCATCACGGTCGAGGATCCGGTGGAGTATCGGCTCGATCGCGTGAATCAGGTGCAGGTGAACCCGAAGATCGGCCTCGACTTCGCGCGGGTATTGCGCACGACGTTGCGCCAGGACCCGGACATCATTCTCGTCGGCGAAATGCGCGATAACGAGACGGTGGACATCGGGCTGCGCGCGGCGATTACGGGCCATCTCGTGTTTTCGACGCTGCACACGATGAATGCGATTGCGACGGTTCACCGTCTGCTCGACATGGGCGCGGCGGGATACATGATCGCGGCTGCCGTGCATGGCATCGTCGCGCAGCGTCTCGTGCGGCGGGTGTGCGAGAACTGCGCGCACACAACGCCGCCGGACGAGCATCAGACGGCGTGGCTGCACGCGCAGGTTGGGCCGGCGAAGGCCGGCGCGATGAGTTTTCGCACGGGATTGGGTTGCACCTACTGCAACCTTTCCGGTTATCGCGGCCGGGCCGCCGTGTACGAGTTGCTCGAGATCGATCGAGGTCTCGCGGATGCCATCCGCCGCGGTGATTCGGTGGGATTCGCCGACGCCGCCCGGCGGCGACCCGGATACGTGTCACTGACCGACGGTGCGCTCGACCTTGCCGCGCAGGGCGTGACTAGTCTTGCGGAAGCCATCGCCGTGACGAGCGGCTTGGAAGAGAGTGAAGACCCGCTGGTCGCCGAAGCACTGGCCGCTGAAGCCATGGCGGAGGCTCGCGCCTGATGGGCCTCTACGCCTACAAGGGTCGCTCGGCCCGCGGCGAGCTCGTGAGCGGCCGGATGGACGGCGAGTCGCCGGATCGTGTCGCCGCGCGCCTGTTCAACGGCGGCATCACGCCCATCGAGATCGCTGCCGCCGGCGAGAAAGAGGGCGCGAGCGTCGCGCAGCTCTCGCGCCAGCTCGGTCTCGGGAAGCCGAGCACCGAAGACCTCGTGCTGTTCTCGCGGCAGATGTATACGGTTACGAAGTCCGGACTCCCTTTGCTTCGCGGGCTGCGAGGTCTGGCAGCGTCCACGCACAACGCGGTGCTACGCGAAGCGCTCGAAGACGTGCTCGCGAGTTTGGAGGCGGGCCGCGATCTGGCGACGAGCTTCGCCCGGCATCCGAAGATCTTTCCGCCGCTGTACATCAGCATCGTTCGTGTGGGCGAGGCGACGGGTACGCTCGAAGCGTCGTTTCAGCGCCTCGCGGACTATCTGAAGCAAGAGCACGAGACGCAGGCGCGCGTGAAAGCGGCGATGCGCTATCCGATCATCGTCACGATCGTCATCGCCGTTGCCGTCGCCGTCCTCACGACGTTCGTCATTCCGAAGTTCGCGCCGCTGTTCCGCGCGCTGGGCGACAACATTCCCTTGCCGACGCGAATCATCATCGGCGCGTCGGATTTCACGCGCGCCAACTGGCACCTCGTGCTGGGCTCGATCGCGGCGTTGATCCTCCTCGCGCGCCACTACGTCAGTACGGAGGCGGGTCTCTACCAATGGCATCGCTTCAAGCTGCGCATTCCGGTGCTCGGTAAGCTGTTTCACGAAGCGATCTTGGCGCGCATCAGCCGCTCGCTCGCGATTTCTCTGAATGCCGGCATGCCCATGCTTCAGACGCTGCACATCATCGCGCGCTCCGCGGGCAACGAGTTCATGGCCGAGCGCGTGCTGCGACTTCGGGACTCCGTCGAGCGCGGCGAGCCGCTCAGTCGTGCTGCCGCGTCGGTGGGCATGTTTCCGCCGCTCGTGCTGCAAATGATGAGCGTCGGTGAGGAGACGGGCCAAGTTTCGGATCTGCTGGACGAGGTGGCCGGCTTCTACGAACGCGAAGTCGACTACGCGCTGAAGAATTTGAGTGCCGCCATCGAGCCGATCTTGATCGTGTTCGTCGGCGGCATGGTGCTCACGCTGGCGCTCGGCATCTTTCTGCCCCTGTGGGAAATGATCGGGCACGCGACGGCGGGCTAACGCTTTGTGCAACCTTGAAACTATGGAGTCTGTTCACATGAGTAAGGCAACCCAACGCGGCTTCACGCTCATCGAGCTGGTGGTCGTGATCGTGATTCTCGGCATTCTGGCGGCGTTCGCGCTGCCGAAGTTCATGGGCTTGGAGACGCAGGCGCGGATTGCGTCGCTGCGCGCGCTGGAAGGGAGCTTGCGGAGCTCGGCGGCAATGGCGCATTCCCTCTGGATGGCGAACGGTGGTGCGGCCATCAACATCGAGGGAAATCCCGTCACGATGGTCAACGGCTATCCGAACCTGGGCACGATTGCGAACACGTTGCAAACCGGCACGGTGCAGGCAGGCACACCCGGCCGCTTCACGTATGCCGCAGGCACGGGGCAATTCCATCTCGTCGGCGCACCGACGGCGGCGAACTGCTATGTCACGTATGCGCAAGCCACCCTCAACGCGACCAACCAGGTCATCCCGCCTGCTGTCACGGTGACAGACATCACGGGCTGTTAAATCCATCCCGACAGCACGAGGTTGCGGTTGCTTGGGCTCGGTCCGGCACAGCGGTGGGTTTACGCTCATCGAGGTCGTCGCGTGCATCGTCATCCTGGCGCTGCTCGCGGCATTTGCCGGGCCGAGTTTCTTTGACAGGCAACCGTTCGCCGAGCGCGGCTACGCCTCGGAAGTGGTCGCGGCGCTGCGCAGCGCCCGGCAAGTTGCCGTGTCCAGTCAGTGCGATGTGCTCGTTATGCTTGATCCAGCAACGGGCTATCAAGTCATGCAGCCCACCGCCTGGTGCGCCGGGGCATTCACGATGCCGGTTCACCTGACCGATGGAAATATTCTGGCCAACGTGCCGCCTCCAGGTGTCGCGCTAGCGCCTGCGACTCAGATCAGGTTCCTCCCAAACGGCACCACCGCGGCCGCGGCGCCGACGATTACAGTGGGCACGTTCGCGATCACGGTCAGCGCCAGCGGATACGTCAGCAAATGAGCGAGCAGCGGCAGGCGGCTCGGCGGCGCGAGCGTGGTGTCACGCTCATCGAGCTGGTCGTGACGATCACGATCATCGCGATCGCGGTTGCCGGAGTCGTGGGTGCGTTGAGCGGCAATGCCGTGCAGAGCGCGAATCGCATGATTCAGCAGCAGGCCGCAGCGATCGCCGCGTCGTATCTCGACGAGATCATGCAGAAGCCGTATACCGACCCGGACGGCGGCACCGAAGCGACACGCGATCAGTTCGACAACGCCGGCGACTACGCCGCGCTGCCCGATAACCTCGTTCGCGACCAGCAGGGTGCAGCGATTGCCGGGCTCGCCGGCTATCGAGTGAACGTCGCGATCATTCCGAGCGCGCTTCCCGGTCTGCCGGCCGGCACCGTGCAGCTCATCAACGTAACCGTTACGCATCCCGGCAGCGGCGTCACGGTGTTGATGAGCGGCTACAAGACCCAATGATCGCGCGTCAGCAAGGCTTCACGTTCATCGAGATGGTGGTCGCGATCACCGTCGCGGCGATTGTCGTCGGCTTCATGGCCTTGTTTCTCGTCACGCCCGTCGACGCCTATCTCGCGCAGGAGCGACGTACCGAGCTGGCCGACTCGGCGAACAATGCACGGCGCATGCTGGCAAACGATATCCGCAACGCGGTGCCCGACAGCCTGCGCGCGATGACAATCGGCACCAATCGTGCGCTCGAGATGCTGCAGGTGGCGGATGTCGCCCGTTATCGACCGCAAGGCACGGGCGGCGCTCCTACTGAGGAGCTCGCATTCGGCGTGCCAGGAGTCCAGCAGTTCTCGCTGTTGAGCCCCTTCACGAAGCTGACGACGAACACAAATCTCTGCGGCTATCTCGTCATCGGGCCAGGTAATCCCTACGCGTTTACGAACGTCGCAACGCCTGCCGGAACATGCTTCCAACTCTCGAATGTGAACGCCGTGACGCAGGAGCAACCTGTGGTCATGCAGGCGCCCGCCACGTTTCCCGGTGCCGGCTCGGCGACCCGGACGGTGTTCTACGTGGCACAGCCGGTCTCCTACGTCTGTAATCTCACTGCGGGCACACTGAGGCGGTTCGAGGGCTACGCGATCACCGCGAATCAAGCGACGCACGGGACCGAAGCGCAGCTGCTCGCGCAAAGTCCGAGAAGCTCCTTGGTCGCGCGCGACGTGACGGACTGTGTCTTCCAATATTCCACGACGGCACAGCATGGCCCGCTCGCGCGCCTGACAATCACATTTACGCGCAATGGCGAGACGCTGCAGGTCTTCGACCAAGTGCAAGTGGAGAACGCACTGTGAGCACGCGTTGCATCCGGCGGCAGGAGGGCATGTCGCTCGTCGCGGCACTGTTCGTCATCATCGTATTGGCGATGCTGAGCTTGTTCGCGATGCGCGTCGGAGCCTCGGGCGATCAGGACATTGCCGCCGCGCTGCTACAGGATCGCGCGTTGGCAGCAGCTCGCAGTGGCATCGAGTATGGGACCTCTCGTGCGCTGGCCGGCATCTGCCCGCCGATCACCACGCTGAATCTGACGCAAGGCGCCTTGAATGGCTTCACAGTGACGGTGAGTTGCCAAGGCGTCTCACATATGGACACCAGCAATGCCATCGGCCTCTATTGGACCTATCAAGTCGGCGCAACCGCGCAACGCGGTGCCTACGGTACTAGCGACTTCGTGCGTCACACCGTCAACAAAACCGTAGCGCGTTAACGACAGAAGCTCACGCTGCATGCGACCCGCCAACGACGTCCAGTTGTCAGGCGCCGCGTCATCGCTCGCGCTGCACTGGACTTTCCGTCCCCACGCACGCACCTTCCGTCCGCGTTGCTCGTAGTGCATACACCGTCGCTCATCCCCAAGTCTCGTCGCGTCAACACCTCGCCGCGTAGCTGATCGCCGCGCCAAAGAGGTTCTGGTTTCATCGCAACCAGCGATGGTGCGCACAGCTTTGAGGGAGTAGAGCATGAAACGCCACGACACCAGCATTCCTCGCGAGGTCAGACGGATAGTGATGGCCGGTGCGTTGTTGACCGGCGTCGCCAGTCCGCTCTACGCGCAAGATCAACCGCTCGAAACAATCGTCGTCACCGGCTCGCACATTGCGCGCACCGATGACGGCGCGTTACCCGTGCAAGTCATCACGAAGGAGCAGATCGAACAAACCGGCGCGACGTCGGCAGAACAGTTCCTCAAGACGGTGAGTGCAGCCGTACAGGGCAACTCGAACGTAGTCGCCGCCAGCACGGCAGGTGCGAATGTAGGCGGCGTCTCCAGCGTATCGCTGCGCGGACTCGGTTCGCAGCGCACGCTGGTGTTGGTCAACGGACGCCGTCTGTCCGGCGGCGGGACCATCACCGACAGTGTGTCCGTCGATGTGAACAGCATTCCGCTCGCCGCGATCGAGCGGGTCGAAGTGCTGAAGGACGGCGCGTCGGCGGTGTACGGCAGCGACGCCATCGCCGGCGTCATCAACTTCATCATCCGCGACGACTTCGAGGGCGCGAATCTCGGCCTGTACGGCGGTGGGACGAGTGACGGCGGCGGCATCAAGCGCGCCAACGCCGCATTCGGCTTCGGCAACCTGGAGGCGGATCGCTACAACGTGATGTTCGCGGCCGGCTTTCAGAAAGAAGACTCGCTGTTCGGTCGCGACCGCAGCTTCTCCAGCAGCTCGATCAATGAGCCGAATCTCAATGACACGACGTCGGGCAACACCTTCCCGGCGAACATCCTGATACCGGACGCCGGCGAGCTCGCGTTGCCGGGCGCGTCGGGCGCCTCGCTCAATCCGCTCGCCGGCAATTGCTCGCCGTCCGTCACGAGCCCGTTGCGATCGCCGGATGTATGCCGCTTCGACACGTCGAAGCTCGTCACATTGTTTCCCGATGCGGAGCGCGCGTCCGCATTTGGCGCCGCGCATTTCGCGCTGACGGACAATGTGCAGCTCTACGGTGAGGCGTCCTACAGCCACAACAAACAGGAGTTCGTGATTCAGCCCTCGCCGCTGTCGGATCAGTTCAATCTGCCGCCCGGTCATCCGCTGTTCAATCAGGCACCGTACAACCGCGGCGTCGGACTCGGTCAGGCGCCGAGCCCGTTCGCATTCACGACGGTCGTGCTCAAATCGAGCAGCCCGTATTACCCGACTGCGCAGGTTCAAGCGGCCACGGGCGGCACGACGCCGGACATCCTCGTGCGCTACCGCGCAGTTCCCTCGGGCAACCGCGACTACACCGACACAGCCGAGCAGCCGCGAGGTGTGATCGGGATCAAGGGCCGAGCCGCCAACTGGAACTTCGACGGCGGCTTCATGTACGCGCAAACGAAATTGACCGAGCACTACAACGACGGCGCGCCGCTGTACTCGAAGATCCTGCCGCTGCTCAACAGCGGACAGGTGAACTTCTTCGGGCCGAACACGCCGGACGTCGACGCGCAGATTCGCGCCGCCAATTTCGTGGGCGACGCGTACAGCACGAAGACGAGCATCGGCAGCTTCAACGTGACCGCCTCGCGCGATCTCGTGAAATTGCCCGCCGGACCGCTCGCCCTCGCGCTGGGCGCCGAATGGCGCAAGGAGAAGTTCTCGACCGATCCGAGCCCTGAAATGCAGATCGGTGACATCTCGCCCTACGGCGGCAATCAGCTCCCGATGAGCCAATCGCGCGATGCGAGCGCGTTCCTCGCCGAGCTCAGCGTGCCGATCGTAGCGAACCTCGACGGCGACGTCGCGGTTCGCTACGACGACTATCAACGCGTCGGCAACAAGACGACGCCGAAAGCGAGCCTGCGCTGGCGCCCGGTGCAGGAGCTGCTGTTACGTGCCTCGTATGGCAAAGGCTTCCGCGCGCCGAGCCTGACCGAGCTCTATCAGCCGCAGACGACCGGCGTTTCGGCGCCGGGATTGAACGATCCGGCCCGTTGCGATACCACCGGCAACTCCAACGATTGCGGCACGCAGTTCAACATCCTGATCGGCGGCACGCCGACGTTGAAGCCGGAGACCTCGACCGATTACACGCTGGGTATCAAGTTCGAGCCCACCAAGGACGCGTCCATCGGCTTCGACGTGTTCCGGGTGCATCTCGAGAACCCGATCATCTTCGGCATCGATCCGTCTGTGTTGTTGGCCAGCGAGGCGCAGTACGCGGGCTTCATCACGCGTGGTGCGCCGACGGCCGATTGCCCCGGGTGTCCCGGCCCGGTGCAGTCGATCAATCAGCTGAATCTCAATTTGGGCGCGCAGCACGTCCACGGCGTCGATGTCGACTGGCGCTGGCGCATCCCCACGGAGTCGGCGGGCGCATTCAACATCGGCTTGGTCGGCACGTACTTCTCCAAGTACGACACGCAGATTCCCGACGGCAGCTTCCTCAGCATCGTCGGTCGTGTGTCGCCCATCGTGAACGGGGCGGGCGGCGTCATCCCGCGCTGGCACCACTACCTCTCCGTCGGATGGACCTCGGGCACTTGGGAAGCCACGGTGTCGCAGAACTTCCAGTCGAGCTACGCCGACATCCCGGGCAACTTGGAGGACCCGACTGCGGATGGGTTCAGGCCGCGCGAAGTCGGCATGTACCAGACGTTCGACGCACAGGTGAGCTTCTCCGGCGTCGAGCACCTGAAAATCGGCGTGGGCGTGAAGAATGCGCTCGACAAGGACCCGCCGTACACGAACGCCGGTGGCCAGAACTACTTCCAGTCCGGCTACGATCCGGGCTATGCGGACCCGCGCGGGCGGTTCTTTTACGGAACGCTGACGTACTCGTTCAAGTAGCGGTTCAACAAGCTAAACTCGGCGGGATGAGCACCAAGCCCACCCCGCCGAGCACCGCCGACCTGCAGCGTATCGACCGTGCGACGCTGATCCATCCCTTCACACCGCTGCGCCAGTTCGCCTCGGGCGAGGCGGGCGAGCCGCGGATCATCACCGGCGGCGAAGGCATTCGCATCCGCGAGCGCAATGGGCGCGAGCTGATCGACGCGTTCGCGGGCATCTACTGCAATCACGTCGGCTACGGCCGGCGCGAGATCGCGGACGCCATCCACGAGCAGGCGCTGAAGCTCGGCTTCTATCACTCGTTCCGCGGCTATTCGAACGAGCCGGCGATCGAGCTCGCGCAGCGCGTGCTGGCGATGGCGCCGGGCGGCATGCAGCGGATTCAGTTCGGCGTCTCGGGATCGGACGCGAACGAGCTGCAGCTCAAGATCGTTTGGTACTACAACAACGTGCTCGGCCGGCCGGACAAGAAGAAGATCATTTCGCGCTGGCGCGGCTATCACGGCAACACGGTGATGGCGGGCAGCCTCACGGGGCTCGAGACGCACCACCGCGCCTTCGATCTGCCGCAGGGGCCGATCCTGCACACGATGACGCCGCATTTTTACTGGCACGCAAACGGCATCGACGAGCGCGCGTTCTCGCGCAGCTGCGCGAAGAAGCTCGAAGGGGTGATTCAGCTCGAAGGCGCCGAGACGATCGCCGCGTTCATCGGCGAGCCCGTCATGGGGACGGGCGGCATCATTCCGCCGCCGGAAGGCTATTGGGACGAGATCCAGCAGGTGCTGCGACGGCACGACATTCTGCTGATCGTGGACGAAGTGGTGTGTGGGTTCGGACGGCTCGGCACGCCGTTCGGCTCGCACTTGTACGGCATCGAGCCGGATCTCATCACCATCGGCAAGGGCCTCACGAGCGGGTATCAGCCGCTCTCCGGCGTGCTCGTCGGCGACAAGGTGTGGAAGGTGTTGCAGCAGGGCACGGATACGTTCGGGCCGTTCGCGCATGGCTATACGTTCTCGGCTCACCCAATTTGCGCCGCCGCGGCGCTCGCGAATCTCGACATCATCGAGCGGGAGAAGCTGACGGAGAATGCGGCTGCGGTCGGTGCTTATTTTCTCGATAGATTGCGGAACACGTTCGCCGGGCGGCCGTACGTCGCCGAGGTGCGCGGGGTGGGACTGCTCGCGGCGATCGAGTTCGCGCAGGATCCCGCGGCGAAGCAGCGCTTCGAGGCGGATCGCCGGGTCGGGCAGCAGTTGGCGGCGGCGTGCATCGAAGAAGGGGTGATCGCCCGCGCCCTGCCGCACGGGGATATTCTCGGATTCGCACCGCCGCTCGTGATTACGCGCGCTGACGTCGACGACATCGTCAAGCGCGTGGCGCGGGCTGTGGAGCGCGTCACTCAGCGACTCTGAACCGTCACGGTCGCGGGCGCGACGTTCCAGCCGCGCAACGCGAGCCGCGGGGTGCCTGCGAAGGCGGTTGGGAAACGAATTTCAAGTTGCTTGCGCTCGCCGGGTAGTAGCGTGACGTAGTTATCGCTGTAGAGCGCGGGCAAGACGCGCTCACCTTTGTCGTCGATGAGTGTGAGCTTCGCGGCGAGCGCGGCGGCGCGGCCGTTGTTCGCGAGATCGGCTGTGACGATGCGCTCTTCCGGATTGCTCGTGACACGCGCCTCCACCACGAGGCTCTGTTGGGGCAACTCGTTCAGTCGCTGATGGCTCGCCTCGTCGCGCGCTTGCCAATAGGTGTTCGTCGAGATCACGGCGCCGCGCGAATCGCTCAGCGTCAGCGTGACGAGCACGAGGCGCTCTTGCTCCAGCAGCGCTTGCAAGTCGAGCGCGGCAAGAGTCGTAACCGCGTTGGGTGCGGCGGACAGCTTGTCGCTGCGTTTCTTCAGTACCCGATTGTCGAGCGAGACGACGCGCGTACGAAGCATCAGGTTCGCGCGCGCCTCACGCGTCGTGTTGATCACCGCGAGCCGAAAATCCGGCAGGTTCATCTGGGCATGTACGGGCTCGCAGGCCTTCTTCACGCCGTAGTACGCAGCATGTGTGTCGTAGTCCGAGCTGTAAATCTGCCAGGCATTGCTCGGCCACGAGGGATGCGTCATCCACAGCAGACGCCCGCTGTTGCGCGTCCAGAGATGCGCGTTGAAGCCTTCGAAGAGCGCGCGATAGGTGACGAGATTCATCATCTGCGCCTTGCGCTCGAAGTCGTCGAGGCTCGTCGCGGGGCCGAATTGCGTCGCGAGAGTCTGCATGAACGTCGCGACGTCACCGTTCCCGCCGAAATGCCAGTCGTGATACGCGAGGGTGTCGCTCAGCGGCCAACGATCCGCGGGCGGAATCGAGGCCTCGAGCGACTCGAGCGTCGATAGCGACGGCGTTCCCACTTCGACGGAGAATCCTTGCGCGAGCGCCGTGAAGTAGCCCTCGGGCGGGCGATAGTTGTAGGGCCCGCTGCCTTGCAGATTCACGTTGTTCGAGCTACCGGTGTAGTAGCGCGTCCCGTCAAGCGTCGCGACCAGATCGGCGAGGCCCTCGTTGATGATGGGCTGCGGCACACCCTCATTGCGGCCGAACCAGACGGCGATGGAAGGGTGGTTGCGATAGCGTGAGATCACATCGCGCGCGTTCGCGAGGAACAACGCCGGGTCTTGCACCTCGACCTGGAAGTCTTGTGTCGATTCCCAGAAGTCATTGAGCACCAGCAGGCCGTATTCGTCGGCGAGGTCGTAGAACACATCTTCCGTGTTCTGCCCGAGCCAGTTGCGGATGATGTTGAGGTTCGCGGCCTTGTGAAGCTCGAAGAAGGGCTCGAGGCGCGCGCGCGCGACGCGCTTGCGCGCATCGTCCGTACCCCAGTTACCGCCGCGCGCAGCGATGGGCACACCGTTCACGCGAATGGCGAGATAGGGCGCCAGCGACTCGGTTGCCACGGCGCGCACGGCAGGCGAGGTTTCGCCGACCGAGGTGAGGGATTCGGCCCAGCCGTTCGGCGTCTTCTTGATGGCTTCGTGGCGCACGTCGATGAGCCGCTCGCCGCGCGCGCTGCCGCTCGCCGGATCGACTTCGACTCGTCGCAGACGGCCATCGTGATCGAACAGTGAGAGCTCGTACGTGATGTGACGGATGCCGAAGCGCAGCGCGGCGGTGTCGGAGACGCCCGCTCCGTCGCGCACGTTGACGGTGAGTGTGTAGAGGTTTGCCGGGCCGTAGCCGTTGGGCCACCACAGTCGCGGCTGATTCACGCGTAGCTGCGGGAACTCGCTCGAGTCGAGCCTCACTTCGGAGCGTCCCGGGGACAGCGTCGCGGACTTTCTAACCGTAACGCCTTCGAACTGCGCTTCGACGATTGCCTGTGCGGGGGTCGTGCTCGTGTTCTCGACGGGAACGGTGATCGCGATGTCGGCGCGATCCGTGCGCGGCAGAGGCAGCGCCGTGACGACGTGAGTATCGAGCAGCCTCAAGCTGCCGGTTGCACGCAGCTCGACCGGTTGCCACAGGCCGGTGTTGCGATCGCGGATGCCGGGAATCCAGTCCCAGCCTTCACTGGCGACGAACGTCGGGCCATCGATGGCAAGCCAGCCGCCGTTTTCGCCGGGGCCGGCTTTGATCGATTCTTCGTGCGGAATGCCGGGATGCGGAGGAGGGGACACGCGCACGGCGATGGTGTTCGCCTGTCCGGCCTTCAAGCGCATTGTGACATCGAAGACGCCGCGCACGAACGCGCCGGTCATGTCGCCGATGCGTTCACCGTTCACCCAGATATCAGCGCTGTAGTTGATGCCTTTGAAAGTCAGCGTGAGCTTGCGGCCCGCGAGCTCGGACGGCAGCGTGAATTGAGTGCGATACCAATAGTCCTGGCGCGCGAGGCGCTCGGGAATCGCGAGATTGTTGAGCCCGTAGTCAGGGTCCGGGTAGACACCGCGATCGATGAGTGTCGTCAGCGCGGTGCCCGGGACTGTGGCGATGTACCAGCTGTCGTCGCGATAATCGGGACGCGAGATTTGCGCGCCGGTGCCCGTGACTTTCGGGGCCTCGCTCATGCGCCACGATGCGAGTGTCCAGACGTCGCGGTTGGACTCGCGCTCCAATGCGGATGTCGATAGTGGCGGGCTGGGGATGGGCTTGCTTGGAGGCGTGTTGCTTCGAGGAAGCGTCCAGGGGTCTTGCGGCTCTTGCAGGCCGCGCCACGCCTTGAGCTGCCACGGCCAGCCGGCGCCGACGGTGTGGAAGACGATGAGGTCGACGTCGGGTTTGGTGTTGGCGAGTTGCTGGATGGCGCCGGCGCTCAGTGCGTCGGCGTGGAGTTGGAATTGCGCGAGCGAACCGCCGAAGTGATTGCTTCCGACTGGCGCCAGACCCAAGGTCGGTGTTGAAGAGCGCAGGGTGGCAGCACGCGCAGCGACCTCGCGGCCGTCCACATAGAGGCGCGCGGTCTCGCCGTCGTACGTCGCGGCGATGGCCGTCCACGTTTGCGCGCGGAGCGCGGTGGTGCTCACAACGCGCTCGCCGCCCGGCAGAGCAAGCGCCGGGCGACCGTCCTGCAGAAGCAAGCATCGACACGATGCGCCCGACGAGTCGCCGAGCGCGGCGATGACGATCGTCCCGCTGCGTTCACGCGCGAGGTTGACCCATCCGGTCATCGACCAGCGGCCCTTCGCCGCCAGCACCGTCGCATCGGGACTCAGCGGCCGTTCGAGCCCGACCCCGCCTTCGAGGAACGTAACGTTGTAAGGCCCAAAATTCGTCTCCGCCCGCAGCCCCGTCGCGAAAGCCGCGAGCACCACACAGATCATCAGCCTCAAGCGCATTCCCTTCAGCGTGCACACGCCACGACGTGATCCGACTCCGTCCCCAGTGCCACGCGACTGATCGCCACGTCGAGCGAGCCGGCCGTCCGCATCGACACACCCGTCGTAATACGCTGCATATCCGCGCCGGTATTTGCGAAGCATTTCAGCGGAATCGCGACGCGCTGCCAGCTTCCTGCCGGAACTCGCGACAATGCCGAGTCGAGCCGCACCGATCCCGCGCACCGCGGCTCTGCGCACGCCATGCCGACCTCCACTTGCGCAGTCGGTACCTTGTTGACACGCATGTCGAGCACGAGCGCCACATCGCCATTCGTCTCGCGCGAGAAATCGAACGGCTGCCGACTATCGAGCTGCACGCCCGCAAGCCCACTTCCGAGCCACTCGAACCGCAGCGTATCTTCCTGCGTGCTCCGATCGATGCGCGTCACGCGCACACGCCCGGCCGCAACCGTGGACGGCACGAGGCTGATCGGCTGCACGCCGCCCCGTTCGTCCGTGTACGAGAGTCGCCACGCCGAGCCGAGCTTGCCGTTCGAGAACAGCACGCCATTCTGATCGCTCGCACCATCCGCGCCGGATTCTTCGGGCAGCGGCGGCAGATCGCCTTGCTGCCCGTATCGCAGCCCATACCCGAGCGGAAAAAGCGGGTTGTAGCCCGGCTGGCCGCTCTTGTGCGCGTCGTAGACGGCGAGTCGGGGCCATGAGAACGAAAGCCGGCCGTGGAAATCGTACGCGATGGAGCCGTCGGGCTTGCGCAGCAGAACATCCGCGATGCCCGCGCCCTCCGAGCCCGGCAACCACGCGGCGACGAAGGCGTTCGCCGCATTCAGCTCGCGATTCATCCACAGAGGTCGTCCCGAAAGAAATACGGCCACGACCGGAATCTTCGCGGCCCGCAGCCGCCGCATGATTTCGAGGTGGCCGTCGTTGCCGTCGCGCAACTGCAGATACGCGAGATCGCCTTGAAACTCCGCGTAAGGATTCTCGCCGAACACGACGATGGCGACGTCGGGCCGCGTCCGATACTTGCCGTCGACAGCGAGCTCCACCTGACCTCCCGCGGCCGTGACGGCGGCGCGCAGTCCTTGCCCGATCGAGGTCGCGCCGGGAAACACCGTGTTCGGCAGGCCCGCGCCTTGCCAGGTGAGCGTCCAGCCGCCGCATTGCTTGGCGATGTGGTCCGCGCCGTCGCCGGCAATCAGAACCTTTTGCCCCGCCTTCAGAGGCAGCAGTCCGTCCTGATTCTTCAGCAGCACGAGCGACTCGCGCACCGCTGTGCGCGCCAGAGCGCGGTGCTCCCGCGAGCCGAGGAGGTCGAAGCGCCCGCCGAGCGGCCGTTTCGACGGCGGCCCTGCTTCGAACAGGCCCATGCGTACTTTGACGCGCAGGATTCTCGTCACCGCGTCGTCGAGCCGCGCCTGCGGCACGATGCCCTTGCGGGCTTGATCGAGCAGGCTTTCATACAGGCCGCGCCAACTGTCCGGCGCCATGTACATGTCGAGACCCGCGTTGATCGCTTGCGGACAGCTCGTCGTCGTGCAGCCGGGGATCTGCCCGTGCGCATTCCAGTCGCTGACGACGAAGCCACCGAAATTCATGCGGTTCTTGAGCACGTCCGTGAGCAGCCCGTGATGTCCCGCGAGCTTCACGCCGTTCCAGCTCGAGAAAGACGCCATCACCGTTTGCACCCCGGCGGCGAGTGCGGGCGGATACCCCGCAGCGTGAATGTCGCGGAGTGCCGTTTCGGGAATGCGCGCATCGCCCTGATCGTGGCCCTGATCGGTGCCGCCATCGGCGAGAAAGTGCTTCGTGGTCGCGAGGACGTGCGGGGAGCGCAGAAAGTCATGTGCCCCTGGCTCGCCTTGCAGTCCGCGCACGAATACACCGGTGTACGACGCGACGACTGCCGGATCTTCCGAGTAGCCCTCGTACGCGCGCCCCCAGCGAACATCTTGCGGAACCGCGACGGTCGGCGCGAACGTCCACTCCATTCCCGTGGTGCGCACTTCAACTGCTGTTGCCGCCGCGATCTTCTCGATGAGAGCCGGATCGCGCATCGCACCGAGGCCGACGTTTTGCGGGAAGAGGGTCGCGCCGATGATGTTGCTGTGACCGTGAATCGCATCGGTGCCCCACATCAACGGAATGCCGGCGCGCCCGCCGCTCTTGTCGATGGACGCCGCGTAGAACTGATCCGCGAGCGCGAGCCACTTGGGCGCAGGCGCGAGATCGTCGCCGCCCGGGCCCGAGTTGCCGCCGTTCAGAATCGAGCCGAGGTGATATTTGCGCGCCTCTTCAGGCGTGACACTCGCGATGTCCGCTTGCACGACCTGTCCGATTTTCTCCTCGAGCGTGAGCGTTTTCACGATCGCCTGGACGCGTGCTTCCAGCGCGGGGTCGGTGGCGAACGGCCATGTCGGGCTCGGCCAGAGCTGCGGATGCACGGTCGACGCGGGGGCCTCGGCGCTGTCGGCGGCCGGCGCCGAAGATGTCATCGCTGTCACCCATAGGCCAAAAAAACCCCATGCGACTGCCTTTCGCGCCATTTTCGATGTGCTCGCGCCGCAACCCGCCGCGACTTTTCGGCCGCGGACAGCCGCGCTTGGTCGCTTGCCGAGGACCCGATTCGGCGCCTCGAGATTGTTGCGAGCACGCATCGCTGGATCTCCAATTTCAAAGCCAGGCAAGCGCTTGCGTGATCCGTCGCACCCCCGCAGGCAGCCGGGGAAGGCGCCCCTCATCGACGTCAAACCGCGCAAAAACCCCTCGTTTTGTAGCCTCATTCGCACACCCTGAACAAACAAGCCCATGTTATGAATCCGTTGACACGCATCGGATGCGAGCATAGATTTCCGCAGCATCGAACCGAAGGACGCGCCCGAAACGGAGTTGCAGAAGCGTGGCGTACCTCTCCAGGTCCACGTTTCAAGGGCGCCCAACAGTTTTACCGGTCGTGTGAGATTACGCTGCCGCTAGAGGATTTTCACGGGTCAATTGCGATGGTGCCGAAATGACAGCGATAGTCACGCGACATCACTAACGCCGCGAGGCTCACGAGTTACCGTCTCGATATAGGGGGAAAACGAGTCATGTCCCATCGGAGAATGAAGCGCTCGCGCCAGGCCGCGCGTGCTGCGTTGATGACCGCCGTGTCGCTGGATGTCTTGGCCTTTGGGCTGCCCGCAGCCGCGCAGCAGGCGCAAGAGGGCACGCAGAAAGCACCCGACCAATCGCTCGAGGAAGTCGTCGTCACCGGCTTCCGCGCCTCTCTCGAGAGCGCGCTGAATCGCAAGCGCGAATCGAATCAGCCGATCGAATCCATCGTGCCGGAAGACATCGGCAAGATGCCCGATCAGAACGTGGCCGAATCGTTGCAGCGCTTGCCGGGCATCCAGATCAATCGCGCCGGCGGCAAGGGCACGCAGGTGCTCATCGATGGCCTCGCGAACAATCTCATCACGCTGAACGGCGAAGTCTTCCTCACGGGCCGCGAGTTCTACGTGTCCGGCGAGGCGTCGGGCGGCGGTAACGGCGGCAACGTGCAGTACGCCTCGCTCGAAGGCATTCCGAGCGAAGAGATCGGCGGCATCGACGTCATCAAGAACCCCACCGCGGCAGATCGCGAGGGCGGCCTCGGTGGCACGATCAATCTGCGCACGCGGTCGGCGCTCGCGCAGAAAGACGGCCTCAATCTCGCGGCGAACGTGCGCGGCACGAAGGCGACGGATGCGGAGGGCGGCGTCACGCCGAACGCGACGCTCGTCGGCGGCTACAAGTTCGACGAGGGCTTCGCCATCACTGCGGGCCTTTCGTACGACGATCAGAAGCTGCGCGACAAGCAGTTCCAGGATCAGAACCGCAGCCAGTGGCTGATCACGAACTCGGCGCAAGTCGGCTCGTACAGCGGGCCCTCGGCGCCGAGCACGCTGGGCACGCTGCCGAACGGACAGTTCTACATCGTGCCGCAGCTCGGGTACTTCAGCGACATCCTGCAGGAGGTGAAGACGAAGGGCGCGACGTTCGGCGTCGAGAAGCGCTTGTCGGATGTCGCGACGGCGAGCTTCAACTACTTCTACGTGAACGAGGAAGACGAGAGCTTCACGTACTCGAACAAAGTCTGGTTCAACGGGCAGGGCTCGCTGCCCGGCCAGGCGATCAACGGCATCGATCCGACGCAGCCGTATTCGATCGATGCCAACGGCGTCGTGGAGTCCGCGACGTTCATGGCGAACGGCGCGGAGACCTCGAGCATCTATCAGGACATGAGGGCGCACTCGAACACCTTCCAGCTCGCGACGAATTTCGTCGGCGAGGGGCCGTGGAGCGGAGATGTCGCGTTGTCGTACGCCAAGGCGAAGTCGGATCTGCAGGCTTCCGCCGCGGACGTCGAGCACGGCCAATACAACTACTCGTCTCCGGCCGGCTCCGGCGTCACTTCGCCGGCCGCTCCGGGTTGCAACAATGGCGGGACAACTTGCACGACCGGCCGCGGCTACGCGTTCCAGTGGAACAACGGCGGGACGGGCGGTTTGCCGTCCGCGACGTATCCGAGCTCGTTTGGCTTCACCGACATCCTGTCGAACCCGGCATACACCACGTTCAAGTCCAACTGGGCGTGGGCCAACTTCACCGACGAGAAGAATCAGGCGATCAAGGGCAACCTGAAGTTCGCGACGAGCGATCGGCTCAGCTTCACGGGCGGCCTGCGTTACGCGAAGCGTGACGTCGATCAGACCTTCGGACGATATCTCATCGATGGCGCGAGCTCCGGTACCGGCGGTGTCGGAGCAGGCACGGCGGCCGGCAACTGCTGTATCGCGCCAGGGCAGAGCGGCACCGGCATCTACTTCTCGGATCCCGGCTACGCCGCGATTCCGTTCTCGATCGCCGGCTCTTTGCCGCCCGGCAGTGTCGGCCAGTCGAATCCGGATCTCGTGAAGTACTTCGATAGCTTTGCGGTCGGCAAGATTGCCGTGAAGGACCCTGGCGTCGGCGGGATGGAACATCCGCAGACGTATCTCAACACGGTCTGGACACAAGCGGGTGTGCCGAACTCGACGCAGAGCTTCTACGTCGACACGCTGAGCTCGTTTGCCGTCGAAGAGAAGACGACGGCCGCGTATGTCATGGGCGATCTCGGCGACAACACAGACCTCTACCACGTCAACCTCGGCGTGCGCGTCGTGCGCACGGAGTTGACCATCGACAACGCCAACACGGCGAAGCTGCCCACCTTCTTCGGCACGGCATCGTGGAACGGCGTGAATTCGAACAACACGCCGGACGCGCATGATCGCAGCTACACGGACGTGCTGCCGTCTCTCAACACGGTGTACGACATCACGGACTCGCAGAAGCTGCGGTTCGGCGCGGCCAAAGTGATGGCGCCGCAGAACCTCATGCAGCTCGGCCTCGGCAACGCGTTCGGCTTCACGCGCGGCGCCGATGGTCCCGGCGGGCAAGCGCGCTTCCAATTCAGCAACGGCAGCTCGGGCAATCCCGAGCTGGATCCGTTCCGCGCCACGCAGTTCAATTTCTCGTGGGAGGACTACTTCTCGAGCAATGCCATCGTGAGCGCCGGCGCCTTCTACAAGAAGGTCGGCAACTTCGTGACCATCGCGAACGTTCCGACACTCGTGAACGACGACTTCGGCGGCACCGTCGGCAACGTGACCACACCGATCAACGGCGGCAACGGCAAGATCTACGGCGCCGAGATCAGCGGCCTGTACTCCTTCGCCAACGGCTTCGGCATTTCGGCGAACTACACGCGCTCGGAGTCGAAGTCCGATCAGGACACCTCGTTCGACAGCGATCTGCCGATTCCGGGCGTCTCGAAGAATTCCTTCAACGCGACGGTGTACTTCGAGCGCCTCGGCTTTTCGGCCCGCATGGCGTATGCGTGGCGGAGCAGGGCGCTCAACAGCTCGCTGGTCGGCTCGACGTTCGCGTTCAAGGACCAGAACGGCAACAACACGGTCTACGGCGCGTATGCCGCTCCGTACGGCCAGCTCGACGGCCAGATCGGCTACGACTTCAGCCCGCAGCTCGGGATAGTGGCCTCGGTCGTCAATCTGACCAACGAGAAGCTGCATACCTACCTGCAGTTCGAGAACATGCCGTTCACGTACTCCGATACCGGCCGGCGCTACTTCTTCGGCGTCAAGCTGAAGATGTAGGATTGGTCCATGACCGACGTGGCGATGTCCGATGCGACACATGACCGGCGCATTCGGCGCATCGCCATCGTCGGCGGCGGAACGGCGGGGTGGATGGCGGCGAGCGCGCTCGCGCGCGTGCTCGGGGCGGCGTGCACGATCGAGCTGATCGAGTCGGCGGAGATCGGCACCGTCGGCGTGGGCGAGGCGACGATCCCGCCGATCATCGATTTCCTGCGCTTCCTCGGCATCGATCAGAACAATTTCGTCGAGCAGACGCAGGCGACGTACAAGCTCGGCATCTGCTTCCGGGACTGGCTGCGCGCCGATCACAAGTACTGGCATCCGTTCGGCCTGTTCGGCGCGCCAATCAATCGCCAGCCGTTCTATCAGTACTGGCAGAAGGCGCGCGCGCAGGGGCTGCAGCCGGCGGTCGATTCCTTCAGTCTCGAAACGGCATTGGCGCAAGCGAACAAGTTCATCTTTCCGACGAACACGCTCGGCATCGCGCGTGAGCTGCGCTATGCGCTGCATTTCGACGCGAGCCTCGTGGCGCATTATCTGCGGCGGTTCGCGGAACATCTCGGCGTGAAGCGTCTCGAGCGCAAGGTCATCGGCGCGACCCGCCGTGACAACGGGTTCATCGATGAGCTCATCTTCGACAGCGGCGATCGATTGCGCGCGGATCTCTACATCGATTGCAGCGGCTTTCGCGGTCTGCTCATCGAGGAGACGTTGCAAACCGGCTACGAGAACTGGACGCGCTGGCTGCCGTGCGATCGGGCCGTCGCGGTTCCCACAGCGATTCGCGGACCCCGCACGCCGTACACGCTTTCCACGGCGCGCGCGGCCGGGTGGCAATGGCGCATTCCGCTGCAGCATCGCGTCGGCAACGGCTACGTGTACTGCAGCTCGCACATCAGCGATGAAGCCGCGCTCGAAGACTTGCTCTCCGTGTTGGGCCAGGAGCCGCTCGCCGAGCCCCGTTTCCTGCGCTTCGTCACCGGCCGGCGGCGCAAATTCTGGAACGGCAACTGTGTGGCGCTCGGGCTCGCATCGGGATTTCTCGAGCCGCTCGAATCGACGAGCATCCATCTCATCGCAAGCGGCATCTACTGCTTGCTCGATCACTTTCCGGATGCGCCGTTCGATCCGGCCAACATCGAGCACTACAACATGCAGACCATCGAAGAGCTCGATCGCGTGCGCGACTTCATCGTCCTGCACTACTGCGCGACCGAGCGCACGGACGCGCCGCTCTGGCAGTACTGCAACACCATGTCGATCCCTGACAGTCTCGCCGCCCGCATGGAGCTGTATCGAAGCACGGGCCGCATCTTTCAGCAGCGGTATGAGCTGTTCTCCGATCTGAGCTGGTTCTTCGTGCTCGACGGGCTCGGCCTGCGCCCGCGGGACTACAATCCGCTGCTCGACCGGGTGAGCTTCGAGCAGGTGAAGGGCCTCATGAACGAGATTCGCGCACGGATCGGCCGCGAAGTGGCGGCCTCTCCGACACATGACAGTTTTTTCCACACGCCGGCGCAGCCGAGCATCGAAACCGGCACGCGCAGGGCGGCACAGTGACGGTGTCGAACCGGCTCCTCGCGGGGGTCGAGCTGGGCGGAACGAAGTGTGTGTGCATCCTGGGCACCGGTCCGGATGACATCCGCGCGCAGGAGCGCCTTGCCACGGCCGATCCGGTCACGACGCTCGCGGGCATCGAAAGCGTGCTCGGGCGCTGGATCGCCGAGCATGGTGTGATCGCCGCGCTCGGCGTGGCGTCGTTCGGGCCACTGGCGTTGCGCAAGGAGCAGCCGGCCTACGGCTCGATCGCCGCGACTCCCAAGCCGGGATGGGGGCACACGGACATCGTCAACCGATTCGCGGATCGCTTCGGTGTGCCCATCGGCTTCAATACGGACGTGAACGGCGCGGCACTCGCCGAAGGCCGCTGGGGCGCGGCGCAGGGATTACACAATTTCGCTTACGTCACCGTCGGCACCGGCGTGGGGGTGGGTCTCATTGTGAATGGCGCGCCGGTGCTCGGCTGCAATCACACCGAGATGGGCCACCTTCGCATCGCGCGTAAAGCGGGCGATCAATGGCCGGGCATCTGCGCGTTCCATGGCGACTGTGTCGAAGGTCTCGCAAGCGGTCCTGCCATCGAAGCGCGCGCCGGCATGAGCGCGGATCGGCTCGGCGCCGATCACGACGCTTGGTCGTTCGTTGCGCATGCGCTCGGGCAGCTCGTGCATGCGATGGTGCTCACGACCGCGCCCGAGCGAATCCTGCTCGGCGGCGGCGTGATGATGGCGCAGACGCACCTGTTCGAGCGCGTACGCGAGGAACTGCGACGCAGCCTGAATCGCTATGTCGAAGCGGATGAAGTGAGTGGGGGTTTGAGCCGCTACGTAAGGGCGCCCGGACTCGGCGCACAGGCGGGCCCACTCGGCGCGCTTGCGCTCGCCGTGGACGCGCTCGGATCGCGCGGTGGCTGAGCGAGGCAAAACGCTGGCGGTGCTCATCGGGGGACGCGTACCCGCGGGCGGCCCGTGAAATCTCTACTGAGCTGGTTGCTCGACGATGCTTGCGCGCTATGGTCGACGCGCGGTGTCGATCGAGAGCGTGGCGGATTTCAGGAGTTGCTCGACGGCAGAGAGCCTGTGCTCGCATCCAGGCGTGTACGCGTCCAGCCGCGGCAGATGGCTGCATTCGCGCAGGCATCACGGCTCGGCTGGAAGGGTGACGTTGCGGAGATCGTGCGCCACGGACTCGACTACCTGCGCACGCACTATCGACGCGCTGACCGCTTGTTTCGCGGGCTCATCACACCGGACGGTGCTGTGCTCGATGATCGCGCGCTGCTATACGACCAGGCGTTCGTGTTGCTCGGACTCGCAGAGAGCCAGAAAGTCTTCAGCGCGCACGCCGACGTGCCTGCGCGTGATCAGGTCGCGGAAGAGGCGCGAGCGCTGCGCGCACTGCTGTATCGCTACTTCAAACGCGAAGGGCCGGGCTTCGAATCTACGGTGCAGACGCCCATGGCATTGTCCGCGAACGCGCACATGCATCTGTTCGAAGCGAGTCTTGCGTGCTTCGAGGCGGATGGCGACCCGGAGTGGCTCGCGTTGGCCGATGAAATCGGGGAGCTCGCGCTAGCGCGCTTCATCGCGCCCGCAACGGGCGCGGTGCGCGAACACTTCGGCCCGACGTGGGAGCCGCTGCCCGGCATCCAAGGGCGGGTGCTCGAGCCCGGCCACCACTTCGAGTGGGCATGGCTGCTGTTGCGATGGGGAGGCGAGCGTCGTGCGGACGCGCGCGAGGCGGCATTTCGTCTGATCGAGATCGGCGAGCGGTATGGCGTGCGTGAGGGCGTCGCGGTCATCGCGTTGCTCGACGATTTCTCGGTTCACGACGGCTCCGCGCGGTTGTGGCCGCAGGCGGAGCGGATCAAGGCGGCTGCGCTCGCCGCGCGCGTCAGCGGCGACGCCCGTTACTGGTCAGCCGCCGCTGCAGCGGCTGATGCGCTCCGCCGCTATCTGCAAACGCCTACGCCTGGTTCGTGGTACGACCGGCTCCTGCCCGACGGGCAGTTGATAAAGGAGGCTGCGCCGGCGAGCAGCTTCTATCACATCGTCGGCGCAATCGCGGAGCTAGGTGCCTTGTTGAATGAACGGCACGGTAGCAAATAGCTGCCGCTCGGCGCCGCGCGGATCGTCCGAGAGCGTCGCGGACTAGCGCGACAGCAAGTGCGCTCGTCAGGGCGTCGCGGCGGGTGAGCACCGGCATGCGTGTGCGACTCCGTGTCCTCGAGATCATCATGGCACAATGACGACAATCATGACCCCACTCGAAACGAAGATTCGCTCCGGCACGTTCGTCGTCACGACCGAGCTGACCCCACCGAAAGGCATCGATCTCACCGAGCTGTTCACGAAGGCGGACGCCTTGAAGGGCTACGTCGATGCCGTGAACCTCACCGAGTCACCGCGCGCTCGCATGGCCATCGAGCCGAAATCGGTGGCGCATTTGCTGATCGATCGCGGCTTGGACCCGATCGTCCAAATCACCGCGCGCGATCGCAACCGCATCGCGATTCAGGCGGACTTGCTGGGCGCGACCTTGCTCGGCGCCGGCAACTTTCTATTCATGACGGGCGACAACCCGAAGAACGGCGACCATCTCGAGGCGAAAGGCGTGTTCGATCTCAACACGCTGGAGATGCTCACCGCCGCGCGCTCGCTGCGCACCGGCCGCGACATGATGGGCAACGAGCTGAAAGGCGCGCCGCACATGTTCCTCGGCGCCACGGCGAATCCCGGCGCGCCCGATCTCGCATATGAGATCGAGGGCGTCCGCCGCAAAATCGAAGCGGGCGCGCAGTTCCTGCAAACCCAGCCGATCTACGACATCGACGTGCTGCTGCGCTATCTCGACGCCGCCAAGCTCGGCGATGTGGCGCTGCTGGCCGGCGTGATCCCGCTGAAGTCCGCGAAGATGGCGGGCTGGCTGAATGCGAACCTGCCGGGCGTGCGCGTTCCTCCGTCGATGATCGAAGCGCTCGAGCGCGCGGGGCCGGAAGGTGAGGCGGCGGTCGGTGTCGACATCGCCGCGCGCATCATTCGCGAAATTCGCAAGGTGTGCGCCGGTGTGCACCTCATGGCGCTCGGGTGGGAGCGGCGGATTCCGGAGATTCTCGCCGCGAGCGTCTAAGGATTCGGTGTCAGGTCGAGCGGATCGACCGTATCGGCGACCGGCGCTTCTTCCGGCGGCGTCTGGTGCGCCGTGTACAACACCTTCTTGCACGCATGACAGACGATGTCCGGCAAGTCCTGCGGGCCGGCGTAGGGATTGCAGCACGCGCAGCCGGCGCCCAGCGCCAGATCGACGAGAGCGACCATCTCATCGTCCCACTCCGCACCACAGAACGGGCACGTCGGGCGAGACACGCATTCAAAAGTCACGGCAGCGTTCCGGCGTCTATCATTGCAACGACTCGCAGTATCGCAAAGGCGCATCGAATGAGCACGGTGTTCATCACGGACTATGCCTGGCCCGACGTCGAGATCGAGCGCGCCGTCATCGAAGGCGCGGGCTTCGAGCTCGCCGCAGGGCCTGCAGCGCCTGCGCCCGCGGCGCAGATCGAAGCGTGGGTCGAGAAGTATCGGCCGGTGGGCATCCTCACGAATTGGGCGCAGGTGAGCGCGCGCGCCATCCGCTCGAGCCCGGGCTTGAAGATCGTCGCGCGGCTCGGCGTGGGTCTCGACAACATCGCGGTCGACGAAGCGACCGCACGCGGCATCTGGGTCACCAACGTGCCGGACTACTGTTTCGAGGAAGTGTCCGATCACTCGGTGGGAATGCTGCTCGCGTTCACGCGCGGCTTGGTGCACTTCGATCGCGAGATTCGCGCGGGGCGCTGGGAGCCATCGACGGCGCGGCTGCGGCGCATGCGGACACTGACGGTTGGGATTCTTGGTTTCGGGCGCATTGGCCGGAGCACGGCGCAGAAGCTGAAGGGTTTCGGCGCCCACGTGCTCGCGTACACGCGAACAGCGAGTGCTGAAGACAGTCGGGAGATCGAGTTCGTGGGCCTCGACGAGCTCCTGCGGCGGTCGGACGCGTTGATCGTGCACATTCCGCTGACGCCACAGACCAAGCATCTGCTCGATCGCGAGCGACTCGCGTCGATGAAGCCGGGTGCATTCCTGATCAACGTGAGCCGGGGTGGGGTGATCGACACGAACGCGCTCATCGACGCGCTCCGGTCCGGACAGATCGGCGGCGCCGCGCTCGACGTGCTCGAGAACGAGCCGAATGTGCCGCCGGAGCTGCTGACGCTGCCGAACGTGCTGCTGACGCCGCACATCGCATTCACGTCGGACGCGTCGCTGCGAGAGTTGCGGCAGTGGGCGAGCGAGGAAGTCGTGCGCGTGCTGCGCGGAGAACGCCCCAAGCAGGCACGCAACTCGCCGGCCGGCATTGGGTAAACCGTTCGGCAACGGCCGCCGACGGGCTGCCCGGAAGGGGTAGGAGCTACTCGTCGATGCGGTTGTTCAGGTCGATGCCCGCTAGATCGTAACCCTTGCGGAAGTCGCGGATGTGTCGCGCCATCCACGTGCGCGCCGTCTCGACATCGCGCTCGCGGATCGCATCCGTGATGCGGCGCTGAGCGGTCGCGATGCGCGCCCGGGACTGCGGGACCTTGTCCAACATGCGTTGGAGTGACTCGTCGAGAAGCTGCAGTAGCGGCTCCTGAGCGAGCATGAGGATGCGGTTGCGAGTCGCGGCCCCGACGATGCGGAAGAACTCGGCAGCGTGGAAGGCTGCGCGCGCCGTGTCGGCATTGTCGGTCGCGAAATTGCCGGCCGCGCCCGCGATCTGCACGAGGTCGGCATCCGAACGCTTGCGAGCGGCGGTTTCGGCGATGGGCGGCTCGAGGATCATCAGCGCTTCCCACACGTCGAGATACGTCACGTCGTGCATGACGAGCGCACGCCCGACACGCTCCGCCACGCCATCCGCCTCGGGGCGTGTCACCACCAGCAGCTTGGACCCCTTGCGCCGGGCGACCAGGCCGTTGCTCTCGAGCTCACGCACGGCCTCGCGCACCGTCGAACGATTGACGCCGAACTGGCGAGCCAATTCGGTCTCGGAGGGAAGGCGGTCACCGTCGCGGAGCGTGCGGTCGAGAATGCGCTCCATCAGCGCGGCGGCGACCTTGCGGTACGCCGGCTCCATGCGGATCTGTTCGAACTCGATGCTCATCGACGCGAGTCAGCCTTTCGATATGAACTGCGGTCGGAGGCCGTCAGGGCGATGACGAACCTTGACGAGTTGGCCGTGTATGGGGGCAGTGCTTCGGGTGAGCGCGCACTGTGCGTCGCCATGGCAACCCCCGTGAATGCGCTGCCCCGAAGGGGCATTAAGATACTGCAGCTTCAAACAATTCTCTGCCGATCAAAATGCGCCGAATTTCCTGCGTGCCTGCGCCGATCTCGTACAGCTTCGCATCGCGCAGGATGCGGCCGGCAGGGAAGTCATTGATATAGCCGTTGCCGCCGAGCGCCTGGATGGCTTCGAGTGCCACCTGCGTCGCGCGCTCCGCGGCGAACAGAATGCAGGCCGCCGCGTCCCGCCGGGTCACGCGCTTCTCGTCGCACGCCCGCGCGACAGAGTACACGTAAGCGCGGCTCGCATTCAGGTCTGTATACATATCGGCGATCTTCGCTTGCATGAGCTGGAAGGTGCCGATCGGCTGATCGAACTGCTTGCGCTCGTGCACGTACGGCAGCACGAGATCGAGCGCCGCGGACATGAGGCCCAGCGGCCCGCCGGCGAGCACGACGCGCTCGTAGTCCAACCCGCTCATCAGCACGCGCACGCCCTCGTTCTCGCGACCGAGCACGTTCGCCGCCGGAATTTCGCAGTCCTCGAACACGAGCTCGCAGGTGCTGGAGCCGCGCATCCCGAGCTTGTCGAGCTTCTGTGCCGTCGAAAAACCGGGGACGCCGCGCTCGATGATGAAGGCGGTGATGCCGCGCGAGCCCGCTTCCGGATGGGTCTTGGCATAGACGACGAGCACGTCGGCGTCCGGGCCGTTCGTGATCCACATCTTGCGGCCCGTGAGCACGTAGGTGCCGCCGCGCTTCTCCGCGCGGAGCTGCATGGACACGACATCCGAGCCGGAGCCCGGCTCCGACATCGCCAATGCCCCCACGTGCTCCCCGGACACGAGGGCCGGGAGGTAGCGCTCGCGCTGGGCGTCCGAACCATTGAGGCGAAGCTGATTCACGCAGAGATTCGAATGCGCGCCGTAGCTCAGTCCGACCGCACCCGAGGCACGCGAGATCTCTTCCATCGCGACGACGTGCGCGAGATAGCCGAGATCGCTGCCGCCGTAGCGCTCCGGCACGGTCACCCCGAGCAAACCCTGCGCGCCGAGCTTGGGCCAGAGGGCGCGCGGGAATTCGTTGGAGCGATCGATCTCCTCCGCGAGGGGCGCGATCTCCTTCGTCGCGAAGCGCCGCACCTCGCGGCGAATCTCGTCGAGCGTTTCGCCGAGACCGAAATCGAAGTCCCACATGTCGGGGTTGCTCATGGCTTGCCACCCTTCGGGTCAGGATCGTAGGATTGTCGGACAATCGAACGATGTGAACAAGCGTTCGGAAGGGGGATGGGCTCCCTCCCGAAAGTGAGTCTCGCTGCTAGCATGCGCCATGTTCCATAAACTCTTGATTGCCAATCGCGGGGAGATCGCCTGCCGCATCACCCGCACGGCTCATCGACTCGGCCTGAAGGTTGCCGCGGTGTACTCGGACGTGGATGCCCGCGCGCGCCACGTCCGTCTCGCCGACGAGGCCTGGGCCATCGGTGCCGGTTCCGCGAGCGAGAGCTATCTGAATATCGATCGCATCCTGCAGGCCGCGCAGCGCGCCGGCGCCGATGCGATCCATCCCGGTTACGGTTTTCTTTCGGAGAATGCGGCCTTCGCCGCGGCCTGTGCGGCGGCGGGCATTGCGTTCATCGGCCCGCCCGCCGGCGCGATCGACGCGATGGGCTCGAAGAGCGCGGCCAAGAGCCGCATGCACGACGCCGGTGTCCCCACGCTGCCCGGCTATCACGGGGATGAGCAGACCGCCGACGCGCTCGAGCGTCACGCCGTTCAGCTCGGGTTCCCGCTCATCATCAAGCCGAGCGGCGGTGGTGGCGGCAAAGGCATGCACATCGTCAACGAAGTGTCGGAGTTGCGGCCGGCGCTTGCGACGGCGAAGCGTCTCGCCGCGGCCGCGTTCAAAGACGACAAGCTGCTGCTCGAGCGCTATCTCCCGGCGCCGCGTCACGTCGAAGTGCAGGTTTTCGCGGACCAGCACGGCGGCATCGTCCATCTCTTCGATCGTGACTGCTCCGTGCAACGCCGCCATCAGAAGCTCATAGAGGAGGCCGCCGCACCCGGCATCGATGCCGACGTGCGCGACCGCCTTCATGCCGCCGCGTGCACCGTCGCGCGCGAGATCGGCTACGTCGGCGCGGGCACCGTCGAGTTCCTGCTGAGCGGGCGCGAGTTCTATTTCATGGAGATGAACACGCGCTTACAGGTGGAGCATCCGGTCACTGAAGGCATCACGGGCCTCGATCTCGTTGAATGGCAGCTGCGCGTCGCGGCGGACGAGCGCCTGCCTCTCTCGCAAGAGCAGATTCGCCATCATGGCCATGCCATCGAAGTCCGCATCTGCGCGGAGGATCCGGCGAAGGGCTTCGTGCCCAGCGCGGGCGATTTCGAGCTGTTGAAGTGGCCGGACGAAAAGGACGGCGTGCGCGTCGAC
>Ga0081455_10000267_pt1 | contig 68735 bp, 64 predicted proteins | sample TabmetS3T2R1_FD_70207 | JGI IMG/M metagenome (GOLD analysis project Ga0081455, IMG submission 70207) | Tabebuia heterophylla rhizosphere microbial communities from the University of Puerto Rico - S3T2R1 | ecosystem: Host-associated > Plants > Roots > Rhizosphere ...
GCGCGGATACGGGGGAACGATGGTTGCAGATGGATGGAGCCCTTCATGAGTCGGCGAGCGGCAAACGATCGCGTCTTATTGGGGTGATGGCAGACGTGACTGAGCGCAAAGCGTTGGAACAGCGAGCCAAGCAGCTTTCAGACTACCTCGTGACCATTCAGGAGAACGAGCGGCAACGAATTGCTCAGGAGCTGCACGATTCGACCGCCCAGCATTTGGTAGCCGCCGGCCTCAACCTCATGAGTCTCAGGCCACAGCAGGGTCTAACAAACGAGGCGACGAGATTGTGGGATGAAACGGAAAGTTGCTTGCAGGAAGCGATGAAGGAACTCCGTACGTTCAGCTATTTGATGCATCCGCCAGCTCTCGAATACGATGGACTGAGCTCGACTCTGCGGCAATACATAGATCGATTTAGCAATCGCTCAGGCATCGAGGTGAAGATCCGTTTGAACCCCAAGCTCGACGAGCTGCCCTCCCAATTGCAGCGCACTCTCTTTCGCATAATTCAGGAAGCATTGGGCAACGTGCATCGGCACGCGGCAGCATCGGAAGCTGCTGTGGACATGCGATTTATCTCGGATCGGATCCATCTGGTCGTTACCGATAACGGTTGTCGCGCTGAAAATCTGGACAATTGGTCAACCTCTAAGATGGGCCGGGGAATTGCCGGCATGACAACGCGGGTCGATCAATACGAGGGCAAGCTTCGGATCCGAACGGGGCCCCGCGGCACGACGGTAAGCATCGTGGTGCCCGCGCGACCCAATCGAGATGCGGGCGAGCGCACGGAAGCGGTTTCCACCAATATGCCTTTCGCGCACTAGCGCCGGTCAGCCGATCGGATGCGTGTACGGCGCCTGAGCTGAGCCTGCAACCGGCCTTGCGAGCCCGAGCTTCGACGCTGCCCGCTAAGCGAGCGCGACCTCGCGACGGTTGGCGAGCATCGCCCGCAAGTGAAAGTTCTCTCGGCTTGCCGGCTTGAAGGCCCTTTAATTTTGCACAATTGTGAGCTGGCCTTAGGCCGTGCGCTCAGAGGTTCCCGGAAAGAAGCGCTGGGCTGCGCTATTGATTTCATTGGCGATCCGCGAGCCCGACAGTGGTGCTGCAGCGCCGAGGGTTTGCGAACCCTGCGCCGCTGACGAGCAACCGTTCGGGCGGGCCTATCTCAATCAAGCCCAACGCGCGCTTTTGGCCCGGGCAACCGGCAAGGCATGCGCGGCCTGAAAGCGGCGCCTTGCGACGGCGTCATAACGCGGCCGCAAGGAGCTGTCAGTGAAGCTCACAACGTGCGAGGGAGGTAGGGCTCCAATGCGGTGCCGCGACAGACGCTTCATTGTCGTCCTGTTCTTGGCTCTGATGCTGCAGGCCGGTCTGGCTCTGCCGAGCGCGAGAGCTCAGGCAGCCGATCCCTTGGAGCTGCTGCGGCGGATCACCGAGCTATCCAAAGCGGGCCGCTACATCGATGCCATCCCGCTCGGCCGGCAGCTGGTCGCAGAGATAGAGAGGATGCTCGGCAATGACCACCCGATGGCTGGAACGGCCCTGCTCACGTTGGCCGACCTGCTGCGTCTTCAAGGGCAACTCGAGGAGGCCGAGCCGATGCTGCGGCGCGTGCTCGTGATCCGTGAGAAGGCCTTCGGGACGGCACATCCAGACGTGGCGCAGGTGCTGGCCAGTCTCTCCTACATCGCCATCGATCGGGCACAATATGCAGAGGCCGAGCAACTCCTGAAGCGCGCTCTTGAGATCCGCGAACGCGAACTCGGAAGCAGTCACGCTGACACGCTCATGACGTTGGTCAGCATTGCTCGCGTGCGACACCGCCAGGCACGCTATGGCGAAGCAGAGGTGCTTTTTCAACAAGCCCTTGAAGGTTTCCGCCGGTCTTTGGGAACCGAGCACGTACATGTCTCAGTAGCGCTCAACAATCTGGCGGTGGTCTATAAAGAGCAAGGCAAACTCGCAGCGGCCGAGGCGCAGCTCCGGGAGAGCCTCAGGATTCAGGAGGCTGTCTTCGGAGCAGACAGCGTTGCTGCGGCGGCGGTTGCCAACAATCTCGGAGAAGTGCATGTGCGACAGGGTCGCTATGCAGAGGCCGAGCTCCTCTATCGCCGTAGCCTGCGAATTACCGAGCAGGCGCTCGGCGCAGAGCACCCGGACGTTGCCAACCAGCTGGCCAATCTTGCCGCGCTTTTGACCTATCAAGGCCGGGCGAATGAGGCGGAAGGCCTGCTCCGGCGGGCGCTGACGATCAACGAGAGGGCGTTCGGGCCTGATCACCCGGACGTTGCCACCAGCGCCAACAACCTGGCGCATGCCATAAGCACTCAGCATCGCCTGCAGGAGGCTGAGGCCTTATACCGCCGCTCCCTCGCCATCCGCGAAGCGCGCTTGGGCGCGGTCAGCCCTTCAGTTGCGATTGCTCTCGACAATCTCGCGGGTGTCTTACACCAGGCTGGCCGCTACGCTGAAGCCGAGCCCCTGGCGCGGCGATCGCTTGCAATCCGCGAGGGATCCTTGGGTCCAACGCATCCGCTCACGGGTAACAGCCTCAACAATCTAGCAAGTATTCTCGACAACTTGCGTCGGCATGACGAGGCGGGCCCTCTGCTCCACAGAGCCCTGATGATACGCGAGGCCGGCTTGGGCCCGACTCACCCCGAGGTCGCGATAAGCCTGCACAACCTGGCATTCCACTATCTCGATCTGCGACAATGGGATGCCGCGTACGCAGCCTTCAAACGCGCTAGCGCAATCTGGATCACTCGCCGGAGTTCGGGTTCCGTCTCGTCCCAAGAAGCCCAAGGAGCCGAAATCAGGAACAACGCAGATCCATTCCTTGGGCTGATCGTTGCCGCTTATCGTGCCGCAGAGACCAGCGATCAAGCAGGTGCGCTACGATTGCGTGCGGAAGCCTTTGAAAGCGCGCAGTGGATCGCCGCTGCGGGCGCTGCTGGGGCGATCGCGCGAATGTCGGCGCGCGTCGCTGCCGCGAACGGTCGGCTCGCAGGGCTGGTGCGCGAGCGCCAGGACCTTGCTGATGAGATCGGAGCAACCGATCGTGCGCTGATCGCAGCTGCTTCTCAAGCCGCCCAGGCACGAAACCTCGTTTTTGAGGAAGCGCTGGCGGCGAGCGCCGCTGCAAAAAGCGCGCGTTTGCAGGAGATCGATGCCAGCTTGGCAACGCGCTTCCCTGAATACGCCACATTGACCGAAACGACACCCTTACCGCTCGCCGAGGCGGCCAAACTGCTTGGCGCCGACGAGGCACTGCTTCTGTTCGCGCCTACCCGAGACGATACCTACCTGTGGGTGGTTACAAGATCGCAGTCCCGCTGGGTTAGGATCGCACTGGGCTCCAAAGCACTCGCTGATCAGGTCAAGGCCCTGCGCTGCGGGCTCGACGCCATTGGCGAGTGGCAGGGCGACGGCGCGCAGCGCTGCCTGGAGCTGCTAGGGCGGCAGGCGCTTTCGGCCGATACGGGCCTGTTGCCTTTCGATCTACTCCGGGCTCACCAGCTGTACCGCCTCTTATTCGGGCAGGTCGAAGACCTGATCCGGGCGAAGCAGCTATTGGTCATTGCGTCGGGACCTTTGGCCATGCTGCCGTTGCACGTGCTTGTGGTCAGCGAGCCCGCGCCCGAAGCTCGCAAGGAACCACCGCAGTATGCCCAAGCGGATTGGTTGGCACGGCACTCCGCAATCACTGCACTGCCGTCGGTCGCGAGCCTTGGGGCACTCCGCCGCTTGGCCCGAAAGAGCGAGGCAACCTCGGCCTTTATCGGTTTCGGCAATCCCTTACTTTCAGGCGACGACGGCAGTGATCGGCGCGCCTGGGCCAAGCAACACTGCCCCAAGCCACGCCCGCAAGGATCGGCCAGCACGAGCTCTCGCACAATCGCTCGACTGCCACGCGCAGGTCGTCGCGGTCCGGTCGCCGATGTGGACCTGCTCCGGCAGCAGGCACCGCTCCCCGAAACGACGGACGAGCTCTGCACGGTAGCGCGCCTATTGGGTGCGTCGGAGACGTCAGTATATCTCGGCGAGCGGGCCACGGAGAGCACGCTCAAGGCGCTCTCGGCAAAAGGTGTTCTGAAGCGCACCCGTATCCTGCATTTTGCGACGCACGGACTTCTGGCCGGCGAGACGGAAGGGGTTGCGGCCCTACCTGGAGAGCCGGCCCTGATGTTGACGCCTCCGGTGCGGGCGAGCGAGGACGACGATGGGCTGCTGACGGCCTCGGAAGTCGCGCAGCTCAAGCTGGACGCGGATTGGGTGGTTATGTCCGCCTGCAATACTGCCGCGGGCGGCAACGACAATGCCGAGGCGCTGTCAGGTTTGGCGCGCGCATTTTTCTACGCGGGATCGAGGGCTCTGCTCGCCTCGCATTGGTACGTCGACTCCGACTCTGCCGTTGCTCTCACGAGCGATACCTTCGCCCAGCTCAAGGCTCATCCGGCAATCGGGCGCGCCGAGGCGCTCAGACGATCCATGCTCGGACTCATGGGCAACGGTGGCCGCAGTAGCCATCCCGCCAACTGGGCGCCATTCGTCGTGGTGGGTGAGGGCGGCACGACAAACACGGTAGCGGGCGCTCCTGCGGCAACCTCCGCGGCGCCAGCAGGAAAGGAACGGGTGCCTTGGCGCAGGGGAGCGCGAGCCAAGCAAGCGGATGGTGTCGACTGGCGTGGTGACGTCTGGCAGAAATAGTGGCAAGACGCTTGCAACGATAAAACGCTCTTGGTACGTGCGGTATTCACCGTTGACGATGTGGGACAGCAGGCGCAGCCAATGGCACGACCCTGCCGGTCCGAGGAATTCACGCCACGGTGCTTTGGCTTTACAGCCCCGCTGCCGCTTCTTCATCGTGCACTTTGCCAGGCGACGCGGCCTTTGAGAGCGGGCTGTGCGACGCGGGATCACTGTCGATCAATGGCCGAGTTGTTGTTTTGATCATCCAGTGACGCCTCCGGTGACCGCGCTGACGCGTTCTCGCTCGCCGGCACGGGACCCGACGACCCCTCCCCCAAAACGGGCATGTGCTATCGCTGAGAAGCGCACCATTTAAGGCCGCGTCCGATGCTTTTGTCAGATTTCGCAGCCGCGGAATCGAAGCAAAAAAGACGTGATTGCTCGCACCTTTCAGCGAAGTTCAGCGTTTGCAGGGTGTGCGGCGGCAGAGACGGAGCGCATGGGTCTAGATCAAATAGGCATCGCCTTTAGTGGCGTTATCGCGGTCTGGCTTACGCAAGACAGGCGTGAAAGCTGGCGACGGTGGGCATGTGTCTTCGGGATGCTCGGCCAGCCGTTCTGGTTTTACGCGGCATGGAAGGCGGAGCAATGGGGAATCTTCGCGCTATGCATGCTCTACACGTATGCATGGGCGAGAGGCCTTTGGGTACATTGGCTCAGGTCCTATGTGACGGCCAAGGAGCGTCAGATTCAGACGGTGACGCGTTGGCTGACGTCCGCCAAACCCGACAGCCTCGCTCCGCACTCACGCCCGCGCTAGTCGCCGACGGGCAACTTTCGCACCTCATGGGCCGTGTCCTGGTCGCCCTTTCTTGCCCTCAGGGCTAGGCGTGGTGCCACGGCCACGCTTGCGCCCAGCCGCCTCCACGATCAAATCGCCCAGCAGCGCGAATTCACGCTTGCGGGGCGAGGTCTCACGCCAGGCGAGGCCGACGATGCGCTGCGGCTCGGGGTTAGTGAAGCGCATGAGACGGATATCGGCGCGCTTTGTTTCCAGCTCGAGGCTGAGTTCGGGGAGCAGCGTGAGCCCGAGGTCGTTCGAGACCATTTGTACAATGGTAGAGAGACTTGATGCCCCGAAAGTGTCGATGCTCTCGACCTGGCGCAGGTGGCAGAAGGCGAGCGCCTGATCCCTAAGGCAGTGCCCCTCCTCCAAGAGGAGAAGACGATCCTCGCGCAGCAGATCCGGTGTGGCGCGCACATTCTTGCCGATGGGGCGCGATGCGGGCACGGCTAGCAAGAAGCGATCTTCGAACAGCGACAACGTCTCGACGCCGGCATGTTCTATGGGCAGGGCCAACAAAACGAGATCAAGGTCGCCTTCCACCAGTTCCTCGAGCAATCGCTGCGTCTGCGTCTCGCGCAAGTGCAGATCGAGATCGGGATGGCGCGCGCGGATCAGGGGGAGCAGCTGCGGCAACAGGTAGGGCGCGATCGAGGGAATGGCGCCGAAATGGAACGGCCCGGAGAAGCCGCCCGCGAGGTGCCGGGCGCTGTCCACCAAGTCACGCACGTCTGCGAGCACGCGCGCCGCGCGGAGCGCAATTTCCCGTCCGCCCGGGGTCAACCCCGCGCCCTTGGGCCCGCGCTCAAGCAGCTGCAGGCCGAGCTCTTTCTCCAGCTCCTGGATCTGCATCGACAGCGCCGGCTGCGTCACAGCGCAGCGCTCCGCGGCCGCGCCGAAGTGGCCGGTGCGGGCCACCGCCAAGAAATACCGAAACTGCTTGAGTGAGACCATCCATGATAAATAAAGCTTATCGCAGTGGCAATGTAAACCGATTGGAGCTGATCACCGGCGTCACTCTAGACTGGTTCAAGAGTCAAAAGGCACGCGAGGTGTGTAAAATGGACGTCAAAACTGACGACAAGAGCGCCGGAAAATGCCCCTTCACGAGCGCCCGCGGACGCCAGAACCGCGACTGGTGGCCGAACTCGCTGGACATTTCGATCCTGCATCGGAATTCCAAACTGTCCGATCCGATGGGCGAGGCGTTCGACTACGCCAAGGAGTTCAAGAGCCTCGATCTGAAAGCCGTAATCGAAGATCTGCATGCCTTGATGACCGCCTCGCAAGAGTGGTGGCCGGCCGACTTCGGTCACTACGGCGGGCTGATGATCCGCATGGCGTGGCACAGCGCGGGAACCTACCGTATCACTGACGGCCGCGGTGGCGCCGGTGCGGGACAGCAGCGCTTTGCGCCGCTGAATAGTTGGCCGGACAACGCGAACCTCGACAAGGCGCGCCGGCTTTTGTGGCCGATCAAGCAGAAGTACGGCCGCAAGATCTCCTGGGCCGACCTGATGATCCTCGCGGGTAACGTTGCCCTCGAGTCGATGAACTTCAAGACGTTCGGATTCGCCGGCGGTCGCGCCGACGTCTGGGAGCCGGAAGAACTCTTCTGGGGTCCTGAGGGGTCGTGGCTCGGAGACGAACGCTACAGCGGTGAACGCCAGCTTGCGGAGCCGTTCGGCGCCGTGCAGATGGGCCTGATCTACGTCAATCCGGAAGGCCCGAATGGCAATCCTGATCCCGTGGCGGCAGCCAAGGACATCCGCGAGACCTTCTTCCGCATGGCCATGAACGATGAAGAGACCGTCGCGCTGATCGCGGGTGGCCACAGCTTCGGCAAGACCCACGGCGCAGGTGATCCCTCGCTGATCGGTCCGGAACCGGAAGGTGGCGCCATCGAGGATCAGGGCCTTGGCTGGAAGAGCAAACATGGTACCGGTTTCGGCGCGGATGCCATCACCGGCGGTCCGGAGGTCACCTGGACGCAGACGCCAACCAAGTGGAGCAACCTGTTCTTCAAGAACCTGTTCGAAAACGAATGGGAGCTGACGCAGAGCCCGGCGGGCGTTAAGCAGTGGAAGGCGAAGCGTGCGGACGCCACGATCCCGGACGCCTTCGATAAGGCGAAGCGGCACGTGCCGACCATGCTCACCACTGACCTATCGCTGCGATTGGATCCGGCTTACGAGAAGATCTCGCGGCGCTTCTATGAAAATCCGAACCAGTTCGCGGACGCGTTCGCCCGCGCGTGGTTCAAGCTCACGCACCGCGACATGGGCCCCCGCGCGCGCTACCTCGGCCCGCTGGTGCCGAAGGAGACGCTGATCTGGCAGGACCCGATCCCGGCAGTCGATCATCCGCTGATCGGCGAGCAAGATGTCGACGCGCTCAAGGCGAAGATCCGATCGTCGGGTCTGACCGTGTCGCAGCTTGTTTCTGTCGCCTGGGCATCGGCTTCGACCTTCCGCGGGTCCGACAAGCGCGGCGGTGCGAATGGCGCGCGGATCCGTCTCTCGCCTCAGAAGGACTGGGAGGTCAACCAGCCTGCCCAACTCAAGACGGTCCTGCAGAAGCTCGAAGCTATCCAGCGGCAATTCGGCAAGAAGGTCTCACTTGCCGACCTCATCGTTCTCGGTGGTGCCGCTGCGGTCGAGAAGGCCGCGAAGGGTGCCGGCGTCGACGTGAAGGTCCCGTTTACGCCTGGGCGTATGGACGCGTCGCAGGAGCAGACCGACGTTGAGTCCTTCGCCCCGCTCGAACCGCGAGCCGATGGCTTCCGCAACTATACCAACAGCAAGAAGCTGCGCTTTATGTCGCCTGAAGAGGCGCTGGTGGACCGGGCGCAACTGCTGACGCTGACGGCGCCCGAAATGACCGTGCTTGTCGGCGGCCTCCGCGTCCTCGGCGCGAACGCCGGCGGCTGCAAGCACGGTGTCTTCACCAAGCAGCCAGAGAAGCTGACGAACGACTTCTTCGTCAACCTGCTCGACATGAGCACGGAGTGGTCGCCTGCCGGTGACAACGTGTACGAGGGCCGCGACCGCAAGTCGAAGGCGGTGAAGTGGACCGGCACTCGCATCGACCTGATCTTCGGTTCTCACTCACAGCTCCGCGCCTTCGCAGAAGTTTATGGCTGTCGGGACTCGAAGGAGAAATTCGTGAAGGACTTCGTCGCCGCGTGGACCAAGGTGATGAACCTCGACCGGTTCGATCTGGATTGAAGCACTGCAGAGAGCCAACTTGTGAAATGTTGCCCATCAGAGTGGAGCGACAGTCACGCCGCTTTTTTTCCTAATCGAGCAGCATTAGCGGCAGTATTGACCAATAAGCACGCATTTCCCGAATTGCCTGACCGGGAACGTGACTGAGGTGCCGGGCACTGATGCGGTCCACGGCTGACGCGGAGCGGTGCAGTGCGCGGGTCCGTTAGGAAAGACCCTGAGGACCAAAGTCGTATTCGATTAATTTGGAAAATCGTGCATGCCCGGCATTTGGGGGAGATAAATGCCTGGAAAAGTTTCTCATCATTACCCGTTTGGGGGAGACTTTGACGCCGCCGTCCATTGGTCGATCCCGCACATCTGGGCGTCGTGAATTGATGATGCCGACGGCGGGCAAGGTCGCGGGGTCTCACTAAATCCGAATTGCGAAGCCGTGGCACTCTCCAGTGCCACCAAAGGTGCATGTGGCGGCACCCCTCGACCATTTCCGCGGGCGGCCAAACGGCCGTGGGGGCTCCATTCAGGCAAAGATTGGAGCGACTATGTATAACGAAGACGACCAAGCGAGTTGGATTTCATACAACCACGAGGATGGCGAATATCGCGTCTACTTCCAAGGTGCACTGACTCATCCCAAGTTCTCAAATCGCTGCGCTGCGCTCTCATATCTCTGCGCGCTGCGCTGCGGACTCAAGCAACCACAATTCGCCGAGGTCTTGACGAACGCACCCAGGTCGTTACGTAGCGACTGAGTCACAAAAACGCTAACTGTCGTTCATGGTAGCTTTTCTTGCCATCAACGGGTGGCTCATTACTGGCCTTGCGCTTTTGCGGCCCGTCAGCGGCTAGCGATTTGCGATCACCTAAGCGCCATTGAGCTATTAGCCAACCCTGTCGCCTTGCGTATCGCTGCCGCACGCTCCGCGCTTGCAGGGCGAGACGAGGAACCGAAGCGCAAGGGGATGGCGCGATTGGTCGAGATTGACCCTCAACTGAGGTTTTCCTCCTTCTTGTGCGTGCCCGAGGCGCTTCGTCAGGCCATGCTGGGCTGGGCTTGATCGACGAGCCAGGCGCATGCCGATAAAACCATCTATGCTCCGCCGTTTGGATCACCGGACTCGATCGCGGGAAATGACGGCGCGCATTAGGGTGATCTCGGGTACGACCAACTCAGCCTTGCAGGCTGCAGCGAGCATCGAGCCCTTTCGCGGTCCGGCCGACCGGCTTTGTCGGATCCCGGCGTTCAGACGACCGGTGCTTCCGATAAAGTCCTAGTACAGATGAAAAGCGATTGCCGGACGAGGGCCTATCAGCGTAGCTTCGTTGGTCGACCAGGCCGCTTGGCCAACAAAGAAGCAATGTGGGTGGGAAAAGTAAGATGAGGTTTGATCGTCGTGTTCTGCTGTTCTTCTGCGCCTCAGTGCTCACTAGCACAGTGGTTAAAGCGGCTGATGACGCCGACTTGGCAACGCTCATTGAAGCTCTGCGAACTGCCATGCAGACGAAGGATAAGTTGCAGCTGGAGGCCATTTGCCACGATCAGCTCTCCTATGGTCACTCCTCCGGGAAGGTCGATGATAAGCCCAGCTTTATCGCAGCAGCGATCAGCCCTAAATGGCGTTGGCTATCGCTGGACTTCATAGACCCGAGCACAAAGACAGCCGGCGATTTGGCTATAAGTCGCACGACGTTGGGAGGCGTGTATGAACTGGAAGGCGGTAAACAGGTATCGATTAAGGACGGAGTTGTCATGGTGTGGCGGCGGGAAAGCGGGCAATGGAAATTGATAGTTCGCCAAGCGTATAAGATCTGAGATCGGCTTTAGCTAGATCCTCTTTCCGCAGAGGCGCAGCGATGGATTGGCGCAGGTCAGTGCCGTGATTGGCCGAACCCGGCGTGGTCCGCCAGACCGGTAGCTTTACGCATCTTGTATTTGGCGAGCGAGACGGCGGGCCCAGTCAGCGATGCAACGGCATTCATGGCAGGCGGCGGGTTCGACTGCCCGGGCCTGAGCCAATGGGTCCACAGCCCTCTTGCCCATGCGTACATGTAGAGCGTGCACATGGCGAAAATGCCCCACTGCTCTGCCCTCCACGCCGCGTAGAACCAAAAAGGCTGAGCAAGCATCCCGAAGATACATGCCCAGCGCTGCCGAGTTGCACGCTTGTCTTGCGTAAGCCAGACGGCGATGACACCGCTGAGAGTAATGCCGATTTGATCGAGGCCCATGAGCTTCTAGTTTGTTGATGGAACGTCGTTCGCGGTCCCGAGCAACGGTAGCCTAGGTCTCGTGCACTTCGCTTGTGTGTCACGAAATTTGTCGGGCGGAGCGTGAGAATGGTGCCGCCCCATAGATTGGCGCAAGCGTCCATAACTTCCATTAACTGCCGTTTTTCGATGTACCAAGAAGGAGGGTTGAACGCTCGATATACCTACTACGCAGTCGATCACCTGTGCCGCGCATCACAGAGGTTACAAAAATTTTTGAGCTGGCCCGCGGCGGATGCTCGCGGGGATAGCAGCTTACCTAAGCCATATTCGCCGAATTTCCTGTCTGCTCAACCCGCTAGCCTGACCACCCAGCCTTGCGCAGTGGCTCCAGCAGGTGTTCGAAATCCTGCGCTCGGGCCATGGTTACCTGCGGCGGTTTGAACGGGGCATCATTCGCTTCCCGGCACCTCAATGATGAGACGAGTGACAAACCCTGTGTTAGCATTGGCTGCCACAAGCAAAGGATAGTATCTGATGCGCGTCGAAATCCAATACTGCGGCCAGTGAAACTATGAACCGCGCGCCCGTGCGGCGGCGAACCTCATCCGCGAGCACCGACCAGATGCGCAAGTAACACTGCTGCGCGCGGGCGGCGGCCTATTTGAGATCTGCATCGACGGCCGTACTGCCTACTCGAAGCAGGCAACTGGTCGCTTCCCTACCGATGCAGAGATCATTGCCCTAGTGACCTAAATTTCGTGTCGTCGAGTTCCCATCCAAAGCAGTCGCACTCGCCCTTCGCTCCAGGCTTCAATTTGCTCTGCGGTCTCGATGCTGTGATCAACGTCGATGCCAGAACAATCAACGGCGCTCATGATCTTTGCACGGCCGAGCTGCCCCCCTTTACAAATTACGGTCCGTCGGCGCGACCATCGATGTCGTTGATGTGAAGGTCGGTGCATACGATCAGACCCAGCGAGTTGCAGCTTACTCGTCTCCCGGAACACCGAAGCTCGGAGCGGTGGACGGATCAATAGCCCGCGTGACGTAGGCCTCGAGTTGCGGCTCGTACAATGCCCATAAGCGCTCGAGATCGGCGATTGGGTCTGCCTCTGACCAGTCCACCCGCAGGTTGGCAACAGGCCAGGACACGTCCTGCACGATAAGAAGGCCAGAGGAATGGACTGGCCCTTCCTCGCCTCCGGCAGCGAGACCTGCACGCATTGCGGCAAGCAGTCGTCCGCCGAGCGCTCCAGTCGAGCCGACAAAGGCAGAAAGCATGCGCTCCGGTACGATCTTGCTCCTCAGCATGTTCCCGGCGGCAGCGGCGCCTTCCCCTTCGACTGCAGCGTACGTCCCGAGCGTCTTGCTGCCGGAGAACACACCTGTGCGTCCGGCTGCATCGATGGCGAGGAGCTGGCGAAACGTTATGTGCGCCACGGAGCCAACCACGATGCGCACCGCCTCTGGTGCGGTCGCGCCGAGCGCCATCAGGTCGAGAAGCCTTGGCCCAAGCGTCGGGTCGGTGATGTTCTGGCTTCCGACGGCGCCAACGTGGGCCCGCGCATAGGCGCAACGTGCGGCGACCGCGGGCGAGGATGACGAGACGGCAATGCCCAACATGCGGGTTCGCGCGCAGCGTGCGACGATCGAAAAAGTCATGTCACGCCTCAATCCGGAATAACGGCGATCGCATCCACTTCTACCAGCCATTCCGGCCGGGCCAGCGCCGAGACAATGATCCCCGTCGAGACCGGAAAGACACCTTTGAGATGTCGACCGACCACGCGATAGACAGTTTCGCGGTAACGCGGGTCGATGATGTAGATCGTGATCTTGCAAATCTGTTGGAGCGACGAGCCCGCCTCCGTGAGCAGCATCTTGATGTTTTTCATGGCCTGCTCGGTCTGAGCGGCCACATCGCCGACGCCGACGCTCTTCGAAGTCTTGAGGTCCTGGCCGATCTGCCCGCGCACGAAAACCATCGTTCCCTTCGCCACAACCACCTGGCAAAGGTCGTTGTCGAGCTTTTGTTCGGGGTAGGTATCCCTGGTATTAAACTTGCGGATACGCTGGTGCGCCATTTGGGCCTCCCTGCAGATCAGGCTTCAAAGCTGGCGGCCTCGCGGCCCGCATTGAGCTCAGGCATGCCGAAATTTATCGAGCTTGTATCGGTTTTGTCCGAGCGCATGCGCTTTTCGCAAGACCGATGCCGTAGGCGAATTGCTTTGCCTGTCGCACGGCCCGAACCCGCTTGCATTCTTGCGAGCAACTATCGCGCCCCACCTTGTCTCTGCGAAGCGTTGTGATAGGCCATGTAATTGCGCTGGATTGTGATTTGGTCTGCAAGATACTTCGCATCATGCCACACGCCCCAAATGAAGCTGGAGCCTCGCCGCGACTGCCACGGTAGGCCTAGGAAATATACGCCGGGCTCGGTCGAGACGCCGCGCTGATGCTTTGGCCGACCATGCTCGTCAAAAGCGTCGACCTTCAGCCAGCTGAAATCTAAAGCAAAACCTGTTGCCCAGATGATCGTAGAGATTCCGGACTTTGCGAGATCAAGCGAGAGAATAGGATTCGCCACACACTCTGAATCCTGCACAGCTGCACGCGCATCGGGTTCTTCCGGCAAATTGAGGCCATTTCGCGCAACATAGGCGTCTGCTTCGTCCAACACGGACAGAAGGTTCGCATCACCCTTGGCGAGATTCTCTAGGAGATCCGGAGCAAAGCTGATCGCGCCATTCTCATAAGCTTCCGTACGGCCGACGAGGACTATTCCTTTCGCGGCAAGGTGGCGAAAATCGATCGTATGGCCTCCATGTGTACCGCTCACGGCAATCGTCACGTGCTCCTTTCCAGCTTCCCGGGCTGCGGCGTCCCACTTGCCGAGAACACCCAACCACCAGCAGTAGTCACGCCCGCGATAGGCGCGCGGCGGGCGGTCATGTGGTCCCACGGAAAGATAGACGAGCCGTCCCGATTCTAGGAGCTCCTCGGCGATCTGGGTACCCGACGAACCCGATCCCACAATCAATACTGCACCTTCCGGCAGCTGGCCTGGGTTGCGGTAAGCAGCGGAGTGCATCTGCAGTACACCCGTGTCGGCGGGAACCATCATAGGCATGATGGGACGCTGAAACGGGCCGGTCGCGGCGACCACGCGGTTGGCCTCAATCACGCCCGCCGAAGTTTCAAGGCGGAAACCGGGGCGGCCAATCTTCCTCTCGACACTCAGCACTTCGACACCGCAACGGATGGGAGCCGAAATTTTCTTTGCATAGGCGATGAAATAGTCTGCGACGGTTTCCTTCGGCGGAAAGTCGTTTGGGCCGACGCTGGGGTCGACATCGCTGAACTCAAGACCCGGAAAGCGATCATGCCACGCCGGACCGTTCGCAACCAACGAGTCCCACCGTTCCGAGCGCCAGCGTTCGGCAATCCGGTACCGCTCTAGAACCAGATGAGGCACCGCGTTTATGCTCAGATGCTCGCTCATAGCCAACCCGGCCTGGCCGCCGCCGACTACAAGTGTGTCAATATTTTCAATCGGCATGCGTTGCTCCATATCGCGATGCCAGAAAGCAGATTTCCCTGATCGCGGTCGACCTGCACCAGGGTTGGCCAAAGCACAACCTAAGCTGGAGCAGAACCCGCGAGCAAGTTTGTTTCAGCGCTAGACACGGCAGATCACCTTGAGGAGTGCGCGGCGCTTCGCCCTGCGCATCACGGTAAGGGAGCGCTCGATGGCAGCCGGAAGGTTCTCTAGCCGCTCACCCATTCGCTATCGATGCGCCCTGCACGGCACTGGTCTTCGACCGTCGAATAGCGGTGGACTGTGGCGCGAATGAAGGTTGCTGCGCCGGTATATCGAAATGTCTTGCCAGGGGATGATGACATTGTCGCGCACAGTATATCGAGCTCGTCGACGCGGCGGCGAGCCGCCCCTCGCGCGTGTCGCATGGGCAAACCGGGTTCGGCAGCTGCGCAGCCGGCGCGTGCACCTTGACGATGCAGCCGCCGGCATAGTCTGACAGTTTCACATCGCCCAATGGGCGATCGTCGGCTGCATAGACCGCCCTTTTCCTTGCAACTTGCGTTGCCCGCCGCGGACGGTGCGTCGGATACCGGCGTCGACTGATGGCATCCATCGGACGGGTTGCATGGCTGACTATTTTTCATCGACGGGCTCACGGCCGATGAATAGACTGATACCCCACAGCGCTTGGGCTCATGTCGCGCGCACCCGCAGGTCAGGAGGTTGCAGCATGAAACGTCTTTCCTTTCTCGCGTTTGGCTTCGGACTGCTGCTGCTTGCATTTCCCGCTGCAGCGCAAGACAAGCTCGTTGTCAGTATCTGGGGCGGCAGCTGGCGCGATCTCGTGGCCGAGACCGTGGCTAAGAAATTCACACAGGAAACCGGTGTGGCCGTGGAGTTCATCACCGGCGGCACCATCGACCGTCTCAACAAGGCGAAACTTGCCAAGGGGAACCCGGAGAGCGATCTTAACTTCACGACCTCGCATGTCGGTTGGCTCTACGCTAACGACGACCTCTACGAGCAGCTCGACCTCGCCAAGGTTCCCAACGCTGCAAACCTCGTAGAGCAGGCCAAGATCAGTCCCTATCACGTCGGCACCTGGGCCTACGTCTACACAATCGGCTATCGCCCGGACCTGTTGCCGGGGCTCACTTTCGAGAGCTGGGCCGATCTGTGGAAGCCTGAGATGAAGGGCAAACTTGCCGCGCCGGATTTCGATCCCAGTCACATCATCGTTGTTTCCGCTCTGCTGTCTGGCGGCGATGCGGCGCAATGGGAGAAGGGGCAGGAGAAGCTCAAGCAGCTGAAACCAAGCTTCAAAGCCTATTACACGAATGACGCCAACAGCCAGCAGCTTATCGCCAACGGCGAGACACCTGTGCAGGTCATATTGTCAATGAACGCGCACTACATGGTCAGCCAAGGGGTGCCCATCAGGCTTGTCATCCCCAAGGAGGGCGCGGTCCTCGGTATCGACACCATCGCAATCATGAAAGGGTCAAAGAAGGTCGACCTGGCTTACAAGTTCATCAACATTATGTTCGACCCTGCCATGCAGGCTGAGGTCGCCACCCTGAAGAAGGGAAGCCCGGTAGTGACGAACGCGAAGCTCAATCCTGAAATCGCCAAGCTTCCCGGCGTGTTCTCGACCCCCGAGCAATGGAAGAGCCAAGCCATCATCATCGATCACAAGTTGCGTGCCGCGAAGACCGCGGAGTGGCGCAAGTGGTTTGCAGAGAACATCATGAACTGACGGGACGGCTTTCGCGGCAGACGCCCGGCCCGCCGTCTCGCCGCGAGTAGCCCACGCAATGAAGCCGCAACCCTTTCTGCACACCTTTGTCTTTCCGGCAGCACTCTGCGCGCTTGGCTTCCTTGCAGCCATGGCGACGGTGCTGCAGTATAGCTTGCGCGCCTACGTGCCCGGTTCTCTTGAGGCCGGAGACCTCACCTTCGACAACTTCACGGCGCTGCTGAAGCCACTCTATGCCCGCGTCTTCATCGATACTGTCTGGATCTGTTTTCTCACGGCAGCGTGCACGCTCATAGTTGCGTATCCGATTGCCTACACCCTAGTGCGTGCTCAAAATCGCTTGATCAAGGCCGCTATCCTGATCATCGCAGTGACACCGCTTTTCCTGGGCGAGGTCGTAAGGACCTATTCCTGGATCGTCGTCTTCGGCAACAACGGCTTCATCAATTCCGCTCTGCTCAAGCTCGGTCTGATTGATCGCCCGCTGCAGATCATGTTCACGACCTTCGCCGTCATCACCGCGCTCGTTCACGTCACATTGCCGGTGATGGTTATCATGCTAGCTGCCGCGCTAGCGCATATTGACCCAACTTATGAGAAGGCGGCCCAGAGTCTTGGCGCCGGCCCGATCCGCACATTCGTTACCGTGACATTGCCGCTTTCCACACCCGGCATCATCGCCGGGGTCACCACGGCTTTTGCCTGGACGTTCAGCGCCTTTGCCACCCCTCAGCTGATTGGCGGTGGTCAGGTGAATATGATCTCAAATCTCGTCTATCAGCTCGGTCTCGCCAGCTTCAACTTCCCCTTCGCGGCCAGCCTTTCGGTGGCCGGCCTAGCGCTCACCTTCGCGATCCTCAGCCTCTTGCGATTCCTCGCTCGACCCCTCGAGAGATTCGGTCCGCATTGATATGGCCCGATCCACTTTTCAGCGCATGTTGGGGATTGCCGGTGGCCTCGCCGTGCTGGCCATTCTTGGTTTCGTCATTCTCCCGGCGGCTGTTGTCACTTTGGCTGCCTTCAACGACAAGGCAATTCTCGCGTTTCCCCCAGAGACCTGGTCGTGGCGTTGGTTTGCCAAGGCGCTCGCCTATGACGATTTCCGCTCGGGTTTTCGTAATGGCGTCATCGTCGCTGGCTGGGCCTCCTCCATCGCCCTGCTGGTGGGAACAACTTTTGCATTTGCGCTCGATCGCTATTCGTTCCCCCTCAAAGGAACGATAGAGGCCGTTCTGCTGTCCTCTTTGATCGTGCCCCATTTCACCATCGGGCTCGGCTTTCTCATTCTCGCCGCGCAGGTTGGTTGGGCACGCGGCTTCACCGTCGTCATTGCTTGCCACGTCGTGCTGGTGCTGCCCTTTGTGTTGCGCAGCGTCTACGTTTCATTGCGCAATCTGGATCAAAGGCTCGAGCTTGCCGCCGCAAGCCTCGGCGCGTCGCCAGCCTGGGTCCTCATCACCGTGACGCTACCGTTACTCGCGCCTGGCTTGGTCGGCGGCTGGTTGCTGGCGGCAATCCTGTCGTTCAACGAATTCACCGCCTCGCTATTTGTCACAGCGCAACGCACCCAGACGCTGCCCGTTGCGATGTACAACTACGTGCGCGAGTACGCCGATCCCTCCATGGCCGCGCTCTCAGTCTTGTATATCATCGCGACGGCAACGTTACTGACTCTGGCCAACGCCTATCTTGGCCTTGGGAAATTGCTGAATGTCGAGACTCGCCGCTGAGAAGCGATCGAACGAGCATACGGGTGCCGAGACGGGCAGTTCCGGCGATGCTGCCGTTCGGCTGCTGCGCGCCAGCAAGCGATTCGGCAAGGTCCTTGCCCTCGATGATGCCACGCTAGCCATCCGCCGTGGCGAGCTGATGACCCTGCTCGGGCCATCGGGTTGCGGCAAGACCACATTGCTCAATCTGGTCGCCGGATTTCTTGTGGGGGACGCGGGCGAGATCGAGATCGACGGCAAGTGCGTCAATGAAATCCCGACCTACAAGCGCGAGATCGGGATGATGTTCCAGAACTATGCCTTGTTCCCGCACATGAGCATTGCGGACAATGTCGGTTACGGGCTGCGCATGCGAGGCATCGCCAAGCCCGACCTGAAGCGTCGAGTCGCCGAGGCCCTCTCCCTCGTGCGGCTCACTGGCGTGGAAGATCGACGTCCCTCCGAACTCTCGGGCGGTCAACAACAGCGTGTCGCGCTGGCTCGCGCGCTTGTAGTCTCGCCGAAGGTGTTGCTGCTCGACGAACCATTTTCAGCGCTCGACAGAAATTTGCGCGCATCGATGCAGATCGAGATCAAGGAGATTCAGCGCCAGCTGGGTGTGACCACAATCTTCGTGACCCACGATCAAGGCGAAGCCTTGAGTTTGTCGGACCGGATCGCCGTCATGTTCGAGGGACGCATTCGCCAGGTCGGTAGCCCGGACGAGATCTACCGCCGCCCTGCCGACCGGTTTGTCGCGTCCTTCGTTGGCGATGTAAATGTGCTGCGCGGACGCTTGGACAGGCGCGACGGCCAAACCATCGTCACGCTTGGCGCAGCAAGGATATCCGTTCCAACAGAACCACTCGCCCGCCTCCGATCCGGCGATCGCGTCGACCTGTTCGTACGGCCCGAACAGATGCGCTTTGCGAATGCAGGCGAGCCGATAGCCGTCGAGGGCACGGTGGCAGCGCATATCTATCAGGGTGGCTACGTCAATCTCTATCTCGAGGCGCCAGAAGTTTGCACGAGCCGCATACTGATGAGATCGCTGGAGCCCGATGCGATCAACCGCTGGCCCACCGGCACGCGCGTCGGGGTATCAATCGCAGGCTCTGACGCTATGGCGTTCGAGGCGGAACCAGCGCCCCAGAGCGTGTAGGGGAAAGAGGAGAAGCTCTATGCCGGCTCGTAAGGGGGACAGTGTTGCGGCAGCCTATCTCGGTCTTCTTGCCGAGCGCGGGGTCGAATACCTCTTCGGTAATGCAGGGACCGACTTTGCCCCGATCATTGAGGCCTACGCCGAGGCCGAACAGAAGGGCACCCGTGTGCCTCAGCCGATTCTCGCCACCCACGAAAACCTTGCGGTCACCATGGCGCATGGCTACGCGATGGTCTCGCGCAGGATCCCCGCCGTGATGGTACACGTCAGCGTCGGAACGGCAAATATGGTCTGTGCGGCGATGAATGCGGCCCGAGAAAACATAGCCATTCTTCTTACGGCGGGGCGATCGCCCATTACAGAAGGCGGCCTGCTCGGCTCACGCGACGGCTATATCCACTGGGCGCAGGAAATGTACGACCAGGCCGGCATGATTCGTGAATTGGTCAAATGGGACTACGAGCTGCGCAATGCCGAGCAGCTCGAAACCGTCGTTGATCGCGCACTCTCCATTGCAGGTACCGAGCCGCGTGGGCCTGTCTACCTGAGCCTCCCGCGGGAGGTTCTAGCGGTGCCGGCACAAGGCAACCATCGGACCTCGACCCGACTTCGTGCCGCGGCGCCGGCCGCGCCCGACCGCGAAGCTGTCGCCAAGGCGGCGCAAATGATTGCCGGGGCCAAGAGTCCACTGATGCTGACGGCCAGCGCAGGCCGCGATGCCGCTGCGTTCGATGCTTTGGCTCAGTTTACCGATCGATTTGCCATTCCCCTCGCGCAGTTCCACCCGCGCTATCTGTCGCTGCCATCGTCGCATTCCATGAACCTCGGCTACGACCCGAGTTCTCTCGTCGCCGAGGCCGATCTCATCCTGGCGATGGAGATCGATGTTCCCTGGATTCCTGGCCATGTTGCTCCCTCGGAGGGGTGCAAGGTCATCCAATGCGGCTTCGACCCGCTGTTTTCGCACATTCCCATCCGCGGGTTTGCGTGCGATCTCGGCATCACCGGCTCGACAGCAACGATCCTCCAGGCACTGACAGATGCGCTAATGGGGGAGGTCGCGGAGGCAGCGCTAGCGAAACGGCGGACACGCATCCTCAAGCAGAGAGTTTCCCTGGCAGCGGAGTGGAAGAGGACCTGTGAGCTCGTCTCCACGCGGAGCCCCATCCACCCGGCCTGGGTCAGCCATTGCCTCCATCAGGCAAAGGATCCACGTTCGATCGTTGTCAACGAGTACACCCTGCGCCTGACGCATTGCGGATTCGAATACCCCGACAGCTACTTCGGTTCGAGCTCCGCCTCGGGTCTGGGTTGGGGAGCGGGCGCCGCGCTTGGCGCCAAGCTCGCGGCTCCCGAAAGACAGGTCGTTGCCGTCGTCGGCGATGGCGCCTATCTCTTCAGTAATCCAGCCGCCGTCCACCATGCTGCTGCCCTGCACGACCTGCCGGTTCTCTTCATCGTCATGAACAATGCGATGTGGAACGCCGTGCGCCATTTCACGACCGCGATGTACCCCGGCGGGCGCGCCTCGAAGCGCAATGAGTCGCCGTTCATGCGACTCGATCAGCTCCCGGCATTCGAGCAAATCTGCATGGCGGCGGGCGGCTATGGCGAGCGCGTCGACGACCCCGCCGCCTTGCCCGACGCCCTCGAGCGCGCCATTGCCGTTGTGGCGCACGAAAAGCGTCAGGCGCTTCTCAATGTGATCTGCAGTGTCGAGTAAGTTTCCGGTGCGTGGCTCGGGCCGCGCGCCCGATATGCACGAGTTGCATAGGGCGTGGCCGACAAGGGCTGAGGTTCCGCTCCCGATTGAACTCGACTCGGCCCCGCTATCGCACATCTCTTCGAGCGCACGGTGCAGGTACTCCCAGTCAGCCACGTTCCGGAAACGGCAGATGCTGCGCCCCTGATGCAATGCGACCGCGGAGTATCGGGCGAACACCCTTGCAGCACGTTGCCAGACGGCCAAGGTGAAAGCAGCGCAGCCGCCCTGACCCCTCGCGCGCCGGCAAAATAAGCACGCTCGACGAGCGACCGGTCGGCAAGGCCCAGCTCGGAATCGAGGGCGGTGCGGCCATCGTTGGATCAATATCCGAGCCCGACATCAACTTGTTGCAAGAGCGAGCCGCCAGACTCTAGACTTCGGATATTCGCCGCAAGCTGCGTCACAAGCTGCGCCACGGTCGGGCGCCGCGCCACATGCGGCATGATGGTCACCTTCGGGTGCAGCCAAAGCGGACTGTCCTTCGGCAGAGGTTCGGGCCATAGGGCGTCAAGCGCCGCGTACGACAATTGCCCGGAATCGAGCGCGCTGATGAGATCGTTATCGACGACGTGCTTGCCGCGCCCGACATTTATCAGCATGGCGCCCCTGGGCATCATCGCGAAGGTTCTAGCGCAGAAAATCCCCTCCGTATCTTGCGTCAAAGGCAGCAGACAGACCGCAATATCGGTCTGATTGAGAAACGGCTCCAGTTGGTCCCGGCCATGATAGATGGGAATCTCCCCGGCAGGCCTCGGTCGCCGCACCCATGCCGAAACCTTGAACTCGAGTGATCGCAAGACCGACGCTGGCGCCTGCGCCATCATTCCATAGCCCAGGAATCCGATGCGCCGCTCGTCGGGGCGGACGATTCGAACCCTGCGCCATTCGCGATTAGCTTGAGCCGCCCGATAGCCGGGCATGTCGCGATGCAAGCGCAGCACGTGCATGACAACGTACTCGGTCATCATCGGGTCGCCGCCCGGGGGCTCGACTTTGCCGAGCGGGACCCTCGGCAATTTCGGGTGATTGATAAAAGATTCCACTCCGGCTGATCGGCTGAACATGGCCTTCAGATTGGGGAAGGTGGGGAGGGCATCGAAGTCGGGATGCATGAAGGCGAGATATTTGATTTCGGCCACGTCGCCAGCTTCGGGCCAAACACGCACTTCAATGTGAGGCAGGTGCTCTTTCAGCGTCTTACGCCAAGCCCCTGCGGAGCCGATGTGCTTATCGAGACCCATGATGAGCAGCGCCATGTAATCACCGAATGTTTTGGGCCGCAGCGTGCGGCGGATCTCGGTCGAATACCTCTTGAATCCACCGAGGGTCAAGGAGGTGTACGCGCACGCGCGGCATTTGCGTGATACCATTTGTCATCGAGGTGGTGCCGGCTTCTTTCGTGGTACGTCCGGCGCAGCCGTCGGACGTTCGTAACGCTGCCTGAAGAGGGGACTATGTTGACCCTGAAGGGTTTCTACGACCTGCACATCCATTCTGCTCCAGCGCCGTTCGTGCGCATCGGTGACAGCGCGGATATTGCCCGCTGGTGTGCCGAGGCCGGCATGGCAGGTATTGTCATCAAGAGCCATTTCGAGAGTACGGTCTCGAAAGCCTACCACGCGCGGCTCGCAGTACGCGACGCTTTTCCCGACTTTCAGGTGTTTTCCGGCATTGCCCTCAATCGTGGTGTCGGCGGCGTCAATCCCGGCGCGGTCGAGTTGGCCCTGCAGCAGGGTGCAAAGGTCGTGTGGATGCCAACGCTCGACGCCGCCAACCACGCGGCGGCATTTGGCGCAGGCGGCACGTATGGCTTCAAGGCGATGACGCTGACCTCCCGCCGCAAGGGCAAGGACCCGCTCTACCGCGTTCTCGACGAGAGCGGCAAGCTCACGCCAGAAGCAAAGGAAGTCGTGCAGCTGGTCGTAGACTCTGGCGCGATCCTGGCGACGGGGCACATCTCCAAGCAAGAGATCATCGGAACTGTTGAATTCGCGCTCAGCATTGGCGCCAAGCGTCTGGTCATCACACACCCAGAGCTGGCCGCTCCCAAGCTTGATCTGCCTACAATGATCGAGTTGGCCAAGGCCGGAGCTTATATGGAGTTCTGCGCCGTCAACCTGCTACCGATGTTTTATTCCATCTCCCTGCAGGGCCTCCTTGAGGCAATAGAGGCAGTTACGCCCGAGCGCACAATTCTCTCGAGCGACGGGGGGCAGCCATTCAATCCCCGCCCTCATGAAGCCATTCGCATCGTCATCCAGAGCCTGTACGAAAAGGGCCTGCCCACCGAGGCGATCCAAACGATCTGTATTGAGAACCAAAAGAAGCTGCTGAACCTTTCGAACGTACTGCCGGGATAGGCGCGGCGCGAACGGCTGCGGAGCGGGCGAGCGCGGTTATTTTCACGTTGGGCTAGTAACGAGCCCTGGGGCTTTCTATTTGTGTTGGTCCCTCGCCCAATCAAGGAACGTTCCGCTCCGCTTCTTTCAGTGCGATTTTTGGACCAGCCTCTGTCCTTAATACAAAAGGCTGCGGCCTTGCCCCAGCTTCGGCGCGTCACCGTCCGAATCTTTGTCTGCTTGCGAAGCGAACCTGAAGGTCTGCCGGCCGCCTCGACAGGCGTCGGGCATGTTTCAGGTCACCAACGCGCCCGCACCGGGCGCGACCTGCGCGCCTGTTCGGTGCCGACCTTGCACGCCAGCCGACGGGAGTTCGGATTGCGGTTAGCAGCTCTGCCGTTGCAAGTTGATACTTCAGATGAACGGCGAACCCCGCTCAGTGCTGCGGGCCCGCTTGCTGTTTGGTCAGACGGTAGCGCCAGTAGGCGAAGCCCAGCACCACCAATCCCGCCAACCCGAAGAACCAGCCGGCCGGCCGGTCGCTGCCAAGGCGGATCTCCAGGTAGCCCTGGAGCAGAAGCACGGCGGCCACAACCGCCAGCCACAGCTCAATTCGCTTCAACCACTGCATGTCAGTCTCTCCTCCGCCGTCCCCATCGGATCCCCGCAGCTGCCGGCGTCACCACTGCTGGAGCTACTCGAACTCGAATCAGTGCTGCAGGCGTTAAGCTTGCTGGCAGCGAGCTTCACGTTGCGCAGCACGCACGCATTGAAGCGGTGTTGTCGACGCCGTCGCGCTGTATTTGGTCGACAAGTGCCCGCCATAGTCGTGCCGCCATACTCCTATTGACAGCGTGCGGCGATTCGCTGTCAAGGACAATACACGGCCACTGGCGAGACGCGTGTGCCGATCTTCGTCGGGCGGCGGGGGCCGACTGATGCCCCGCGGACCCAAAGCACAGCGTTGCCTCGGCAAAGTGTGCCCGATCGCCTCCTCGCCCATCGGCAGGCGTGCCGAGCACCCGCTTGGCTCTGTTGTCCGAGGGACGCTGCCCCCACCTGGCGCCCAGTTTGACGCCCCCTAGCCCCAGCCGCCGCTATGCCCGGGATAACCCGATCCCTGGATCAGATCGCGCTCGGACTCGGCCAAGCCCGCCGCAATGGTGCGCAGGAGCTCGCCAATGGATGTCGCCAGGTCAAAGCTCAGGCCGTTCTGGGCGAGCACTGAAGCCTTGTCCCAATGGAACCCCACGATTTCGCTTATGAAAAACGCCGGCATTTACGCTGCAGTATGCGCACCCCCGCCGGGGCTGAGGTCTTACAACCGAGAAGCGCGTACGCCAGAACATAGGGAGCACACGATCAGATCATGGCGTCCGTTGTTCCTTCCGTAACAGCGGCCTGAGCCAAACTATGGAACATCGCAGCCATACCCTCTCAAACATGAAAGTGAAGGGTGGCCGGAGGAAAACGCGATGAAAGTTCCATTGGTTGGCTGGATACTGGGCTTAAGTGCCCTGCTCGTAATGGTATCGATCTGCGCCCTACTGCTGGGCTGTCAAGCGGGATGCAACCAGCGTGCATGGTCTGAAGAAATTGAACCGCAACCTGCATGGGTCGGTTGCGGCGTGAGTTTGGAATGCCTGACGTAGCCGGCCGGTTCTTACGGCCCTCCGCAAATTCTGAGGCATTTCGCGCTGTAGCGCACGGACGGTGGGGCATGCAAATCCGAGGCCCCGTCGCGTCGAGGGCGCAGTCGAGATCAGTACCGCCGCCGGCAAGGCCAGTCGGCGCGGAGGCCATGCGGACAATCTACCCAAGCCGGTCGCAGGCGCAGCGGATGGCGCGTGCCGGGCCATCGAAGGCAGCATAGAAACCGTCACCAGCGGTATCCACTTCATGGCCGCGGTAGATCGCAAGCGCGCGGCGCACAGTCCCGTGGTGCGCATCGCAAAGGTCGCGCCAACGCGCATCGCCCAGTTTTGCCGCCAGTTCGGTCGAGCCGACGATGTCACTGAACATTACCGTCTTCACGACGCGGTCCTCATCCACCGCTCCCCTGCCGCCGGTCAGGAATTCCTGTACCATGTCCGGGATTTCGTTGGGGCGCACGAGAAACGAGAGATGATCGTCGGAATCGATCTCAAGTAGCTTGGCACCCGGGATGCGCTGGGCCATATAGCGGGAGCAATCGACCGATATAGCCTGGTCACGTGTCGGATGCAGCAGCAGCGTGGGTACTCGGATCGACGGCAGCACGTGGCGTACGTCGATGTCGAAATTCATGCTGGTCAGCGCTTGCACCGTCGTTGGACTGCCGCCGGCGCGCAGAAATTTTGCCCACCAAGAACGGAAACGCTCGTCCCTCGCCAAGCTCGGTACGCGCACCTCGATTCCGACCGGTTCGCCCCAGCGCTCGCGGATCGATTTCAAATGGTCTTCCTGCTGCTGCGGTGTTCTGCCGAATGGATAGTCGGGGGCCCAGGCGAGGCGTGCAAACGAACCCACTGTGATCAGCGCCTCAGTACGCTCCGGGTAAGTGACAGCGAACAGCATGCACATCGGCCCGCCTTCAGAGTAGCCTAGTAGCGCCGCTCGCTTCGAGCCCACGGCGTCCATCACTGCGCGCATGTCGTCCATGCGCTCTTCTAACATCGGCGTATCGGTAACCCGATCTGAAAGTCCGGTGCCGCGCTTGTCGAACAGAATGACACGCGAAAACGATCCGAGCCGTTGGAGAAAACGCGTGAAGCCAGGTTCTTCCCAGAACGAATCGATGTTCGAGACCCAGCCGGGGACTACCACTAAGTCCACGCCGCCGGCGCCGAACACCTGGTAGGCTATGTTGATGTCACCACTGCGCGCGTATTTGGTCGGCGGAACCATGCACTCCTGCTCCTCGGTCCTTCCGATCACCGAATTTATATCTCGGCGGCTGGTGCCTGCGCTGGCGCGAGCCACCGACAGGATGCGCTTTTCAGTCGGCCGCGTCCACTCTCCTCGCAAACGAGGGCCAGCTTGCGTCGTGCCCCCGTCCGAGCACCTTGGTCTGCTTGCGGAGTGAAGCCGGCAGTTGGGCGCCTCATTCAGCGTGTGAAACGCGCGATCGCAGCGCCGACTATTGGAAGCTGACGAGCACGAGCACGATTTCGAGAAGGAAAGCGCCAGCCACTACCATGCTGGCGCTCAACAAAAAGAAGGGCGAGCTCGAGTTTGTTTTAAAAGCTGACCTGGAGCGCATTTGAACCACAGACAGCATATGCGGCAGTCGACGGCAGAGGACCGGGGCAGCCGCCGCCACCGGGGAGATACGCCTGTCCAAATGCGAAAGGTTAATCAGCGGGAAAAGATAGAGCGGCCAAGTTGGGGAAACTGGGACGGCCGCTCTCGTGCCGCTAGGGATGGGGCGTCGCGGCAGTTCCAAATCTTGACCACTGCTCCGCGCGCAGAGCAATCACGATCTCCGTGCGGTTGCGTACGGAGATTTGGACAAAGGGACGCTCGTGGCCAAGCGTCCCCTGCCGTCCCACCCCAATCGCCGGAGCAACGCACGGGAAATGACCGCTAGTATGCGCTCCAGCGGCGTGGATCTTCGGCGCGCTCCGACGGATAGAAAGCTACAGCGTTCGCCCGAGGAAGCCATCCGACCTTGGTGCCATGGTCTGTTGCCGGAGCCGCAAATCAGCGTTTCTTCCTGGCCTTCGCCGCTTCGCTTTCTTGGCCTCCTCGGTCTCGACTTCGTGGCGGTGCGTGGCACGGGCGAAGCATCTCGGTCGGGAGGGCTGGCGCCGTAACAGGGCCGGGTTGAATGCTGGAGCACTGACCTCTGATTGATTAATCGTGATGCGCCCGCTGCACCGCTCGAATAGCATCGTTCTTGCGCTAGCTTTCGGGGAAGTCCCGCCTTGCGTAACCCTTCGGACAGGTGCTGAGCATGCTCGGCGTCCTTGAAGGGACCGAAGCGTTTCTGCGTTCCCTCAATACTGTAATGGTTGATCAATCGTCAAACAAACGTCGGTCTCGAGGCGTTGCCGCGTCGAGCAACCCCATCTGGTCATATGTTGCCGCCAAGAGGCTATGGCCAGCGCAAAAATTTGGTGCCCGTGAAGCACATTCGCGCCAGGAACGGAATTGCCTCGCGATATTGCTTCAGCATGTAGTGCGCGTATCCGCACCAGTAGGGAACGAGGGGTGGATAAAGGGATCAAACCGCATTTGCCGATGGGCAATCTCCAACGCGCGCGTGAATTCTCCTGAGAACACAAGCGCGTTTGAGAGCCGCCAGTCCGAAAAGTTGTGGTTCAATGCAAGTGCTTTTGAAAAACGCAGCAACGGCTTCATCCACCTCGCCCTTGTACATAAGCACCTCGCGGAGCTTGGCATAAGCGATAGGCAAAGTGGATCAAGCTGCACTGCCTTAAGGGCTAATCGATAAGCGCGATCCAGGGTGGTTTGGCCGGTGCGGCCGCCGAACTCGAGGCCGACTTCAGCCGCACCATGAACGATGCTCTTGCCCGCAACGCTAACCTTGGCCTCTCGTCCTATGCCCGCCAGTACTTTGCCTTCGCACAGACCATGGGCTTGGATGGAGTACGGCCATGATTAGCTTTGCAAATGCATCAGAGCACTCGCAGGCTGAGTTGTACGTGCTTTCGTTCCGTTATCGGCTGGCGACACCGGAACTCGTCGTGCATGATTAAGCTGCGGTTCGTTCCGCACATCCCGACATGAAAAAGGCCTCGACGGTGCGAGCTGCATCGAGGCCTGGGAGTGAGATGCTGGCGCCCTTCGGAGTGGACGCCAGTTACTCAGTGTACAATCTGGAGCGGGTACAGATGGAAGATCCGGGTAAACACCTAGACGGAATTCCTGCCATCGACGGCCAGAGGTTGCTGGATGACAGGGCATACGCAAACAAGGAAAGGCTCTGGACCTCCGAAAGCGGCAATAGGCGCCTATATTGCCTGCGCGGATTAGCTCCGTCGCCGCGCGCTCGAGCAACCTGGAGGAGCGTTCGTGAATTAGCGCGCCGATGCTCTTTGGACTGTGGAGGGCTCACCTGAAGAGGCCAAATTGGATCGGCTGCCGTTTCGAAGCCGCTCGCCAACAGGGAATGCGCGGCTGGGCTGTCGCGACCATGCGTTTCCCGCACCTAAGTAATCTACGCTGAACGATGACATCTAGGAATGGTGGGCAGCTGCCGCCCTGCAAGTAGCAAGGCCAGACCCTATGGTAAAAGCTTGTAGCACGACGTGCCCAGGGGGCGGTCACTGCGGTTCGTTCCGTCTCGTGGTCTTTAACGGAGTAAGCCGTTGTCTTTTGATCAGGGTATCTGGGTTTTCGACGCCTGAGCGTCTGCCCTGCGACTTGCGCGGAGTAGCAGGCCCGCGGCCCACACACCCATAGGAGTTCCTGCCGCAACCGCGTTGCGGCAGGACATCGAGTCAACTCAGACTCACCGAGTTACTACCGAGATAGCTCTTCATCACCCCAAGGACGGACTGTCTTGCTGCCGCATGGCGCCGTAATCGCCCGTTCAGGTTCAGCAGCGTCTGTAGATTGGACTAGGGGTAACACCTGATTGCTCAGTCAATGTCATGATAATTGTATCATTCTACCTTGTTCGACATTGCCCGCGCCCAGGACAGGACTAGTTAACATCGGGTTTTTTCGCCCAGCTTTAAGGCTCAGAGATGATGAAACCCCTGTGTTACGGCGCATTTGCACTTGTCAGTACTTTACTGCTGGCGACGCACTTGGATGCCCAGCCCCAACCAGCGCCGGAAAGCGCAAAGGTCTACATCATTTGGCCTGGCGATGGACAGGTCATCCGTCGCGGGAAATTCTGGCTCCGCATGGGACTATCCGGGGCTGGGGTCGCACCTGCCGGGATCGATAAGCCCAACACCGGCCACCACCACGTCCTCATCGACACGAACTTACCAGCGCTCGACCGCGAAATTCCAAACGACAAGAACCACCAGCATTTCGGCCGCGGCCAGACGGAAGCTCGGATCGAATTGCCGCCGGGTCGGCATACGCTACAACTGCTATTCGGCGACGCGAACCACGTTCCGCACCAGCCGCCGCTCTATTCCAGCAAGATTACGGTCATTGTGACACCTTAGGGGAACACTGATGCGATTCATCCCACGGGCCGTTCGTGCGGTGGTTCCCGTCGTTGCCTTCTTGTCATTAGGAACTCTGGCAAGCGCACAGCAACAACATGGCCATGCCGCACAGTCGGCCTCTTCGCCGATGGCCGGGCAGCGCACGCCAGCGCCGCAGGATGCCTTTGTGTATATCGGGTGGCCAAACGAGGGCCAGACGTTGAACGCAGGTCGCATCAAAATATGGTTCGGGGCGCGAAACATCGGCGTGGCACCGGCCGGTGTGACCTTCGCGAACACCGGACACCACCACCTGCTCATCAATGTGCCCATCCCGCCGCTCGATGAGCCTATTCCGAATACCAAGAATCACCTGCACTTCGGCGCCGGCCAGACGGAGGCCTTTATCGACCTCACCCCAGGCACGTATACACTACAACTTCTGATGGGCGACGCCGAGCATGTGCCGCACGATCCACCAGTAACTTCGAAGAAAATAACAATCCACGTCCGCTAGGACTGGCACGAGACTGCACAATGGCGTTCAGTTCAGATCCCGCGCGACACGGAAACCGTGGGCGATGTAACGCACCGAAGAATCGTAGTTGCCGCGCGCTGAAGCAGTGATGGTCTCGCGATCGGTGCGGAACGAGCCACCGCGCAGCACCCGCTTCTGGCAATTTTTCTGGTCGCGCGCGCTGGCATCTGCGGGCGCGCCCTGATAGTTCGGGAACCAGCAATCAGCAACCCACTGTGCAACGCCACCGTGGATGTCATGCAGACCAAACGGGTTCGGCTTGAACGACCCCACAGGAAAAGGTGTCCTAGCGTCTTGGCTCCCGCCGCAATCCGAACAGTTCGCCAGCATGGTGCCCACGGTGTCGCCCCACCAATAGCGCGTGGATGTATGGGCACGAGCTGCATACTCCCACTCAGCCTCAGTCGGTAGACGGTACTTTGCCCCCGTCGACTGCGACATCCAAAGGATGTATTGCTGCGCGTCATCCCAGCTAACGTTGTGCACCGGCGTGCGATCGTTGGCATTCGCCATGCGAGGCGTGAAACTGCAACCTCCGGCCGCAACACATGCCTTCCACTCACCGACCGTGACCGGGTATTGGCCGATGGCGAAAGCGCGGACTGTCACGGTGTGCTGAGGCGCAGCGCTCGCATCACCCTTGGCCTGTCCCATCGTGAACAATCCCCCCGGGATACGCACCAAGACAGGACAAGTGGCGCAGTCCTGGAGTGCCTGCCCTTTCCGGTCGACAGTCGACAGCGGTGCCATATATGCCATCTGTTCTTTCATGCTCGACCGTGTTTCGGACGGTGGGGCGGGCAATGCGGTGCCAGGGTTGGCTACTGCGGAGTTCTCTTCGGCCAGCCTCTTGGTCTCGGCTTGCTTTTTGGCTTCCTCGGCTTTCCGTAACCGCGCTGCTTCGGCCGCCGCCTTCTCCTCTGCCAGCCTCTTGGCCTCGGCGGCAGCTTTCTCCTCGGCCAACCTCTTGGCCTCGGCTTGCTTTTTGGCTTCCTCGGCTTTCCGTAACCGCTCTGCTTCGGCCGCCGCCTGCTCCTCCGCCAGTCTCTTGGCCTCGGCGGCAGCATTCTCTTCGGCCAACCTCTTGGCCTCGGCTTGCTTTTTGGCTTCCTCCGCGGCCGCCTTCTCTTCTTTTTCTCGGGCCACCTTCTCAAGGTTGTCCAAGAGGCTTTGGGCTGCGATCGCGTGCGGCGAGGATCTGTTGCGTTCAATGAAGCGACGGATTGCAGCCGGATCCTCGGAGTCCTTTACCCGGTCCCATGCGCTCTTCTCCTCCTGTATCCGCGTTGATGGGGCCGCAACTTCCTCCCTTTCCAGAATCCGAAGCCGCTCGCGCGCGAGATCAACGTACATGCCTGACTTGTGCTGGCTGATGAAGAGCTCCCAAGCCTTTCTTGTGTTGATGCGCTCGACCAGCTCGTAGTCGGCTCTCACTTCGGCCGCTGCGGCGGGCTTCGCTACAGCAACTGGCGGGACGAGCGAGACGCTGCCGCCGCCGAGCGAGCCATAGACGAACGGCTCCTGGTCGTTGCGGGTGCTCCTCAACACCTCGTCTCGAACCCGACCCAAGGCGAGGCGAATATCGAGGCCTGGTTCGGCGACGTGCTTGATCAATGCCATCGTGAACGGACTGTGTTCGCCAGCACCGTCTTCTGCCGTCGATCCGGCCTTTGCCGCGTACGCGATCAGCGTATTATTAAGGATCGGTTCCACCTTGGAGAGACCGCGCGAAACGATATGTCGCGTGGCTCCCCGGCGCTGCATCTTTACGAGGAATGGGTTGTCACGGCACGCGTCGAGAACCACGAGCCGCAAACGCGCCGCGGGCTCGATCGCCTCGATAATGCGATCAAGCGAGATCGCTTCGTCGGTGGCGTCGTAATCTTGCGCGAGCTGCGCATCCACCGGGATCAAGTAGTTCTGGTCGGCTATCTGAATACCGTGGCCGGCGAAGAACACCACAGCAATATCAGCGCCTCTGGCGACCGCGAAGATATCGCGTAGTGCGCGCTTGAACTCCAAATTACCAACGTCATTGCGCAGTAGGACCGTGTCGAAACCGGCCATTTGGAACATCTGGGCAATACCCTTCGCATCGCGCGTCGGGTTAGGAAGCGGCGGCGCGTGCTGGTAGGCGCCATTGCCAACCACGAGCGCAACGCGCTTCTCCGCAAACGCCGCAGGGGAAAAAATCAATAGCGCCAGTGCAAACGCACCCAACGCCAAAACATCGGTAACTCGGCGCATCAACGCAATCCCACGCTGCAGCCGAGTCGAGCGCAAGGGGCGGCTAAGGACCATGTGAGCCACCTACGAATGACGTGGTACATCATCGGAGCGAGGCCGCCGTAGTAAATCAGGGTTAGTCCCGAGGATCCTTTAAGGTTTCCACAGCGCCCTTGTCCGTTCTCAATCGCAGGGAATGGTGGTGCACCTGCTACTCGGCAGATGCTGGCACGTAGGGTGCCGGCCTATGGGGCTGAAGACCTTGACCGGGATCGAAGGAGCTGCGGACGCCTATTGAACGTTGCTTCAAACTGGGTGCGAAGGCTGACATGGCCCATGGTGCTGCCGGCTACCGCCTCGGTAGCTCGGCTTAGACCTCGACCTCGTCTGTTTCATTTATCAGGACCTTCGGAGCCAAGCCGGCTCGTTCGCCTTCGCCAACAGTTGCTGGCGGTGGCACTACCACAAGTCTCGCAGGCTTTAGTCCGGAGCGGCAGACTCGATGGAGTCCTGCGCACGCCGCCGGCGGTACGATCCGGTCGCGTCCACTCTAGGTCCATCTTCGGCCGCGCCCTGCCCAAGGGCGCCGGACTGGGCGCATCAACCGAATGAGACCGGGTTTCTGCGTTTGTCGCGAGGGACGGCGACACCAACCGGCTATTCTCAAACGTGGCACTGAATGGACAGAACGCTTGTCCGGCTTGGCGGAGGCCTTCGGACCACCGGTACGTGTGCTAATCAGAGAAATTCACGATAGGCGAGCAACTCCTGACCGAGTGCGAACAAAGCGGTCTTGAAGGCATCGTGTCCAAGCGAAAACACTCGCCGTACAAATCGGGCGAATGCGACAGGTGAAGGTGAAATGCGCGCAGTGGAAGGAAGACAATAAGGATCGCGGCGACCTATTTGGCGAGTAGCGTCGGTTCAAACGGCTCACCTTGGGGGCAGTCTGCCCGAGTGCGACCCGCGGGTCGTGTTGACGCGCCAAGAGAGATGGAAAGGAATTCCGACCTCCGGCACAACTGGGTAGAATTTCGTAGTTGATCTCGCATTTGGTCGACGAATGCTCCATCTTGCTTAAGCCGAAGTAATCTGATCTCCACGCAGGGAGAGTTGAGCGTGTCACGGTCCGTGTCGCATGGGTCTCTGCGTTTGGTGCACGTCGACCGATAAAACGCAACATTGCTTTAGGCCGAATGTGGGTGTGACCCTGGGCTGCCCAATAGCACGTAACGCCGCTCAACCGATGCGGCTTTTCCGCGAGCCCGAACGCATTGCCCCGTGCGCCACGTGACGCTGATCGGGTCCAAAAGTACTCACGAATGAAGGAGAGCTTCTGGGAGTGGAAACCCACCCACTTTTCTGGCACTTTTGTATAGCGGCCCGAGCTGGAGAAGACACGCCTGATAGCCGCACGAGCGACATGGGACACTACTTGCTGCAACATCGCAACGAAGGGGAACACACGTGAGCAAGCAGATAGGTACATTCGCCTTAGCGGTCGCGGTCGGTCTGATCGGGACAGCCCCCGCCAGAGCGCAAACCAAGGTGCTGGATATGGTCAAGCAGCGCGGGACCCTGAACTGCGGCGTCCACGTGGGCCTTGCCGGCTTCGGCCAACCCGACGACAAGGGTAAATGGACGGGTCTCGATGTCGACTACTGCCGGGCTATCGCAGCCGCAATCCTGGGCGACGACAAGAGGGTGAAATACGTGCCGACCACGGCGAAAGAGCGGTTCACGGCCTTGCAGTCGGGCGAAATCGATGTGCTCGTCCGCAGCACGACGTGGACGATCTCGCGCGACAGCTCACTCGGCCTCTCCTTCGCTGGCGTCAACTACTACGACGGCCAGGGCTTCATGGTGAAGAAGTCCCTAGGTGTCAAATCAGCCAAGGAGCTCAACGGCGCGACAGTGTGCGTATTGACCGGAACCACTACCGAACTCAACCTCTCAGATTATTTCAAGTCCAATAACATGACGTACAAGCCGGTAGTATTCGAGAAACTCGACGAGGCCGTGCAGGCCTACCAGGCCGGGCGATGCGACGTCTATACGACAGACCAGTCCGCCCTCTACTCCGTTCGCGTGCAGCAGGCAAAGCCCGAAGAGCACGTCGTGCTGCCCGAGATCATCTCAAAGGAGCCGTTGGGACCGTCGGTACGCCAGGGCGACTCGCAGTGGTTCACCGTTGTGAGGTGGGTTCACTTCGCGCTGTTGAACGCAGAGGAGCTGGGCGTCACCCAAGCCAACGCCGATCAGATGCTTAGCTCGAACAACCCCGAGATCAAGCGTCTACTGGGGAAAGAGGGTGATTTCGGCACGGGCGTCGGCCTCGACAATGATTGGGCAATGAAGATCATCAAGGCAGTCGGCAACTACGGCGAGATCTTTGATCGCAATGTTGGCGTCGGATCCCGTCTAAGAATCGACCGCGGTCAGAACAACCTCTGGAGCAAGGGCGGGCTTCACTATGCACCGCCAATTCGCTAGCTGCGTGGTGGTGGTGCCGGTCTTCTAACCCACGGATGGATTGCTAAGTTTCCGGCAAGAGTGCTGGCCGCGGCGATCGAGGACTTGTCCGGCAGCGCGAGGGACGGTCATGTTTGCATACCAGTTGTGGCAGCTTGTTCGGCTTGAACACGATAGACATGCACAAGCTGCGCAATGTTCTTCAGTTGCTGTAGCCCCAGGTCCTGCAAGCCAACGCGCAACGTCCAGGTCGAAGAGCCTCGCCGGATGCAGTTTCGGATCGGTACATCGACCAGGGCGATGTCATCCATGATGAAACCCGAGTCTATGGCGACGGGGTGAACATCGCTGCGCGTATTGCGAGCATCGCCGAACCGGGCGCCATCTGTATTTCGGGCAAGGTCTACGACGAGATTAGCGCGAAGGTTGCCGCTCGGCCATGAGCTTCTGGACGGCGATCGCGCACTCGATGGCGTTCACGACACAGTTGAACTCAATGAGCAAGCCATCGCCTGCTGTCTTTAGCTCTGGGACGGAGAGTATGGGTAGAGCCAATGTGCCCAGAGACCTCTGGCCCACGCGTAGGTGTAGAGTGTGCACATAGCGAAGATGCCCCACTGCTCCGCCTTCCATGCCGCGTAGAACCAAAAGGGTTGGGCAAGCATGCCGAAGATGCAGGCCCATCGGCGCCAAGTTGCACGCTTATCTTGTGTAAGCCAAACGGCGATGACGCCGCTGAGAGTAATACCGATTTGATCGAGGCCCATGAGCTTCTTGTTTGTTGCCGGAACGTTGGAGGCACCGAACGACGGCAGCCTACGTATTGCCCGCTTTACCTTGAGTGTTGCGACTTCGTTTGGTGGAGCGAAAATGGCGCTCTATGGATGGGCGCTGGTATTCATAACTTCCATGAACTGCCGTTCTTCCATGTACCAGGAAGCAGGGTTGAACGCTCAATATAGCTGCTAGGCAGTCGACCAACTGTGATGCACGTCACAGAGCGCGTTCAACTTTCGACCAGTCGTGGTCGTGCTTCCAAGTAGCGGAGGCCGGGCGTGACCGCCCTCGGACTCGGATCATCGGCCAAATTCGACAATGCTAACCCTTCCAGACAACCCACATAATCAGCAGCGCGCCGATGACGAGCGGGCCACGGCAGCCAGCAAGGTCCATTCCAAGCCGTGCAGAGTTCCTGGCACCGCTTTCTCCCTTAAGCTCGCAAGAGCACGGTTTTCAGAAATGGCGCGCTTATCCACAGACCCACGACCGCGTCAAAATTTCTCCGTGAAACATCTGTTAGGTGATCTGCGTTGGTTGGGTAAGTGAGTGGCGTCGGCGAAGTAGTTGCGTAAGGCGTCGAACGTAGCGTATTCCAACGATTGTCGGCCTGGGTTAGCTGCAGCGCGCTCGGGTCGTCATCGTTTCAAGTTTCTGGGTCGTTGCAGTGACCCGCAATGCCAAAAGGACTGCAAGTAACAAATATTATGACTCAGTCTTTCATGTTTGCCCGGCACTAAATCCTAGCGACGAGACCTAGGCCAAAAAGGGAAAAGCGCCGCCCGGCGACGCTCTTCCCGGGAGCGCAGCCGCTCGAAGGGTGCGCGTTTCGAGCGCTCCGGTGCAATCCCGCGGAATGAGTTACAAGCTGTAGCAGCTACGGATACAAAGCGACTAACCCCACAGGCGCGGCATACTGTGGCAGCGGAGCCATGGTGATTTCGAAGGTCCCGATACTGTCAACCCGGCGAAAGCGGACGATTACCGCGCCTTCCGTTGTCGGCTGTGCTAATTCGCAACGCAAAGCTCTACCCACCAGTCCCGATCAGCAGTACCGCGAATCACTCGGCGTGCTTCATTGGAGGGTCGTATAGGGGTCGCCGTCGTTGGGAGAGTGTCGCGCTGGTGGCGTGCCATCGCTTGCAACGCGAAGCACTTCAGGACTTCCACGTCCCGGCTCTCTTCACTCGCGATTGACAGGAGGGTGTCGGCCAACTCAAGGCGTGCAGCCTCGATAACCACAAGGTGAGTACCGAATCTCCCAGCGATTTCGCGCCACACCTCATCGAAGGCCTGTCCGATGGCCCTCAAAGTATCGGGTCCAAATGCTGCATCGTCTATCAGCTGGCGAGCTATCAGTTGGCGAGCGTGCGTCATCCTTGCCGCGACCTCTGCGCCCCGCAACGCGGCTAGGGTCACAAACGCGCCTACAAGCGTCAACAGGATTGGGTTACGAAAATTGTGGGCAACTGCCAATTAATCTGGCCTTTCGCGTCTAAAGCTCCGCACCGAGCCCGAGCCCAAAGGCCATTAGGCCCATGCCGATCCAATGTCGCACCGCACCCCTCCCCACTTTATCTGGCCCACACAGACGACTAGGGAAATAGATCAGTCTACTGAATAAATGAACCCCCAAACCCCGTCTTGACCCCACGCATTGCATATTCGTTGGTGACACAGCTCCAGGGGCGACAAAACGGAATGCCGACCTCCGGCAAAACAGCGTAGAATATCTGTAGTTTGACCCATCTGGGTCGGCGATTTAGCCATCTTGCAGAAGTTGGAGCAATCTAATCCCGATGAAGGGGCGTCGGGAGCGTCGCGAGCCATGTCACATGGGTCGATAGCCCAAATCGCAGCCCGTGGCCCTGCATCAGTCGGACCGGCTGTGGCCGAAGATGAGCGGGATGTTGAACATCAGCGGCACGAAGACTGTCAACGCGAGAGCCGCAGTTGGCGCATGCGCCGCCAAAATCGCGGCCGCAGTGTAAAGCAGCGTGCTGGCAAAGCTCCGGACCAAGGTCGCTGACCGGAACGGCATCTCACTTCGATCATGCTCGGGCATGCGACCAAGACGATAACGAAGGAGGGTGAATACGGCCGAACTCGAGGCGAGAATCAGGGCATAAAACGCAATGGCCCGAGGCAAAAGGGGATGTTCGCCGAGGAAGCTGGTTGCCAGCGGAATCAGTGACATGAAGAACAGGAGCAGTAGGTTCATCCACATCAACTGGGGCGAGCCGCGGCGTACTGCAGCCAGCAGCTGGTGATGATTGATCCACATGGTACCAACGATGCAGAAGCTAAGAGCATAGACCGCCAGTTTCGGCGCCAGCGGCTCCAGGAAGCTTGACCAAACCTCCCCGTGGGACGCGGCCTCGGGCAGCTTCAACTCGAGCACCATGATGGTAATGATGATGGCAATAACACCGTCGCTGAATGCGGCAAGCCGCTCTGTGCCCGGGCTATCGGTGCCAGAAACGCTGCCATGTTGAGCGTCCATCCAGAACTCCTCCCAGCTTCAAATGGATCTGCGGCCAATGGATACGCTCGATCAGGGGTCGCGCGAAGTCGATTGCCCGACAGTGTAGAGCGCCCTGGCTCTGTTTGGCCACGCCAAGCTCATCGACCTGGCCAAGCAACCGATACCACGGGCGCTTGCTTCGGCGTGTGCTTGTCTGGTCATCGCGGCACGGTCAGCGGACCACTTTCCTTGCGCGTAGGCCACCAATCTCTTCTTCGGAGAATCCGGCTGCCGCCAGCACCTCGTCAGTATGCGCCCCAAGCTCGGGCGATGGATAGCGCAAACGCGCCGGCGTGTCAGAGAGCTTCACCGGAAATCCTACCATGCGCACGACGCCTCGCGGGCCATGATCGACATCGATTACCATGTCCTGCGCCCTCACTTGCGGGTCTTCAAGCGCCTCCCCGGCCGAAAGGACCTTGCCGCAAGGTACCCCTACCCGGTTGAGGCGCTCGATCCAGTGTTCTTGCGTATTAGTGGATAACCTCTCATTGATGAGTGCATTGAGCTCAGGCCGCGCCGCACGCCGTTGCTCTGCCGTTTTCATGTCTGGCCTATCGAGGACCTCAGCGAGATCCAGCTCCCGCATGAAGCGGCTCAGGATCTCAGGCGTGGCCGGCGCAATCGCAATGTCGCCGTCGTTTGCGCGAAACAGACCATACGGCGCTGCGATTGGGTGATCATTGGCGTTGCGCTCTGGCGACCGACCAGTCGAGAAGTATTCAGATGCGAGGTATGCAAGCATGGACACCATGCCGTTAAGCATCGCTGCTTCGACACGCTGGCCGCGCCCTGTTAGTTCCCGCGCGCGGAGCGCATTGACGACGCCGAACGCGCAGTAGAGGCCAGCAACGAGATCGGTGATCGGCGCACCGGTCCGCATGGGTGGGCCGTCCTTGGCACCTGTCGTCGCCATAAAACCCGACATCGCCTGTGCGATGAAGTCGAATGATGGTCGGTCGACGTAGGGGCCCGTTGAGCCGTACCCGTTGATCGACGCAACGACGAGCTTACGGTTGATCTCATCGAGTCGCGTCTCGTCAAACCCCATCTCGGCGAGCACGCCTGGTCGAAAGTTCTCGACAAGCACGTCAGCGCGTTCGAGCAGCTTCGACAGCACGGCCTTACCTTCGTCCTTTCGCAGATCCAGGACGAGCGAGCGCTTATTGCGATTGAAGCTCGCGAAGTACCACGAGAGCCCATTGACCCCTTCCCCCTGCTCGCGCACGGAGTCTCCAAGCGGCGTCTCGATCTTGACGACATCAGCGCCCATGTCGGCGAGTAGCATCGTTGAAAAGGGACCGGACAGCACGCGTGTGAGGTCGATCACGCGAATACCGGTGAGGGGTTGGATCATGGCACCGAGGCTTTCAACGAGTGGTCTTGGCTGCGGGTTGCGGCAGACTACTCCGGCATGCCGGTTTTGCGCAGCCCATCAAAGACATGCTTGGTGAGACTGGTCTGGTCGCCGGCACCGGGTAGCGTATGCGGATGACGAAAAATGCCTCCACTTCTCTGCCTTCCATACCGCAAAGAGGGGCTGGGCAAGCATTTCCAAAGCTGCCAGGCCAACGACCAACGCCGCCAAGTTGCACGTCTGTGCTGCGTAACCCAGAGGGCGATGGAAATCGGTTCAATCTAACGCGGCGCGTACCTTCATGAGTGCGAAGCCCAATAGGTTAAGTCCGCGCCATGTCAGCGGATCCTGAGCTCGCTTGTCGTCCGCCGCAAGGCCAATGCCCCAGATTCTGTCCGTCGGACTTGCCTCCACCAGTACCTGGGTCTCAGTGCCGAGCAACCAGTCCCTGAGTTCAGCGTTCTGTTGGAATTTCGCTGTATTGCCGCGAACGGCAATGTCAAGTCGCTGATCTGTCCAGAGCTGTTCGTTGAAACCCTTCACTTTGCGACCAAGAGCCTTCGCCTCAGACGGGTTTTGCGAGTTAAGGATGGCAGTGAATGCCGTATTGTCTCCGAAGAGCTTGGCTTTCTGAGCCATCATGTAGTGTTCGGCAGTGGAATACCGGTGATGGTCGATGGAGAATGCTGCAGGCCACCATTGACTGAGCACGTGCTTGCCAATCCTTGTATCCTTCGGCGTATGTCCCCAGAAGAACAAGAATTCTGCCCGCCAGCCGTGCCGGATTGCAGCTTTTAGAGCCTCAACATTGTAGATATTCATCGACGTCTTATCACGGAGGAATACGGCGTCATCACGTCGCCTGTGTGTACCTGGCGCCCGGGTATTTGGCTAAAGGAGACCTGGCGTATTAGCGGCTCTGAGTGTGCCGGATCGGTCATCGCGACGAACCGTCAACTCGTTGCAGCACGAGACCGATGCCTCCGAGCATCATGGCCGAGGCGACGAGCACGCGCATGGTAATCGGCTCGGACAATAAGGTGACGCCCCCCAGCGCCACGAGCGCGGGCATGGAGAGCTGCACGGTTGCCGCATGGGTCGCCGGCAGCCGGCGTAGCGCGAGATACCACACGATATAGCCGAGCCCGGTTGCGATCCCGCCGGAAGCGATAGCGATGAGCACACCGATCGTGCTCGCCTCGAAATGGCGCGCTGCAAGCAGGTTGACAACGGCTACCGGCAGCAGGCAACCGATCAGGTTGGAAGCGTTCGCCTCGACGGGATCGTCGGCACCGCGTGCAAGTAGGGAGAAGCACCCCCAGGCGATGCCGGAGATGCCCATCAGCACAGCGCCGAGCGGGTCGGGGGCGCTGGCGCCCGGCAGCACGAGATACAGGAAGCCGAAGAGTGCAATTGCCAGGCCAGTCCACTGCGCGGCTGAAAATCGCTCGCCTTCCCAGAAGCCGATACTGAACATCGTGAGCTGCACGGCTCCGATCAGAATGAGGGCACCCGAGCCTGCGTCCAGCCGCACGTAAGCGAACGAAAAGAATATGAAGTAGGCGAACAGGGACGCAATCGAGAGGGGATTGGCCCGATCGAGCCTAAGAAAACGCCGGTGCTGCAGCCAAAACACGAAGCAAAGCATTGCAACCGCTGACACCACGCGCAGCGTTGTGAACGTTGCCGCGTCGACCAGGCTTGGCGCCAAGGCCAAGCGGCACAACAGCGAATTGGCGGTAAAGCAGAGCATTGCCGCGGCGGTCAGCATCAGGGTTCGCAGAGATATGGCAGCGGCTCGGACGGGCGTTGAGGCTCGTTGCATGATGATCGTCAGGTTATTGTACGCATCGGCGCAGCACGCTGGATGTGATCCGCAATCCGAGCGGCGTCATCGCCAACGCCGGACAAGAACGACGAGTTCATCTTGGAGAGCCATGGAAGGCCAAGAAAGTAGACGCCGGGCACAGGGGCAATGCCATGTTCATGCCTTGGCACTCCATTCGCGTCCAAAACCGGCAAGTCGATCCAACCGAAGTCGAAGGCATATCCCGTCGCCCAAATCACTGCGCTCAATCCAGTGTCGCGGCTATCGAGCTGTCGTATGGGGATCGATATGCAGGGCGGATCGGGAAGCTTGACACGGGCAGTTGGTTCCTCCGGCAAGCTCATGTGCTTGCGACCCGCGTACGCGTCCACCATGTCCAGAAAAGCATGGTAGGCAGCATCCCCATATGCGATGCTCTGACCGAGATCTCCCGCGAATTCCAGAGCCCGCTCGTGCCCCGACCGCAGTCGACCAAGGAGGGTGATCCCTTGCTCGGCAAAGACACGAAAATCGATTGTGTGTCCGCCATACGCGCCCGTGATGAGTGGCAAGGTCGCATCGGCCGCGCGCTTTTCGACCGGCGTTTGATCGAGCCCCATCTCGGCCAGCCACCAGATCAGATCGCGGCCGCGGTAACGGCGCAGCATGCGCTTGTGGCGCCCCACCGACAGATATACTTTCTTACCGGCGCGCGAGAGCTCCTCGGCAATCTGGGCGCCGGACGCCCCCGAGCCGACCACCAAGACGGCGCCGGGGGGTAGCTGCTCCGGCCCCTTGTACGCACTCGCATGCACCTGAAACAGATCGCAATCATTGGAAAGCAGTCGAGGAATCCGAGGGCGCTGATAGGGCCCCGTGGCAATCACCACATTTTTGGCGACAATTGAACCTGACTGCGTCAGCGCGCGAAAACCCTTTCCATCCTCGTCCCTCCGCAACGCTTTGACGGCAACCCCGCAGCGGATTGGTGGATTTACCAGCTTCGCGTAACCTTCCAAGTAGGTAACGATCTCGTTGCTCGTTGCGAACCCGTCCGGCTCTTCACACGGGAACGGAAACTCGGGCAGTCTCACCGACCAGTTAGGAAATTGAAACCTGAGGCCATCCCACCGCTCGCTGCGCCAACGCTCCGCGATCCTGCCACGCTCGAGTACACGATGCGGGCAGCCGCGCTTACTCAGCATATGGCTCATCGAGAGGCCAGCCTGGCCGCCGCCAACAATCAACGTCTCCACGTGCTCGGTAACCACGGCGGCCGCCCCTCAGTCTACTGGTAGTATCCGACCTCACAGCCCTCGTCGCCGAACTTGGTGACGAAGCTCACCTGATCAGAGCTTGGCTGATACGCGCGCTCGTCAGAAGCGATATCTTTTTACAACATTGTTTAGTACAGCTAACATCTGAGCATGCGCAAGTGCTTGCCTCCCCTGAGCTCATTGCGGTCGTTCGAGGCGGTCGCGCGGCAGCTGAGCTTCAGCAAAGCTGCCGCAGAGCTTCACGTCACGCCCGGGGCCGTCAGCCAGCAGATTCGGTCGCTTGAGGATTTGCTCGGCACGAGGTTGTTCGAGAGAACAAAGCGCTCTGTCGCCCTTACCGATGTAGCCACTCAGATCCTGCCGGACATTCAGGCTGGGTTGGAGATTCTCACGCGAGCGGTCAGCAACAAGGCGCCCCCAATCGGCGAGCGAACTTTGACAATCAGCGTAACCCCCTCGTTCGCATCCAAATGGCTGCTACCTAGGTTGCAGAGCTTCTATGATCAGCACACCGACATCGACTTGAGGATCTCGGCCACGGTTGGCCTTGCCGATTTCAAGCGCGATAAGGTCGATCTAGCCATCCGCCTCGGCCATGGGAGCTATCCGGGGCTTCAGGCAGAGCTCCTCTTTGCAGACGCCCTCACCCCGCTGTGCTCGCCTGAACTCCTGCGGCGCAAGGGGCCTCTGAAGAAACCGGATGATCTTAGAAAGCATCGGCTCATTCACGACACCTCGATTCCGGGCGGAGGCGAGCATGGCGCGTGGGACCGGTGGCTCAGGCTGGCCGGCGCTAAGACCGTTTCCGCCCACCGGGGTGCCAGGTTCACGCTGGCCGAGCTTGCAATGCAGGCAGCGATCGACGGTGCAGGCGTGGTGCTCGGGCGTGTTATACTCGCGGAAGGCGATCTGGCAGCCGGTCGGCTTGTCCGCCCGTTCAAGATCGAGCTGCCGTTGGATGTCAGCTATTTCCTGGTCAGGACCAATGCTGCAACTCCACGTCATGAGGTGGAGTGTTTCCGGGAGTGGCTCTTCAGCTCGCTCGAACGTTCGCCCAGGGTGCGAAATTCACTCCGGCGACCAGGTTTCAAATCGGCTTGAACTCAAAAGCAATCGGCGGTGCGGATGTCAGTTATTCATGAGGGAGGATGCTTGTGTGGCGACGTTCGCTACAAGACGCTCGCAGAGCCGCTGCGCGTTACAGTGTGCCACTGTCGGTTCTGCCAGAGGTTCACGGGGTCGGCCTATTTGGTCGAACCGATCTTCAGGAAGCAGGATGTCGTTTTCGACGGTGCTACCGCCAAGACATACGAGCATCGCTCCGACTCGAGCGGTAAGCGCGTGACGCTGAACTTCTGCGCCACATGCGGGACAACGCTCTGCCTCGATCTCGAGCGCTTTCCGGACATCCTGGGTCTATGCGGCGGCACTTTCGACGACCCCAATTGGTTCGATCGCGGCCCGAGCAAATATAGACATATCTTCGTTCGCTCGGCTCAGAGGGGCGTTGTCCTTCCCGCAGGCGTAGAGCTCTACCAGGAGCATGCGCTCCGGCTCGACGGATCTCAAAATCAACCCACCGTGCTCGCGCACGCGCTAGCCGTGGCAAAAGCTGGGTAAAAGGCAGTGTAGTTTCAGCACTGCACACTTCCGGTCCTGGCAGATATCGTGGCAAAGTCGTCGAATGGACAGGCCTCTTTCGGCGCAGTCCGGCCGTGCGGTGTCCGACGCGTATTTGAGCGTGTGTCGAGACGTGCACCACGGCGGCTCTGATGGTGGCGAAGGCTTGGTCCCGGTTGAGCCGCCTCATCATTGCGGGTCCCCGTTGCCATGATCGCCTCAATCCTGGTGAACCACGGTTCGCGACCAACGGCACCGCACTTCACGGAATTCTGCAGCACCAAGCCGAACCCACTATGTTTGTTCGCTATCAGCGCCTTTGGCCGTCATTTGACCAAGAGCCCCCGGACGGTGAGTGGCGGCAGAGCCAATGTGCCCAGAGACCTCTAGTCCGCGTAGGTGTAGGTGTAGAGCACGCACCGCCTTCCATGCCGCATCTAACCAAAGGGTTAGGGCGAGCATCCCGAGCCGAGAGGCACCTTTATCTTGCGCGCTTAAGGACTACACCCGAGGCAAAGCATTGCAGGCTCGAGTTCGTCGCCTGCTACTTGATACCGGCCGCCTCCAGGTAACTGGTATCATAATAACGGGTGGCATCGGTCAGGGTCTTCTGCGGCACACCGTACTTGGAGCGCAGCGCAAGCACCGTCTTAGCCCCTTCCGGGTCGAATACAGGTTTCCTGAAGAAGCCTGTTTTTTCGTTGACATAGATGTCATAGGCCTTAGCGGCAAGCTCCGGCGTCATTCCGGAAACATGAGCGACCAAACTCGCCTCGACGATGGGCCGGTTCTTTGCATCGTACATGGCCTCGATCCCTTTGGCGTAAGCGCGAATGAAGCGGACCAAGAGATCCCGATTAGCCTCGGCCCAGGATTTCTTCACGCAGGCAACGAGACCAAGGTAGGGACCGAGTACGTCACGCACGCGGGCAACGGTATTGAAGCCGCGCGCCTCGCCAAGTAGGTCGAAGGGAGTCATCTGCGTCGTGGCGGCGTGGGCCGGGTTCTCGATCATCATGCGAAAGCGGTTAGCGACGCCACCGGCGCGCTCGAATTTCACCTCGCTCTCGGACACGCCCCTCTTCGCAAGTACCTCGCGTAGCACGAAGGCGAAGCCTGTAGTCATGGCGTCAACCGTGACCGTGCGTCCCTTCAGGGTCTCAATCGAAGTAACGTCCTTCTGTGCGGAGATCGACAGGAAGCCATCATCGGAAGCCAGTACCGCAATCAGGTCGACGTTTGTGCCGGGCGGCAGATAGGCCTCGTTTTGTCCCTCTCGGTAGGCGATGATGTTGTCGACCGCTGTGAAACCCATTTCATACGTGCCGGCGATCAGGTGCGTGAGTTGGTAGGTCGAGCCGGGGGTGAAGTCGATCTTTACATCGATGTTCTCACCAGCAAGGAAGCCCTGGCGCTGCGTCATCCAGATCGGCAGATTGAAGCCACCGGCAAAGTTGATCATGCGGATGACCTGCGGCGGGTTGGGATGCTTCTCTGGGAAGGGCTTCGGTTCTGACGGCTGCTGTGCGTGCAGGACCGCAGGGGCGGCGAGCAGAAAGGCGGTTAGAGCGGCCAGGCTCCAGAGCTTCCTCACAGTCGACCTCCTGAGAACTTGGTTTGGACCCATGGATGCGTGCAATTTTTTCATGGCAGCGGTCCCCTTGGAAGGCGCATGGAGCGCACGCAGTGACCGCCCCGGCCCGCACCGTAGCGATTTCGTGAGATATTTGACGGGCTTGTGCCGCAGCGACCGGGCACGATCTGGGATATATCGACCTGGAGCAGCGAACCTTGCAAACCCTAACAACCCGTTTGGGCCAAGGTTGTCACCTATGGCATAGGTACCTTTTGTTGCCTATGTCCCCTGTATGGACAATCGCGGGATGGCAATACCACCCGATAGTACCGCGATCCGGGCGCTGACACCCGGTGGTTCAAATACGCGGCCGGTCCAGCAGCTTGCGAAACCGGACCGCTTGGCCCTTGCGGAAGCAGCCAAGGCCAAATTTGGCATGGCGGGACCGCAAGTCATCAGTGTCGTTTTTAGGAGGAGTGTGAGAAACGACACTCGCCAAAGGAAGCTGTGCGCGTTTGCGGCGATGGAGACCGGTTAATGCGTGACCCGAATGTGAAATCGAAAACGTTGATTGTGCGAGCGATTGCAAGCGTTCTTGCGGTTGTTGTGCTTGTGTTCGCTGTTTCGGTAGGAGCGCAGGATTCGCCTCGGATCGGATTGAAGATCCGTACATTGACGGCGGAGCTGCGCAAGCAGAACAGTCTGCCAGAGGCTACGAAGGGCGCGCTCGTTACTGCAGTGACTGCGGGTAGTCCCGCCCAAGAGAAGGGATTGGTCGCGGGAGATGTCATTGTGGAGGCAGGCGGTAAGGCGGTGGATACGGCAAAGGCCGTAGCCAAAAGCATTGCGGCAGGATCCGCATCGGGAAGCGTTTCCTTCAAGGTCATGAACAGCAAAGGCGAGCATCGCAACGTGACGGTGCCGGTCCCGAAAAAACCTGCTGCTGGCTCATCTCCGATCGTGCCGGGACCCAAGTAGGGACGAAGCCCGTGCCCAGCTGCAAGAGTAGGGTCGCCGGTGTAGCCACTCCGGACAGGATTTCCAGATCGAGAGTCGGGTTGCAACCATTCGAAGCCGAAGTTTACCTCGTTAACGTCGTTCCTCGTAGGTGGACCCAGAAACCGCACCCAATTCCTCACGACTGGTCACCAAGATACCGACGGATGATGCGTAAGAGCTGAACTGGACTGTAAGGTTTGGTCACGTAGTCATCGCACCCGGCAGTCCTTGCCTTTTCTTCGTCGCCCTTCATGGCAAAGGAACTAACTGCGATGATCGGGATTGCTGCAAGACCAGGTAGCGCCTTGATCTGCCGCGTGGCGTCATAGCCGTCGAGCACGGGCAGCTGGATGTCCATGAGTACGAGATCGGGGCGTTCTGAAAGCGCTTTCGCAACGCTGTCGCCGCCATCAGCGGCCTCGATGACGGTGTATCCGGACGCGGACAGGAAATCGCGCAGGATGGCGCGCAAATCCTCCTGGTCCTCCACTACAAGAATGCGTCGGCTCATGCGGCACCAGCTGCGATTTGGGCGCGGATCGGCAGCTCCATGCGGAAGGTCGATCCTTGGCCCAGCCTTGACTCAACCCAGATGCGCCCGCCGTGCATCTCGACGATCTCTCTGGCAATAGCAAGACCGAGCCCCGTGCCGCCTTTGGCACGCGTGTTCGAGCTGTCGACTTGGCGGAACTTCTCGAAGATGTGCTCGCACTCTTCCGATGGGATGCCGGGGCCGGTATCGCTGACGCTTAACTCAAAGTGGCCGTTGGCTCCGGCGGCCGTGATGCGCACTTCACCAGCGTCCGTGAATTTGATGGCATTGCCTACGAGATTAAGCAGCACTTGGGTCAGGCGCTGCTCGTCGCCAAGGCCAAAAGGCAGTTCTTTGGCAACGTCCATCTTGAAGGTGAGCTTCTTGGTCGCTGCCAGCGATTCCGTTGCCACCATCACCGTCTCGACGATATTGCCCAAGGCATACTCGCCAACGTTCAGCTTGAACTGACCGGCTTCGATTTTTGAGATGTCAAGCACGGTATTGATCAGCCCAGCAGGTGTTTGCCGTTGGAACGGATGCGCGTGAGGATCGGTAGCGATTTCTCCGGCTGTGCGCCGTAGATGCCTTCCTGCAAAAGCTCCGCATAGCCAAGCATCGCGGCCAGCTGCGTTCTCAGCTCATGGCTCATGTTCGCAACAAACTGCGACTTGTGCTGGCTCGCGATCTCGAGCTCGCGACTCTTCTGCGCGATCTCGTCGAACAGGCGGGCATTCTGGATCGCGATGGCGATCACCGCCTGGTCGGCGTTGGGACGCGCAATGTGTTGATCCGTATCACGCGCTGCTGACCCTTCGGACGCCATGACGAGATCTATTCCCTTGAACCCTTGCCCGAATCAGTAGTGGTCCGCCCACCCAGACCTCAGCGCGCGCCCCAACATATCCCACGCCGGCCCACGGCCCGAGAAGAAACTTCCGCAAGATAGCTATGAACGGGGTCATCAAATGCCTATCCTGAAAGGCCTTGTTCGCCCGAGACAAGCATATTCGTGCGGGGGTCGTGGCGCCTCGCCATGGTTCGATGACGAGGCAATGTCTGCTTTCGGGCTTTCTTCCTGGTACAGCATCAAGCATCCGTGTCTCAAGCGGCACGACTTTGACTGGTTCGGCGGTGCAGCGAGTCAGTCTCTTATTGAATAACTTACGTAGCGCTGAAGAAGTAGGGGTACGGATCGACGACCCGAGTGAGGGGTTGGATGCTTGGGTCGGCGGCTTCACCTCTCGTGATGCTTCGAGCCCGCGGGAGGTGCACCGCTCGGCGGCAGCATCATCATCTGTGCCGTCAGGAGCCACGGCAGCCAAGTCAGTCGAGCGGCCTGCATCCAGAAGGCGAAAGGGTTGGTAGCGTCGAGCAAGTGACCGTAAGCTTCAAAGGAGGGCGTTGTCCGCACGCTGATCGAGACCTGCTCCCATTCGCCCTCGGGGGACCGGCGGTGCATGACGTCGATGTCGAGGCCGGGGAACTGCGCGGTCGCCCGCGTGGTCTCGTCTTGGCTCTCCCGCAGGTCTCTCTTCCATTCCGGCACGATCGCCTCCATCTCAACATGACGGGCATTCGCGCCCATTCGTGATTAACCATCCAACGCGGCCTTCGATGAGTCCAGCCATGTCCGTATCCCGCGTGCTCATTGTTCTTGGCTTGGCTCTGGTCGCCCTGGGTTTGCTCTGGCCCATGATCGGAAAGCTGGGGCTTGGGCGCCTGCCCGGCGACATCGTGATTGAACGGGAGAATTTCCGGCTCTACCTGCCGCTCGTCACCTCGCTGCTCGTCAGCGTCGTGCTCAGCCTCGTCCTCTGGCTTATCAACCGATAGTTCGGCGGATCGCGTCCGCGGGCTCGCGCACGGGAATCCAGCCAGTTGAAGATCTCAAGTTCCCTGGGGACAACGACGATGCGCTTCCGTCTCGTGGACGGGAGCAAGGATCCATCCAGCTGCTAGGCCCCTTCCTGCCGCTCCACCGAGGCGTGGCAGCAACGCTGCAATAGTTTTCCTCAGTGTTGGGCTTTGAATAAGTCAACCATCGTAGATTCCAACTTTGTGGTGTGCCCAACTCGCTGCATTATGTTTCGGGGCGGGGGCGCATGAACTGGTGCGCTGCTCGTGCGGGTCAAACACTCGGACCTGTTTCGTTGAATCAAGTGCAGCTGGCACCCGTGGCGGACGGTTGCGCCGTGACAATTTTGTTTGCATGGGCGACTGCCCTTACGGTGGATGACCTTTAGTACTCGTGCACGGGCGAGCAGATTAGGGGCCTGCCAGCTGCGCATCGCTCTGACTGGAAGCCTGAGGCTTTCAGGGGCGAGGCATAAGAAAGGTAGGAGAGGATGGCAGTCAAAATTCCATATTCCAGGGCCAAGAGCTTGATCGAAACCTATGCCGAGACACTTAGGACGTTACAGTTCGAGGCAAGCGCAATAGCCAAAGAAAAGACGTACATAGAACTGCTGATTAAGAGAACCCCATTACCCAATGATCATTACTTCATACCAGTAGATAAAGATAATCTCGTGGAGATAGCAGACGTAGAGTGGGTGAAGGAAAGAGTCGGCAAAATCAGATTGGAGGTGCTTTCTAAGAAAAAATAGTTTGTTCTCGGGCGTTTGTACGCGCGCCCGGTTGCGATCACCTGCAGCGGGTTGCGAGTGGCTCGGACGCGATGACGTGCGACGAATGGTTCAGACTTCGAGCTTGTCGGTCAGTTTTATCAGAACCTGCTGGATTTCTAGGCCCCTTGCTTCGCCATCAACTCGGCAACAATTGCAGGCGCCGAAGCGGTGCGGCGGGCGGGTCACACGGATCGCCTGCTAGGGTTGGTTGAGGCCTTCGCCGCGCCGCCCGCAAGCAACGTCGTAGTCGATGGGGAATTGTTTGCGGTGAGCGACTGTTCAGTAAGGCGACGCCAGAGACTGCCGATGAGCTCTGTGCTGTGGGGGAAGATGTAGGGCGGATGCCCGTGACATCCACCTCGCGGCATAGGCAACGGAGCGCCAGATCAAGCGGCTCAGCGCCGAATGGCGAGTTGGCGAGGTTTCGCGTGGCGCACTTTGCCACCCACGTCCTCGCCGGGCGACTAGATGACCCCACGACAGGGTCGAACGCCACCCGAGAACGCAACAGAAGAGGATGACGGCTACCTGTCAGCTTCCGAGATCGCCGCCCTGAAACTCGACGCGGATCGGATCATCCTATCAGCCTGCAATACAGCAGCAGGTGCGGCAACGAGTGCCGAGACGCTCTCGGGCTGGCGCGGGCCTTTATCTACGCACAGGCGCGCGAGCCCTATTGGTGCCCCACTCGGAGGTTTATTCCGACTCCACCGTCAAGTTGATCACAGCCTCCGTCCGCGAGATGGCCCGCGACCCGAACGTCGGCCGATCCGAAGCCTTACACCCGATGCTAGCGTTCATCACAAGGGCGAGCCGCAGGGGGCGCATCCAGCCTACTGGGCGGCGTTCGTGCTGGTAGATGAAGGAAGTCAGGTCAGCAACACCGGATCAATCTCCGCCCCCGCGAAACTCCCGAGACCAGCGCACTCTGCGCCAGCCCACGATTGGCAGACGGATGTTTTGTGCCAGTAGGAGATCCGCAAGGCACGTAAGCAACGCACCAAGTGCGTGTCGCGCAGGCGTTAGTGCAGGGTGCCCTCAGCGTCCCCCTCATTTAGCTGCGGGTTGTGCAGCTGAAAAATCTTGGGGCCAATACTGTACCGGGCGACGTCGGTTTGTGTAGCAAGGACCGACATCCAGACCAAGAACGACACGTAAACCGAGAACGCTACCGCTGATGTGATTGTCCGCATCATCGTCGAGACCTCCCGCAAAGGTCTGCTGCCATGCGCGAGTATGTCACCATCCTTCGTGCTCGGTTGGAATCGGGATGTTTGCTTAGGTATGGATTGGGAAGCCGCGATAAGCCTGCCGGCTTCCGTACGCTTGCGTACACAGACTGACCTCATTCTCAGCCCCATAAGCCTCGATATGACCAGCTTCAGGCCAAGAGCGCGCGGAGCGTGCGCGGAAAAAGCGCAAGGGCTAATGCACGCGAACCAACCCATTATGGCCTTCTGCAAAGAAGGCTTCGTGTCGGAAGCGTGATTTCTGGCTTTAGCCGCTTCACCGCGAGTCGTCGCGGCGGTCCGTGGTCTTTTGCGCCAGCAATAGTCACGGTAACGACTCGATGTAACGCTTGCTGCGCCTGATCGGGGGAAAGTTGTGCAAACTTTTAGCCACCGCTAGACACGAGGTACTACCGCAAGCCACGACCGCGATCCGTTAGCACGCGCTCGCGCGGGCGGCGGGTGACGCTATGTGTCTTGCTCGATGCGCCGCCTGAGGGGCGATAACATGGACCCAGGACTAGTCGCCGCGCGTTTTTTGCTCGATTTGAGGCGGAAAGCGTTTCCGTTAGGAGGCTTTGCAATAGGCCACAACGTCACCCATGGGCTATCAGTGAACATTACCTTTGCGCGATGTTCCATCGAAAAAATTTAGTGCCATAACTTATGAACCGGCGCTTCCACCGCTGGCTCGATGACCACGAAATCGTGAGGCTCTTCTTCATGCTGGTGGTTGTCGTCGCGCCGTCGCTCTTGCTTTGCCTGGCGGGCCTCGCGGTCAGTGTACAGCATGGCAACGGTTGGGGGCGTATCGGCGCCAGCGTCACCTGGGCCGCGTTATGGTGTTATCGAGATTTCATTATCTCTATCATGGGTGAGAATAACCATGGACAAACCAACGGCTGATGTTCTGGAGCAAATGCGGCAAGCGGTATCTTCACGGGCACGCTCATCCGACGGGCGAAATCGGCGGCCGTCTACTAATTTACCGCGCCTCTCAATACCAACTAACCGCGCTTTCGTTTAGGGAACGGCCGCACGCCAGTGTCGCAGCGGTTAACGGCGCTTTGGCAGCTTCGGCCATCCCTCCCACTTACCGCGTCGGTCAAGTGGTGCCTCCTGCGTAGTGTATGGGTTTGCTAGTCGGATCCGGGGATCGGGCCCTCTGCTTGCATTGCAGCCTGAACGGCTGGACGAGCGGCTATCCGCTTGCGATGGGCCAAAACGCTGGGATACGGCGACAGATCCACATCAACGCGGGGCGCCCAGTTAGTGACTGTGAAGGAGTGGGCATCAGCAATCGTGAAATGGTCGCCCGCAAGGTATACGTGATCGGCAAGATATCCATCCAGGTGCACTAGGCGTGCCGCAAGACGATGCCGGAATACCATTTTTGATTCTTCCGAGACGCCTTTGTAGAAGAGCGGCCCGAAGGCGCCCTTGTGCATCTCGCTCGAAAAGAAATTCAGCCATGCTTGCAGCTTTGTGCGTTCAATCGTGCCGTTGGGTGGCGCCAGCCGCTTGGCCGGCACTTGATCTGCGATGTACTGCACGATGGCGGATCCTTCGGTGAGCAGGGTGCCCTCGTCGAGGACCAGTGCTGGTACGTAGCCCAAGGGGTTCACCTTCCTGTAGTCACCCCCACCTTCCATGATCTTGGTGTGCTCGTCGATCTTGATTGCCGTGAACGGCAAACCAGCTTCCAGAAGCACAATGTGCGGCAGAAGTGACGATGAACCGGACGCGTAGAACAGCTGCATCACACCCCTCCGCCAAGTCGTACGTTGGTTTCACTGACTGAAGGTAGCATGGTGAGAGGAAAGAGTCGGCTCTGGCGCAACCCTGCCGGCGCCTACTCTGTAGATTGTCGTTTCACTTCAAAAACAGACAGACACCCGCAGTACCCGCGAGGAAGACGATGCTCACAAGCGCCAGAATTTCTCCAAGACCTCTGTCGTGCTGCAGCCTTTCCGTCGCGACGGCTCGGCTGCCGAGAACCACCCCGACATACGCCAGAGTGGCGCGCAAGTGCGTGAGCACTCCCCTCTCTATAGGCAGTTCGTTCACCCCAAGCCCACGGATTCAACCGCATCCCGTCTTTGCGTATTTGCCGGCTCGTACCAGCATTTGACCTTCACGGGCATGCCGGGACGGTCCCTGAGACAAGCATGATAACCACCATCCCTTGAAGGCAGCTTCTTTACCTCAGGGCCGACACGCACATGGCGACCATGAACGTCTGCCGTGTAGCTGCGGTCATATGAATAGTAGACGACGTTTTCTGCAGGAAAGCAGTCTTTGTCGCTGCAGCAGTCGGCGTCGTACCAGCTATGACCTGAGACTATCGTCGGCGCGCAAAAGAACAGGACTATTAATACCAGCCGTCTCCACCGCCCGGTCCATGCATCCGGCAACTGTCCAATCCACTTGTTCACGGTGTGAGTTGGAAATCTAGATGTCGTGCTTGACGCATAAGTCGTTGCAACCCCTCTGCATCGACCCAGATGCCGGTCAGAAACTCGCATCGGTTGGTTTGACACCAAAAAATCAGAATGGAGGCCAAGGCGTCACGCTCCGACGTGCCCCAGACGTTGGAGCACGCCTGGGGCACTAAGTCTATTCACTCGCTGCCGGTTCACTGGAGAGGCATCCGCGCAGCATGAGGATTACTCGCAAGAGGATCGTACGTTCCCCGACGGTGCGCCACCGTACTGAGTTGTGTGCGCGACGGCCAATTGCTGGCTTGGGGCTGGTCTATTCCGCCGAGATCATAGAGGGCGAGGCTCGAGGAGGCGCGCGCCGGAGCCTAGCAGCCTCGCGCGAGGCGTGGCGTGAAGGCCAAACTCGGCCGCGTCTATGCGCTATTATCTCGCAGACCGGGGCACCGATCTGAGGACAATGCAGGATTGCCTAGCCCATCGCGACCCCAAGCACACGGTGCACAACACCCGCGTTGCCGGGTGGAGATTCCAGGGCGTCTGGCAGTAGGGCAGGCACCAGCGAGCCATCGGCCAACATTACGGTGTGAGACCACCAGGCGTGCCATCGCAGCGCCGGGGCACGCCCACTGAGTGGAAATCCAAGGGCGTTGGCTTGGGCAGATCTAACCCGAAACGGGGAGACCATCGACTGAAGGTTCCCTATAACGACTATTTCGGCGCGCAGGGGGCTGAACCACCAGACCCCGTAGGCGCCGGCCACGCCCTTGGGCCACCAAGGGCGTGGTCTCAGTTCGCTTTAAATCCAGCCCTTAGCCGCTCACTGGATGTGGCCTCCTGGTCGCCACTATCTATATCGAAGACTTCGGAAGGGACCGAGCGCCCTGGAGGGATCAATTTTATAGGATGCTCTCGAGGTGCCGCTCTCCGGGCACGAGGCCGACCACCTTCACATGAGCGTGAGCCGGGTCGGCTATTCGAGCTACAGCCGAAGCCAGGGACACGTCGTTCGACGCGCTGCGGCAGCCGGAGGTGTGTTAGGAGCTCGGCATGATCGACTGGCCGCCGGACGACAACGAGGAGACCCGGCTTCCGCCGCGGCGAGCCAGTCCGTTACCAATAGATGATGGGTTAGGCCACTTTGACTAACCAGACTCCATGGCCATTGAAGAATGGCTCGTCGGGTTCGTGCTTGCGGTCGCTATCGAGGGTGAGCCGGTAACGTGGAGCATCCGGCAATAGGCTAAACGTATGGCCTGATTTCAGTGTTGGTGCTTCTGCGATTTGCCAGAAGTTGAACCGGTTCATAAGGTCTGCTGCCTCGGCTACTGGAACTGAGGTCGGAACGGCGCATTCAGGCAGGCCGAAGTGATGCATTCCACAGGAGTAGTAATGGTCCGCGTCGCCGATGAGCACCACGACTGAACAGTAAAGATCGAAAAGCGATCCGTTCAACAGGCCAAACCAACGTTCCCAAGTGTGAGCAGTACCCGCAGACTCGATCTTGATGGCTGCCCCGCCTAGGCGCTGCATCAATTCAGTGAATCTTGCTACGCGGTCGCGCTGGGCACGTAAGTCGAGAGGAAAGTGGAGATATACGACCGACGAGTGCTCACGGATTTTGATCAGCGTCGATTGCGGTATCCTGCCCCGGCCGGCAATCTCGAAGGCGGTGGGAATATTAGGATCGGCGGGCGTGAATTCCAGCGGGATGTGATCTTTCCCGACTGCGTCGGCAAGGATGGCACCGGCAAACATGTATCGCCCCTTGGGCTGCAACGTAATCACTTGGCGCAGAAACGCGCCTCTGTCTTTCCAAGGGCCGGGAACGCAGATAAGCAGTTCAGCTTCCATGCGGTGGACCTAACGTTGACATGACGCGGGCCCGCGGCTTCCTGCGCGAAAAAGGATCTTATGTTGGCAATACGGCAGCTATTGGCACTGGGCCGACCACCTTCATCTGTCAGAATTTGTTCCGCTCAAAACACCTGTTAGCTTTCAGTGACGGCGCTGTTTTCGCGTCTGCGACCTGCTGCGCCATGCCGCAGCGGCTACAGATGACCCTTGCAGCAAATTGTCCAAAGGCATCGTCCGACTGTCCAGAGGTACGTTGCCCAGATCGTCCGCAACCGCATCGTAGCAACACGAAACCAGGCACTTGAACTCTGACGCTCCGCAGGAGCAGCTCCTCGGTTCGATGCTCTTTCGCACGATGTGTTTCGTGACATTTTGGTTAACAGTGGCCAGCCCACATCCTTTTTGAGTGCGGGCAGAAAAGCTGACCGTCGCAGTACCATGGTACTGGCCAGCGGCTAGGGCTCACGCGCCCGGCACTGTAGGATTGGGCGGGCAAGGACTTTGTCTACACTCGACCAAAAGGAGAAGCGGCCATGACGCTCAAACTGACATGGCTCATTGCGGGCTCCCTCGCCTGTGCCGCCACCCTGGTAGGCGTGCCAGAAACGGCGGTTGGCGCCGAATCCAAGATCACGATCCTCTATGATGCTTTCGGCAGCGATGCCGCGATGAAGAAGGATTGGGGCTTCGCCGCGCTCGTCGAGGTCGCTGGCAGGCGAATCCTCTTTGACACCGGCAATGATCGCGACATCTTCGCCGCCAATGTAAGGGCGAAGGACGTCGACCTAACCAATCTTGATTTCGTCGTCCTATCGCACCGGCACTCCGACCACATGGCGGGCCTCAGCCACGTCTTGAGCTTGAACCCGAAGGTGAAGATCTACGCTCCCAAAGAAGGCTTCGGCATTTTCGGCTCGTCGCTGCCATCGAGTTTCTATCGCAAGGACGAATCGTTGCCGCCACAGATGCGCTACTATGACGGCAAACCGCCGGAAGTGATGACATTCGGTACCGCCTGGCAGGGCACCAACTTCGAAGTTATCGAAAAGACGACGGAAGTCGTCCCCGGGATCACACTGATCGCCCTTGTGTCCGACGCACCCGGCACGAGAGAACTGAGGGAGCTATCTCTCGCCGTCAACACCCCGGACGGCGTCGTGCTCCTAGTCGGCTGCTCGCACCCGGGGATCGAAAAGATCGTTGAGACGGCGGCTGCTATCAATCCAAAGATCCACTTGATCGCTGGCGGCTTCCACCTCGTCGCCGCACCGGATGACGTCATTACGAACGTAGTGGCAGCGCTAAAGGACGTTTTCAAGGTGGAGAATGTCGCCCCCGGTCATTGCACGGGCGAACCGACTTTCGCGGCGTTGAAACAGGCGTTCGGCAACAGGTACATGTATGCGGGCGTTGGCGCCTCATTGCCGTTGGGGTCGAGCATGGGCGGCGGCGAGCGACGTGGCGAGGGGCCGGCGCTTGAAGAGGACGATTTGACCAGCTACCACAGGCTCGCGCGCCGCGAAGACCCTTTCAGCATGCGGGCGCGGAGTCTCGATAACCGCTCGATCGCCCGCGTTCGACCTTAGGTGCGGTTTGCGCTGCGGCTAAGGCCTTCGCTTGTACCTGCGAGTGTCGTCAAGCCCTCAGCAAGGCCGCTTGGCTCTGCGACCAAAACCTTGCGGCACGCTTGGCACTAGGCGGGCATATTCGAGCTGGAATGAGCCGGTATCTTGTCCTGGTTTTGCAGACGTTGCAGACCGACAAGCCTCGCTGACTAATGTTCCGGGTACTTCCTAACTTCCACGTCAGCTTGCTGCGCTTGATCGTGCCGCAGGCAGCGCACTCCGAGGCATTGCGCGGTGGCCGAGGAAATTCCGAGCGGACGCAGATGGTACGGACGTGGGCTTGGCCGCCGGGCAGCCCGTGGACAGGGACCGCTGCCGCCCACTTCATGACGCTCCTGGCCGATCCTCGAACAGGTCTGCCAAGAACGGCAGCACGCGGCCCGTCAGCTCGTCCGTCGAGGTGATAACGATCCCTTCAGAGTAGTACATAGAGACGTCGTGACCCAGTCCGATCGCCCCAAGGCGGATATCCGACGCGTGCCGGATGGCCGCGATGACCTCTTTGAGGTGGCGATGCAGGATATCGCCGTTATTGGCAGCGAGCGTAGCGTCATCGACCGGCGCGCCATCAGAAACGACCAGAAGCACCTTGCGCTTCTCGGGGTGACGACGGAGCCGCTCCGCAGCCCACATCACAGCCTCGCCATCGACGTTCTCCTTTAGCAGCTCCTCGCGCATCATGTTACGCGGCCAAATTGGCACCGCGCGCCTTGGCGGCGTCCCTGCCATCCTGGGCGCGCTGCACGATCCGCTCGCGCTCGTCCTGAGCGAGCGTGCTCAGGAAAGCCAGGATGTCCCTGGCCCATTGTGCTGGTCAGCTCCAGGTAGGGCTTGTCGAGAACCTTCACTGGGGCTCCACGGGCGACCACACGCTGAATGATCGGGATGCCATCGAGCATCGATCGCGTCGCCCGAGCCCATTCAGGCAGTACCAGCACGTCGCCGGTGCCGAGTGCCGATTGCCTTTCTCAAGCTGCGGCCCGCCCATCGTGCTCCTACCGGACGCCTTCTCCTGAAAAGATGGGCGCGCAGCCTTCGATGAAGAGCGCTCCGAGTTGCCGAGCCAAGTTTTGGTGCTGCGCGGAGACGCGCGTAGCCGATTTTGCGCAGGAGCCCCCGACTTTCGAGACGGACTTTCTGACGACGGAGATGGTGGGATTTCCGGGCGCTTCATGCATGCACCCTCAAACCAACTCTGGGAACGTCGCTCATGGTGCTGCCGCAGGCCCGCCTCATCTTGCCCGACAGGCAGCACCGACCAGCACGTCGTCATCGTGTTCTACGACGTGTGGCGGTAGAATCTTGACCAGCGGATATTCTCTCATTCTTTGCAGATGGCGCCCGTGAGGACGCGAACGATTTCCACGCTCGGCAAACCAAGGATTGTCATTGACATGAATGGAACTTAGGTGACCGTAAAGGGTTGGCCTTGCGGCAACGTGCAGACAAGGGTGTATCTCATGTCTCGTCATTCGATGTATGTGTGCGCTACAGCATTGGCCGTGGTGATCTCCTTTGCTGGCACCTCCGTCGAGGCGCTCACGATGCAGGAGTGCAGCGCGAAATATAAGGCTGCGAAGTCGACCGGCACGCTTGGCGGGAAGTCTTGGAACCAATTCCGGAAGGAAGAATGTGGCTCGAGTACCGCCGCTAACCCGCCTGCCACTCCATCAAAAAGTCCTCCACCAAAAGCAGAGGCGCCTCAGGCCAAAGGCAACGCGGTATTCCCGACCGCCATCTCGCCTACATATTCCAAGGAGTCGGCTGGCAAAGCGAGGATGCACACCTGTCTTGACCAGTATAGGGCCAACAAATCGACAGGAGCCAACGGCGGCCTCACCTGGATCCAAAAGGGTGGAGGGTACTACAGCGAGTGCAACAGGCGACTGAAGGGTTAAGCGCCGAGTCGATGCTGGATGGCGATGTCTGAACTGTCGTCATTTAGGTGGCGCTTAAGAAATTCCCGCATCCTGCGGGTCGCATCGGTGGCTGCCTCCTCGTTGTATTCCAGCCAGTGACCAAAGATGGCTCTGCCGGGCTGGAGCTCAGGATAGTAGAAACTGTAGTGAACGCCGGGGTAGACGACTTGCTCGATCGGGCACGCCCTCGGTGCGCCAGGTGTCAATTTTCTGCGAGCAGTCTGCCGACGGCGTCCATTCGTCGAGGGCTCCAATAAGAATGAGCGTGGGGATCACCAGGCGACCCGCTACGGGCCTGCACAAGGGATAAAACGCAACCACTGCACGAAACCCCTTGGAGGACACGAGATCGAGGGCATCGGTATTCAGCTTTTCGCGTCGGTCAGCGGTGATGGCTCCACGATTATCGGTCAAATTGGTTGGACGGACGAACAGTTCGAACGAATTTGCTTCTGCCACTAGGAGGCTGACCCAACCACCTTGCGAGAAGCCGACTGCGGCCACACGTTGTGGGTCGACAAAGGTCTGGCGAGCCAAGAAGGCTAGGGCACCATAAGCATCCGACCTGCGTGTATCGGCAATGAACGGAATTCCACCAGTGCAGGCGTGCTCTATACCCCGTGTGGCAAAGCTATCGACCAGCAAAACGACACAACCCCAGCCAACAAGGTCGTCGACCAGTTTTCGCTTTGTCGTGCCTAGCATGCCGGCACAGCCATGCAGCCCGATGACCGCGGGAAAAGGGCCTGCACCCTCGGGCTTGGCCAGATACCCCTGTATGCGGTCGCCCAGAATGAGCCCGCCCGAAACGAGCCGTTGAGAGGCGCTTTCAAACTCTACGCGCTCCAGGGGACCAGCCAAGGCGTCAACTACCAAGGTGCGTGCGGCGTACCATAGCGTCAGCACGATCGCGGTCGGGAAACTGACAGTTCTAGGCAACGGCATCACCCTTGAATGCTTGGCGCAATGCTTGGGGTCCAGACTTGAATAAGCAAAACACGAACGATAGGGGGCCCGATTACCCCATCGGATTTCCCGCCCCCGTTCAGCGGGATACCCGATCACTCAAGCTCCGGCTTGGCGCTCCGCCGGCGCTTGGTCGTGCTCCGCCTGACCTTGGCCTCGATGCGGCGCTCCTTCGAGGCCCGTGTCGGTCGTGTCGCAATGCGTGGGCGCGGCACAAACGTCGCTCGCCGCACCAGCTCGGCCAGCCGGTCGCGCGCGTCCTCCCGGTTCTGCTCCTGCGTCCGGAAGCGCTCGGCGCGGATGACCAGCACGCCGTCCTTCGTCAGCCGCCGGCCGGCAAGCCGCATCAGCCGCGCGCGGACGCCGGCAGGCAGGCTCGGCGAACGGGCGACATCGAAGCGCAGCTCGACGGCGGTCGAAACTTTGTTCACGTTCTGGCCGCCGGGTCCCGAGGCGCGTATGAACTCCTCGCTCAGCTCCGAATCCGGGATATCGATGGTGTTCGTCACGCGCAGCAAGCCGACGCCTCCTTAGTTTCCTTGGTTGCCCCCGAGCCTTACAGCGCGCCGCGATGCTACGCCAGCAGCGCATATCCGACCGCAAGACGTACGATCCAACGGTCACCCGCCGTGAATATTCACGATGCGATGAGGAGAGGCATGGACGCCGTAGGTCTTGAGGGGTTGATCGCCGGTAGTGCGAAACCAATGACGAAGGTGCGGGGGCAAGACTAGCGTCACACCCGGCTCCAACTGCACGAGCTCGTCGTTACCTTGCAGCCAAGCCTCGCCATTGCCCTCCAATACCGTGATCGTCTCGAGATAGGGATGCGAGTGAGTGGGGGTTTTGTAACCGGGCGGCGAATTCTGAATGCCGACGCGGATGGGCGTCGTGCCTTGGGCGTCGCCGACAAGCGTCAGATAGGTCGCTCCGCCTTTGAACGGCTCCGCTGCGATGTCGCTGTGGCGCACAATTGGCATGTCTGTTCTCCCATTACTGTGGTCGTTCACATGAAGGGTGGGTCAGTCTATAGCGTCTCGCGTGTCAATGTGGCGTAGGTCAACTGCCGCTCATATTTTCTCGGGCCCCGCAGCTTCTCCTTCGGCGGTTTGGATTACATCCAGGATCGCATCGGTGAAAACCTGCGCGCCGAGCACGATGTCCTCGTCGCTCGTATTCTCGCTCCAATGATGGCTGATGCCACCGATCGAGGGGACAAACAGCATGGCGGCCGGCAGTTTGCGCGCGAGCCATTGAGCGTCGTGCCCAGCGCCGGAAGGCATGCGCATGTGCTTGCCGGGTGCGCGGGTCTCCGCGGCGCGATCAAGCGCCGCCTGGAGCGCCTCGTCCATCATAGCCGGCGTGCTAGCGCTGAGCCGCTCGACGGAGAGGTTGCAGCGCCCGCGCTGGTTGGCGATCCGCGCTAGACCGTGAAGCTCGGAGTCCAGCCGATCGAGCACCGCTGGGTCGGCGTCACGCAGCTGAAACAGCGCCTCGGCGGCGCCGGGAATGATGCTCTTCTCCCCCGGATCCAGCTCGATCCGTCCGGTGGTCCAAACCGAGCGTGGCCCGCCAATCTCGGGGAAACGCGCGTCGATCGCGCTCAAGTATCGCAACATCTCGAGCCCGGCATCGCGCCGGCGCGCCATGGAGGTCGTGCCAGCATGGTTCTGCTCGCCGACGACCGTGAACTTGTACTGCCAGATTCCTACAATGGCGGTGACCACCCCAATCTTGAGGTTGGCATTCTCAAGCGTGTCGCCCTGCTCGATATGCGCCTCGAAGAAGGCGACGTAGCGCGATGGTTCGATTAGCTGACGCGGGCGGCCAGCCCAACCCGCGGCCGCCAGCGACTGACGCATCGAAATGCCCGTGGCGCGATCGGATGCGCCATCGATTTCGCTCTCTTCCAGCATGCCAATGAATGAACGGCTGCCGAGGAAGCTCCCAAAATGCCCCTCCTCGTCGCAGAAGACGACGACGTCAACACCGAGGTGCTGCGTTCCCGGGTCCTCCGAAATGGCCCTTGCGGCTTCCAGTGCGTAGACGCAGCCAAGCGCCCCATCGAGCCAACCTGCATGGTTCTGGCTTTCAAGATGCGATCCCGAGAGAGCCTTGCGACCGCTCGCACGGCTCTTGCCGAGGATGTTGGCGATGCCGTCGATTTCGGCATCGAGCCCCGCCTCACGCATCCGGGTCGCGAACCATTGCCGCGCTGCGATGTCCGAGGCGGAGAGGGTGGGGCGGTGCACGCCGGTCTTGTAAGTGCCGAAGGTAGCGAGGGCATGCAAGTCAGATAGGACGCGCTGAGGTTTGATGTTTGCCATGCGACGGGCTCGGCTATTGGGTCCAGATGATTACGAGGATAGCGGCAACCGCCTGCATTGGCGTGCCGGCCTTCGCAAAAATCGAATTCTTGCGCTCGATCAAACCTCTAGCCAAAAAGGCCTTGGGGTCATCTACCATGGCAAAGCAGTAGACCACGTGGTCTACGTCGTCGCGACGGAAAGCATGGTCCGTCTGCTTGCCAACAGTCGCCGGGCGGCCTCCTGGATCTCATTGAAGCGCTGACGACAACCGGGCGCCAGCAGCGCCACCTGCTGCGGCCAGTCCCGATTCGATCGTGCCGTTGCTGAGCTCATGCCTGCGCCGCATGACAGGAGCGTAGCAGGAGAACAAAAAGGGAAAACAAAATGGAAAGACAGGACCGCCTGGTGCGGGAGATGGGTGCGGCCCTGCCTTCCAAACTTCAACACACAGCTGCGTCGGGGGATACCAGGGCGGCGCCTGCGGGGGCGCGTTCTTAGCGTCCATCGACGGCACTGTTAACGCTGGGCTCAGGGTAAGGTTCCTTACCGTTTGCGGGTTTTCCCCCCGGCCCCCAATGGCTGCAGCCATTGGCGCCCTCTTCGCCTGTCTGAACTACCCGGGCCGATGACTGCAAGGACCTGACCTCTTGGGCCAGCGAGCAAGATTGCGCGGGAGCCGCCCTGCCGCCGTTGGCAAGAGACGGCCACAAGCAGGCCACCGCAAAAGAACTCGCAACCGCTCGGAGTGTGATTTTCTGCCTTTTGCAAAACCGGATTGCGCTGTGCGAACAGGCTGTTAGAGGACCCCAATCTCACCCGTGCTCGAAGGGAACCCGCGCGGCGCCCCTGGCGTGCAGCACCAGGGTGATAGGCGGCAGCAGATTCGGTGACATCGATATCGCCGTTGTCTCGGGGGAGGCGGAGACGCGTTCCAAGTCGTTCAACCAGCGCATCTCCTCGAGCGTAGCGACCGGCACAATCAGCGAAGTGAATATCTGGCGTGCGTCCTCCCCCAAACCTTCACGGATTAACACTCCGTTTGTGGACGCTCGCCGGTTCGCTGCGAGCTTGTCTCGCCGACGCCGCGACTTGTTCGACCAAGCAATCGCCGCGGAGAAACTCAAACCGGCTCCGGAGGGGTGATGTCGCACCAGACGGCTGTAAGAATGTCGTAGTCTTGCCCGACAACGAGATCAGGCGCACCGAATGCAAGTGCAGCGTCAAGCAGGGCGACGCTGGCGGCACACCACGGCTCGGCGAGCCAGGCGCCTTCCGGATCGGCCTCGTCCACGAGCCACACCGACGGCCCCAGGGGAGCCTTCGCGCGCCGACCGATCACGTTATGTATGACCCTGGGCGCTTGTCCGATGGGTGATCCTCCTCTCAATGCGCCTATGGCCAGGGTGCCATCGAGATCATCATAATGGTCGAGAGGCATGTTCTCGCGCAGGAGCCAGCGTTTCCATATCCGTGTTTGCGCTTCACCAGCATCCGGGTCACGCTTTTCCGCTAATCGGGCAGCCCGCGCCAAATCGAGCCCCGCGGCGGCTTCAATCACGGTGCACACCTGCCTGCCGTGAGCCCCGGACAGGGTTGCAACTGGGAGGGCATCACAGCGGCATCCCGTGTGTATCCCGCATCGGCACGGAGTCGAGCTGCCCCATTCCGCGAGGTGATAGCGTCGACAATCTCGACGGCCCACAGCCGACCGGGCCAACGAGCGACCACGACTGAAGTCGGGTTGTGATCGACCGCGATCCATGGCGGCCCTCGCCCCAGAATGCGCACGGGTGCGACCGACCTCGGCATTGGCCATTGGACCCTTGTCGATCACGGGCATGTAGACGAGGCCCTGCCGGGGCCGATCCACATCGCTCGTCATCTCAGCATCTTATTTGGAAGCTCCACATGCAGCACTGATACGAGACGATGTCGCCACGATCATGGCTGAGTACTTCTACCTTCCTTATCTTCTGGCACTTTTGCTTGTGCCTCTATTGGTGCGATGGCGCTGGGGGCTGCTGGCGGCCCTTGTGGTGAGCGTTGTCGAGTTGGCCCTGGTTCCCCTCATCTTCTATCTGATGGCTCTCTATCACTTGCTTCCCGATGCTTTTACTGGCGAGCCACCGCCAGGTGAGCACCAATTCGCAAAGATGCGGCGAGCGCAGGCGGCGGGCTACGTGCAGCTCTTCATTTGGGGCTTTGGACCGGCGGCTGCCGCGCTGGCCGGCGGCGGGATTGCGCTGGTGTGGTCAGTCATTATGGCCGTCTGGCGCTCAATCGCAAATCGCAGGGCGTTGAAAGACCAGGGGCTGCATGGCTGAACGAAATCATGAAGCTGCGGGGCGAGGACACGTCCTCGACCTATTCACAATTAGCGGCTGCGGTACCGTGGTCGTTGTTGACAGTTGACATCATTGATGGAGTTTGGGGTTCCGGCTGGCAGCTTGTAGCCGCGAAGGGCAGCTATCTCATCCGATCAGTAGAATTTGTCGATGGCAAGAACGTGCCTCGGACGGCAATTGGGCTCGTAATAGACAACGAGCGCATTAAAGAAATATCGTTGTTGGAGAGGAAGTTTTGACAAGGCCGTAGGTAGTTGTACTGGAGCTGCGTTGCGGGCAGCTACCCTCAAGACTGCGCCGCACGGCGACTCAGTCGTGTAGCCCTCCACCCAAGCCGATGTCTCCTGTGTGTCAGGCTCGGTCACCGCGGCCGGATCCCAAACACCAACTGGCCCGTCAGATAGCCCCTTATTGCGGACACGGGCAACGGTGGGCCGTAGTATCCGCCTTCGGCTTCCCGGGCGAACTCTAACTTATTGCTAGCCAAAGGCCTTGCTGTTTCGCCATCTGGGTTGCTGGATACCTCAGGTGAGCTCCGGTACAGGAAATTACGTTCTGTCCAATTTCACATCTATGCGCGCCAACTCTGTCCGGACCAAATTGAAGTCGTGCTCAGTACGGCCGCCTGCGAATAGTTGCAGTGCCTCGCCCTCGCCAATCACGCAGATTGCGACGCCGTCTCGTGCAAAGACCAGCATCCCTCCCATTTCGCCGACGAACCGCCATTCCGCTCGGATGCGCCTCAGCGCTAGGGAAGAGATGTCCGCGCCCCCGGTAAACGACATACCGCCACAGCACGCCTGCCAATGCAGCATCAGGAGCAGGAACTCGGAGCAACAACCGTGTTCAGGATGCCATTCAATGGGGTGGTCGGAGACATTAACACCCTGAAGCACGGGCGGATCATCATCTGCCTCACCTCTGGTCGGAATTCCCCAGAAGACGACCGCCTGGTTCTCCTCCATGAATGCCAAATTGCCCCCATCAGCGAACCAATCGCTCGGTGCATAGAGCTGGTTGTGTGAGCAGTTCAGTTGGTCAAATCGGCCCGCGAGCAGATAGTACTCGCGAAGGGCGCTTGGGAGCCGGATGCCGAGGCGCTGCTCTCCGGCTGCGATTTCTGCGGCCGGCACGCCATCCTCGAACGTCAGTGACCGAGCCAATGCCTTGATGGCCTGCTGATATTTGATCGAGTAGGTCACGAGCTGTTGGTGCTTTGTAGCCTGTACCTGGAGCAGCACGCCAGCTGGCCATCAAGTTCTGCGTTTGGCCCGGGCGCCTCGGCATGTCGGTCATACCGCGTGCCGGGCGACGGCGCTAGAGATGAGCCCCAGGGCGCGAAAAGCTGCAAGGATGCGCTCGGATGGGCCCACCACCTGAGACGGCGAGCGTAAACGCAAATGGGCATCGTGTTCAGGTGCTTCCGTTCAACCTTGTACGTGCTCACGAACTTTACAAAGTGAAACTCTCGCCGATTGGACATATGATTAGGGCAAGCGGCTGATTTTTTCGCATGCCGCGTCCAATGCAAGCACTTTAGGAGCGATAGGGGCATGGGCAAGCTCGAAGGGAAGGTCGCGCTGGTCACCGGATCGGGGCGCAATATCGGTCGAGCGACCGTGCTGCAACTGGCCCGCGAAGGCGCGCATGTCGTGGTCAACGCGCGCTCCAATCAGCAGGAGGCTGAGGCCGTCGCGCGTGAGGCCCGGGATTTTGGTGTCAAAGCGGTCCCTGTACTCGCCGACATCGGCAAAAAGACCGAGGTCGAGGCGCTGGCCGCCAGCGCGCTGTCCGAGTTTGGCCGGGTCGACATCTTGATCAACAATGCTGCGATCCGGCCGCACAAACCGTTCACTGAAACAACCGACGCGGATTGGGAGTTGATCCGGAGCGTGGTTCTTGATGGTCCGCTCCACCTAACGCGCGCGCTGATCGAGCCTATGGTCAAGGATCGCTACGGGCGCATTCTGTTCTTCGTCGGCGACGGCTCGATTTCCGTTCGCGGCAGTGGCCGCACTCATTTGTCTGCAGCGAAGATGGGGCTGATCGGCATGGCGCGCGGGCTCGCCTCGGAATTCGCCCCCCATAACATCCGGGTTAATGTCGTTTCGCCCGGCAGCATTGATACACGGCGCGACAATCCAGAATGGTATCAGGGTCACCTGCCGAACGCCGCCGGCATCCCGCTCGGCCGGCAAGGTAGCGTCGACGAGATTGCTGCGACCTGCCTGTTCCTAGTCAGTGACGATGCTGGCTTCATCACCGGACAGACGATCCACGTCAATGGCGGCGCACACTATTACTGATTTTCAGTCCGAAAGCGATGAGTGGGCTACGTCGCCAGGCAGGTCGGCACTGCGTCCCCGGTTTCGCGAGTTGACCCGCAGGCTGAAAAGGCCGTTCGATCCACGACCCTATGGTGGCATCGCGTCGGCAGAGGATCGCACCAAAATTATCGCCTTTCTGGAGACAAGCGGCGGCACCAATTGAGCGGCAAGCGAATGTTGGTTGCGAAATCCAACATGCAATGCAGCGGCTCTAAGTCGCCACACGAGATGTCAAAGCGAGACCTGAGAAAATGCAACACAAAGGTAGTACGACCAGTGTCGTCAGTGCCCATGAGCCGCCGGCGCCAGCGATGCCGCCGGCAAAAGCACCGAAAAGGCGAGAGACGTCGACTTCATCCTCGGCGTCCCTCGCTGCTTCGGCTGTTGCGGGGTCTTGCCTAAGCATCTTGCACAGTGCCGACAAAAGTGGCGGGGAAAAGGCCGCTATAGCGGAGAGCGAGGAGCGGCGCACCGAAACCCCGCAAGCCAGCTCCTCGCTCGACCTGCCGCCTGCAGGTAACCGGATGCGAGAAGTATGAGCTGAGATGTGCGCAGGTGGAATTCGGCACTCGGTACGAACCGGACACGTGCAGCAACGAATTTTACACCACGACAAGGCTAACAGAGACTTATGGGTTGTTTGACGACAACGGCAGTAAAAGTCGTCTTCTCCAGCGAAAAGGCCATTAGCGCTGCCAAACAGAGTGAGAGTTGCGGCCTCCATGCGCCATGCACTGGCACGGGGGCGTTGCGGCATACGCTGACCTGGGTAAACGGGGCTAGTTATGGACAGATCACTTGAAGGCTCCGACCTCCCGAGCTCAGTGGGCAAAACAGTGTATCCCATCTTTGATCTCGCCACGGCCTCCGCTCCGCTTAACGCCTCTCTCCAGAATTGCGGGCATCGGCAAGCGCAGCGTGTCCTGCGTTGCAAACGCCGCGAGCTTGTCGCAAATAGCCTGATGGATCCCGGATCGAGCAGCCGATGATTGGGCCTGCAACAGCATTGCTAGGCGCACCGTGCTCTTTTCAAGGTTCGATATATCCGAGGACATGATCGCAATGGCAAAGGCCAAGGGCATCGATTGCCAGTTCCAAGTTGGCGATGCTGAGGCCCTTCCATTCGGTGATGCCAGTTTCGATCGGGTCATCTGCAATTTTGGGCTACCACCTTCCAGAGCCGGATCGCGCCGTCGCCGAGGCAGCTCGCGTATTGCGACCGGGCGGTATCTACGTGTTCACGACGTGGTGCGGGCCTGATGTATGACCCCTGTTTCGTGTTATTCCGCCCTTTCTCCGCCACTTTTGTCGGCACTGTGCAAGATGCTTAGGCATGACCCCGCAACAGCCGAAGCAGCGAGGGACGCCGAGGATGACGTCGACGTCTCTCGCCCTTTTCGGTTCTTTTGGCGGCTCACTTGCCCACTAGCGTAATCACCGTCCCTACCGCGATCCGCCATCCAAGGTACAGCCAAAGCACTGCCACAGGTCGGTGGGTAGGCTGCGGCGGCCCCTCAGTCCTCAAACTGGATCTCGTGTGTTAGAGCCGCTGCATGCATGCTGGATCGCACAACCAACATTCGCTTGCCGCTCAATTGCTGCTGCCGCTTGTCTGCAAAATAATTTTGGCGCGATTCTCTGCCGACGCGATGCCGCCATGCGGTCGTGGATCGAACGGCCGTTTCAGCCCGCGGGTCAACTCGCGAAACAGTGGGCGCAGTGCCGACCTGCCTGGCGACTAGCCCGCTCATCGCTTTCAGACTGAAAATCAGTAATAGTGTGCGCCGCCATTGACGTGGATCGTCTGTCCGGTGATGAAGCCAGCATCGTCACTGACCAGGAACAGGCAGGTCGCAGCAATTTCGTCGACGCTACCTTGCCGGCCGAGCGGGATGCCGGCGGCGTTCGGCAGATGACCCTGATACCATTCTGGATTGTCGCGCCGTGTATCGATGCTGCCGGGCCAAACGACATTAACCCGGATGTTATGGGGGGCGAATTCCGAGGCGAGCCCGCGCGCCATGCC
>Ga0081455_10000268_pt1 | contig 68637 bp, 62 predicted proteins | sample TabmetS3T2R1_FD_70207 | JGI IMG/M metagenome (GOLD analysis project Ga0081455, IMG submission 70207) | Tabebuia heterophylla rhizosphere microbial communities from the University of Puerto Rico - S3T2R1 | ecosystem: Host-associated > Plants > Roots > Rhizosphere ...
GGGGAACATGCGCTGCGCCGCTATCCCAACGGCGAGGAGCGCTGCATCGCCTGCAAGCTCTGCGAGGCGATCTGCCCCGCACAGGCGATCACCATCGAAGCCGAGCCACGCGAGGACGGCAGCCGGCGCACCACGCGCTACGACATCGACATGACCAAGTGCATCTATTGTGGCTTCTGCCAGGAAGCGTGCCCGGTCGACGCCATCGTCGAAGGCCCGAACTTCGAGTTCTCGACCGAGACACGTGAGGAACTGATGTACACCAAGGAGAGGCTGCTCGCGAATGGCGACCGCTGGGAGCCGGTGATCGCTGCCAATCTCCAGGCCGAAGCGGCCTATCGCTGAGCCGGGCATCAGGGGGAGATCATGCTGCTCCAGGCTCTGGCCTTCTACGTCTTCGGCTTCGTGGTCATGGCCTCGGGCGCCATGGTCGTGGTGTCTCGCAATCCCGTCTACTCGGTCCTGTTCCTGATCCTGGCCTTCTTCAACGCTGCCGCGCTGTTCGTGCTGATCGGTGCGGAGTTCATCGCCATGATCCTGGTGATCGTCTATGTCGGCGCAGTGGCCGTGCTTTTCCTGTTCGTGGTCATGATGCTCGACATCAACATCGCGAGGCTGCGTGAGGGCTTCCTGAAGTACCTGCCGGTCGGCGCGCTGATCGGCCTCGTGCTGCTCGCCGAGATCCTGCTGGGGTTGGGCGTCATCGGCTCCAAGACTGCAACGATTGCAGGGCCTGCGCCGGCTGCCGCGCAGGCATTGGCCATCGACAACACTCGCGCTATCGGTCGCGTGCTCTATACGCAGTACTTCTACCTCTTTCAGGTCGCCGGCGTGGTGCTGCTGGTCGCCATGATCGGCGCCATCGTGCTCACCCTGCGCAGGCGCCCTGGGGTGCGCCGCCAGCGCATCGGCGAGCAGCTCTATCGGCCTAAGGAGCAGGCTATCACCGTGGTCAAGGTGCCGACCCGGGGAGGGGTGTGATGACCATCGGGCTCGACCATTACCTCTTCGTCGCCGCAGTGCTGTTCACGCTGGGCATCCTGGGCATCTTCCTGAACCGCAAGAACGTCATCGTCATCCTGATGTGCGTCGAGTTGATGTTGCTGGCGGTGAACATCAACCTCGTCGCCTTCTCGATCTTCCAGGGCAATGTCGTGGGCCAGGTCTTCGCCATGCTGGTGCTGACCGTGGCCGCCGCCGAGGCGGCCATCGGGCTTGCCATCTTGGTGGTCTATTTCCGCAACCGCGGGACCATCGAGGTCGAAGATATCGACGCGTTGAAGGGCTAGGGGCGCCACGACATGGATCTCGCGATCAAGCTCATCGTCCTGCTGCCCCTGCTGGCGGCGGCCATCGCCGGCCTATTCTGCCGCGTCATCGGTGACAGGCCTGCCCAGATCATCACCTGCGCCGCCCTGCTGATTGCGGCGGCTCTATCCATCTTCGTGTTCGTGCGCATCGGCTTCGGGCCCGAGAATGGTAAGCTGGTGGTCGTCAAGCTCTTCACCTGGATCGCCTCCGGTGCGCTCGACATCGACTGGTCACTGCGAGTGGACACGCTAACCGCCGTCATGCTGATCGTGGTCACCGGCGTATCATCGATGGTGCACGTCTACTCGGTCGGCTACATGGCCGAGGATCCCAGCATCCCGCGCTTCATGGCGTATCTCAGCCTGTTCACCTTCTTCATGCTGATGCTGGTCACCTCGGACAACCTGGTGCAGCTGTTCTTCGGCTGGGAAGGCGTGGGCTTAGCCTCCTACCTGCTGATCGGCTTCTGGTACGATCGGCCGTCGGCCAATGCCGCAGCGATCAAGGCCTTCATTGTCAATCGTGTCGGCGACTTCGGGTTTGCCTTGGGCATCTTCGCCGTCTGGATGCTGAGTGACGCAATCAACTACACCGACATCTTCGCCAAGGCCCCGGACATGGCGCAGATGCGCATCCATTTCCTGGGCATGGATCTGCCCGCACTTGAGACCGCCTGCCTGCTGCTGTTCGTCGGCGCCATGGGCAAGTCGGCCCAGCTGGGCTTGCATACCTGGCTGCCCGACGCCATGGAAGGCCCGACCCCAGTGTCTGCGTTGATCCACGCAGCGACGATGGTGACAGCCGGCGTGTTCATGGTCTGCCGCCTGTCGCCGCTGTTCGAGCTCGCACCTACGGCGTCCGCAGTCGTCACCTTGATTGGTGCGGCGACGGCTTTCTTCGCGGCTACCATCGGCCTCACCCAGTTCGACATCAAGCGGGTCGTGGCCTACTCGACCTGCAGTCAGCTCGGTTACATGTTCTTCGCAGCCGGTGTCGGCGCCTATTCGGCGGCGATGTTTCATCTCATGACTCACGCCTTTTTCAAGGCGCTGCTTTTCTTGGGTTCAGGTTCGGTCATTACCGCCCTGCACCACGAGCAGGACATGCGCAAGATGGGCGGCGTCAGGGAGAAGACTCCTCAGACTTTCTGGCTGATGTGGATCGGCACCTTGTCACTGGCGGGTATTGGCATCCCCTTCCTGCTCGGTAATGGCATCGGGTTCGCCGGCTTCTACTCCAAGGACATGATGATCGAATCGGCGTATGGGGTGCATACCACGGTGGGCCTCATCGCCTTCTGGCTGGGCGTCGTGGCTGCATTCCTGACGGCCTTCTACTCGACGCGCCTGATGTTCATGACTTTCTACGGCACATATCGTGGCGACCATCATACCTGGGACCACGCCCATGAATCGCCGGCGGTGATACTGATCCCGCTCTATGTGCTGGCGGCCGGCGCACTGCTGGCGGGCATCGTCGCGTATGACTGGTTCGTCGGTCATGATTGGGCGGCTTTTTGGGGTCAGTCGGTCGCCGTGAAGTCGACCGAAGAGGTGCTGCACCACGCGCACGAGGTACCTTTGTGGGTGACATTGGCGCCGCTGGTCTTCGCCTTGTCGGGCATTGCCCTCAGTTACTACTACTATCGTGTGAGGCCGGAATTACCGGCACTGACGGCGAAGCGCTTTCCCGGCCTGTACGCACTTTTCTATAACAAGTGGTATTTCGACGAGCTCTACGAGGCGATCTTCGTGCAGCCGGCGCTACGCATCGGCCGCACCTTCTGGAAGAAAGGTGACGAGGCGACGATCGACGGGCTGGGGCCGAATAACCTTGCGGCTCGTGCGCAGGACATGGCGGCCGTGCTGAGCCGCTTCCAGAGCGGCTATCTCTATCACTATGCCTTTGTGATGTTGGTCGGCGTGGTAGCGCTCGTGACCTGGTTCATGCTGGGAGCGAAGTAAGCCGATGTCGAGCTGGCCGATCCTTTCGCTTGTCACCTTCCTGCCGCTGGTGGGCGCGCTTTTCTGCCTGGTGGTCAACGGCTCCAAGGAAGCAGTCGATCGCAACTGCAAGAGCGCGGCACTGCTGACGTCTATTGTGACGTTCCTGATTTCCCTGCTGCTGTGGGCACGCTTCGACGCCACCAAGGCGGGCTTCCAGTTCGAGGAAAAGCTCGACTGGGTGCCGGCGCTCAATATCGGCTACCATATGGGCATCGACGGCATTTCCCTGTTCTTCGTGCTGCTGTCGACACTGCTGACGCCGCTCTGCATCTTGTCGAGCTGGGATGCGATCCATGTGCGCGTCAAGGAGTACATGATCGCCTTCCTGGTGCTCGAAACCTTCATGGTCGGCATGTTCTGCGCGCTCGACCTCGCACTTTTCTATGTCTTCTTCGAGGGCGTACTGATCCCGATGTTCCTGATCATCGGTGTATGGGGTGGGCCGCGCCGCGTTTACGCAGCCTTCAAGTTCTTCCTCTATACGCTCCTCGGCTCGGTGCTGATGCTGCTGGCGATCATTGCCATCTACTGGCAGATCGGCACCACTGACTTGCCCACGGCAATGGAGAAGCTGCAGCTGCCGTTCATCTGGCAGTGCTGGCTGTGGCTCGCCTTCTTCGCCTCCTTTGCGGTGAAGGTGCCGATGTGGCCGGTCCATACTTGGCTGCCGGACGCCCACGTCGAGGCGCCGACGGCAGGTTCGGTGATCCTGGCCGGCGTGCTCCTGAAGATGGGCGGTTATGGGTTCCTCAGGCTGTCGATCCCACTCCTCCCCGAAGCGACGCAGTATTTTGCGCCGCTGGTCTTCGGTCTCTCGATCGTGGCGGTGATCTACACCTCGTTGGTCGCGCTGGTGCAGGAGGACATGAAGAAGCTGATCGCCTATTCGTCGGTCGCCCATATGGGCTTCGTGACCATTGGCGCCTTCATCCTCAACATGCAGGCCGTCCAGGGATCGCTGTTCCAGATGCTGAGTCACGGTATCGTCTCGGCCGCACTCTTCCTCTGCGTCGGCGTGGTCTACGACCGCATGCACACGAGAGAGATCGCGGCCTACGGTGGCCTCGTCCATCGCATGCCGCGCTACGCGTTCACCTTCATGTTCTTCACCTTGGCGAGCGTCGGGCTGCCTGGCCTGTCCGGATTCGTCGGCGAGTTCCTGGTCCTGATCGGCACCTTCAAGGTCAATACCTGGGTGGCATTCCTGGCGGCGACCGGCCTGATCCTGGGGGCGGCCTATGCGCTCTGGCTCTACCGCAAGATCATCTTCGGTCAGCTCACCAAGGAGTCGCTGAAGGCCATTCTCGACATGAACCGGCGCGAGGTGGCGGTCTTCTTGCCGCTGGTGCTGCTGGCGCTGTGGATGGGCGTCTATCCCAGCTCGTTCCTCGATCCGATGGCGCCTGCGGTCGACAAGCTGGTTGGCGACTATCAGGCGGCCATCAAGCTCGCCCGCACGGCGTCGTTGGCGCCGTGAGGCCGGGAGTGACGATATGATCATGGGTCTTGAATCCTGGACGCTGGCACGGCCGGAGATCTTCCTGGCGGCCGCCATAGCATTGCTTCTGGTTTATGGCGTGGTCCGCGGCGAGGGGTCGACGTCGTTCGTGTCCATCGCCACGACGGCCGCCCTGCTGGTAACGGCTATTCTGTTGTTCGCGCCCTACCAAGAGGGCACGGCCTTCGCGTCGCTGTTCATCGTCGACCGTTTGACCAGCACCATGAAGGCGCTGGTGCTCGTCGGAGCCGCCGTCGCCATCCTAATGTCGCGGGCCTATTTCGAGCAGGTGAAAGCGTGGCGGTTCGAGTATCCGCTGCTGGTGGCGCTGTCGACGCTCGGCATGATGCTGATGATCTCGGCCAACGATTTGATGGCGTTGTACGTTGGCCTCGAGCTTCAGTCACTGGCGCTCTACGTCGTGGCGGCCTTTCAGCGCGACAGCGTGCGCTCGACCGAAGCCGGCTTGAAGTACTTCGTCCTGGGCTCTGTCGCATCAGGCATGCTGCTGTTCGGCGCGTCTTTGATTTATGGCTTCTGCGGCAGCACAGCCTTCGTCCAGATCTCGCGAGCACTGCTCGAGGGACGGGGCGGGGAGATCGGCACGATTATCGGCCTTGTGTTCATCGTTGCAGGGCTTGCCTTCAAGATCTCGGCTGTGCCGTTCCACATGTGGACACCCGACGTCTATGAAGGCGCTCCAACCCCCGTGACCGCCCTGTTTGCGGTCGCCCCCAAGATCGCGGCGATGTCCCTGACCGTGTCGGTTTTGATGGGACCGTTCAAGCCGCTCTTCGCCGAATGGCAGCAGATCGTGGTTGCGGCCTCAGTGCTGTCGATGGCGTGGGGCGCCTTCGCGGCCCTTCGCCAGCAGAACATCAAACGTCTGATGGCGTATTCCTCGATCGGCAACGTTGGCTACATCCTGCTGGGACTTGCCGCTGGCAGCGAGAAGGGCATCCAGTCGGTGGTCTTCTATCTCGCCATCTACCTCGTCATGACGCTGGGCGTGTTTGCAATCATCCTGCTGATGAAGCGTCGCGGCATCATGGTGGAAGGGATTTCCGACTTGGCCGGGTTGGCACGCAGCCAACCGATGATGGCCTTCGCGCTCATGCTGTTCATGTTCTCGCTGGCCGGCATTCCGCCGCTCGCCGGCTTCTGGGGCAAGCTCTACATCTTCATGGCTGCTGTCGAAGCCAAGCTCTACATCGCCGCCGTGCTGGGTGTCCTCGCGTCGGTCGTGGCTTCCTACTACTACATGCGCATCGTCAAGGTGATGTATTTCGACGAGCCGGCTGAAGCGCTGGATCGACCGGTCTTCGGCATCAACCGTGTCGTCGCCTTCGCCTCGGCCGTCATCGTGGCCATCTTCTCACTGGCGCCGCAGCCGCTGAGCCTCGCGGCCGAGGCAGCAGCGAAGGGCCTCTTCCCGTGAGGCCGACACCCGTCCTCCCGGACGGGTGGACGCTGGTGGCGCTCGAAAGCGTCGGCAGCACCAATGACGAAGCAGCACGGCTTGCCGATTCAGGCGCTCCCGAGGGCACAGTCGTGTGGTCGCGGGAGCAGACTGGCGGCCGTGGCCGCCGTGGCCGTTCGTGGGCCTCTCCCATCGGCAATCTCTATACCTCCACGATACTTCGCCCGGCCTGCGCCGCGGCGCGTGCGGTCGAGCTTGGCTTCGCGGCGGCTTTGGCGGTCGCCGATATTGTACCAGCGGGCCGCGATGTGCGCGCGAAGTGGCCGAATGACGTGTTGGTCGACGGCGGCAAGGTCGCCGGCATCCTGCTGGAGAGTGCGATCAGCCAGACGGCAACGGTGGAGCATGTCGTGGCCGGGATCGGCGTCAATATCGGCTTCGCGCCGCAATTGCCGGAGATGCGCTATCCAGGCTCGGCTCTCGGTGGCAGGGTCGAGGATGCTCTGGAAAAGCTGACGGCCGCCTTGGCGTCCCGTCTCTTGGAGTGGCGCCGCGAAGGCTTCGAGACCGTGCGTCTTGCCTGGCTTGCGAGAGCGGGACCACTCGGGGCCGAGGTCGATGTCCGGCTGGGTGACGAACTGGTGCGCGGGCGCTTTGCGGGGCTGGACCATGATGGCGCGCTGCTGCTCGAGACTGCGACCGGTCCGCGCAAGATCGTATCTGGCGAATTGTTGGGTCGCGCAGCTTAGGGAGTAACGGGATGCTGCTTGCCATCGACGTTGGCAATACCAACTCGAAATTCGCCGTCTTCGACGGCGAAGATATCGTCGCTCAGTGGCGGTTGCGTACCGAATCCAAGCGCACGGCCGACGAATATGCTGCGTGGTTGACGCAACTCATGGACGTGCAGGGCTTTGATCCCAAGTCCATCAGCGGGGCGATTCTGGCGAGCGTTGTGCCGTCGGTTAACCAGCATATCCGTCGCATGTGCGAGACCTATTTTGGCAACGGCATCCTGATCGTGGGCGAGCCGGATTGCGCGCTGGGCATCAAGGTGCTGATCGATCGGCCTCAAGAGGCGGGTGCAGATCGCCTGGTAGGCGTGATCGCCGGTTACACCAAATACGGCGGTCCGCTGATCACTATCGATTTCGGCAGCGCCACGACCTTCGACATCGCCGACAAGGACGGCAATTTCGTCGGCGGTGTGCTGTCTCCCGGCGTCGAGCTTACCGTCGAGGCCTTCTATCTCATGACCGCGCGTCTGCCGCGCATTCGGGTGGAGAAGCCCGCAAAGGTGATCGGCAAGAGCTCGGTCACCGCGATGCAGTCGGGCATCTTCTGGGGCTATGTCGGGCTGATCGACAGCCTGATCAAGCGCATCAGGGCCGAGTATGGCGAGCCGATGAAGGTGATCGCGACGGGGGGCCTCGCCAACGTGTTCAAGGACGAGATCGGCCTGTTCGATGCCATCGAGCCGGATCTGATGTCGCTGGGCCTGCTGGAGGTCTGGCGGCGCAATCGCAAATGACAGTTCCTGGCAACGACGAGCTGTTGTTCCTCGCCCTCGGTGGAGCGGGCGAGATCGGCATGAATCTCAACCTCTATGGCCATGCCGGCAAATGGTTGATGGTCGATCTCGGCATCGGCTTTGCCGACGATTCGATGCCTGGCGTCGAGGTCGTCATGCCCGATCCTACCTTCATCGAGGAGCGCCGCGAGGCGCTGGTCGGCATCGTTCTGACGCACGCCCACGAAGATCATCTCGGAGCGGTCGCCGACCTCTGGCCACGGCTCAAGGCTCCCGTTTATGCGACACCGTTCGCCGCGTCGGTGCTGCGGCGCAAGCTGGTCGAGGCCGGGCTGATGGACACCGTGCCCATCAGCGAGCTTCCGCTCGGCAGCAAGTTCGATCTGGCGCCATTCCAGCTCGAGCTGATCACCATGACGCATTCGATCCTCGAGCCGAATGCATTGGCGATCCGAACACCGTTTGGGACAGTCTTCCACACGGGTGACTGGAAGATCGATCCCGAGCCGCTCCTGGGCGACGTCACGGACGAAGCGATGTTGCGGCGCATCGGCGAGGAAGGGGCGCTCGCCATGGTGTGCGACAGCACCAACGTTTTCGTCGAAGGTGAAGCTGGTTCGGAGGCCACCGTTCGAGCAAACCTCGAGACAGTGGTGAAGACGCGCCGCTGCCGCGTCGCCGTGACCTGCTTTGCCTCGAACCTCGCGCGTGTCGAGAGTATCGCATTGGCTGCCGTGGCGGCCGGACGCCATCCGGTGCTGGCGGGACGGGCGCTGCAGCGCATGGTCGAGTCGGCGCAGGAATGCGGCTATCTCCTCGATTTCCCGCCCTGTGTTCCCGAGCAACAGGCGGGTTACCTGCCGCGCGACAAGGTGCTGCTCATCTGCACCGGCAGCCAGGGCGAGCCTCGTGCGACCATGGCCAAGCTGGCCAATGGCGAGCATCGGGACCTCGTGCTGGAGGAGGGCGACACGGCGATCTTCTCGTCACGAATCATCCCCGGCAATGAGCATGCAGTCGGACGACTGCACAATGCCTTGATGGCGCGTGGCGTCGAGGTGATCAACGACAGCGAGCTGGATCTTCACGTCTCGGGTCATCCGGCACGCGACGAATTGGTGCGCGTCTATCAGTGGGTGCGTCCAAGGATTGCCCTGCCTGTGCATGGCGAACTGAGGCACATGGTCGAGCACGCCGCGCTGGCCCGCGCCTGCCAGGTGCCGGAGACGGTCGTGGCTCCCAACGGCAGCCTGGTGCGGTTGGCGCCCGGGCCGGCCCGGGTCATCGACCATGTCCATGCGGGGCGCTTGGCCCGCGATGGCGACACGCTGGTGCCGGTGGATAGTGAGACCCTGCGCGAGCGCCGCAAGCTCCTGTGGAATGGCGCGGCTGCGGCCACCCTGGTCATCGACGAAAAAGGTCGCGCCGTTGCCGCACCGAAGGTCTCCCTGCGCGGGATCGAGGACGAGGATGGGGCCATCAGTGGTGCAGTCGTCGCTGGCTTGACGGAGATGCTGGCCGACCTGAGTGCGTCCGAACGCGGGGATGACCGGCGAATCGAGCAGGCTGCCTCTCAGGCGGTGCGGCGCGTCGTGCGCGCGCACCTCGGCAAGAAGCCGTTGACGGACGTTCATATCGTTCGCATCTAGGAGCCATGATCGGGCGCCTGAACCATATCGCCATCGCTGTACCGGACCTCGACAAGGCAGCCGAACTCTATCGCACGGTGATGGGCGCCAAGGTGAGCGCCCCCAAGGCGCAACCGGCGCACGGGGTGACGGTGGTCTTCGTCGAGCTGCCCAACACCAAGATCGAGCTGCTGCATCCCCTGGGCGATAAATCGCCGATCGCCAACTTCCTGTCCCGCAATGCCGACGGCGGCATTCATCACGTCTGCTACGAGGTCGAGGACATCTATGCTGCGCGCGACCGGCTGAAGGCACAGGGGGCCCGCGTGCTGGGTGATGGCGAGCCCAAGATCGGCGCGCACGACAAGCCGGTGCTGTTCCTGCACCCCAAGGACTTCACCGGCACGTTGATCGAGCTGGAGCAGGTCTGAGGCCAAAAACGTCATGAGCTGGGCCACCGGCCTCATGGTCTATATCGTGCTGTGGTGGACAGTGCTGTTTGCCGTGCTGCCATTGGGCGTGCGTCGTGTGGAAAATCCCGGCAGGGGCCAGGAACGCGGAGCACCTGAAAAGCCAGACCTCCTTCGCAAGGCGATCATCACCTCGATCGTCGCAGCCGTGCTCTGGCTCGCCTTCTATTTCCTGCATCAGGCCGACATCTTCAGCTTCCGGCAGATGGCCGATTAGGCTGGTCCAAAACGTGCATGACGTCTGCTCGTCTGCAATGGGGGCCGGACGCTTGCGATCAGCCTGTACGCTCGATCAGTGTCTCCAACAGCCGCTTGAGCTGTGCGGTCGCTTTTTCGCCGTAGCTGCCGACAATGTGTGCCTCCTGGCCGAGCGCCAGCGGCGCCAGGCGTCGGGCCAACGTCCTGCCGCGATCGGAGCAGAAGATCAGCACCTTGCGGCGGTCTGCCGGGTCGGAGATGCGGTAGACCAACGAATCAGCAACCATGCGGTCGATCGTCTTGGTCAAGGTGGGATGGTTGAGCAGGGCCGCCTCGGCCAGGTCTCCCATCGACCGCCCGTTGCCGTCCGACAGGACCTTCAGGATCCGCCACTGTTCAACGGGCACCCCTTCGGCGCGCAACCGCGCATCGAGTTGACGATTAATCTCACGATTGGCCTGGGCCAGGAGATAGGCAAGATGCACCGTGATCGGGGCATCATCAGAAGGATCGGGCACCGGAGAGTCCTCGGTCGCAGGGCACGTACGCCAGCGGGCTAACCGCGGCGCTTATATGGCTGTGAATTATTGAAAATTCAACCTTCTCGCGGAATGGCTCTGCGGGATGGGCATCTGGCAAGCTCGGGCAGATGGTGGCGGGAAGCGGAGATTGACATGCAGTGCTCTTCCCTGAGCCTCTTGGCCGGCTCGCCGGTGGCGCCTCTTTTCGAGGCCGATGTGCGCTTGCCGGGCCATGTCCGCCGGCAGCACGGCAAGTTGCGCGTGGCCCATTTTGTGGCGCTGACCGGTCCTGGCGGCGTCTGGGGGCCTTCCTCGATTAACAGCGCTTTCCTCGCCGCGTCCGAGATCAACGCCCGCGGCGGTATCCTCGGCCGTGAAATCGAGCTCACGGTGCACGATGCCGGCCGGCCCTCCCATGATCTCCTGCGTTCCGCCGAAGACTTGATCGAGGGCGATGGTGCGGACGTGGTGGTCGGATGCCACATGAGCATCGTCCGCGTGTCGCTTCGTCACGCGTTCGGCGGACGCATTCCCTACATCTATACGCCGATCTACGAAGGGGGCGAGATCACTCCTGGCGTGCTGCCGATCGGCGAGACGCCGCCCAGTCAGGCGCGACCTGCCATCGCCTGGCTGGGCGAGCGCAAGAAGGCGTCACGTTGGTATCTGATCGGCAGCGACTATGTCTGGCCCTGGCTGTCGCATCGCGCAGTCAAACGCTATATCGCCGACGCAGGGGGACAAGTCGTCGGCGAGGACTTCGTCACGCTGGGTGAGCACGATCACAGCCGATACCTGGAACGCATCGAAGCGGCACGACCGGATGTCGTCTTCATCTCGTTGATCGGCCTGGATGGCATTCTGTTCAGCCGCTCCTTCTCCGAGCACGGCCTGAGCTCGAAGATGCTGCGGCTGGCGAACTGCGTCGATGAAACGGTCCTGCTGGGAATCGGCGCCGACAACACGGCCAACTTGTTTGCCGCTTCCGGCTACTTCGCGGGCGTAAAGACGGCGCACAACGAAGCTTTCTGTACAGCCTACTACGACGCCTTTGGCCGCTTCGCACCGGTGCCGGGCGCGACCGCGCAGTCGAACTACGAGGGGCTGCTTTTTCTCGAAGCCCTGGCGCGCCGTGCCCAGTCGCTCGATGTCCAGGGCCTGACAGCGGCCATGGAGGGCCTGGTCTATGAAGGCGGGCGAGGGCCGGTCGGCTTGCGCCGCCACGCAGCGGAAATGCCGATCTATCTCGCCGAGGCCGACGGGTTCGATTTTCGACTGGTCGAGACTTTTTGATATCGCCGACGGCCGATAGAAAATAGTTGAATGAGGAAATATTTCTGTTTTAACTAACTAAGATCGATTGCAAAGTTGGCGTGCCGACGCACGGTTGGGGGCATGGGCATCGAAGTCAAGCTCGCGTTCGACCTTCTGGCCTTCATCTCCGTGATGGTGCTGATCGTGCTGGGGCTCGGGATCATCGCCAGCATGATGGGCATCTTCAACTTTGCCCATGGCGAGTTCGTGCTCCTCGGCGCCTATACGGTTTATGTCTTCGAAAGCAGCGGGTTGTCCGCCTGGGCCGGAATTTTGGCGGCACCCGTCGTGCTCGCGCTGGTCGGGCTGTTGCTCGAACGCTTGGTGATCCGGCGCTTCTATGCCGCGCCCATCATTGCCATGCTGGGAACCTACGCCATTGGCCTGGTCATTCGCGAGATCGTGCGTGGCCTTCTGGGCGGCCACTACAAGTCGATCTCGGAGCCGCTGCCAGGCGTGCTCACCGTCTTCGGGGTCGATTTCTCAGCCTGGCGAACCGTGATCGTGCTGACCACGATCTGCATCATCGCGGCGACCTGGCTGTTCCTGTCGCGCACCTCGATCGGCCTGCAGGTCCGCGGCTCGCTCGAGAACCCCAATCTGGCCCGCGCCTGCGGTATTTCCACGGGCAAGCTCTACGCCTTCACGTTCGCCTTCGGTGCCGCGCTTGCCGGCCTGGCCGGCGCGCTGATCGTGCCCCTCTACCAGCTCTCCGCCGATATCGGCACGCGCTTTCTGGTGCAGGCCTTCCTGTCCGTGATGCTTGGCGGCGTCGGCACCTTCGAAGGGCCTGTGCTGGGGGCGGCCGCCGTTGGCGGCATGGCGGCCGGCCTGCCTTGGGTCGTCATCCCGGTCCTGGCCGATCCACTGGTCTTCGTCATCGCGTTGGTAATCGTGAAGTTCCGTCCACAGGGATTCATTACGCAGGGAAGGCTCTGACAATGACCGACACATCCGATCGCGAGCACGGCTCGTCCCGTCCTCTCGGCCGTCGCCGTCTCATGGGAGCCGGAGCGCTCGGCGCGGCCGGCTGGGTCGCCGGGGGCGGGGGCTGGATGCTGGCGCCCAAAGGCGCGTTTGCCGCCGACCCGATCAAGATGGGTATCGCCACCGACATCACCGGCGCGATTGCGCCCTCCGGCAACGCCAATTGGCAAGTGGCGCAGTTCACCGTCGAGCAGATCAACAAGGCGGGCGGCATTGGTGGCCGGCCGATCGAGCTTTATCTCGAAGATACCGCATCCGACCCCAAGATTGCGGTCGGCAACGTGCGCAAGCTCATCCAGGAGCGCAAGGTCAACGTCGTGCTGGGTGGCATCACGTCGGCGATGCGCCAGGCGATCAAGGACCCGATCGTCAATCGCGGCCGGACGCTCTACATCTATCCGCAGCTCTATGAAGGGCAGGAATGCACCAAGTTCCTCTACTGCACGGGACCGACACCGGCGCAGCAGTGCGACAAGCTCATTCCCTACCTGATCAAGACAGTCGGCAAGAAGCGTTTCGCCATGCCGTCGGCCAACTATGTGTGGCCGCAGCTTCTCAACAAGTATGCGCGCAAGGTCATCGAGGCCAACGGTGGCGAAGTGGTGTTCGAGGAGTACTACCCGCTCGACCAGCCGGAATACTCGGCGACCATCGGCAAGATCCGTGACGGCAAGGTCGATTGCGTCTTCAATACCGTGATCCCGCCCGGCCTGCAGCCTTTCGTGAAGCAACTTTACGAATCGGGTTTCCAGAAGAACGGCGGCGCGTTGGCGTGCGTCTACTACGACGAGAATCTGCTGAACTATCATCCGGCGCAGGAAATGGAGGGGCTCTACAGCTGCCTCGACTACTTCCAGTCGATCGACGATCCGTTCAGCAAGCAGCTCCAGGCCGACTATTCCAAGAAGTTTCCCGACACCAAGTACCTGTTCACAGCGGGCTCCGCGGCGACGGGAATGTATCGCGGCATCAAGTTCTACGAGGCCGCGGTCAAGACAACGAACGGTGATCTCTCGCGTGAGGCCGTGTCGGCCGCCATGGACAAAGGCAAGATCGATCAGGGTCCGGGCGGCGGCGCCGAGATGGTGCCCGGCAAGATGCACTGCAAGATGAACATGTACATTGCGCAGTGCAAGGTCGACGCCGGAAAGACGCGCTACGATGTTATTGCGAGCGACAAGATGGTCGATCCCAAGGAATGCTGAGCGCCACGGGTTCCGAACTGAGCACGGGGTCAAAGGACACCCAGGTCACGCGGGGAGGGGGCTCTTCGGCGTTGCGTCGCGTTCTGCCTTATGTCGAGGCAGCAGTGCTGGCGCTGGCGCTGGCGGTTCCGTTCGTGCTGAGCGAGCGGACCGATCTCGTCACGCTGGCGACCAACGTGCTGATCCTCTCGCTGCTCGCCATCAGCTTCGACCTCTGCTGGGGCCTGTCGGGCATCATGAGCTTCGGCCAGGCGCTGTTCTTCGGCGTCGCCGGCTATGCGATCGCGCTAGTCGGCCGCGACCTGGAATTCAGCGAGCTCTGGGCCACCTTGCCGCTCGCCATGCTGGTCGGCCTGCTCCTGTCGGCGCTGTTCGCGGCTTTCCTCCTGCTCGGCCGCAAGCCGCCGACCAGCATCTTCGTCGCTCTGGGCACGCTCACCGGCTCATACGCGGCCGAGCGGCTGGTGTCGGGCTGGCAGTATGTCGGCGCAGGCAACGGCCTTTCCTCGGTCAAGCTCCTGAAGCTCGGCAGCTACGAGTTTGTCGAGGGCACGGCCTTCTATTTCCTGGCGCTGACCGTGTTGCTGCTCGTCTATGCCGGCGCCCGCTTCCTCAAGCAGTCCCAGCTCGGGTTGGTGCTCGCAGGCATGCGCCAGAACGAGGAGCGGCTTGCCTTCTTCGGCTATCGCGTGCAGCTCTTCAAGGCATTGGTCTTCTCGCTGGCGGGTATGGTCGCAGGCCTTGGCGGTGCGCTCTACAGCTATCACCAGGGCTTCATCGGACCGGGCAACATGGGCCCGGGGCTCTCGACAACAGCCGTCCTTTATTGCCTCTTCGGCGGATCGGGGACGCTGATCGGGCCCATTCTGGGGACCGCGACCGTGGAGGTCCTGTCGTACGTGCTGTCGGATGTCGATGCGATCAAGCCCATATGGCCGGTCATCCTGGGCCTGATCCTGCTGGGTGTGGTGATGTTCCAGCCCAAGGGCATTCTGGGCCTGCTTGTTTCCGACCGCGAGCGCATCGGCTCCTACGGCCGTCGCCGGCCGGGCAAGTGACGTCGTCATGACGCTCCTGGAGATCCGTGGTGTCAGCAAGACGTTCCGCACGCTGCGGGCGCTGGACGGCGTCGACATCGATGTGCGGGCTGGCACGTTCCACGGGCTGATCGGGCCGAACGGGTCCGGCAAGAGCACGCTCCTGAAGGCGATTGCCGGCGCCCATTTCGCCGACAGCGGCGCAATCCGCTTCGAAGGCCGCGAGATCACCCGCGCCACGCCGTACGAACGCGCGCGCGCCGGTCTCAGCCTGAAGTTCCAGATCACGGCGGTGCTGCCGGAATTGTCCGTCTACGACAACGTCCTGCTCGCGACCCAGTCGGGCGGCAGCCTGCCGAGGCTCCTGCTATCGTCGTCGCGACGGGCACTCGATAGTGAGGTGAGCGCCTTGCTCGAGCGTTTTCGGTTGATCGATCGCGCCGACGACCTTGCCGGCGAGCTGAGCCACGGCCAGCAGCAGTGGCTCGAGATCGCCATGGCGCTGGCGCTGAGGCCCAAGCTGTTGCTGTTGGACGAGCCCACCGGCGGCATGAGCCCCGAGGAGCGCCATGTGACGGGAGAGCTTCTCCAACCCATCAAAGCGCATTGCTCACTGATCATTGTCGAGCACGACCTTCATTTCATCCGCGACATCTGCGATCAGCTCACCGTGCTCGATCAGGGCAAGGTCCTCGACCAGGGCGACGTCGGGACCATCCAGCGCTCGCCCAAGGTCCAGCAGGTGTTTACCACCCGTGTCTGAGACGGTTCTCCTGCAGGTCGATGGGCTCTCGGCGGGCTACGGCCGCAGCCAGGCGCTGTTCGGCGTGTCGATGAAAGCGCCAGCGCGCGGCGCCATAGCCGTGCTGGGCCGCAATGGCGCCGGCAAGTCGACCTTGCTGAAAACACTGTTCGGCGAGCTGCCACCGATGGCCGGCACCATCCAACTGGATGGCGCCGCGGTCGAGAGTGAGCCCGCCGAGCGCCGGGTGCGGCGCGGTATCGGCTACGTGCCGCAGGAACACGCCATCTTCGCCAAGCTCACGGTGCGCGAGAACCTTCTGCTGGGCTGCGTCCGCCAGCCCGACCGCTCAGGCATGGACTACGTGCTCGATTTCTTTCCCAAGCTGGCGCAGCGGCTCGGGCAAACCGCCGGCACGCTGTCGGGCGGCGAGCGCAAGATGCTGGCCATTGGTCGCGCGGTTCTGGGGCGCCCCAAGCTCCTCATGCTCGACGAGCCGACGGAAGGCGTGTGGGTGGGCGTGATCGAGGAGATTGCCGAGCGTCTCAAGCAGCTCTCGCACGAGATGGCGGTGATCCTGGTCGAGCAGCACATCGAGCTGGCACTCGACGTTGCTCAGCACGCCTACGTGATGGATCGCGGACATGTCGCCCTCGAAGGACCGTCTGGATCGGTCAAGGGCGACGCGCAGCTCATGCGGTATCTCGCGCCATAGCCGGGCAAGGAAACCAAAGGAGGAGACGATGGCAGTTCAAGTTCCAACCGAAAAGCAACTGCGTCAGGTGGCCGCCGATATGGGCCTCGCGCTCACCGACGCCGACGTGAAGTCGTTCATCGACCTCATGCGGCCGAGCGTGGCAGCCTACAACGTCGTCGATGCCATGCCCGACAACCTGCCTAGGGTGAAATACCCACGCACGCCCGGCTATCGACCGCCAGCAAGCGAGAACAAGCACAATGCCTGGTACGTCAAAACCACTGTTGAAGGTGCCTCGCGCGGCAAGCTCAAGGGCAGGACCGTGGTCCTGAAGGACAACATCATGCTGGCCGGCGTGCCGATGATGAACGGCGCGGCGACATTGGAAGGTTACGTGCCCGACATCGACGCCACCGTCGTCACGCGCATCCTTGACGCTGGCGGCACGATCGTCGGCAAGGCGCATTGCGAGAGCTTTTGCCTCTCGGGCGGCAGCCACACCAACGCGACGGGGCCCGTGCACAATCCGCACAAGATGGGCTACTCGGCCGGCGGCTCCTCGTCGGGCAGCGCCGTTCTGGTGGCGTTGGGCCACGTCGACATGGCGCTGGGCGGCGACCAGGGCGGATCGATTCGCATGCCGTCATCCTTCTGCGGCACCTACGGCATGAAGCCGACCCACGGCCTGGTACCCTATACCGGCATCATGCCGATCGAGATCTATGTCGATCATACCGGCCCGATAACCGCCAACGTCAGCGATAACGCCCTGCTGCTCGAAGTGCTGGCCGGACCGGACGGCTATGATTCCCGCCAGATCAACGTCAAGACGCATCCCTATACCAAGGCGCTGCAAGGCGACATCAAGGGCATGAAGATCGGCCTGGTCACCGAGGGATTCGCTCAGGCCAATGCCGAGGCTGCGGTGAACGCCAAGGTCAAGGCCGCAGTGAAGAAACTCGAAGCCCTCGGTGCCACGGTAGGTGAGGTGTCCATCCCCATGCATCTCGCGGCGCCGGCACTGTGGATGCCGATCGGCACCGAGGGGCTTACCCAGACCATGATGTGGGGCGATGGCTACGGCGTCAGCCGACCCGATCTCTACGTCACCAGCCTGATGGATTTCCATCGCAACTGGCGCAATCGTGCCAACGAGATGTCGGAGACCACCAAGCTCTTCACCATGTTCGGCACCTATATCCGCCGCTACTACGGCAGTCGCTACTACGGCAAGGCGATGAACCTCACGCGCCTGCTGACCGCGGCCTATGACGCAGCGCTGGCCGAGCACGACCTGCTGATGATGCCAACGACGCCCATCAAGGCGACGGAATTGCCGGCCGCGGACGCGCCCCGCGAGCTCTACGTCGAGCGGGCGCTGAACATGATTTCCAATACCGCGCCGTTCGACATCACCCATCATCCGGCCATGGCGGTGCCCTGCGGCATGTCCGATGGCCTGCCGGTCTCCCTCATGCTCGTCGGCAAGCACTTCGATGAGCCGACGATCTACAAGGCGGCCTATGCTTTCGAGCAATCGGGCGACTGGAAGAAAATGTAGGCGCGGGCCAGGCTCGGCGTCCAACCGCCTGAAAACAAAAGGAAACGACGGGCTCTCGCCCGTCGTCCTTCTACCCCCGAAGCTCGTCTCAGGCGGCTTGCGCCGCTCTCCTCCCTAAACCCAGGCTGCGCCTAAGGCTTAGGCTCTTTACCGGGAAGTCGGCTTCTTGCCAAGACCTTTTCTTTCCATCGCCACAGGCTTGCCGAACAATTGTTATGGCCGGAGGTCGTTCGCAGACAAACAAATGTCCGCGCGGGCAACGTGTTCATCCGATGACCAAGTATTTGATCACGAACAGCACAGCCAGAATTCCGACGGCCGGATGAACGTCGCTATAACGGCCGGTCACGACCTTGATGGCGACGTAGGAGATGAATCCGAAAGCGATGCCTTCGGCGATCGAGAAGGTGAACGGCATAGCGAGCGCCGTGATCACGGCCGGCGCTGCTTCGGTGAGATCGTCCCACGCCACTTCCGTCAGGCTGCGCGTCATGAGGCAGGCGACATAGAGCAGGGCCGGCGCAGTCGCATAGTCGGGGATGGACTTGGCAAGCGGTGCCGTGAACAAGGCAAGGATGAAAAGCACGCCCACAGTTGCCGCCGTCAGCCCAGTGCGGCCGCCCGCATTGATACCCGCAGCACTTTCGATATAGCTGGTCGTCGTCGAAGTGCCGAGTGCTGCGCCGATCATGGCGGCACCGCTGTCCGACATCAGCGCGCGGTGCAGACGGGGGACCGTGCCGTCGGGACGCATGAATCCGCCGCGATGGGCGAGCGCAATGAGCGTGCCGGTGTTGTCGAACAGATCGACGAACAGGAAGGCGAACACCACGGTCACCAATCCGACCTTGAGGGCGCCGCCGATATCCATCTGGAGAAACACCGGTGCGATCGAGGGCGGCACGTCGAAAATACCTTCGAGCTTCTGCTGTCCGGTCACGATGGCGATCACCGTCACGGCCAGGATGCCGATGATCACGCCTCCCATGACGCGCCGGTACTCCAGGGCCACGATCAGCGCGAAGCCCACTGCTGCCATGACGACCGGAAAGCTCGTGAGCTGGCCATGGGTCACCAGGGTCGCCTGATTGCCGACGACGATTCCGGCATTCTTCAGTGCGATCAGCGCCAGGAACAACCCGATGCCGGCAGCGATCGCCATCTTCAGCGACTTGGGGATGGCATTGACGATCCATTCGCGGATCGGCAGCACGCTGATGATGAAGAAGATGACGCCGGAGATGAACACGCAGCCCAGCGCCACCTGCCAGCTGTAGCCCATGCCACCGACCACGGTGAAGGCGAAGTAGGCGTTCAGCCCCATCCCGGGGGCCAGCGCGATCGGGTAGTTGGCGAGGAATGCCATCAGGAAGCAGCCGATGGCGGCGGCAACGCAGGTGGCAACGAACACCGCACCGAACGGCATCTTGGCCGCGCCGAGGATCGCCGGATTGACGAAGATAATGTAGGCCATGGTCAGGAAGGTCGTGATCCCGGCCACGATCTCGGTCCGGACCGTGGTCTTGTTCTCGCCGAGCTTGAAGAGCTGATCGAGCATTCGTGTCTCCCCGTTGTTGTCGCGCTGAGTGTGCGAGCACTACCCTGTGCAAAACCAGTCGCCCGGTTGTCGGTTTGCCATTAGAAGGCCCGTTTCCTACAGTCCGCAGCCAGCGCGGACGCTCAGCAAGGACTGAACCAGAATGCGGATGAGCCAGTATTTTCTGCCGACCATTAAGGAGAATCCGGCAGAGGCGCAGATCGTGTCACATCGCCTGATGCTGCGCGCCGGCCTGGTTCGCCAAACCAGCGCCGGCATCTATGCCTGGCTGCCGCTCGGTTTCCGTGTGCTGAAGAACATCGAGCGTATCGTGCGCGAGGAGCAGGACGCTTCGGGCGCACAGGAAGTGCTGATGCCGACCATCCAGTCGGCGGACCTGTGGCGGGAGAGCGGGCGCTACGACGCCTATGGCCCCGAGATGCTGCGCATCAAGGACCGCCATGAGCGCGAGATGCTCTACGGCCCGACCAACGAGGAGATGATCACCGTGCTCTTCCGCGATGGCGTGAAGAGCTATCGCGATCTGCCGAAGAACCTCTATCACATCCAGTGGAAGTTTCGCGACGAAGTACGGCCGCGCTTCGGCGTGATGCGTGGCCGCGAGTTCCTGATGAAGGACAACTACTCCTTCGACATCGACAAGGCCGGCGCCACGCACTCCTACAACAAGATGTTCGTCGCCTACTTGCGCACCTTTGCCCGCATGGGGCTGAAGGCGATCCCGATGCGCGCCGACACGGGCCCGATCGGCGGCGATCTCAGCCACGAATTCATCATCCTGGCCGACACCGGCGAAAGCGCCGTGTTCTGCCACAAGGGTCTGGTCGACAAGGACATATTGAGCCGCAAGATCGACTACGAGTCCGACCTGCAGCCGATCGTGAACGAGTGGACGTCGCTTTACGCAGCGACCGACGAGATGCATGACAAGGCAGCCTTCGAGAAGATCCCTGAAGCCGATCGTTTGGCAGCGCGCGGCATTGAAGTGGGGCATATCTTCTACTTCGGCACCAAGTATTCGGCGCCGATGAAGGCAACCGTGGCCGGACCCGGCGGCGAGCAGATCACGGTCGAGATGGGCTCCTACGGCATCGGTGTATCGCGACTGGTCGGCGGCATCATCGAGGCAAGCCATGACGACGCCGGGATCATCTGGCCGGAATCGGTGGCGCCCTTCAAGGTGGCAATCTTGAACCTCAAGCCTGACGACGGCGCCGTCTCCGCGGCCTGTCAAAAGCTCTATGACGGGCTGTCCGCCAAAGATGTCGAGGTGTTGCACGACGACCGCGATCTCAGGCCGGGCGCCAAGTTCGCCGACATGGACCTGATCGGCACGCCCTGGCAGGTGATCGTGGGGCCGAAGGGCTTGGCTGCCGGCAAGGCCGAGCTCAAGAATCGCAAGACCGGACAGCGCGAGGAGCTGCCGCTCGACCAGATCGATCAACGCTTCGGCTGAGCTCCCCGCCATGGCTTTCGCCGCGGTCGAGCGCCTCATCGCCTGGCGCTATCTGCGCGCCCGCCGCGAGGAGGGCTTCATCTCGGTCATTGCCGGCTTCTCCCTTGTCGGCATCACTTTGGGCGTCGGCACGCTGATCGTGGTCATGGCCGTCATGAACGGCTTTCGCGTCGAGATGCTGCGGCAAATGTCGAGCATCAGCGGCCAGCTTGGCGTCCAGGGCGGTCGCGAAGGGTTTGCCCTCACGCCTGAGATCTTGGGACGCATAAAAGCGGTGCCCGGCGTGACATCGGCCACGCCCAATGTCGAAGGCCAGGTCATGGCGGTGGCAGGCGATCACGTCCGCGGAGTCGTGCTGCGTGGCATGCAGCCTGATGATCTGCGTGCGCGCACGCCGCTTTCCGCCGCGATCGACGGACCGCCAGAGACGCGCGATCGCTACCGCAGCCTTTGCCGAGCTGACGACGACAAGCCTATCGACTGGGGGAGCCTCAAGGGCTTCGGCGACGATTTCTCTGTCGTCATTGGGCGTCGATTGGCCGATCTGCTGGGCGTCAAGATCGGCGACAACCTGCAACTCGTGTCGCCGGTTTCGGTGGCAACGCCACTCGGCGTCATGCCGCGCTCGGCATCCGCTCGTGTGGCGGCGATCTTCTGCGCCGGCATGTACGACTACGATGCCAATTTCGTCTATGCGCCACTCGCCGACGCCCAACGCCTGCTCGGTGTCGGCGACAAGGTTACAGGTATCGAGATCTTCCTCGCCCCGGATGCATCCATCCCGGACACGCGCCGGCTGGTGTCGCAGATGATCGGCATGCAAGCTTGGGTGTTCGACTGGCTGCAGGCCAATATCGGCTTCTTTTCGGCCATCCAGGCACAGACAAATGTAATGTTCCTGGTGCTGACGATGATCGTGCTGGTGGCCGCCTTCAACATTGTCTCCAGCCTGATCATGCTGGTGCGTACCAAGACCGCCGACATCGCCATCCTGCGCACCATGGGGGCGAGCCGCGGCGACATCCTGCGTATCTTCCTGCTCGATGGCTTGGCGATTGGCGGCATCGGCACGATCCTGGGAGTCGTGCTCGGGTTGGCTTTCGCCCGCAACATCGAAGCGATCCGCCAATGGCTGCAGCGCACGTTCGATATCGTCCTGTTCGACGAGACCCTCTATCTGCTGGCCGAGCTTCCGGCGCGCATCGAATGGATGGAAGTCGCAGCCATCGCGATCATGGCGTTGATCTTCGCCTTGCTGGCTTCCCTCTATCCGGCGGCGCGCGCCGCACGGCTGGACCCGGTGGAGGGCCTGCGCCGTGAGTGATGCCGCGCCCGCCGTCGAGCGCTGGCTCGCATGGCGTTACCTCGCGACGCGGCAGCGCGAGGGCTTCGTCTCGTTCATCGCCATCTTCTCGCTGATTGGCGTGGCGCTCGGCGTGGCAACCTTGATCGTCGTGCTCTCGGTGATGGGTGGCTTCCGCCAGCAACTGCTCGACCGCATCGTCGGCATGAACGGCCATATCGTCATCACGGCCCGGGAGGGGACGCTGCAAGCCACGCCCGAGCTGCTGACCAAGCTCAAGGATTTCCCTGGCGTGCAGGCCGTCCATCTGACCTTGGAGCGCCAGGCGCTGATCACCGCCGGTCCACAGACCCGTGGCGCCGTGGTGCGCGGCGTCCGCCCTGAGGACCTGAAATCGCGCGAGATCGTAGCGAGGAACATGGTTCAGGGCGATCTGGGCGCTTTCGGCAATCAACCAGGCATCATCATGGGTGAGCGTCTGCGCCAGGTGCTGAACGTCCGACCCGGCGACAAGGTCACCCTGATCACCCAGCGTCTGAACGAGAACGGCACCATTGCGCCGCGTTATACCGAGTACGAAGTGATGGGCAGCTTCCTGACGCGCCGTTACGAGTTCGACAACACCTTCGTCTTCGTGCCGCTTTCGATGCTGCGGGAGGATCTCGATTACGGCGACCAGGCTGTGACCTCGATCGACCTTGATATCACCGACCCACAAGCCGCGCCGCGTATGGTCGATGAGCTGCGCAAGGCATTGGGCAGGGACGACCTCAAGGTCGCCCATTGGCTCGGGCTCAACGCGCGCTTCGTCGGTGCCCTGCAGGTCGAGCGGGTGATGATGTTCATCATCCTTACCCTGATCGTGGTGGTCGCCGCTATGAACGTCGTGGCCAGCTTCACCATGCTGGTGCGGGTAAAGCGCGGCAGCATCGCCATCCTGCGCACCATGGGGGCCTCATCGCATACGATCGTCCGCGCCTTCTTCCTGTCTGCCGCGGCGGTGGGACTGGTCGGCACTGCCGCCGGCACTGCGCTGGGTCTGCTGGTCTGCGCAAACATGCCGTCGATCGGCGCATTTCTGTCGTGGCTCACAGGCGCTGCCGGGAGCGGGGCAGCCGAAGTGGACTTCATCACCTCGATGCCGGTACGGGTGCAAGCCACCGAGGTGGCCAGCGTCGTTGCCGTGGCGATCATCCTGTCATTGGCCGCTGCATCCTATCCGGCCTGGCGCAGCACCAAGGTCGAGCCGGTCGAGGGGCTTCGTTATGAGTGAAGCCGCCTTTCCTTTGTCGCTCCAGGGCATCAAGCGCACCTTCGTGCAGGGAGACCGGCGACTCGAGGTGCTGCGCGGCATCACTCTTGATCTGAGCCCGGGCGAGATTGTCGCCTTGGTCGGGCAGTCGGGCAGCGGCAAGTCCACCCTGCTGCATATCGCGGGGCTGCTGGAACGGCCGGACCAGGGCGATATCATCGTCGACGGCCAGTCGGCAGGTACCGCCAGCGATCGCGAACGAACGGTCCTGCGGCGGCGGATCCTGGGCTTTGTCTACCAGTACCACCATCTGCTGCCGGAATTCTCGGCCATCGAGAACGTGATGCTGCCGCAGATGCTGAACGGCCGTTCTCGCAGCGCAGCCCGCGCTCGTGCGGCCGACCTTCTGGCGATGGTGCAGCTCAAGGACCGGTCGGATCACCGGCCGGGACGGCTCTCAGGCGGCGAGCAGCAGCGTGTGGCCATCGCACGCGCCATCGCCAATGCGCCTCGCGTCCTGTTGGCCGACGAGCCGACAGGCAACCTCGATTTCTCGACCGCCGACGCGGTGTTCCAGCAGCTGCTGTCGCTGGTCCGCCAGACCGGTATGGCGGCGCTGGTTGCCACTCACAACCCCGAGCTCGCCGCGCGCATGGACCGGACAGTGACGTTGAAGGACGGTGTGCTCCAGCCCCGACCCTGACGAGGCATGGTCGTTCCTCGAATTGGAGCTGGATTGAAGCCGAGCGCTAATCGCGCATGGCGCTGATCCAAGCACGCTTTTCCGCCTCGCTTTCCACAACATTGCGGCGCGATATTGAGGCGTGCCGATCGCTGATTTCGTCCATCTGAAGGTCCGATCCGCCTATTCGCTTACCGAAGGTGCGAACAAGGTAGACAAGATCGTCTCGCTCGCCAAGGAGCAGGCGATGCCGGCCGTTGCGGTGACCGACCGCAACAATCTGTTCGGTGCGCTCGAGTTCTCTCAGTACGCGGCCAAGGCCGGGGTGCAGCCCGTCATCGGCTGCGACCTTGGCATTCGACGCGAAGAGGAGGGGGGTATCGCCTCGGTCGGCAAGCTTCCGGCCGCCGATTGGCTCACGCTCCTGGTGCAGAACGAAGCGGGCTACCTCAACCTGATGCGGCTGGTGAGCCGTACCCATCTCGAGTTCAAGACCGGCTCCCTGGCGGCACTGCCACTATCGGAATTGAAAGACCAGACGGAAGGCTTGCTGGCGTTGGTCGGCAGCACGGGCAGCACTCTTGGCCGACTTCTTGCGGTGGGGCAGATTCCTGCTGCCGGACATCTACTGGACCGGCTGCAGAGCTTGTTCGATGGCAGGCTCTACATCGAGCTGCAGCGGCACGGCGAGGAGGCAGAGCGGCGCATCGAGGAACCGCTGCTCGAACTGGCTTATGCGCGCGACCTTCCGTTGGTCGGGACCAACGACGTGCATTTCCCCAAGGCGGGAATGTACGAGGCGCACGACGTCCTGCTGTGCATCGAGCAGGGCGCCCATATCGAAGATCCCAACCGCCGCCGCCTGACGCCGGAACACTATTTCAAGTCGGCAGCGCAGATGCGCGAGCTCTTCGCCGACCTGCCCGAGGCCTGCGACAACACGCTGGTGATCGCGCAGCGCTGCGCCTACATGCCAACGCCGCGCAAGCCGATCCTGCCGCGCTACACCAAGCTCGCCGGCCGTGCCGAGAAGGACGCGCTGAAGGAAATGGCGGAAGGCGGCTTGGCGGCGCTGCAGGACAGTGGTCGCCTGGCGCCCCACATCGAGTTCAAGAAGTACCAGGAGCGGCTCGCCTACGAGCTCGACATGATCGAGAAGATGGGCTTTTCCGGCTACTTCCTGATCGTCGCCGACTTCATACAGTGGGCAAAGGACAACGGCATTCCGGTCGGGCCGGGCCGAGGTTCCGGTGCAGGGTCGCTGGTTGCCTGGTCCCTTAAGATCACCGATCTCGATCCGCTACGCTGGGGATTGCTGTTCGAGCGCTTCCTCAATCCCGAGCGCGTGTCGATGCCCGACTTCGATGTCGACTTCTGCCAGGACAAGCGCGACCGGGTCATCCGCTACGTGCGTGGTGAATACGGACATGACCGCGTCGCGGCCATCATCACCTTCGGCAAGCTGCAGGCACGAGCGGTGCTGCGTGACGTCGGCCGCGTGCTGGGTATGCCTTACGGGCAGGTCGACCGCATCTGCAAGCTGGTACCCAACAATCCGGCCAAGCCGGTCACCTTGGCCCAGGCGCTGGAAAGCGAGCAGCTCCTGAAGGAGCAATATGCGGCTGATGAGGAGATCAAGCGCCTCATCGATCTCGCGCTGCAGCTGGAGGGCCTGTATCGCAACGCCTCGACCCATGCGGCCGGCGTGGTGATCGGAGATCGCCCACTCGACCAGCTTGTCCCGCTCTATCGCGATACCGACGACAAGGAATCTCTGCCGGCTACACAGTTCAACATGAAATGGGTCGAGACGGCAGGCCTGGTGAAGTTCGACTTCCTGGGCCTCAAGACTCTGACGGTGATCCAGACGGCCTGCGAGCTGATCGGCCGGGACAGGATCGATATCGCCAAGATACCGCTGGACGACGAGCCTACCTTCAGGATGCTGGCCAAAGGCGATGCCTACGGGGTCTTCCAGATGGAAGGCAGCGGCATGCGAGACATCCTGGCCAAGCTCAAGCCCAACCGTTTCGAGGACCTGATCGCCTTGGTCGCGCTCTATCGGCCCGGCCCGATGGATGACATCCCCACCTACATCAGCGTCAAGAACGGCCAGGAGAAGCCGGACTACCTGCATCCTTCGCTGAAGGGCATCCTGGAAGAGACCTATGGCATCATGGTCTACCAGGAGCAGGTGATGCAGATCGCCCAGGTCCTGTCGGGCTATTCGCTGGGCGGCGCAGATCTGCTGCGCAGAGCGATGGGCAAGAAGATCCAGTCGGAAATGGATGCCCAGCGCGCGGCGTTCATTGAAGGGGCACGGAAGAACGACGTCGAGGAAGCGCGGGCCTCGATGATCTTCGACAAGGTCGCGAAGTTCGCAGGCTACGGCTTCAACAAGTGCCATTCCGCGCCCTATGCGCTGGTGGCTTATCAGACCGCCTACCTCAGGGCCAATTATCCGGTCGAATTCTTCGCCGCGTCGATGACCCTCGATATGGGCAATGCCGACAAGATCGGCAATTTCCGCCGCGAGTTGGAGCGCCTGCAGATTCCGCTGATGCCGCCCGACGCCAACAAGTCGATGGCCGAGTTCGCGGTCGAGACCACGGCCGACGGCAAGAAAGGCGTGCGTTATGCCCTGGCGGCGATCAAGGGCGTGGGCCGGGAGGCCATGGTTCGCCTGGCCGAGGAGCGAAAGGCCAAGGGCCCGTTCAAGGATCTGTTCGACGTTGCCGAGCGTCTCGATCAGCGGGTGATCAACAAGCGCCTGCTTGAAAGCCTGGTAAAGGCGGGTGCGTTCGATTCGCTCAACAAGAATCGCGCCCAGACTTTTGCCGCCGTCGAGGCTCTGGCACGCCATTCGCAGGCGACGCATGAGTCGCGCAGCAGCAATCAGAATAGCCTGTTCGGCGATGATACGGCCCAGCGACGTCCGGCGCTGCCCAAGGTTCCGGATTGGGCGCCGATGGAGAAGCTGCAGCATGAGTTCTCTGCCATCGGGTTCTATCTGTCGTCGCACCCATTGGCTGCTTACGAGCGGAGCCTGCAGCGTTTGGGCGTAAGCCGAGCGGCTGACCTGCCAGCGCTATTGGCGCGTGGCGCGCCCGGCCGCATCAAGCTTGCCGGCACGGTCATCGACCGCCAGGAGCGCACGTCGGCCAAGGGCAATCGCTTTGCTTTCGTGCAGTGCTCCGACCAGTCGGGCGCCTTCGAGCTCACCGTGTTCAGCGAGTTGCTGGGCAGCAAGCGCAACCTCCTGGAAGCTGGGCAGGCCATCCTGGCCTCGGCCGACGGCAGGCTCGATGGCGAGCAGGTGAAACTCACGGCGCAATCGGTTGAAAAGCTCGAAGACGCTGTGGTGAACGCAGCCGCCGGACTCCGCATCGTGCTGTCCGACCCCGCCGCACTGGATGCCTTGCGCAAGACGCTGGAAGGCAAGCGTGGTCGCGGCCGCGTGACGCTCGTGGTGCCGATGACTGACGACGCCGAGGCTGAAGTGACTTTGCCGGGCAGCTACTCCATCGCCGGCGGCCTGCGCGATGCCATCGGTGGACTGCCAGGCGTGACGCAGGTGGAGGAGATTTGAGCCGTCAGCCGGAGCTGTTCGAACAAGCGGCTCCGCCGCGCAAGCGAGCAACCGCAACGGGCGAAGTGCGGCCTGCATGGGATTCGCCCCTTCTCGAGGCGTCAGTGTTGCCAACCGACATTCGCCTTGGCGCTTCCTCCTGGTTCTTTCCGGGATGGCGAGGCCTCGTTTACGAGGGCGTGCACCCGCAGGTCACGCTCAGCCGCAAAGGCTTGGAGGCTTACGCCCAAATCCCGTTGTTGCGCACCATCAGCCTTGATCGGACCTTCTATGCACCGATCTCGGCGGTTGACTATCAGCGCTATGGCCGTCAGGTGCCGGACCACTTCAGCTTCGTGGTGAAGGCGCCGGCGCTGGTCTGTGACGCGGTCATGCGTGACGAGGAGGGGCGGGGAAAGGTCCCCAACCCGCATTTCCTCGACGCCGCCATTGCGGCGCGGGAATTCGTCGCCCCTTGTCTCGAAGGACTAGGCGGCAAGGCTGGGCCGCTGGTCTTCCAGGTGTCTCCGCTGCCGCGCGGCATGGTCGAGGAGAATGTCACGCTGATTGAACGACTCGCAGCGTTCTTTGAGGCCTTGCCGCGCCAGCTCGGCAAGTATCCGGCACTTTACGCGTTGGAGCTGCGGAACGCGGAGCTGCTGACCCCGCGGCTGATGAAGATGCTCGCCAGCGTCGGCGTTCGTTATTGCGTCGGACTGCATGACCGCATGCCGGAGGTCGAGCGACAGGACTTGGCGCTGAAGGCACTGGACGGTGACACGCCAGGCCCACTGATCGTACGCTGGAACCTGCATCGCGGGTTCCTCTATCAGGCAGCCCTGCGGCGCTACGAACCGTTCGACAAGCTGGTCGACGAGGACACGGAAACCCGCCGTATTCTCGCCCACATGGCGGCAACGGCCTTCAAAGGCGGGCAGAAGGTTTGGATTACCGTCAATAACAAGGCCGAAGGCAGTGCGCCGCTCTCGATTCTCAAGTTGGCTGAGGAAATCGCCCAATTTCTAGCCTAACCTGTTGATTTTGTTGCTACTTGCAATCTTGATCACAAATCTTTAGAACCACGCCCAATTCGCACGCGGGTTTGCGGTCGACGGGGAGACATCCCGCCGCTCGCTCCGGTGTTCTCCGAAGCTCTTCAGCGAAGGAGGACGGCGCCCGCGGAGGCTCAACCGGAAAAGGAGAAACGGCATGGCGATGCCGACCTTCACGATGCGTCAGTTGCTGGAAGCGGGTGTCCATTTCGGTCACCATACCCGGCGTTGGAATCCCAAGATGAAGCCGTACCTGTTCGGGGTGCGCAATGGGGTCCACATCATCGATCTCACCAAGACTGTGCCGCTCCTGGAGCAGGCCCTGCAGCAGGTTCGCGATGTCGTCGCCAATGGCGGACGTGTGCTGTTCGTCGGCACCAAGGCTGCGGCGGCTGACCGCATCGCCGATGCAGCCAGGCGCTGCGGCCAGTACTACGTCAACCATCGCTGGCTTGGCGGCATGATCACCAACTGGCAGACCATCTCGGCCTCGATCAAGCGCCTGCGCGAGCTCGACGATCGGCTGAAGGGCGATGTTATCGGCTTGACCAAGAAGGAGCAGCTCGATCTGACGCGCGAGCGCGACAAGCTCGAGCGGTCGCTGGGCGGCATCAAGGAGATGGGTGGCACGCCTGACATGCTGTTCATCATCGACACCAACAAGGAGGCCATCGCGGTGCAGGAGGCACGCAAGCGTGGCATTCCGATCGTGGCGGTGCTCGACAGCAACTCCGATCCCGACGGCATCGACTACCCGATCCCTGGCAACGACGACGCTATCCGCGCCGTGTCACTCTATTGCGAGCTGCTGTCGAGCGCGGTGCTCGATGGCATTCGGGCCGAGATCGCAGCTTCAGGCGGCGATGTCGGTGAGCTTGGCGAGTTGCCGCCGGAAGAGGGCCCGACCCCGGAAGCCGATGGCGCAGGCGCCGAGGCATCGCCGGCCGAATAGTCTGTTTGCCTCCCCGGCGCGGGGCCCGCGCTGGGAGGGATATGAGCTGGGGCGCGCCACTCCAGTGGCGCGTCTTTATCGATGCGCATAGGAACGTGCCACTGGAGCGGCGCGCCTCGGCGCAGCAAATCGATTCATCAGCGCGGATCATGCGTGAGACGGAGTGAGATATGGCTGAGATTACCGCTTCCCTGGTCAAGGAACTGCGCGAGAAGACCGGCGCGGGCATGATGGATTGCAAGCGGGCGCTGGGCGAGGTGCAGGGCGACCTCGAGAAGGCGATCGACTGGCTCCGCACCAAGGGCCTGTCGGCCGCCGCCAAGAAGGCCGGCCGCGTGGCAGCCGAAGGTCTGATCGGCGTTGCCGCCGCCGGCAATCGTGGCGCCGTCGTCGAGATCAATGCGGAGACCGACTTCGTCGGCCGTAATGAAGTCTTTCAGAAGTTCGTTGCCGAGACCGCGCGCATCGCCCTCGACAGCGCCGGCGACATGACCAAGATTGCTGCGGCACCGTTTCCCGGCACCGGCCGGGACGTCCAGGGCGAGCTCACCAATCTGATTGCGACGATCGGTGAGAACATGACGCTGCGCCGTGCCGCGGCGCTTTCAGTTTCCGACGGCGTGGTGGCGGCCTACATGCACAATGCCGTGGCACCCGATCTCGGCAAGATCGGTGTGCTGGTTGCCCTCGAGTCGACCGGCGACAAGGCCAAGCTTGCCGCCCTTGCCAAGCAGCTTGCCATGCATGTTGCAGCGGCGAATCCGATGTCGCTGACCGTCGCCGATCTCGACAAGGCCGCCATCGAGCGCGAGCGCGCCGTGCTGGCCGAGAAGGCTGGCCAGAGCGGCAAGGGCACTGACATCATCGCCAAGATGGTCGAGGGCGGCCTGCGCAAGTTCCATCAGGAGGTCGTGCTGCTTGAGCAGCTCTTCGTCATGGACAACAAGACTCGCGTCTCCAAGGTGGTCGACGAGGCTGCCAAGCAGGTCGGGGCGCCGGTCCGGCTGGTGGGTTTCCTGCGGTTCGCCCTGGGCGAAGGGATCGAGAAGAAGGCTGAGGATTTCGCGGCCGAGGTGGCTGCCCAGCTCAAGAAGTAGTATGACATCCGCATCGGCGAGCGGGTTGTAGGACCCGCATCGCCCAAGAAATCGTGTTCAGAGGCACCTGATGCCATCGGCTCCCCGCTATCGCCGCGTCCTGTTGAAGCTCTCGGGCGAGGGACTGATGGGCAATCGCGAGTACGGCCTCGATCCGGCCATGGTCAACATGGTGGCCAAGGAGGTGAAGGCCGTGCACGGCATGGGCGTGCAGGTCTGCCTGGTGATCGGCGGTGGCAACATCTTCCGCGGCGTATCGGCCGCGGCGTCGGGCATGGACCGGGCCAGCGGCGATTACATGGGGATGCTGGCTACGGTCATCAATTCGCTGGCCATGCAAAGCGCCCTGGAGCGGCAGGGCCTGCAGACCAGGGTCCAGTCGGCGATTCCGATGACCACGGTGTGTGAACCCTATATCCGTCGGCGCGCGGTACGGCATATGGAGAAGGGCCGGGTGGTGATCTTCGCGGCGGGGACCGGCAACCCTTTTTTCACGACCGATACGGCGGCGGCCCTGCGCGCCGCGGAGATGGGCGTCGGTGCCATGCTCAAGGGAACACAAGTCGATGGCGTCTATTCGGCCGATCCGCACAAGCATGCGGATGCCAAGCGCTATGATACGCTGAACTACATGGACGTGCTGTCGCGTGACCTGCAGGTGATGGACGCCTCGGCGATCTCGCTTGCGCGGGAAAACCGTATTCCCATCATCGTGTTCGACATTCACAAGCCCGGCGCATTTGCCGCCACAATGCGCGGGGAAGGCACCTTCACCATCATCAAGGACGAGGGCTGACATGACCGCGGACCTCAAGGAACTCGAGAAACGCATGCAGGGCGCCATGGACGCCCTGAGGAAAGACCTGGCAGGCCTCCGAACCGGCCGTGCCTCGGTCAACCTGCTCGATCCGGTCATGGTGGAGGCCTATGGTCAGCGCATGCCGTTGAACCAGGTCGGGACCGTGAGCGCGCCCGAGCCTCGCCTGCTTACGGTCAATATCTGGGACAAAGGTCTGGTCGTCTCGACGGCCAAGGCGATCCGCGAGGCCGGGCTGGGTCTCAACCCGGCGCCGGACGGGCAGATGATCCGAATTCCCATCCCGGAACTCACCAGCGAGCGGCGGGCCGAGCTTGCGAAGCTCGCTCATAAATATGCCGAGCAGGGCCGCGTTGCCGTGCGCAACGTCCGACGCGACGGCATGGAGGCGCTGAAGAAGGCCGAGAAAGATCACAAGATCTCACAGGATGAACACCGCCACCGCGCCGACGACGTGCAAAAGCTTACCGATCGCTACGTCAAGCAGGTGGACGAGGTGCTCGCACACAAGGAAAAAGAGATCAAAACGGTCTGATGTCGACCGCCTCTCTACCCGTCACGCCCGATCCCTCGCCAGGGCCGGACCACGTTGCGATCATCATGGATGGCAATGGCCGGTGGGCCAAGGCGCGCGGGCTGCCGCGCGTGGCTGGCCATCGCCGCGGCGCCGATGCCGTGCGGCGGGTGGTGCGGGGCGCGGGGGAGCTTGGCATTCCCATTTTGACCCTGTTTGCTTTCTCGACCGAGAACTGGACGCGACCGGCCGACGAGGTCGCCGATTTGATGGGCCTGTTGCGGCACTACGTGCGCAGCGAGCTGGATGAATTGCTGAGGAACGGCGCGAGGCTGCGCGTCATCGGCAATCGCCAGGGATTGCCCGACGATATCGTGCGCGGCATTTCCGATGCCGAGAGGATGACGAGGGCCAACACTCGCATCGATGTGAATATCTGCGTCAACTATGGGTCGCGTGCCGAGATCCTTCACGCCACTCGCAATCTTGCTCGCCAGGTCGCGACAGGGGAGCTCTCACCGGACCGCATCGATGAGGCCCGTTTTGAGCGCGAGCTGCTCACCGCCGGCTTGCCAGATCCCGACCTTTTGATTCGGACCAGTGGCGAGCAGCGCATCAGCAATTTCCTGCTGTGGCAATGCGCATACGCCGAGCTGGTATTCGTCGACACGTTATGGCCGGACTTCAGCAAGGAGCATCTGGAGCGGGCGATTACCGAGTTTCGCCGACGCGAGCGGCGTTATGGCGGCGTCGGCGGTTGACGCCCCGACGGGGCGCGCGGAGCGGTATCGGGGCTTGCTGCTTCGCATCGTCTCGGCTGCTATCCTGGGGCCGCTTCTGCTCGCCGCCATTTGGTTCGGCTTCCCATGGATCGATGTCGTCGCGGCGCTGGCAGCCCCCTTGATGGTCTCGGAATGGGTCCGGCTGACGAGCGGCCAGCCTACCTTGCGAATCTTTACTGTCGTTTATGCGCTCGCAGCCCTCGTGTCGCTGCTGTGGTTGCGACACCAGCCCATGTTGGGACGTGAGACTGTGGTCTGGATCGTGTTATGCGTATGGGCAACCGATATCGGCGCCTATTTCGTCGGGCGGTCGGCGGGCGGGGCTAAGCTCGCTCCGCGGATCAGTCCAGGCAAGACCTGGTCGGGATTGCTGGGTGGAATGGCATGGGCCGCTGTCGGCAGCGCTGCGATTGGCTACGCTTTCGGCCTCGGCGAGACAGTCTCTCTCGCCGCAATCGGTGCCGGCCTTGCCGTGGTCGATCAGATCGGCGATTTGGCGGAGTCGGCTGTCAAGCGACGCGCCGGCGTGAAGGACAGCGGTAAGCTCATCCCCGGTCACGGTGGGCTGCTTGATCGGGTTGATGGGTTGGTGGCCGTGTTGGTCGCGGTTGCCGTGGTGCGATTGTTCGTCGGAGGAACATGGCCCTGGACATGAAACGATGGGCGGCGCCCTCGCGAGATCGACCGCGAAGCGTGACGATTCTCGGCTCGACTGGCTCGGTTGGCCAGAGCACGGCCGACCTGATTGAGCGCGACCCTGAGTGCTATCGGGTCGAAGCGCTGGTTGCCGGCAACTCTGTGGATGCATTGGCGCAGCAGGCGCGGCGACTACGCGCTGGCCTCGCTGTTGTAGCCAACCCTCAACGCTATCATGCACTTAAGGATGCCCTGGCTGGCACCGCCATCGAAGTGGCGGCGGGCCCCGAGGCTGTGATCGAAGCGGCGTCGCGGCCGGCGGAATGGGTCATGGCTGCGGTCGTTGGGTTTGCCGGCCTCGAGTCGACTCTGGTCGCGGCCCGGCGCGGCGCCATGGTGGCGCTGGCCAACAAGGAAGCGCTGGTCTGCGCCGGACACCTCTTGATCGACGCCATCACGGAGTCTGGTGGCGCGTTGCTGCCCGTCGACTCGGAGCATAACGCGATCTTCCAGGTGTTTGAGGCTCGCCATCGCCACGCCATCGATCGGTTGATCCTAACGGCATCGGGAGGTCCCTTTCGGAAGTGGTCGATGACGGACATGGCAGATGCCACACCCGAGCAGGCGTTGGCCCACCCCAACTGGGACATGGGTGCAAAGATCTCGATCGACTCCGCTACCATGATGAACAAGGGTCTCGAGCTGATCGAGGCGCACCTGTTGTTCGACCTGCCTGCCGATCAGGTCGAGATCGTCGTCCATCCGCAGTCGGTGATCCACTCCATGGTCGCCTATCGCGATGGCTCGGTGCTGGCGCAACTCGGCACGCCGGATATGCGTGTCCCGATCACGCACGCACTGGGCTGGCCGTCGCGCATCGATGGTCCGGCGGCGCGGCTGGACTTTTCGACGCTCTCCGCCCTCACGTTCGAGCAGCCCGATTCCGGCCGTTTTCCGTCTTTACGGTTGGCTCATGAGGCCTTGGTGACCGGCGGTTTTGCTCCCATCGTGATGAACGCGACCAACGAGGCGGCCGTCGCGGCCTTCCTCGCGCGCCGCATCGGTTTCCTCGACATTGCCCGCATCGTCGAGGAAGTCATGGCGGGTTGGGATAAGCTGTCGGCGCCGGTGGAGTCTCTGCAGGAGGTCCAGGCCGCTGACCTGGAGGCCCGCCATCGGGCCGAGAAGGTCTGGCAGGGGAAATCTCTAACCGATTGAAATAGAACGCATTTCGTGGTGTACTGAAGCATGCAAAGCGTCGTCAGCCTGTTCACGACCTACCTGCCATACTTCATTCTGGTGCTGACGCTGCTCGTGTTCGTGCACGAGTTTGGCCACTATTGGGTGGGGCGGCGCTTCGGGATTCACGCCGAGGTGTTCTCGATCGGCTTCGGCCCGGAACTGTTCGGCTGGACGGACCGAAGCGGCACGCGCTGGAAGATCTCGGCCATTCCTCTTGGCGGCTACGTAAAGTTCCTTGGGGATAACGACGCCGCCAGCGCTACGCCATCAACCGAGCCGCTGTCCGTAGAGCAGCAGCGTCGAGCTTTCTTCGGCAAGCCGCTCTATGCGCGCGCCGCTGTCGTCCTGGGCGGTCCCGCGGCCAACTTGATCTTCGCGTTCCTTTTGCTGACCGCCGTCTTCTTCTTCGCAGGCGAGCCTTACTCACCTCCGGTCATCGCCGTCCAAACCGATGGTCCGGCCGCGAAGGCAGGCTTGCGGACGGGTGATGAAATCGTGCGCCTGGGCGACAAGCGCATCGACCGCTACGAGGATATCCAGGACTCGCAGTTCCTCTACTGGACCAAGCCGATGGCGGTCGAGTACCGGCGGGACGGTGAGTTGAGGCGCACCGAAATCCAGCCGAAGTTCTGCGAACGGATCGACCGCTACAACAATACGCTGAGGTTTGGCGAACTTGGCATGGATCAGTTCGTTCGCCCGGTCGTCGGCGGTTTCACCCCGAACAGTCCGGCCGAGGCGGCGGGATTGAAGGCCGGCGATGTGCTGCTGGAAATCGACGGCAAGCCGGTAGAATACTTCTCGCGCATTCCTGAATTGATCGGCAACCGTGCCGGCCAACCGGCGAGCATCACCTACGATCGCCATGGCGAGCGTTTGGAGACTACCGTAGTTCCGATTGCCGACAAAGCCATGGACTGCGCCGGCAAGGAGCACATGATAGGCCGCTTGCGCATCCGTCCCGCTGCCGTCACGGAGATGCGCAACCACGATCTGCTCGGTGCAATGGACGCAGGCGTGCGGCATGTCTGGAGCATGACGACGATGTTCTACACGTCGATGGGCCAGATCCTGACGGCAACGCGACCAGTCGATGAGCTTGGAGGGCCGATTCGGATCGCCAAGGCGGCGGGCGAGGCGTCGTACGCCGGTTGGTTCGGCATCCTCAACCTGGTCATTGCGCTGTCCATTGTGCTCGGTGTGTTCAACCTTCTGCCTGTTCCGATGCTCGATGGTGGCCACCTCGCGATGTATCTTTACGAGGGTTTGCGTGGCAAACCGCTCAGCCTGAAGGCGCAAGAACTTGGCCTCAAGGTGGGCTTTGCGTTGGTGATCGGCATGGCGCTGGTCGCGACGTTCAACGACATCAGGATGTTGTTGCGTTGAGCCTGCCGATGCGGTGGGGCTGCATCGGGGGACAAAAGCATGGGCAAAAGGGTGGCTAAGTCGTGGATGCCGGTTTAAGAACCAGTGTTCCTGAAACTGGCCGGCAGGTCTGGAAGGTGCCGGGGGTGAGTTTGATCCTACGTTGGGCTGTAATTGCTCTTGCTGCGATTCTCGCGATGGGTGGAGCGGCGCATGCTCAGCGGCCAACGCCCGGCGTGCCGGCGGCGGGTGGTACGATCACGGCCATCCAAATTCAGGGCAATGTTCGCGCTGAACCTGAAACAATCCGGTCCTATCTGCAGCTGAAGGAAGGCCAACCATACGACGCCGCCGCAGCCGACCGCTCGCTGAAGGCATTGTTCGGCACCGGGCTTTTCTCAGACGTCGTGATCGAAATGCAGGGCTCGACCCTTGTCGTCAAGGTCACCGAGAACCCGATCATCAACCGGGTCGCTTTCGAAGGGAACAGCAAGATCGAGGATGACAAGCTGCGCGACGAAGTGCAGTCCAAGCCGCGCCAAGTCTTCACGCGCGCGCGCGTGCAGGCCGATGTCGAGCGCATCCTCACGATTTATCGGCGCAGCGGCCGCTACAACGCTTCGGTTGAGCCCAAGATCATCAAGCTGGAGCAGGGACGCGTCGATCTCGTCTTTGAGATCAACGAAGGCGACGTGACCGGCGTGCAGCGCATCACCTTCATCGGCAATGAGCACTTCAGCGACGGCACGTTGCGCGGCAAGATCCGCACCAGCGAGAGCGCGTGGTGGCGCTTCCTGTCGTCCGACGACCGCTATGATCCCGATCGGCTTAACCTGGACAAGGAACTGCTGCGCAAGTTCTATCTTTCCGAGGGCTATGCTGATTTCCGCGTCGTGTCCGCCGTCGCCGAGCTCGCGCCTAACCGCGAAGGCTTCTTCATCACTTTCACGATCAGCGAGGGCGAGCGCTACAAGTTCGGCAAGGTCGATGTGTCGACTCGCTTCCAAGGGTTGGATATCGACGTCTTGAAAAGCTACCTCACGATGTCGGAAGGCGAGTGGTACGACGCCGACCAGGTCGAGAAGACGATCACCAACCTGTCCGACGTTGTCGGCTCGCTCGGCTACGCCTTTGTTGACGTCCGTCCCAACATCCGGCGCAACAAGGATACGCTCACGATCGACGTGACCTTCGATATCCAGGAGGGGCCGCGCGTCTATGTCGAGCGCATCAACATCTCCGGCAACACGCGCACCCTGGACAAGGTGATACGCCGCGAATTCCGCCTTGCCGAGGGAGACGCCTTCTCGACAGCAAAGGTGCGGCGCAGCCAGGAGCGCCTTCGCAACCTGGGCTTCTTCGAGAAGGTCGATATATCGGCGGCGCCGGGTTCGGCACCAGACAAGACCAATCTCGAGGTGCAGGTCGTCGAGCAGAGCACGGGTGACATCTCGTTCGGCGCGGGCTTCTCGACGACATCGGGTGTCCTGGGCGACATCGCGTTGAAGGAGCGCAATCTCCTCGGCAAGGGCCAGGAACTGCGGCTCGGGGTGTCGGTCGGTACCCTGAGCACGCTGATCGATCTCAGCTTCACCGAGCCCTATTTCCTGGACCGTCCGATGGCGGCGGGCATTGATATTTTCCGGACCACCAACAATCGACAGGCGGTCGCTTCCTACAACGATTCCAGCATCGGCTTCGCACTCCGTTCAGGTTGGGCCTATACCGAGCATACAAGGCAGACTGTTCGGTACACGCTGCGGCAGACCAATATCTATGACGTCCAGCCCTGGGCATCGTGGGTGATCCAGGCCAACGCCGGCCTGTCGACCGTCAACGAGTTCGCTGAGACGATCTCGTGGGATACGCGCGACACGCGCCTGAACACCACCAAAGGCTTCTTGCTGCGCAACACGGTCGCTCTGGCCACCTTGCCAGGCACCGAGCAATATTTCCGGACGACCGCCGACGCCGTGTATTACCAGACGATCATCGAGGATTTCGTGGCGTCGATCGGCGGCACCGTTGGCTTGGTGCTGCCTTACAACTACTCCTCCCTGCGCCTGAATAACCTCTTCTTCATCGGTGGCGACACATTGCGTGGTTTCAGGGTAGGCGGCATCGGTCCGCGAGACTCGGTGACCTCCGACTCGTTGGGCGGCACCTATTTCTATACCGGTACCACTGAGCTCAGCTTTCCAGTGGGTCTGCCAAAGGAGATCGGTATTTTCGGCAAGGCGTTCGTCGATGTTGGCTCGCTTTGGGGCTTGGGCGGCCCGGCCAGCTACAGCAATACAGTGCTTACCAGCAACCTCATGCGGGTCTCGACGGGTGTCGGCATACAGTGGATATCGCCATTCGGGCCAATTCGCATAGATTATGCGATTCCCCTTGTTTATGAGTCATATGACAAGCGAGAGAACATCCGCTTCAGTTTCGGCACGCGTTTCTGAGGACGCCGCTGTCATGAACATCCAGACCGACAGCACCAGCCTTGCCACGGCAACGGCGGTGGACATCAAGCGGATCCTTCAGATGATCCCGCACCGATATCCGATGCTCATGGTCGATCGTGTCATCGACATGCATCTCGACCACAGCGCAATTGGCATCAAGAACGTCAGCATCAACGAGCCGTTTTTCCAGGGCCATTTCCCGTCGGAGCCCGTCATGCCGGGCGTGATGATCGTCGAGGCGATGGCGCAGACAGCCGCCGTGCTTGTGGTTGCGACCTTCGGCTCAAGATCCGAAGGCAAGCTGGTTTACTTCATGTCGATCGACGGCGTGCGCTTTCGCCGGCCGGTGGTTCCGGGAGACCGCCTCGAACTGCATGTGGAGAAGATCCAAAGCCGGGGTAATGTCTGGAAATTCTCCGGCAAGGCGATCGTGGAGGGCAAGGTTGCGGCCGAGGCGACCTTCGCCGCCATGATCCGCGACAGATAATGGATCGATAGAGGAGGGGAAAATGCCCGATACGGCAGCCAACTACCGAATGCTGCACACGATGATCAGGGTGAAGGACCTCGACAAGTCGCTGGCCTTCTATACAGGACCGATGGGCATGAAGCTCCTGCGCAAGCGCGACGTGCCGGAAGGAAAGTACAGCTTGGCGTTTGTGGGCTACGGCGACGAGAAGGAGCATTGCGTCGTCGAATTGACCTACAATTGGGACCAGGAAAAACCGTACGAACTTGGTACCGGCTTCGGCCATCTCGCCGTGGGCGTGCCGGACGTCTACGGCCTATGTAACGACGTCACGAAGGCGGGCGGCAGGGTCACACGGGCACCGGGGCCGGTGAAGTTCGGCACCACGGTGATTGCATTTGTCGAGGATCCCGACGGGTACAAGATCGAGCTGATCGAGCGGAATTAGCTTCCGCTAGATCAGGTGCCAGTTGGCGACGGCGACAAGCGCGAGCGCAGCCGCGACTGTAATGACAAACGCACTCAACAAGCGATGCGGTTGTCGGAAGTTGTCGTTGGCCGGCCGGCCGAGCCGCACCACGCGCGGCGTCGGCCGGGGTTTGTGCGCCACCGCCCAGGTCGTTGCCGGGCGCTGTCCATGTGACGATCTAGCCATGCCCTCTCGCTTCCTCCCCGGATAGCGAACTATCTTTCCAGCTATCCTCTCATATGCAACGGCTTATAGGGCCGCTCGGTCTGGCCATTGTAGAGCTGCCGCGGGCGTCCGATCTTCTGGTCGGGATCTTCGATCATCTCGTTCCATTGCGAAATCCAGCCCACGGTGCGTGCCACCGCGAACAGCACGGTGAACATCGAGGTCGGGATACCGATCGCCCGGAAGATGATGCCCGAGTAGAAATCGACATTGGGATAGAGCTTCTTGGAAATGAAATAGTCGTCCTTGAGCGCGATCTGCTCCATCTCCATGGCAAGCTCGAGCAGCGGGTCGTGCTCGATCCCCAGCGATGTCAGGACCTCGTGGCAGGTCTGCCGCATCACCTTGGCGCGCGGATCGTAGTTCTTGTAGACGCGATGGCCGAAGCCCATCAGGCGGGTATGATCCTGCTTGTCCTTCACGCGGGACAGGAAGCCCGGGATGTTCTGCTTGCCGCCGATCTCATGCAGCATGTTGATCACGGCTTCGTTGGCGCCACCGTGGCTCGGGCCCCACAGCGAGGCGATGCCTGCCGCGATGCAGGCGAAGGGATTGGCGCCGGATGAGCCGGCCAGACGCACCGTCGACGTCGACGCGTTCTGCTCGTGGTCGGCGTGCAGCATGAGGATGCGGTCCATCGCCTTCTCGAGGACCGGGTTGATCTCGTACTCCTCGGCCGGCACCGAGAACATCATGCGCAGGAAATTGGCGGAGTAGCTGAGATCATTGCGCGGATAAACGAAGGGTTGGCCAACCGAGTACTTGTAGGCCATCGCCGCAATAGTCGGCATCTTCGCGACCAGCCGATATGACGCGACCATGCGCTGGTGCGGGTCATGAATGTCGAGCGAGTCGTGATAGAAAGCCGAGAGCGCGCCAACCACGCCGCAACACACCGCCATCGGATGGGCATCGCGGCGGAAACCGCGATAAAAGGTGCTGAGCTGCTCATGCACCATCGTGTGGTAGGTGATGTCCTTGACGAACTTCTCCTTCTGGGTCTTGGTCGGCAGCTCCCCCTTCATCAGCAGGTAGCAGACCTCCATGAAGTCGCTCTGCTCGGCGAGCTCGGCGATATTGTAGCCGCGATAGAGCAGGATGCCTTCGTCGCCGTCGATGTACGTGATCTTGGAGCCGCACGAGCCGGTCGATGTGAAACCCGGATCGTAGGTGAACACGTCTGCCTCACCGTAGAGCTTGCGGATGTCGACCAGGCGCGGCCCGATGGTCCCATGGATGATCGGGAACTCGTAGGATTTCCCGGTTTCGTTGTCAGTCAGGGTCGCGGTCGATTTTGCCATTTTGACACTCTTTCGGCTCGAATTGGCGGATTCGGAGGCACCCTAACAAGCCGCCTCAGAAGGCGCAATTGTGCCGACAAACCGCCGTTTCGCGGGGCGTAGGCAGCGGCCGATGCATGATCGACAGAATCAACATCTATCCGCCCGCGGCCTGCAATCTCACCCTGGTCTCCTCAGGTCCCAGGATCGCGAGTACCTCGAAGATGCCCGGTGACACCGTCGAGCCGGTCATCGCGACGCGCAAGGGCTGCGCCACCTGGCCAAGCTTGACGTCCTCAGCTTCGGTGAAACGACGAATTGCCTCCTCGATCTGCTTTTCGTTCCAGTTGGCAACCTCGACGGCGAGCGCATCGGCGAGCTTGGCAAGCAACGTCTTGGCCGTGGATGTGAGCTGTGCGCGGGCCTTGTCGTCGGTGATCGGCGGCGCGCCGGAACGGGCATAGAAGATCAGGTTGTCGGCAAGCTCGACCAGCGTTCGGGAACGCTGCTTCACCCCGTTCATGCCGCGCCGCAGCCGCTCCAATCCGACTGGATCGACCGTGCCACCGAGCTTGGCCTCGATGCGCGGCAACACTATGGGGAGCAGCTCCGGATCAGGGCTCTCGCGCAGGTAATGGGCATTGAGATTGGTGAGCTTGGCCACGTCGAAACGCGCCGCCGAGCGGCCCACTCCGGCGAGGTCGAACCATTCGATGGCCTGCTCGGTGGAAATGATCTCGTCGTCGCCATGTCCCCAGCCCAGCCGCAGCAGGTAGTTGCGCAGTGCTGCCGGCAGGAAGCCCATGTCGCGGTAGGCATCGGCACCCAGGGCCCCATGACGTTTGCTGAGCTTCGCGCCATCGGGGCCATGGATCAGCGGAATGTGCGCGTAGACCGGCTCTGGCCAGCCCATGGCGCGAATGATCTGGAGCTGGCGGAACGCGTTGTTCAGATGATCGTCACCGCGGATGACATGGGTGACCCCCATATCCTGATCGTCGACGACGACCGCCAGCATGTAAGTTGGGGTGCCATCGGCGCGCAGCAGGATCATGTCGTCGAGAACGGCATTCTCGACCTTCACCTCACCCTGGACGGCGTCTTGAATGACGGTTTGGCCGCCTTGCGGAGCGCGCAGGCGGATGACCGGGGCAACGCCCGGCGGTGCCTCCTTCGAGTCGCGATCACGCCAGCGGCCATCATATCGCACCGGCACGCCGGCGCGGCGCTGGGCGTCGCGCATCTCCTCCAGTTCCTTTGGCGAGGCATAGCAGTAGTAGGCCTTGCCTTCAGCCAGCATCCGGCGCGCCACTTCCGCATGACGTTCGGCGCGCGCGAACTGGAACGTGACGTCGCCATCCCAATCCAGGCCGAGCCATGACAGACCGTCGAGGATGGCCTCGATGGCCGGCGAGGTGGAGCGAACGCGATCCGTGTCCTCGATGCGCAACAGGTATTTGCCGTCGTGGTGGCGCGCGAATAGCCAATTGAAGAGTGCGGTGCGCGCGCCGCCGATATGGAGGAAGCCGGTCGGCGAGGGGGCGAAGCGGGTGACGACGGTCATTGCCGAAAAATCATCGGTGGTGGTGTATGCAGGTTCGGCCGCAATTCGGCCGGAAAAGCGCGCCGTAGGTAGGCGAGCGTCTTGAGGCTGTCAAACAACGGAGTCGGTGTGGCGGGGGCACGCACCTGGATCCTGGACCAGTTCGATGCCGAGCGCAGCCGCTGGATGCTGTGGCTGCCGGTGGCGCTCGGCCTGGGCATCGCCCTCTATTTCGAGCTGCCGATTGAGCCCGCCTTGTGGCTGGGGCCTACGCTCGCGGTCGCAGCCGGCGTGCTGGTGCCCCTGACACCTGCTGGCAGCCTTGCCCGTGCTCTCGCGATCGGCCTGGTGGCAACAGCCATTGGGTTCGGCCTCGTCGCTTGGCGGACCGCAAGCCTTGCCGCGCCCACCCTCAGTCGGCCGCTCTTCAACGTCAACGTCGAGGGCCGCATCGCCGACATTCAGCGGCTGCCCGAGGGAGTGCGCGTGGTCCTCGAGGCAGTGCGCCTCAAGGGCAACGGCGTGCCGCCGGCGGAGACGACACCGGAGCGGCTGCGCGTGTCCCTGTCCAGAGGCGCTCCGGCGCTCCACGTCGGTGACCGCCTGCTGGTGTTGGCCAACCTGTCGCCACCGGCCGGCCCGGCATTACCTGGTGCGTTCGATTTCCAACGTGTCGCCTGGTATCTGCAGATTGGCGCCGTAGGCTACGCCCTGGCGCCGGCTACGGTGATCGAGCCGGGCCGTCCTGATGGCGTCGTGCGGACGATCGACGCGCTGCGTGCCGACGTCACGGAGCGCATCCTCAAGGCCTTGCCTGGGCCCGAGGGAGGCGTCGTGGCGGCTCTGCTGACCGGCGAGCAGACAGCGGTCGATAAGGGTGTCGCCCAGGCCATGCGCGATTCGGGGCTTGCCCACATCCTGTCCGTGTCCGGCCTGCACATCGTGTTCGTGGTTGGCCTGGTGATGGGACTGGTACGTTATGGCATCGCGCTCGTGCCGCCATTGGCCTTGCGCGTCGATGCGAAGAAGATCGCCGCCGTGCTCGCGCTGCTCGCGGCGCTTTTCTATACGGCACTTGCCGGCGCGCCGGTGCCGGCCCAACGGGCCTGCGCCATGGCGGGATTCGCGTTGATCGCGGTCTTGCTCGACCGCACGGCATTGTCCTTGCGGCTGGTCGCCTGGTCAGCCGTCATCGTGCTGGTTGCCGCTCCCGAGGCATTGACCGGCGCCTCGTTCCAGATGTCATTTGCCGCGGTGATCGCGCTGATTGCGGCGTGGGAGGCGGGCGCAGGGTGGCGCCGTCGTCTGCATGAGCGTGCCGAGCTTTCGCCCCATCGCTGGCTCTGGCGGCTTGCGGCCGCCTTGGCGGCCAGCCTGGCCACGACCTTGATCGCATCGGTCGCGACGGGTGCGTTCGCCGCCTATCACTTCAACCGCGTGTCGCTGCTGGGTCTTATCGCCAACATGCTCGGCGTGCCGCTGACCGGGATCTGGATCATGCCCTGGGGGCTATTGGCGATGCTGCTGATGCCGCTGGGGCTCGAACAGGTGGCGCTGGTCCCGATGGGGTGGGGCGTCGAGGGATTGAATGCGATCGCACGCCATGTCGCCGGCTGGCCGGACGCCGCAACATTGGTTCCGTCGCTGCCTGGCGCGAGCCTGTGGCTGCTGACCATTGGCGGCCTCTGGCTGTGCTTCTGGCGGCGTCGGTGGCGGCTTGCAGGGGTGCCTGTGATTGCTGTCGGCCTCTTGCTCAGTCCACCGCCGGCGCCCGACCTGCTGATGAGCGAGGATGGGCGCGTGCTCGGGCTGCGCGATGCGCAAGGCACTGTCCATATCGCCTCGGCGCGCACTGATCGCTTCGTCAGCGATGCCTGGGCGCGGCGCAGCGGACAAGAGGGCGCCAAGCGGTGGACGGTCAATGCCGACGAGCAGGCTGCCGGCCTCGGCTGCAGCACGGGTCTCTGTCGCTGGCGAAAAGGGCCATGGCGCATCGCCATGGTGAGCGATGACCGAAGGCTTGCCGAGGCCTGTTCCAGCGCCGACATCGTCCTCTCGACGATCGACGCGCAGGGACGCTGCAAAGGGCCGCGTCTGGTCCTCGATCGTCGTGACGCCTGGCGAGAGGGCGCCCAGGCATTATGGCTCGACGATCTCAACGTGCGTCGAGAGACCGGGAATGCGCACCGCGGAGACCGGCCATGGGTGCCCAACAGCTCCTTGCGGCAGACGGCTCCCGTCAAGGCCCCGGCGATCTGATGTTGGCACGCTCTTCGCTTCCAAGGCGCCATGAAAAGACAGGCTTCAAGGTTCGCGCGCTGGACCGGATTCGCATTGACGTTGGCGTTGGGTTGCGGCCCCGCCTTGGCCCAAGGGACGTTGCGGATCGGCATGACCGCCGCCGATATCCCGCTCACCACAGGCCAGACAGACCAGGGCGGCGAGGGCATGCGTTTCATGGGCTACACGGTCTATGACTCGCTGATCCTTTGGGACCTCTCGTCGGCGGACAAGCCCTCGGTGCTGATGCCCGGCCTGGCGACGAGCTGGAAGGTCGACGACGCCGACAAGACGCGTTGGACCTTCACCTTGCGCGAGGGTGTGAAGTTCCACGACGGCAGCGACTTCAAGGCCGATGCAGTGGTGTGGAACCTCGACAAGCTCTTGAACGACAAGTCGCCGCAATACGATTCAAAGCAGGCGGCGCAAGGTCGTTCGCGCATTCCCGCCGTGAAGTCATACAAGGCTCTCGACGATCGCACCGTCGAGGTCGTCACCAAATCGCCCGACGCTTTTCTGCCCTATCAGATGGGCTGGGTCATGATCTCGAGCCCCGCGCAGTGGGAGAAGGTCGGTAGGGACTGGAACAAGTTTGCGCAAACGCCGTCCGGCACTGGTCCATGGAAGGTGGCGGCGTTCGTGCCCCAGACGCGGGCCGAGCTGGTGCCCAACAAGGACTATTGGGACAAGAGTCGCGTTCCCAAGCTCGACAAGATGGTGTTGCTGCCGATCCCCGAGGCGTCGAGTCGCACCGCTGCATTGCGCTCCGGTCAGGTGGATTGGATCGAGGCGCCATCGCCCGACGCGGTGCCCAGCCTCGAGAAAGCCGGCTTCAAGATCGTCACAAACGCCTATCCGCACAATTGGACCTGGCATCTCAGCATGGTCGAAGGCTCGCCGTGGACCGACGTGCGTGTGCGCAAGGCGGCGAACCTTGCGATCGACCGCAACGGACTGAAGGTTCTTCTGAACGGCCTGATGATTCCGGCGAGGGGTTTCGTCGTGCCGGGCAGCCAGTGGTTCGGCAATCCCAAGTTCGACGTCAAATACGATCCGGAAGCCGCCAAGAAGCTTTTGGCGGAGGCTGGCTACGGCCCGTCGAAGCCGGTGAAGGTCAAGATCCTGATCTCGGCCTCGGGCTCGGGCCAGATGCAGCCTCTGCCGATGAACGAATATGTTCAGCAGAACCTCGCTGATGTCGGCATCAAGGTCGACTTCGATGTCGTCGAATGGAATGCCATGATCAACATGTGGCGGGCCGGCGCCAAGGCCGAGGTGGTGAAGGCGGCCAACGGCATCAACTTCACCTACTTCATCCAGGATCCTTTCACGGCCTTCATCCGCCATCTGGATTCGACCCTGGTTGCGCCCAATGGCACCAACTGGGGCTACTACAAGGATCCCGCGATGGACGCGCTGTTCGAGAAGGCGCGCACCACTTTCGATGCGGCGGCCCAGGACGACGTCCTGCGTCAGGTCCACGAGAAGATCGTCGACGAGGCGCTGTTCCTGTTCGTCACTCACGACGTCAATCCGCGCGCCATGTCCTCCAAGGTCACAGGCTTCGTGCAGGCGCAGAACTGGTTCCAGGATTTCTCGCCGATTACGATGAAATAGGGCTCAGTTGTAGCGGCGATAGATGCCTGCCAGGCGCCCCTGGATCTTGACCCGGTCGGGGCCGAAGATCCGCGTCTCGTAAGCGGCATTGGCGGGTTCCAGCGCGATCGACGCGCCTTTCTTGCGCAACCGCTTCAGCGTTGCCTCGGCATCATCGACCAGCGCGACCACGATGTCGCCGCTTTCGGCAGTGTCGGCGCTCTTGATGATGGCGATATCGCCGTTGAGGATGCCGGCCTCGATCATGGAATCGCCCTGCACCTCGAGGCAGTAATGTGCGCCCGATCCGAGCAGGGACACCGGAACATCGACGGTCGTGGAATTGTCGCGCAGCGCCTCGATCGGCGTGCCTGCGGCGATACGACCGTAAAGCGGCAGGCTGAGCGCGTGGGCTTCATTGGCAACCTGAACGGCACCGGCCAGCGGCATGCGCTCGCCGCGGATGACTTGCGGCACGAACGCCTCACGGCTTTCCGCCATGCCACGAGCCAGAAGAGGCGTGACATTGGAAGCCGGCATGGCCGCAGCGTCAGGCAGCTTCAAAACCTGCAGGGCTCGCGCGCGATGCGGCAGGCGACGCAGGAAGCCGCGCTCTTCCAGGCCCGTGATGAGCCGGTGAATGCCCGACTTCGATTTCAGCCTGAGCGCCTCCTTCATCTCGTCGAACGACGGCGAAACACCATCGTCGTTGAGGCGCTTGTTGATGAACAGCAGGAGCTCGTTTTGCTTGCGGGTCAGCACTGTTCTTTCTCCCCGATGAGGCTACCAGATTTCGGAACAAATCCTGAAACCCGCTACCTGTTCTAGTTTAGTTCCGGGGATAGGTCAAGTTTTCCAGAGGAACCTGGGGATCAGTAGCCGCCGGGGAGAACAGAAAGATCGATGACCTGCACGGTTTCGCCGACCTTGCGTGCGGGATCGTGGGCCGGCCGGACAAGAAGGCCAGAGGACCAGGCCAGCACTGACAGCATCGAGCTATCTTGCACCGAATGCGGTTCGATGGCGAGGCTCCCATCGGCGGCGCGCGTCAGCTTGGAGCGGATGTAGTCCTCGCGCGTGTCGTTGGCCTTGAGGTCGACGGCCAGGCGCGCCGGCTGCGTGCCGACAAGGTCTCCCGGCTGCCCGAGCATGCGCTCGATCGCGGGCTTCATGAACAGGAGGGCGCAGACCATGGTCGAGACGGGATTGCCCGGCAGGCCAAGAACCCGAGCGCGATCCTTGGCCGCGAACATCAAAGGCTTGCCTGGCCGCATGGCGATGCGCCAGAAATCCATGGTGAAGCCTTGGGCTTTGAGGGCGGCTTGCACGAGATCATGGTCGCCGACCGAGGCGCCGCCCAAGGTGATCAGCAGATCGTGCTGCGCGCCTGCGGCGATGCGGTCCTGAATCAGCCCTGCGTCATCGCGGGCAATGTCGAACAGGATGGGCTCGCCGCCCCACCCACGCACAAGGGCGGCTACCGCGATGCCCGAGGACGAGACGATCTGATTGCGTCCGACCGGCTCCCCCGGCATCACAAGCTCGTCGCCGGTCGACAGGATCGCCACGCGCGGCTTCCGACGGACCGCCACCCACGGGACGTTCATGGCCGCAGCAAGGGCCACGTCGCGCACCGTCAGGATACGGCCAGCGTCGAATGGCCGGTCGCCAGCCGCGAAATCGAGGCCGGCCTTGCGGATGTGGCGGCCGAGGCGCGGCGCCTCGAGAATAGTGATCCTGTCTCCGTCGGCCTTGGTGTCCTCCTGGATCACAATGGCATCGGCACCCATCGGTAGGGGGCCGCCGGTGAAGATCCGCACGGTTTCACCGGGCTTCAGAGCATGGTCGTAGGAGCCTCCGGCCGGTGCCTGGCCGACAAGCTTGAGCGTCGTCGGCGCTGCCGGAACATCCTCGGCGCGCACGGCATAGCCGTCCATTGCCGAAAGGTCGGCCGGCGGTTGAGTCAAGTGTGCCTGCAACGGCTGCGCCAGCACACGGCCAGCGGCATCGGCCACAGAGACCATCTCGGCCGGCAGCGCATCGAAGGCCGCAATCACGCGGGCATGGGCGTCGCGAACGGAAAGCATCAGCGTGCGTCGAAAGTCCCGGATTTGCCGCCCGACTTATGTAGGAGCCGGACCTCGGAAATCACCATGCCACGATCGACCGCCTTGCACATGTCGTAGACGGTGAGGGCCGCGACCGACGCTGCAGTCAGGGCCTCCATCTCCACCCCGGTGCGGCCCTTGAGCTTGCAGGTCGCCTCGATGTCCACCGCGTTGCGCGCCGCGTCGAGCGAGAGCCGCAGGTCGACCGAGCTCAACGACAGAGGGTGGCACAGGGGGATGAGATCGGGCGTTCTCTTGGCCGCCATGATGCCGGCGAGCTGCGCCACCGCCAGCACATCGCCCTTGGCCGCCTTCTTGTCGCGGATCAGGGCCAGCGTGCCGGGCTGCATGACGACGCTGGCGCGGGCCACGGCGATACGTTCCGTCGGCTCCTTGTCGCCGACATCGACCATGCGCGCATTGCCGGTCTCGTCGAAGTGTGTGAGGGCGCCCGGCTTGCTCATGCCGCAACTGCCTTGCGTTCAAGGATCGCGCGCACGGCCGCCTCGACATCGGGCTTGCGCATGAAGCTTTCGCCGATCAGGAAGGCCGAAGCGCCCACCTTTGCCATGCGCAACAGATCGGCGGGCGTCCCCAGGCCGCTCTCCGCCACCAGCACGCGATCCTTGGGGACCCTCGGGGCGAGCTGCTCAGTCGTGGCGAGATCGACCGTGAGGGTCTTGAGATTGCGGTTGTTCACGCCGACCAGGTCGCCGTCGATCTCGAGAGCGCGGTCAAGCTCGGCTTCGTCGTGCACTTCGACCAGCACATCCATGCCCCAGCGATGGGCGAGCTGGGCGAGCTCGGCCGCCAAGGCATCGTCGAGGCAGGCCATGATCAGCAGGATGCAATCCGCGCCCAAGGCGCGGGCCTCGATCACCTGATAGGGATCGATCATGAAGTCCTTGCGCAGCACCGGCAGCGTCACCGCGGCACGGGCCTGCACCAGGAATTCGTCTCTGCCCTGGAAGTAGGGCTCGTCGGTCAGGACCGAGAGGCAGGTCGCGCCGCCGCGGGCGTAGGCGCGGGCAAGGGCAGGGGGATCGAAGTCCGGCCGGATCAGCCCTTTGCTGGGCGATGCCTTCTTGATCTCCGCGATCAGGCCATATTGGTCGGAGGCAATCGCTGCGTTCAAGGCACGGGCAAAGCCACGCGGCGCGTCGGCTACCTTGGCAGCAGCCTCGACCTTGGCCAGCGGGCGTTCGGCCTTGCAGGTGGCAACGTGCTTGCTCTTGTCGGCGACGATGGTGGCGAGCGTGTCGCTCATGCGCAGATCCTCTTCAGCATGGAGAGCGCGGCCGCGGCCTTGCCGGAGTCGATGGAGTGGATCGCCATCGCCGCGCCTTCCTTCAGATCTGAGGCCTTGCCGGCCACCATCAAGGCGGCGGCGCTGTTCAGCACCACAATGTCGCGGAAGGCATTCTGCTCGCCACCCAGGACCTTGTGGATTGCTTGGGCGTTGTGCTCGGCGTCGCCCCCTTTCAGCGCTGCCATCGGCGCTCGCTTCAGCCCGATCTCTTCCGGTGCGATTTCGATTTCCCGCACGACACCGTTCTCCAGCGAGGCTGCCCAACTCGCGGTCGTGGTCGTGAGCTCGTCCATGCCGTCCTGGCCGTGCACCACCAGTGCGCGTTCCAGGCCCAGCTGGCCAAGCGCCTCGGCGACAGGTTTCAGCCAGCGCCGGTCGAACACGCCCACGAGCTGACGCGTCACCAGGGCGGGGTTGGACATCGGACCCAGCAAATTGAAGATGGTGCGGTTGGGCGCCAGCTCGACACGTGGGCCTGCAACGTTGCGCATGGCCGAGTGATGACGCGGCGCCATCAGGAAGCACACATTGGCCTCGACCAGCGCCTGCTCGAGCTTCTCGATCGGCAGCTCGAGCCCGATACCCAGGGCACCCAGCACATCGGCTGCGCCGGACTTGGAGGTGAAGGCGCGGTTGCCATGCTTGGCGACCGGCACCCCCGCGCCGGCGACGACGAAGGCCGAGCAGGACGACACGTTGTAGGTGCCGTGATGGTCGCCGCCCGTGCCGACGATGTCGATGGCTCCCTCGGGCGCCGTGACCCTGTGGACCTTGGCGCGCAACGCACGAGCGCCGCCGGCCAGCTCCTGGGCGGTTTCGCCACGCACCTTCAGGCCCATCAGGAAAGCGCCCATCTGGGCGGGCGTGGCGTTGCCCGACGTCATGATGTCGAAGGCGCGCTCGGCTTCGTCGACGCTCAAGGTCTCGCCATTGCCGACCTTGGCCAGAAAGACGCGAAAATCGTCGATGTCGCCGCTCACCTTGTCTCCATTTGCCGCTTGCCGGGCGGACCGGCTGGCGGCTAGCTATATCACATGGCTCAAGAACTCATCCTCAAGGTCACCGGCATGGATTGCGACGGCTGCGTGAAGGCCGTCACCCGTGCTGCCACAGGTGCCGGCACGGCGCCGATTTCCGTCGATCTCAAGAGCGGCGAGATGCGCCTGCCGGCCGGCGCGGATGTGCCAGCCATCACCCGGGCGATCCAGCGCGCCGGCTTCGGCGTGGCCGAATAAGTAAGCACCGTCGGCCCACTTTTGTAATTCCCCTTTCTGGTCGAAAAGTGACGTCGATTCAAGGCGTTAGCGCCTTCTTGTAAATATAATAAGCTAGCTTATATTAGCCATGCTTAGGAGGAGGATATGGAATCGCCTGAACGCAATCTCGGTTTTCTTCTGCACGACGTCGCGCGGCTGATGCGCAAGCGCTTCGAGCAGAGCGCACGTGGCTTGGCGCTGACCCGGTCGCAGTACCAGGTGCTGGCGCATCTCGCCCGGCACGAAGGCATCCAGCAGAGCGGCCTGGCGGAAATCCTCGAGGTCGAGCCGATCACGCTGACGCGCATCCTCGATCGCCTCGAGGAGGCGGGCCTAGTCGAGCGCTGCGCGCATCCCAGCGACCGACGCATTCGGCTGCTGCATCTCACCGAGAAGGCGCATCCGCTGCTCAGCGAGATTTTCGCGATCGGAGCCGCCATGCGCGGCGAAGCATTGGCGGGCGTGTCCGAGGCGGACCGTGAACGGCTGTTCGCGATCCTCTCCGCCATGAAGGCCAATCTGCTCAAGGCCAGCGTCGGCGGCGAAAGGAGAGCAAGCAATGGCTAATCGAGACTTCTTTCGGCGGCTTGGCCTTGCCGATGAGGTCGCCGCGCCAACCCTGGCCAAGCTGAGGCAGCCCAAGACCGTGCGCCGCCTCCTGTTGACACTGGGACCCGCCGTGGTCCTGGCGGGCGCGCTCTTCGTCTATGCGACGGGCGGGCGCTACGTGTCGACCGACGACGCGTATGTGCAGGCCGGCAAGGTCACCATCGCCACCGACGTTTCCGGCATCGTGGCCAACGTCGCCGTGAAGGAGAGCCAGCACGTCGAGAAGGGACGGGTCCTGTTTACCCTCGACCAGGAGCCGTTTCGCATCGCCTTGGCGGGTGCAGAGGCGAATCTGGGTCAGGTGCGCAACCAGCTCGTCACGTTGCAGGCGACCTATCGCCAGAAGCAGGCGCAGATCGAGCAAGTCAAGACCGACGTCGCCTTCTACCAGACGACTTTCGAGCGTCAGCAGGATCTGCTGAAGCGCGGTGTCGCCGCGCAGGCGACCTTCGACCAGGCAAAGCGCGACGTCCAGGCGGCACGCGATCGGCTGGTCATGGCGCAGCAGGAAGCTGCAGCGACCTTGGCCCAGCTCGGCGGCAATGCTGACGCCAACATCGAGGAAAATCCGACCTACGTCGCCGCCCAGGCGCAGGTCGACAAGGCACGCCGCGACTTGCGGCGCACGACCGTGGTCGCGCCCATGCCGGGCATCGTCACGAATGTCGAAGCCCTGCAGGTGGGTGAATATCTGCCGGCCGGGCAGGCTGCCTTCAGCCTGGTGTCGTCTGCCGACGTATGGATCGAGGCGAACCCGAAGGAGTCCGACATCACCTATCTGACGCCTGGCAACTCGGCCATCATCACGGTCGATGCCTACCCCGGCCGCGAGTGGACCGCGACCGTCCGCAGCCTTGCCCCCGCAACAGGCACGGAGTTCGCCGTGTTGCCGGCCCAGAATGCGACCGGCAACTGGGTCAAGGTGGTGCAGCGCGTGCCGATCCGGCTGGCCGTGCAGATGCCAGCCGATGCGCCGCCGCTGCGCACCGGCATGAGCGCCAATGTCGAGATCGACACCGGTCACAAGCGGTCTGTTGCCGATCTCCTGAAGGCGGCGCGGGAGTTCATCGGGGGCTGACCATGGTGGCCGCAGGCACCAAGTCCCGGCATGTCGGCCTGCTGACGGCGTGCGTCATGCTCGCCACCATCATGCAGGCGCTGGATACGACCATCGCCAACGTCGCGCTGCCCTACATGCAGGGCTCGCTGACGGCGACCACCGACCAGATCAACTGGGTGCTGACCTCCTATATCGTGGCCGCCGCGATCGCCACGCCCGTCACCGGCTTCCTCGAAGCCCGGCTGGGCCGCAAGCGGCTGTTCCTGATCGCCGTCGCGGGCTTCACTGCGGCTTCGGTGCTGTGCGGCATAGCCATGAGCCTGCCCGAGATGGTGCTGTTCCGGCTCGTGCAAGGCCTGTTCGGCGCGTCTCTGGTGCCGCTGTCGCAGGCCGTGCTTCTCGACTCCTATCCGCGCGAGAAGCACGGCTCGGCGATGGCGATGTGGGGCGTGGGCGTGATGGTAGGCCCGATCCTGGGCCCGACGCTCGGCGGCTGGCTGACCGAGTTCTACAACTGGCGCTGGGTCTTCTACATCAACGTGCCGATCGGCATCCTGACCTTCCTGGGGTTGTCGGCCTATCTGTCGGAGACCAAGACCTCGAAGAGCGGTTTCGACTGGTTCGGCTTTGCCATGTTGAGCATCGCCATCGGCTCGTTTCAGATGATGCTGGATCGTGGCGAGCAGCTCGACTGGTTCTCGTCGACCGAGATCGTCATCGAGGCGGTGCTGGCCGCGCTCGCTTTCTATCTCTTCCTCGTGCAGACCTTCACGGTGAAGGATCCGTTCATCGATCCGGCGATCTTCAGGGATCGCAATTTCTCGATCGGGCTCTGCTTCATCTTCGTGGTCGGCATCATCCTGCTGGCCTCCTTGGCGCTCATCACGCCATACCTGCAGAACCTGATGGGCTATCCGGTGCTGACCGCGGGCCTGGTGCTGGCGCCACGCGGCATGGGCACCATGGTGGCGATGATGATCGTCGGCCGCCTCATCAACCGCGTCGATCCGCGAACGATGTTGGGTGGCGGCCTGCTGCTGACGGCAGCGGTGTTGTGGGAAATGACAGGGTTCACGCCCAACGTCTCGCAATGGACCTTGATCCGGACCGGCATCCTGCAGGGGATGGGGCTCGGCTTCATGTTCGTGCCGCTCTCGACCATAACCTTCTCGACATTGCCGGCGAGCCTGCGCACGCAAGGAACGGCGCTTTACAGCCTGATGCGCAATATCGGCTCGAGCATCGGCATCTCGCTGGTGATCTTCCTGCTCACGCGCAACACCCAGATCGTGCACGCCGAGCTGGCGGGGCATGTGACGCCGTTCAACGATCCGCTGAACGTGCCGGGACCAGCCACCTTCTGGAACATGGCGACCACCCTCGGCCGCGCCGCGCTCAACGCCGAGGTCACCAAGCAGGCGAGCATCGTGGCCTATGCCAACGACTTCAAGCTGATGATGATCGTGGCGCTGGCCGCGCTGCCGCTGGTGTTCCTGCTCAAGCGCGCGAAGGCGCAGCCGGGGCATGCCGCAGTGCTGGAGTGACGGACGGCCCGCCGATCTTCCACGGGCCCGGCATTGCCGCGTCGAAATCGAATGGCAGTTCAGATTCCCTATCGTGATCCTCGCTGTCGCGTATTAGTCTTGGTGCTCTTGCTACATCGAACGACGAGGTGACTCGTGGGGATGGTGTAGATGGCTCCGGAAAAGGCTGTTCCTGCAAGATCTACCAAGCCGCGGAAGCTGACGAACCGCCGCCAAATCGGCGTTGCCCTGCTGGTGCTTCCGTCGATGTCCGCGCTGGCCTGGATGGCGTTCAGCCCGGGGCTCGCCGCGTTCGAGCCGCGCACCGGGCGGTTCCTCTACGCCGTCAACCAGGCGGCGGCCACACGAGGTTCCATATCGGTCTACGACATCGGTGCCGGTCATCGCCTCGTCAAGACGATCGAGACCGTTCGCGGCGTGAACAACGTCAGGGGCGTCGCCGCCAGCGCGGCGACCGGCCGGCTCTACGTCGCCTACCGGAGCCGCTCAGGCGTCGGGATGATCTATTGCCTCAATGTCTACGATGACGCGGTGCTCTGGCATCGGCCCATCGATCCCGATGTCGACCGGCTGGCGATACATCCGGGCGGCCAGCTCTTGTACGTTCCGACCTGGGAAGGCGGCTCGGCCGACTTCATCAACGTCGTTGATGCCGGCACGGGCGATGTCGTTCGCAGGGTGTATTTCTCCAATCGATCGCACGATACCCTGTTCCCGCTGTCCGGGCCGCTCTTTCAGGAGACCAAGGCCGAGGACGGCAGCGGTAACTACCTCTATATGATCGATCCGCAGAGTTACGCCGTCTCCCGCATCGGCCCGTACGCCGGCATTCTCGGACCCTACGCGGTCGATGGCATGAGCCGCTACGTGGCGAACAATGTGACCGGCCTCTGGGGGATGCAGGTTGCCGACCTCAAGAGCGGCCGCATCGTGAGCGTCAGCCTTGTGGAGCATCCACCCGGCGAGCCCGAGCTGTTGCACGGGATTGGCTGGACGCCTGACGAGCGCGAGGTATGGCAGAGCAGCAGAGCGGACGATCCTCACGTCTACATATGGAACATGCGCGATCCGATGGCCCCGATCCTTGCGGAGCGGGTCCGCCTGAAAAGCCGCCGCGGGGCGCACTGGCTCAGCTTCGACATCGAAGGCAACTACGCCTATGTCGCGCCCAACAAGAACAGCGATGACGCGACCGAGATATTCGATGCTCACACCCACAAGTCCGTGGGCCTGATCGGTTCGTCGGAGGACATGATCGAAATCGACTTTGCCGACGGCAGGGTCAGCCGCGTCGGCGACCAGTATGGCATCGGGCGTGTCGTGCGCACGTCGACGAACTGATCGACGCGGGAGGCCAGCCATGAGCATGCGGCAGGTTCTCGTTGCCGGGCGCGTCAGGCTCGACCGCTATCGCCCGCCAGCCTGGCGCAGCAGCTTGCATGGTTCCGAGCTCACCTGGGCAGTCGCGTTCGTCATACCGTATGTCAGCGTGCTGCTCGCCTTCGCCCTCTATCCGATCGCCTATGGCCTCTGGATGGCCAGCGATCCCGCGCTGTACGTCAAGCTGTTCTCGGATGACGAGTATCTGGAGGCGCTGATCAGTACCGCGCTCTATGTCGGTATCGGCGCGAACGTCAGCGTGTTTCTCGCGCTGCTCTTGTCCGGCTTCTTCATGCGTCGCGGATGGTGGATCAAGGCGATGCTGGTCCTGTCGATGCTGCCATGGGTCTTGCCGGCACAGACGGCGTTCATTTCCTTCCACTGGATGATGATCTACTGGGGCTTCCTGAACAGTCTGCTGGAGATGGGGTTCGGCATCGCCGGCCCGGATTGGCTCAGCCATTACTGGCTCGCGCTCGGCGCCAACATCATCGCCTACACCTGGAAGACGGTACCGCTCTGGACCTTGATCTTCCTTGCCGGGCGCATGGCCATCCCACAGGACCTCTATGATGCCGCCGAGGTCGACGGCGCCACCGGGTTGCGCCGATTCGTCCACGTCGTGATCCCGCTGCTGGCGAACCTTTATTTCATCTGCACCTTGCTGGCGACGATCTGGATGCTCGGCGATTACAACACGCCCGACATGGTGTCAGGCGGAGCACCGCTCGGATCCACCTCGGTCCTGGCGACGGTCGGCGTCGAGTTTCTGCTTGACCAGGGCCGCCCCGACCTCGGCGTGGCTGCCGTGATGGCGGCGCTGCCGGTGCTGATTCCCGCCGGGATCCTGTTGATCCGCCGGCTTCAGACGAGGGAGGTGCAGCTATGAGCGTCGCACTCTGCTCCCGGCGCCGGTCGAGCTTTCGGTGGCGTCGAAGGGCCGATGCGGCGGGGGCGGCCGTGCTCTCGGTTGCGTTGCTGATCTGGTGGCTGCTGCCGCTCTACAACATGCTGCTGATCGCCCTCGACCCCGAAGGCGATACCGAATTCACAGGCGATATCTGGCCCAGGGACCCGACGCTCAAAGCCTTCGCCGGGGTGTTCTTCGAGGGGTACTGGTACCTCAAGGATTTCTGGCTGCAGTTCGGCAACAGCTTTTTCATCGGCGCCATGACGATGGCGTTCACTACGCTGATCAGCTCGCTCGGCAGCTTCGCGCTGGGGCGGCTGTGGCGCGGCAAGGGCGGCGCGATTTCGACCGCTGCGCTGCTCATGTACACGGTGCCGGTCTATTTCCTGGTCATCCCGTTCTACCTGCTGATGCACAGATACGGATTGATCGATACCCTGTGGGCGGTCATCGCCGCGAACGTCACCTTCGCCGTACCTTACGCGCTTCTGATCCTTCAATGGTATGGACGATTGATTCCGATCGAGCTCGATGACGCGGCGCGGATCGACGGCGCAACACCAACCCAGGTCTACACGCGGATTTATCTGCCGCTCATGGCACCGGCCCTGGCGGTCGTCGGCATCTTCGCGTTCCTCACCGCCTGGAATGAGTACCTGTACCAATTCATCCTGCTCAGCTCTCCCGGCAACAAGACCGTGGCGATATCGCTCGCCACCTTCTTCGACAACGAGGACACACCTTGGAATTATCCGGTGGCGGCGTCGCTGATCTATGCGCTGCCGCCGATCGCCTTGTTCTTTGCGATTCGTCGCTACATCGCGGCGGGGCTGACCGCGGCACGCTTTGGGCGATAAGCAAGGGGGATCCGGCTTGCCGATCACGCGGAGAACACCGCCAGCCCTTTTTCAGTCGTTCCCCAAGACCTGGGCCTATGCTACAGTTCCAATGAATCCAACGGTGTTGGTTGTTGAGGCGGGCCGGTAGCGTCTGTCCTCCGAGCCTGGCTCATCAGTCGTCCAAAAGAAAAGAATAGCGTCAGCGTCATGTACGCGGTGCGAACAGGGAACAGGAGACGACCATGGCTCTCTACAAGCGGCGTTCGCTGCTGCAGGGATCGCTCGGCCTCGCGGCCGCCAGCACCCTGGCGCGGCCTTATATCGCCAATGCCCAGGCCAAGACGGTGACAGTGTGGTTCGCGCAGGGCTTTGTCGAGGACGAGGACGTGGCGCTGCGCAAGGCGGTCGCCGACTACGAGAAAGCGAGCGGCAACAAGATCGACCTCAGCATCATCCCGTTTGCGCCGCAGCGGCAGAAGATCGTCTCCGCGATCACCAGCGGCGTCGTCCCGGATGTGACGCAAAACAACCCGGGTGAGATCCTGCAGCTGTACGCTTGGCAGGACAAATGGATCGAGACCGAGGACGTCGTCGAGACGCAGAAGGCCAAATACAGTCAAACCGCGCTCCGCGCCGCGCAAGCCTACAACGACGTCACGAAAAAGCGTGCTTACTACGGCGTGCCGATTCGCGGCGCCTGCGTGCCTTGTCACACCTGGAAATCACTGGTCGAGAAGGCCGGTATGACCATGGCGGAGCGCCCGAAGACTTGGGACGCCTATTTCGACTTCTACAAGAAGGTGCAGGACAATCTGCGCAAGCAGGGCGAGCGCAGGATATATGGGCTCGGTTTCCAGGTGACGGCCAACGGCGTCGATCCGGCCGCCCTGTTCAATGCGTTCATGCACGGTTATGGCGGTCAGGGCATCGTCACGCCGGAGGGCAAGCTCAATCTCGACGCCAGGATCAGGGAGGCGGCGGTCAAGGCCTGCGAGTATCTCGGGGGGGCCTACCGCGATGGCTATGTGCCGCCGAGCGCGATCAACTGGAACGACGCGGACGACAACAATGCGTTCCACGCCAAGCTGATGGTGATGGATGTCGACGGCACGTTGTCGACCGAGGTCGCGATCAAGGCCAAGCATCCCGAATGGTACTTCGACGAGATCGTGACCGATGGCCTGCTTTATCCGACCACCAACGACGGCAAGCCGGTGACCTGCATCACCGCGATGACCAATGCGGTGATCCCCAAAGGCGCCAAGAACGTCGCGGGGGCCAAGGAATTCCTGAAGTATTTCATCCAGCCAAGCGTCCTGCGCGAATTCAACGAGACCGGCTTGGGCCGCTGGCTGCCCGCGATGCCGGAAGAGGCCAAGACTCCGTTCTGGGAGAACCCCAAGGACCCGCATTTGAAGGGCTACGTCCAACAGGGGCTGCTCGGCCCAACCCAGCCGGACTACTACGTCTACAACCCGGCGATGGCGGAAGTCTACGCGCAGCACGTCTACAGCAAGGCGATGATCGCCGTTGCGAAAAAGGGGAGCAAGGCGACCGACGCGATCGACGTCGCCTTCAACGAGATCAAGGAGATCTTCGCCAAATATCCGATCCAGCAGTCGTAAGAGGCGACCATGACCGTTGCGACCGTACTGGATGTCGGCCAGGCTTCTCCGAGAAGGCGATCGTTCTGGCGTTATTGGCGCGGGAATCTCAAGGGATCGGAGTTCACCTGGGCTCTCGCCTTCAGCGTTCCCTACGTCGTCGTGTTCCTGGCCTTTGTCGCCTATCCCGTGTTCTACGGTGTCTGGATGGGAAGCAATCCGGCGCTATACGCCGATGTCTTTTCCGACACGATCTACCAGGACACGGTCGTCAACACCCTGATTTTCGTGGTGCTTGGCGTCAACCTCAAATTGTTCCTGGCGCTGCTGCTGTCCGGTCTCTTCATGCGGCCGGGCTGGGTGACCAAGGTGATGCTGATGCTGTTCGTGCTGCCCTGGGCGGTGCCCCAGCTGCCGGCCTTCATCTCGCTCCACTGGATGCTCAACGGGGAATGGGGCCTGCTGAACAATGCGCTCTGGATTCTGGGCGGGATCGAGGGTCCGTCATGGTTGAACGAACGCTGGACGGCGCTCGGTGCGGCGATCGCTTCGCATCTGTGGAAATGGACGCCGTTCTGGACCGTGATCCTGCTGGCCGGCCGCATGTCGATTCCGCAGGACATCTATGACGCGGCGAAGGTCGACGGGGCGACCGGGTTGAACAGGTTCCTGTTCGTGACCTTCCCGCTGCTCGCCAACCTCTACCTGGTGTTGACCTTGCTCGCGACGATCTTCCTGCTCGGCGACTTCAACACGGTGTACTTCGTGACGGGGGGCGGACCGAACAACGAGACACACCTGCTGGCGACCTTGGGCATTCGCAACGCCTTCGACCTCGCCCGGCCGGATCTCGGTGTCGCCGTGGTGATGACGGCATTGCCCGTGCTGATCCCGCTCGTGATCATCCTGATGCGCAAGCTCCGGACCACGGAGGTGCAGCTGTGAGCATGCGAAGTTACGCAGCCGCGCAGCCGATGGTGGTCGCTCCTGCGTCGGGCTCAGCCGGGCGCCTGAGGCGCGCCGCACGACGGCGGCGACAGGCCACCAACGCGGCACTGGTCTTGGTCTATGCCGTGTTGCTGGTGTGGACCTTCACGCCGATCTACAACATCGTGATGATCGCCCTCGAGCACGAAGGCGACGTTTACGGTTCCAACATCGTCCCGGTGCAGCCGTCGCTCGAGAGCTTCTGGGTCGTCTTTACCCAGGGATACTGGTACCTGGAACATTTCTGGCACCAGTTCGGCAATACCGTGTTCATCTCCGGCATGGTGACCTTCCTGGTGCTGTTGATCGCGTCGCTGACCAGCTTCACGGTCGGGCGGATGCGCCTGCGCAACGGTTGGCTGCTCACCAACGCCGCGCTGCTCACATACGTGATCCCGGCGTCGTTCCTGGCGATCCCCTTCTACCTGATCATGAATCACTACGGGCTGGCCAACAATCCGTGGTCGGTGATCGCCGCCCTGGTGACGTTCGCGACGCCGTACGCGATCTTCATCTTCCAGGAGTACGGCCGCAGCATCCCGATCGAGCTCGACGAATCGGCGCGCATCGACGGCGCCTCGCCGCTTCACATCTATCTTCGCATCTATCTCCCGCTGATGGCGCCGGCCCTGGTCGCCGTCGGCACCTATGCGCTGCTGCTGGCCTGGAACGAATACCTGTACCAGTTCCTGTTCCTGTCGGAGAAGCGAAACATGACCGTGCCCGTCGCCCTGGCGCAGTTCCTGAACAGCGACGTGGCGCCGTGGAATTACATGATGGCGACGGCGATCATCTATGCGCTGCCGCCGATCGCCACCTACTATGCGTTCCGGCACCGCATGAGCTCCGGCCTCACGATGGGCGGCGTCAAGGGCTGAGCCGTGGCGGCCGCGCAACGAGACATGAGCGGGCTTGCAAAGATTCCGTGGCTTGATCGATAGTGCTTCCATGACAAGCCCGAAGGCCAGGATTGCTTTCATCTGGTGGCGCTCCAAGTAGGAGCGGCACGGCTTTGTCATTCGTCCAACCGTCGCCGCCGTTCAACGGCTCGCGCGGTTCAAGCAACGTCGACGGTCGATTTGCACGGCGGCCTCCTTTCCGGAGAACCGTCATGCAACGTATAGAAGTCTTGTCTCCCATCATCCTGACGGGAGACAGAACGACCGGCCCCTTGCATCTTGGTCACTATGTCGGCTCGCTGAGAAGCCGAGTCGCGCTCCAGGCAAGCCATCGCCAATACCTGCTTTTGGCAGACACCCAGGCGCTCACGGACAACGCGCACGATCCCGCTCGCGTCCGCAACAACGTTCTCGAGGTTGCCACAGACTATCTCGCGGTCGGTATCGATCCAGGGCTGACGACGATCTGCGTCCAATCACATCTGCAGGCGCTCGCAGCCTTGACCCTGCTCTACATGAACTTGGCGCGGCTCGAACGCAATCCGACCATCAAGGACGAGATCCAGGCGCGCGGTTTCGAGCGCGACATCCCGGCGGGTTCCTGTGCTATCCCGTCGCCCAGACCGCCGATATCACCGCCTTCAAGGCAACCGTCGTGCCCGTCGGAGAGGACCAGGCTCCTCTGATCGAGCAGACCAACGAGCTTGTTCGCCGTCTCAATCGGCAAGTGGGTCGCGACCTGTTGCCGGAAGCGCGCGCGCTGATCCCTCCGATCGGCCGACTTCCCGGCGTCGACGGCAAGGTCAAGATGAGCAAGTCCCAGGGAAATGCGGTGCCGCTATCCGCCACACCGGACGAAATCAGCGATGCAGTGCGACGCATGTTCACCGATCCGAATCATCTCAGAGCATCTGATCCCGGTCGCGTCGAAGGCAATGTCGTGTTCACCTATCTCGATGCGTTCGATGAGGACTCGGCCGCCGTCGCCGACCTGAAGGACCGTTACAGGCGTGGCGGCCTCGGAGACAGCGTCGTGAAGAAGCGGCTGAACGGGGTGCTGCAGGCTGTCTTGGAGCCGATCAGGAGCCGTCGGCGCGCTCTGGCGGGCGACCGCGGCTATGTCCTGGGAGTCGTGAAGGAAGGCACGATCAAAGCGCAGGAGATAACGGAGGCGACACTGCGCGAAGTTCGTGCCGCTCTGGGACTGTTCGCGTTCGATTGATGAGCCTTCTTGCCGGACGGCGGGACTGGAAGGCCCGCCGTCCGGCAAGAGACGTCACTCGATCTTGACGCCGGCGTCCTCGACGATCTTGCGCCACTTGGTGCTCTCAAGGGCGATATAGGCCTCGAACTCCTGCCGCGATTCCTTGGCGGGCACGAAGGCGAGGTCGTCGAGCTTCGCCAGGACCTCCCGGTCCTTCAGGATCTTCATGACCTCGGCGCTGATACGGTCGAGGATGGGCTCGGGCGTGCGCGCCGGGGCGGAGAGGCCGATCCATCCGACGGCAATGACGCCCTCCACGCCCTGCTCGGCGATGGTCGGCAGATCAGGCAGGAAGGGCGAGCGGCGCTGATCGGCGATGCCGAGGGCCTTGACCTTGCCCGCTTTCACCGGTCCGACCGCGCCCGGCATGGCATCCGACAGGAGCTGGATGTCGCCGCTCTGCAGTGCGAGCAGGGCATCGGCATTGCCTTTGAACGGCACGTGCGTGAGCTTGATGCCGGCGTTGCTCTTCAGGAGCTCGACCGCAAGGTGGCTCGCGGCGCCATTGCCCGACGAGCCGTAGTTCAAGTCGGCGCCCGCCTTGGCCTTGGCGATCAGGTCGGGCACCGAGGTGATACCGCTCTTGAGGCTGGCCATCAGGACCTGTGGCGTCAGGCCGATATTGGCGATCGGTGCGAAATCCTTCTGCGCATCGTAGGTCAGACGCGGATAGATCGCAGGCGCAATGCCATGGGTGGAGATCGTCACCATCAAAAGCGTGTAGCCGTCCGGCGGCGACTTGGCCGCGATATCGGCGCCGATGCTGCCGCCGGCTCCTGGCCGATTCTCGGCGATCACCTGCTGACCCAGCGCCTTGGTCAGACGGTCGGCCACGACACGGGCCAGGATGTCGGTCGACTGGCCGGGCGGGAAGGGCACGATGATGCGGATCGGCTTGGCCGGCCATTGCTGACCGAGGACGGCCGGCGCCGCGACGGCACCAACCGCGGCAAGTAACAGTCGTCGCTTGAGCAAGGTCGCTACGCCGCCTTCTTCCGGTTTTGCCGAGAGGGATGCTCGCCGGCGATCTTGAGGAAGTTCTCCAGGATCTTGTGGCCGTGCTCCGAGGCGATGCTCTCCGGATGGAACTGCACGCCGTGAATGGGCAGGGTCTTGTGGCGCAGGCCCATGACGATGTCGCCGGTTGCGGCCGTGGCTTCGAGCTCGGCGGGGAGGCTTGCGCGCTCGACCACGAGCGAATGGTAACGGGTGGCCTTGAACGGCGAGGGCACGTCCTCGAACACGCTTTGGCCCTTGTGCTCGACCTCCGACAGCTTGCCGTGCATGGGGGTTGGTGCGCGGACGACCTTGCCGCCGAACACTTGGCCGATCGCCTGGTGGCCGAGGCAGACCCCGAGCACCGGCACCTGCGCCTTGGCCGCAGCCTTGATCAGGTCCATGCAGATTCCCGCCTCGTTGGGCGTGCAGGGGCCGGGCGAGAGCACGATGCCCGCAGGCCTGAGCGCCATCGCGTCGTCGACCGTGATCTGGTCATTGCGGTGCACGATGCAGCGCGCGCCGAGATCGCCCAGGAAGTGGACGAGGTTGTAGGTGAAGCTGTCGTAGTTATCGATCAGAAGAAGCATGTCGGACTTTCCGCACAATAGCGCGCTGGGCTGGGGCGCCGGCCCGGACATTAGACTCTTTCCGCCGGGCCTAGAAGCGCCTCGTCCACCTTCTGCTACGGCGCGATGGCTTTTCATGGAATCGCGCCGTAGCAGAAAGCAAAAGCCATCGCGCTTTAGCCTACCATTGCGCGCCAAAGATTGTAGTCCTGCACTCTTGCGGCAGCCTTCAAGAAGAGCTCATCGCCCGTGGCCTGGTAGGCACGCAGCGCAGCTTCCGTCAGCTTGGCCGGATGCGCGTCTGTCCTCGCAGCCAAGGCCTCGAGATCAGGTTGGTCGAGAGACGGAAGGGCCACTGACAGCGCTGCACCCTTGTTCGACTCGTATGTATCGATTGCCTTTGCATGCGTTTGGCGGAAGGCAGCGGCGGCAATGCTGTGCGTCTGGGAATTCAAATGGTGGGCGACCATCAGGTAGGCCATCGGACCGGTCACCAGGTGCAAGTTGGGAATTGTCGACTTTCTGATGAACGTCGCGGCGCCGGCGCGTGCACAATGCATGATCTCCGAGGCCCAGTCGTCATCCGTGGCCTGATGCGTCGGCTTACCTGGCGGGCCGGCTCTCAGGCCAATCGCCCAGAGGGACAAGCCGCGGGCAAGCTCTGCGTGGCGAGCCTGCGACTCCTTGTGCTGTAAGGCGCGTGCGGCATGCGCCGTGCGAATGAGCCCGTGGAACAACAACGCGCCGACGTCGCAGGAGAAGCGTTCGATCCACGCGGCAAGGACATCGACGGCGGGCTTGGTGCTGAGCTCGGAGTCGAAATAGCGCAGCCAATCACCGTGGCATTCTTGGCGTCCGACCGCTTCCCGCCACTGCGAGGGCAGGGCAATACCGGTCGGCGTCGGCTCGTAAAGCCTCACGTCGTGATGGGACACCCAGGCCGGCACCTTGCCGCCGAGGCCCATTGCCACAAGAGCTTCCGGGCCCATCGTCGAATGATCGACAAAGTGCGTCACCGGCATGAAGGGATGGCTGTCCCGGTACTTCCGATAGACATCGTCAAGAATGTCTTCGTCGGGTCTCTTGTCGGCGACAAGAACAGCGGCGATGCGCATGGAGATGGACGTCGATTGCATGGAGATCCTCCGCAGGCGGTCTTGTTCGATCGCGGCTTTCCACCGGCAACGAATGCATGCAAAGCGCCGTTGCGCCGATCTTGGAGGCTCGATCTTGCAGACTCCGGCACCGGACGGCGCTAAGGTTACAGAAAGAAGACAAACGAACCGTGGTCGTCGAACCCCTCATCGTCGGGCTGCTGCTTCTGGCAGCCCTCATGCACGCTTCCTGGAACGCTATTCTGAAGTCGGATCGGTCCGACAGGCTGGCGACCTTTGGCGTCATCATGACCACGGGCACCGTGATGGGCCTGTGTGCCGTGCCGTTCCTGCCTTGGATCGAGCCGGGCGCCTGGAAGTATCTTGTCTCGTCGGTGCTGATTCACGCCCTCTATTACACGTTCCTGCTCAAGGCCTATTCTTACGGCGATCTCAGCCACACCTATCCCATCGCGCGCGGGCTCGGTCCGCTGCTCGTCGCCCTGGTGTCGGGCCGTCTCATCGGCGAGCATCTCAGAGCTCAGGACATCATTGGCGTGCTGCTTCTGAGCTGCGGGCTGATTGCGCTTGCCCTGCCGCTCAGGTCGGCGGTGAAGCGCCCGGGTGGCCGGCACGGGCTCGCCACCCTGTTCGCCGTGCTCACCGGCTTCACCATTGCCGCCTATATCATCGCCGACGGTCTGGGCGTGCGCAGCGCCGGGCCGTCCTTCGAGCATCGCCTGGCCTACATCGCCTGGCTGTGCGTGCTGGAAGGGCCGTGGCTGATGGTGCTCGCGATCGTGCTGCGTCCTCAGACAGTGTGGTCGCATCTGCGCGAGAATTGGTGGCGTGGGGCGATTGGCGGCGTCATCGCCAACGTCGGCTACGGCATCGCCATCTACGCGTTGGTGCTGGGACCGATGGCGCATATCGCGGCCCTGCGCGAGACATCCGTGCTGTTTGGCGCCTTGATCGGGACACTGATTCTCGGCGAGCCTTTCGGCATCCGCCGCGTGGCGGCGGCATTCGTGATCGTTGTCGGCCTGGTGCTGATGAACGGACCGCAATTCATTTGAGGGTTTGCCATGCTGCCTGATGCAAGACCAACGGTCGTGGCACCGGACGACGATCCGTATCTGTGGCTCGAGAAGATAGAAGGCAGCGAGGCGCTTGCGTGGGTCACCGGCCAGAACGAGCGCACGCTGAAAGCCTTCGGCACGGCGCAGTGGGCTGCCGATCGCGACACCGTGGCAGCCATCCTCGACCGGCCCGACAAGATCCCTTTCATCGCGCGCCGCGGCAGCCACTTCTACAATTTCTGGACGGATGCCGCGCATCCGCGCGGCCTGTGGCGACGCTGCATGCCCGAAAGCTATCGGCTCGAACAGCCGGCCTGGGAAATCCTCCTGGACGTCGACGCTCTGGCGGCAGCCGAAAACGAGGATTGGATCTGGGGTGGCGCCGGCACGCGGCCGGGCACCCACGATCGGGCCATCATCCGCTTGTCGCGCGGCGGTAGCGATGCGGTCGTGCTGCGCGAGTTCGATCTGGCCGCCAAGACCTTCGTGAAGGGCGGCTTCGAGCTGGGCGAAGCCAAGGGCCAGGCAAGCTGGCTCGATGCCGACACGCTGCTGCTTGCCAGCGCCTGGGGCGGCGACGCGACCACCTCAGGTTATGCGCGTACGGTGCGACGGTGGCCGCGCGGCACCGATCCGGCGAAAGCGCCTGTCCTGTTCGAGGTGCCGCGCGAGAGCATGGCGGCGGGTGGGGGAGTCGATCGGACACAGGCGGCGAAGACCGTATGGCTCTACGACTCCACGGGCTTCTTCGATGTCAAGCTATGGCACGCCGACGGTGCCGGCGAGCACATGGTCAGCCTTGACCTGCCGACTGACGTCCATGTCGACACCCATCGCGGCTGGATCGCCGTCAAGCGGCGCACCGCTTGGACTGTCGGCGGCAAGACCTATCCAGGGGACACGTTGCTTGGCATGCGCCTGCAGGCTTTCCTGGACGGCGGTCGTGCGTTCACCGTGCTGTTCGAGCCCGGCAAGCGGCGCTCGCTGCAGGATTTCTCGTGGAACGCGGGGCAGCTGGTGCTGTCGATCCTCGACAACCTCCAACCGGTGTTCGAAGTCCTCACGCCGTCCGATGCGGGGTGGAGCCGCATGGGGCTGATAGGCTTGCCGCGCATCGGCGTGGTGACCGTCTCGCCGCTGGATATCGAGCCGTCCGAAGGCAATGGCGACCTCGTCGCCAGCGTGCAGGACCCGCTGACGCCGCCGTCGTTGCTGTTGATGCCGAGAGGCGAGGGGCCCACGGTGCTCAAACGATCGCCGCCTGCCTTCTCGCCGGAGGGACTGGTGGTCACCCGCCATGAGGCTGTCTCCATCGATGGCGAGCGCATTCCCTATACCCAGACCGGGCCGGCCGGCGAGACCGGCGATGCGCCGGTGCATCTGACGGGCTATGGCGGTTTCGGCATCGCTTCGATGCCTTATTACAATCCGACGACCGGCAAGCTGTGGCTCGAGCGCGGCGGCACCAGCGTCGTCGCCAACATCAGGGGCGGTGGCGAGTTCGGCACGCCGTGGCATGACGCCGGCCGCGGCGCGGGCAAGCGCCTGACACACGACGATTTTGCCGCCGTCGCCGCCGATCTGGTGCGACGCGGCGTGACGCAGCCCGGGCGCATCGCCGCCGAAGGCGGCTCAAACGGCGGCATCCTGATCACCAACATGCTGACGCGCTATCCCGAACGCTTCGGCGCCTTGTTCTGCACCATCCCGCTGATCGACATGCGGCGCTACGCCAAGCTCCTGGCCGGCGCGAGCTGGATCGCCGAGTACGGCGATCCGGACAAGCCCGAGGCGTGGGAGTGGCTGCAGACCTATTCGGCCTACCACCAGGCGGTGCCGGGCCAGCCTTATCCGCCGATCCTGATCGCCACAACGCGTCGCGACGACCGTGTCCATCCAGGCCACGCCCGCAAGATGGCGGCAAAGCTGCAGGCGATGGGCTACGACGATGTCTACTTCTATGAGCCCTCCGCCGGCGGCCACGGCTACGGCAAGGATAACAAGGAGCGCGCGGCGTTCTCGGCGCTTGGCTACACCTTCCTGAGAGAGAAGATCGGCTGGACATGATCCTCGCCTCAGATTCCTCTCCACTGCTAGGGCAGGGCTATCGCATATGGCCAAAATACCGTCGTCCCGACCAAGGCCCCCCTCGACTTCGCTCGGGGCAGGCTACGGGCCGCGTGGAGGGACCTTCTCACGACGACAAGCCGCTTGTCGTTGAAGCAAGGTCCCTCGACTTCGCCGCCCTCCGGGCGGCTTCGCTCGGGACGACGAACAAGACGCATATGCGATAGCCCTGCCCTAGGAGCCTGTCCAAGAATGGGTGGACGGACAGGATTTGAAGTTGGGTAGGTTGGTCATGCGGCGGCGGCCAGCTTGTTGAGGTTGTGAGCGGTGCAGATGAGCGCCC
>Ga0081455_10000270_pt1 | contig 68460 bp, 64 predicted proteins | sample TabmetS3T2R1_FD_70207 | JGI IMG/M metagenome (GOLD analysis project Ga0081455, IMG submission 70207) | Tabebuia heterophylla rhizosphere microbial communities from the University of Puerto Rico - S3T2R1 | ecosystem: Host-associated > Plants > Roots > Rhizosphere ...
AGACGTTCCCAGAAGGAATTGTCGAGCCACTCGGCGCGACTGGATTCGGACGCGCTCATTGTTCTCCCCATCATCGTCACGTGTGAGCGGGGAAGAGGTTACGCAACGAGTGCTACAGAACCGTTGCAGGCGCGCAGCACGGAGTGCGCGCGCAAGTGTTAACTGATCTGCCTGCGCGACTTGATCCGATCGGGAGATGCGATGGGCAAGCCGGTGAAAATCCTGGTGCGTAGAGTGCGGCTGGTGCCCTCGCTCCGGGCTATCACGGCGATGATTGAAAATTCTTGCGCGGTTCGCGCGTTGCCCGGCTTTGGGAGGAACTCTCCCGACGCTTCGATGAGCTCGAGGGTCGCATCGAGAAGAAGCTCACCACGCACGATCAGGCCATCGCCGCCATGCTCTCCGCGATCCGCCAGCTCCTGAACCCACCGCGCCCCAAGCGCCAACCCATCGGGTTCACCGCCGATCTCGACGAGAAGGCGTGATCGCACCGGGCTCGATCCCCGAGGAACTCGCCAAGCAGCGCGCTCTGTTCTGAACTTCAGAAGCCGGACTCTCGCGTGCCGGCGTCATTTGTTGGGCGCCTGCATCTGTGCAAGTTGCTCGGTCGCTTTCGCATATCCGCCTTGCGCAGATCTCTCGAACCACTTGCGCGCTTCCGCCTCATTGCGTGGAATACCCTGTCCACCCAGATACTTTCGTCCGATGTAATACATGGCCGGAGCAGCAGGGTCTTGAGCATCTTCGCCATGAGCCCCGCCTCGCCTGTACCACGCGATTGCCTCATCATCGTTTTTGGGAACACCCCACCCGAGCGCGTAGAGATCGCCCATTTCGGACTGGGCATTTGAGTTGCCCATGAAGGCAGCGATTTTCAGTTTCGCTGCTCCCTCAATGTAGTTGCCATTATCGAGCGCGGCCGCGGCCTTCGCATAGAAGTAGCTTCTCGACCATAAAAAGGCAAAGCCCGCGACCGCGACGACGACCAAGGTCGCCGCAGCCCAAGCGAGTTTTCGACCTGTCCTAGTCATGGCACCACCGTCAGCGTGTTCGAACCATCCTCACTCAGCAGCAATGCATTGTTCTCCAAATACTGCTTCATGACTTCAGGATCGGTTTTGTCCGCCGTAATACATCCATGCGACACAGAACCGGGATGGAATTCGAAACCGCAGCGTGCGCTTCCAAAGGGATTATTTTGCTTGCATTTCCACCATGGAATCTTCGGCACCGGCTCCAGTCTCCAGAAATTCCTCCCGGCGTGCTCTGGCCGATCGTCTCTGTTCATTTTGTAATTTCCAGGCGGCACCGGACCGATGTCCTGGGAAGCCGTGCACGCTTTGTTTGTGTTGTTCGTGCATTGAGCAACGCCGGACCATAACCCATCAGGGCCGACCACCTGCTTCTGAGTTCCATCGTTCGAGACACAGGTCATCGTGTGTTTCGAGATCGAATACGTGCACCTCGCCAGGCCCCATGGATCAACGTAGCCGATCGGATCGGCGTCAACGTACGAATACGTGTTGAGGCTCGCGGCGACACCGATGGGGTCGGACTCCAGGTACCTCCCCGTGTACGGGTCGTAGTCTCTGAAGTAGTTGTATATGCGCGCAGGACGCACAGACGCTTTAGTCGAATCCAAACCCTCCGACCCAGAAGATTTTGTCGACCTCGTAGCCGGCTATGTTGAAGTTCTGCGGATAATCCCTGAATCCCGGTAGCGGCCTCAATCGTTCGATGGCTTCTTGGGCCTTCTCCTCAGAAGAGAAGAGCCCAATGGTCTTGAAGCCGTCGAGTTCCTCTTCGTTCCGAAAGTGAGTCAGGAGGTAGATTTTCATGGCATTACTCGAATGACCTATCCACCCATTTCTGGATCTGATTAAACTCTGATGTCGGCCCACGCGACCAGTTTCCCTCGCCATACTGCTCGTCCAACATGCGCTTCGCGTAGTCCTTACCGCTCTCGTTATGAAGCGGCCCGCCGTCCTGCTTCACCCAGCTCGGGCAATCCTTCGCTCCCTCTTTGCCGGAGACACCCGATTTGCGGGGCCGCTTGAGCTTGCTGTAGAGCTCTCTCTCCTGCTGCTTGCACAGCGTCGGCCATCTTAAGCACCACGCTTCCAACGTGTTCTTCGGCGTGTACGGCTTGATGAGACCGAACGGGTCCGCCCAGTTCACCGGGTCGTTCTCAACGTAGGAGTAGGTGTTAACCTTGATCTGACAATTCGGCGGGGTGTATCCAGCGCACTGAATTGAAAAAGGCCTTTCGTTGTGGTTGAAAGCGAGGTGCTAGCCAAACACCTTCACCCACGAACGAAAGGCCATCGACAGTGAGGCGAAGAAACACCGAGTTGCATGCCCGTGTCAACGGGAATCTCGCGTTGGAGTTCGGCGAGGTGAATCTGACCTCGTATGCGGGACTTGAGCTCTTCAACCGCTATCTGCGCACGATGCGCTTGAGTGATTTGACCCGCAGCGCCTTCGGCGCGAGTCCCCTGGGCGGAGACTTTGGCGCAGTCGCCATGATCCGAGTGCTGATTGGCTTGCTCGTGGTGGGCGGGCGGCGTCTGGATCACCTCGCCTATATCGCCACCGACCCGCTGATCCGGCGCTTCTGTGGGCTGCAGGTGCTGCCAACGGCGCGGACCGTAAGCCGCTGGCTCAAGCGCTTCACGATGAAAACGGTCGTGCATCTGCAGGCGCTCAATGCGGCGATCATCGCCCACGTGATGCCCGGCCTGCGCTTGCACACGCTCACCGTGGATGTTGATGGGGTCGTGGTCTGCACCGGCTTGCAGGTCGAGCGCGCGCGCCGCGGCTACAACCCGCATCACCGTAAAGTGCCCAGCTACTACCCGATCACGGCGCATCTGGCCGAGACGACCCACGTGCTGCGGGTGAGAAACCGCTCGGGCAATGTGCACGATGGCAAAGCCTCGCTCACTTTCTTACGAGAGTTGTGGGATCAACTGGTGCAGCTGGCAACGCCCGGTGTGCAGATTCGCTTTCGCATGGATGGCGCCTTTTTCCGCGAGGATGTGCTGCGGTGGCTGACCGCGCGCGCGGTGGGCTACGCCGTCAAGGTTCCCTTCTATCACTGGTTGGACCTGCAGCAGTACATCCGGCGGCGGCCGTGCTGGACGCGCGTGGCAAGCGACACCGAAGGCTTCGTCGTGCCGGCCGTGGCTAACCCCTGGGGGCGTTCGCTCTGGGTGGCGATCTACCGCAAGAAGGTGGCGCATCGGACCGCGAAGAACTTCCAGCTTGACCTGTTCGATCCGAACGACGGGCACTACGAATACTCGGCGATCACCAGCAATCTGGGCTTCACGGTCGCCAACCTCTGGTACTTCATGGCCGGACGCGGCCATCAGGAGAAGACCATCGGCCAGCTCAAGAGCGGTCTGGCCTTTCACACCGTTCCGACGATGACCTATGCGGCCAACAGTGCCTGGCAGCAGCTGGTCATCCTCACGCACAACCTGCTGACGAACTTCCAGATCGAGACGGGCGCCCAGCGTCGCCGCCGCTCCCGCAAACATACCGCCTTGCCAGTGCTGCACACGGTTCAGACCTTGCGCTTCACACTCTTCCATCGAGCCGCTGCGCTCGTGCATCCCGCCGGCAGATCAGTCCTGCGCCTCGCCAATAACGCTGCCACTCAACGCCTCTGCGCGCGAGTCGAACAGGCCCTGCCTCGCGCCGCCTGATTTTTTGTCGGATCAAGGTTAATGTATCGGACATGACCGGCAGGCACCCGCAGAACGCATCCGCATTCGTCGCCGAGTCCTACGAGAAGTACGGGACCGAGCTGCGACGCTATTTGCAGCGCCGGCTGAAGAATAGGCAGGACGCGCGCGATCTGGCGCAGGAGGTCTGGCGCCGACTCTTACGGATTCCCGATACCTCCGAGGTGATCGAGCCTTTGGCCTATATCTACCGCTCTGCGGCAAACGTGATAGCGGAGTACTACATGCTCCGGAGTCGCGATTGCGTGTCGGTGGATTCGGACGCGATGCAGTATGCAGCCGATCATCCGGCTCAAGTCGCGCATGACGAGATGGCGGATCAGCTCGTGCGCCAAGCCGAGCTGCAACGCATATTGGCTTCCATGCCCAGGACGTATCGCGACGTCCTTCTCATGCGGGTGACGGACGGCCTTTCTTATAACGACATCGGCCGGAAGCTCGCGCTGTCGCCCAAGACGGTCGAGCAGTACTTCTTTCGAGCAATGACGCTGGTGAGAAAGAGCAAGCGCGAACGGCAATCGCCAGGGAGGGCGCGATGAAGACTGCGGGTGATGACCTGAAGGTCACCGAGCAAGCTGCGCAATGGCTGAGCGCGTTGCTGGATGGGAATGAAAGACGCGCAGAGTTCTTCGCATGGCTCGAAGAGTCGCCGCGGCATGTGGAGGAGTTCCTCTCGATACTGGCGGACGCTCAAGACCTCGCATTACTGACGCAAGCGCAGCGACAGCGAATCGAGGAGATGAGCTCGGAGCTCGGGGGAGCGGGTACAGTCGGCGCGAACGTCGTTTCACTCCCGCACAAGACTGTCCTGCGCGAGGAGCAGGCTATCGCGCTCGATTCACCCGCCACGCAAGTACGGACGGCATCGGCCCACAGTGCCATGCGGCGCTTCGGTGTCGGCCTTGCCGCTGCACTCTTGCTTGCACTCGGTGCGATGTGGTGGTTCACAGGCGCTGGTGCGTGGCAATCGTACTCGACGAAGCTCGGTGAGCAGCGGCTGGTCACGCTCGCGGATGGCTCTGTCGTGCATTTGAACACCGATTCGACGGTGGCCGTGCGTCTTGGCGACGGGACGCGGCGTGTACAACTCATCCGCGGCGAGGCACTGTTCGACGTCGCGCATGATCCGAATCGGCCCTTTCTAGTTCAAAGCGCCAACGCGGTGATCCAGGCCATCGGAACGAGCTTTGATGTTTACCGGCGCGAAAGCGGCACACGGGTGGCGGTGATCGAGGGAGTTGTTCAGGTCTCTGAAGACAGTAAGGCCTCGCCCGTTCCTCGTCCGCGGTCTCCGCCCTCTGCTCCGCAGACGCAGCTCTTGGCGGCCGGTGAATCTGCTGAGGTCTCGAGCGGCGGGAGGATCTCGGAGCGTCAGGCCGTGAATGCGGTGAAGGCTGTCGCGTGGCGCCAGCGGCGATTGGTGTTCGAGGACGATACGCTGGCGGACATCGCCACAGAGTTCAATCGCTACAACGCGAAAGTGAAGATTCGCGTGCTGGGCGCGGCGGCCGTGAATGAACATTTTTCGGGGACCTTCGACGCGGACGCGCCTGAGGCCATCATGCTGGCGTTGATAGGCGATCCGAGGTTGCGCGTCGAGCGCGTCGGAGATGAGATCGTCATTCAAGAGCGCGACCGACAGTGAGTTGCGCTCCAGATTGAGCTCACGAAAACCGGGGTGGAGAGGCCCTTTGCAGGAGCAATCGCGCCTTTTGGACAAAGTCTTTGCACAGGGAGAGCATTATGGAATGGCTCGAGTCACGCGACGTGCACCATCGGATCTTCGAGGACGGGGTTCGCTGGGTCGATGCAATTCACCACCGCGGGGTTGATGCTCGCGAATTCGTGTGGTGGGTAACCACATCGTCCGCGCACATGGAGGCTTTTTGTGAGGCTTGGACGATCTGGCACGAGTTGACGACGCTGTCGCCGGAAGCTCGTGCATGCAATTGAACCCTCTGAGTGCCTGAAGCCATCTCTTCTTCGACATACCGTATTCATTCCCGGTCGACCTTCGGCGGTTACACTGGCGAGCTCACGCTCTGGAAGCGGAGTATTGGGGCCATGCCTGTCCTTCCGACTTTTGATTCCAGGCTGGTCGCACGCACGGCTGCGCTGCTGCTCGCCTCTCTTGCCCTTCGCCGGAGTATCCATGACCCAAGGCTCGCATCCGAGCACCATCACCAGCGCTCCATTTGGCAAAACAGCCTCGGGCGCACCCGTCGAGCTCTACACGCTCCGTCACTCGCGCGGCATGGAAGCCCAGATCATGACCTACGGCGGCATCGTCACATGCCTCACCGCACCTGATCGCAACGGCAAGTACGCCGACATCGTGCTCGGCCACGACACGCTCGCCGAGTACATCAAGAACAACAGCCCCTACTTCGGCGCCTTGATCGGCCGCTACGGCAATCGCATCGCCAAGGGCCGCTTCGTGCTCGACGGCAAGCAGTACGCGCTTCCGACGAATGACGGGCCAAACAGTCTGCACGGCGGGAACATCGGGTTCGACAAAGTGGTGTGGAAGGCGGCGGCCATGGAATCCACTGCGAATGGCCCACAACTGACGCTCACGTACCTGAGTCGCGACGGCGAAGAAGGTTATCCCGGCGCGTTGTCGGTTACTGCGGTGTACACGCTGACCGAAGACAACGCGCTGCGTCTCGACTACACCGCGACGACCGACAAGAGCACCATCGTCAACCTGACGCACCACTCGTACTTCAATTTGCGAGGCCACGGCGACATTCTCTCGCACGTCGTTCAGATCAACGCCGATCGATTCACACCCGTCGACAGCACACTCATTCCCACGGGCGAGTTGAATCCCGTGGCGAACACGCCGTTCGACTTTCGCAAACCCACGGCCATCGGCGCGCGCATCGACGTCGCCGACGAGCAGCTGAAGTTCGGCAGAGGCTACGATCACAACTGGGTCATCAACAAGAAGCCGGGCGAGCTCGCGCCGATGGCCACTGTTTATGAGCCCGAGACCGGACGCGTACTCGAGGTTTCGTCGACCGAACCGGGCCTGCAGTTCTACACCGGCAACTTATTGGACGGCACTCAGCCCGCCAAGGGCGGCTCGACGTACGCGCATCGCACGGGCTTCTGCCTGGAGCCGCAGCATTTCCCCGACTCGCCGAACAGGTCCGAGTTTCCCTCCACCGTGTTGAAGCCGGGCCAGACGTACACGAACACGATCGTCTATCGCTTCAGCACCTGGTAGCGTCACTACTCCGCGCGCAGGGCTTGAATCGGATCGAGGTCGGCGGCGCGCTTGGCGGGGTAGTAGCCGAAGAAAATGCCGATAACGGCACTGCACAGAAGTGCCAACACAATCGAGCTGGGCGTGATCAGTGTTGGCCAGTTGCTGACATACGCGATGGCATGCGCGACCCCGACACCGGCGAGCACTCCGAGCACGCCGCCGCAGGCGCTGAGCATGACGGCTTCGAGGACGAACTGACGCATTACGTCGCGCGAACGCGTCCCCAGTGCCACACGAATGCCGATCTCACGCGTTCGTTCGGTGACGCTGACGAGCATGATGTTCATGATACCGATGCCGCCGACGAGGAGTGAGATGCCGCCGATACTCCCGAGCAGAATCGTCAGCGTCTGACTTGCATCGGTCTGCCGGCGTACGACTTCCGAGATGTTCCCCGTGACGAAGTCCGCGATGCGCCCGCCGCGACGGCGCTCGAGCAGATCGCTCACATCGAGCTGAATTCGGCTGAGCTCCTTGGGATCTTCGGCGCGCAGTACGATGGTGATCTTCGCTTCTCGGTCCAGTCGCTTCTGAAAGCTCGTGTACGGCACGTATGCCGTGATGTCGCCGGGCTCGCCCTGCTGGCGTTCGCGGAAGCGTGCTTCGTCTTCCATAACACCGATCACCATGAACGGCGTATCGGCAATCTGAATGGTCCTACCCACCACGTCCGTCGTGCCGAAGATCGCCTGCGCGAGAAATACCGGGATCACGCAGACGTTCGCGGCCGTGCGCATGTCGTTGTCGCCGAACATCGTGCCGGCGGTCAGTACCCTCCCGAGAACACGCAGGCCCTGTACGTCCACGCCGTATGCGTTCGCACGCGGCTGATTCGTCGGCGCTGCTCTGTTGAGGTAGCCGTAGAGGCGCACTGTCGTCGCCGACAGACCGCGAATCTCACCTCGGATCGCGTCGTAGTCTGCGATCGTGAGGCCGTCGCCGGCGGGTAGTCCCCACCGCAAGCCTCTTCGCCATTGTCCTGGCTTGGGATCGCCGGAGACTTCGAGCTGGTTCGATTCAAGGCTGGAGAGCGTCTTCTCGACATTCGCGCGGGCGCCGTTTCCGACGCTCACGACCGCGATGACAGCGGCGACGCCGATGATGATGCCGAGCGCCGTCAGCGCGGACCGGAGGTTGGTCCGCTGCAAGTTCGTCAGCGCCACTCTCCAGGAGATCGCGAGATTCACTGCACCTCGTGAGCCTTCGCTCGCATGATCCAGTCCGGCGGTTCCCAGCCGTTGCGACTCCCGCGCTTGAATCGCACGGCCACGTCGAGACCATCCGGATCGACGATGAGGCCGTACCGGGCGAGCCACGCCACGACGATGTCGCCCTCAGGGTCGCAGTCGCGCGCTCGGGCGTACCACCAGTCGAAGATCTCTTCGGACGTCGGGACGCGGCTGAATACTTCGTCCGCCTTCGTCCAATCCACTTCGCATTGAACGCCGCGCGCGAGGCGCAGGGCCTCATTGACGAGCGCGAACGGCTGATTTTTCTTTACGTGCTCGCTCAAGAGCTCATGCAACGAAGGGCGTGAGGTCGCATCGATCTCTCCGCGGCGAATGAGATACGCGATGATCATCTGGCCCGGTAGCACGCCCTGGCGAATTCCCTCCTCGCACAGAATCGCTGCTTCTTCTCGCAGCAGTTGCGCGTCCGTGCGGCGCGCCGCCAAAGACTTGTTGCTGAGATACGTACCCAAACGCGTGATCTGAGGAGGCGACGTGGCGCCCACGCGCCGCAGCCAGAGAAGACCAGCGCGGCGGTCGCGCGGGAGGCCCCAGCCGCCGATCAAGTGCGCGCCGAGGCGGATGTGCGCGAGGAGGATGCCGTCGTTCTCAGCGGCGTCGCGCAGAAGGCGCTCGCCCTCTGCCGAGTTCGGTTCGACGCCTCGGCCCACCAAGAGGCGCACGGCGTACGCGACGGTTGCGAATCTGTCACCGTGTTCGATGGCACGGTTGAGCCACGTCAGGCCTTCTTCGTTCGTGTGCGTGCCGTTCGATTTGTCGAAGTAGATGTTCGCGAGGTCTGTCATCGCGAGTGGGTTGCCGTGCTCGGCGGACTTCTTCAGCCACTGCAGTCCTTCTTCAGGAGAGGGCTCGAGACCGTCGCCCTCGATCAGGCGTTGCCCGAGCTTCTGCATGGCGTACACGTCGCCCTCCTCTGCCGAGCGGCGCAACCACGCCTCACCCTCAGCCGGATCGTGCTCGCGCCAACCGTGGATCGTGGTGGCGAGTTGGGGGTCATCGCAGGGGAGCTTGCCGGGATGAGTGAGGGCTGCGATGTTGTCGAGGAGCATCTCCGCTTCGGTGAAGGTGATCTCCTCGTCTGCGGGTGCGGTGGACATGGGCGCCGTCCTTTCTGATTGGCTTTGCCGCGGGCAAGGGGCGGAGAGTGCGCGTGTGGGGCTCACCGTTCCAGCCGGTGAGCACACGGCTGCGCTCGGCTGCATGTCTTTGTTTGGCGAGAAGATATCTAGCGGGCCGAGTCCGTCGCGGAGCATCGGTCGTTGGGGTCTTGGATTCGCCTCATGTCGGATTCACCTGAACCCAATCGATTCGCGGGTAACGACTGTTGCAACCCGACACGTTGATCGTGCTTCAAGGCCGTGCTCCTCGGAGCGTCATCAATCTGCACGGGCAAGGGACGAGATCGAAAAAACGCTTCCCTGCCGGCACTGAATGATCACTCGCTCTTGTGGTTGGTGTTTCGAGCTTCTCCCTGCGAAGAAAGCTCAAGGCGCACCTGATCGTGCCCCCATCGAGTGAAGCTCATCTGGGTTGCAGTCGATCGATCTGCTGTCGCTCGAGCCGCACTTTCGCGAGCGCCGTCACCTTGGCGACGAACGAGGTGTCCTCTTGCACCTTCAGCTTCGCGACATCCGGACCTAGCAACAAGGGATAGAACACATCGCGCACACCGTGCAACCAAAACGCGACGACGGGAAGCGCGGGCACTTCGAGCACTCGCGCCTCATAAGACTCCGAGGCATCCTGGTATTCGTGCGCTGCCAGCTCGACAGCCTGAGCCATCCGCTCCGCGAGCGCGCCTCGGATCAATTGAGAGAACACCGGCGGCGCGCCTCTCACCTTCTCGCGCACATCCGCGATCGCGAGCGGACCATTACCGAAAATGAGGTAACGCCACCCCGTAGGCTGAGCGTGATACATGAACTGATCATCGGCCGCGTTCTCGAGCCGTACGCTGAAGAGCGGCACGGGCTGCGCCGCTTCGCGAGGATTGGCGCCGGCAACAGGAGCCCCGGAATCGGTGGGACCCATGAGGTGTTCTACCGCCGCGGTCAGTGCCGTATTACCGCCGACCGGTGGCTTGCTTGTCGTAATAGCCATACGAGAACTCCTCAGGGAGCGACGGGCGCCAACGCATCGCCGGCAGGCGCGCCGCCCGCGGGCAGTGGGCTGCTCAGCGTGAAATAGCTATTCGCCCACGCGCCAGCTTGACGGTAGTTTGACGAAAATTCCGCATAGGTCGTGTGCACGGTGCCCGGAATCAATGGATCCCCGATCTCGAGATATTCGGTTCCACTATCGTCCACCGAGTATCCTGCGACTGCAACAAAATGGGCGTCGGAGCTCTGGTGCCATTCGATGCGACACGCGAACGCGCGCTGAGCATCGATCTCCGCGACGACGGTCGAGAATTCCTCGCTCGAGTCCACTCGCTGGGAGAAGTGTCCGGTCCGCCCCAGTGGCGTGTCGAGGGGTGCAGGCCGATCGCATGCCGTAACGTTCACCGGGTCACAGCACTGCGTGTTCTTCTCCGCGGCTGCAACCACACATTGAACCGTCCAACTTTGCGCACGGTAGAACTGCGCGATGCTCGCGGTCACGGCAGCCCAACACCAGTTGTCATGCAGTTGCATCTGCATGACAAATCGATTGAGCGACCTCGCGCGCCCGCCTCCCACCGGTGGCGGCCCCGCGGCCTTGGAGAGGAAGCCGGGTCCCGAGGAGCGGCCGGCGAGCGGCACCGTGGGCAGCATGAATGAAGGGATGCTCATGCGATCATCCTTTTAGAGCAGTGACGACGGACTGGCGCGTCTGCTGTAGCAAGCCGGCGCCGATCGGCAGACCGAGTCCCCACGCGACACACATGACGTAGTCGCGACAAGTTCCGAAGCCGAGATCGGAGAGCACCACGACGTACCATCCGATGAGCGTGGTGATCACGGCCGTGAGTGCCCATGCCAATGCGCCCGACCTTGCGAGATCCAGTTGAATTTGCTGAGCCGAGGCACCCGCGGCGGAAGCGCCCGCGACGGGCGCAGGAACCGGGACGCTCAACTTGCGCAACTCGGATTCCAGAGTGGCCTGTATCGGGGTGAGCTTCGTGGCAAGGGTACTCGCCGTCGGCGGCGCATCGTCGATGACCAACTGGTCGACCTGGCTCACCGCAGCTTCAACTAGCGCCAGCACTTCTTTGCGTCCATCGGTGAGCAGCGGCTCCGCGGCCTTGCGGATCGCCGCCACTACACCTAGGAGCGGATCGATCCACTTCTGCACGGCTTCGATGAGCGCCTTGTAGCCCTGTGCATCCAAAGCCGGCGCGCCGAACGGAGATGAGATGCTGCGTGGAATGAATCGCTCTCGCTCGAGCGCGGTTTCGGTCAGCCGATCCTGCAGACTCCGCAAGCGTCGTGTCGTGTGATCGAAAGTGGACGTGGGCAAGGCTTTCGGCACGGTGTCCAATGCGTCGGCGACACGTTGCAGTTGCTCGCGCAGGAACGCCGCGGGGACGAGCAGTTCTGCACGGGTGTGGCGCGTGCGGAGCCATTCCGTTAGTAGCCAGGACAGACCCACGCCGACCAGCACGGCGACGGCGCCGAAGAACTTCTGCCACGCGGTCGAGATATAAACATCCAACGCAACGGACTCTCCCTCCGGCTTCACGGATGAAGAGACGAGAATCGAGCCGGTGTAGTGGCCAGCCGAGGGGAGGCCGCCGGCGGCCTGAAGCCAATAGGTTCCGGTCCCTGTGATGTTGACGGAGACCTTGCAGTCCGGATCTGTCGGTGCGCCTTGTGCCGCGGTACAGAGCAGGAATCCCTGCTTGGCGATCGAGGTCCGGTCATCCTGCTCCGCGACGCTGGATGACAGCACTCGGACATTGTTCGCGGGCTGCGCTCCGATCACGAACACAATCGGAAAGCGATCGTCGGGCGTCACGGTGATCGCAGCGCCGGGCCCGTGAACGGCCCACGCGAGGGGCGCGCCCTGGCCGTTCGCCACCGCGCTCAGCACTAAGAGACCTATGATCGATACGATGTAACGCGTAGTTCGTTTTCGCACGGGCGTTCCCTCCGGTGCGCACCTTTGCGTCAGTTGTCATCCGAGCTGGAGTCGCACTTGAAGCCGCCGGCCTCGATGATCGCCTGACACGCGATGAGCTCGTTGAGCTTCTTTTGCGTTTCGAGCGCCTCGATTTGGGCCTTCTGTCGATCGAGCTCGCTGGGACCGCGTGCGGTCTTCACGAGCGTCGCGAAATCTCCTGCAGCGCCCGACACGGCGCCGCTGACAGTCGCAGCGGTCGCTTCGGTGCTCCAATGGAAGTCCTTGGTCCGGCCATACTTGTCGAACGCGAGCACCACGCTGCGCGATTCGCCGACGCCGACGTCGATACAGAGTTTGTTCGGCGGGTTCCATTGCGCGACGGGAAACGCTTCACTCGCGCCGTCCTTGTCGATGACCGGCTTCAGAGCCTTGCCGGTAGGGAGAACGGTCACATTAGCGACCGCCACGTTCGGAACAGTCACCGCCAAACCGCATTCGCGAGACGGCTCCGATCCGCCCGTCGCGATGAGCGTTTCCGGTTTGGTGGTCTTGCGCTCCGACTTCCACTCCAGGCCGAAGTGCTCGGCGATCGTTGCCTCGCTCGGTTTCGGGCCGAACCATTTTTCGAACGACGACAGCTTCAATTTCAGCGACTGATTCGTCGGGGACTGATCATTCCCGAGCTTGATCGGTGCCGCAGTCTCGATGCGCAGAATGCCGGTGCGCAACGAGGCGAGCTCGCGCGCAAGCGTGTTCAGCTCTTTGAGCCGCTGCAGATCCGCGGGTGTAGGGCCCGACCCGGGGCTGGACAACGCGAGCTGCTGCCGCAGATAGTGAATCTGTTTCTCGATGACCGGCGCGCGCAGCGTCGCCTCGGTCACGTCAGGCAAGCATTGCAGCCCCGGTGGTCCGGATCGCCGCGCTTCGCCGGCAAACCTCGGAGCTCCGGCGGCGAGCGGGAGCAAGATGGCTGCAGTCTTCAACGCGTTGCCGATAATGGCCGGCGTCTGATCGGCGCTCGCGCTGTTGATTCCAGTCAGCACGCCGTCGTCCGACACGCCGATCTGCAGATCCCGCTTGATGCGAGCGGATCCGAGCACCGACCCGGGCACGTGATAAACCGTGTCGCCTGCGCCGACCTTTGCGACCACCGCCAAGTCGGCATCCACATCGAACCCATCGTCTCTGCATTGGCGCAGGGTCAACGCGAGTTGCGCGATGGCATCGGTCTTCGGCAATCGGTAGTCGATCCCCGCACCGTCGAGCGGCTTCGTCGTCTCACATGCGACGAGGAGAAGCGCGGCGGGAACGGAAAGCATCAATGCACGTGCGACGTACTGCTTGGCCATCAAGCCTCCCTGTACGGATTTACGGCCTTCGTTTGAGATTATTCGTTGGCCGCAATCTGGTTTTGTTTTAAGGCGGCCGAAGAATGCCACGCCAATTCGAGCGCTTCAATCGTCGCGTGAATCTTTTTTCGTGCGGAGGCGGCGACTCGCTACTTCTTCTCGCCTCCGATCGGAAGCAGGACTTCAGCGATCTCGACGCTCTCCACCTGCGGGTCATTCTCGAGCGACGGCAGATCGCCCACATCGCACTCCGCCGTGAACAGGTGAGGATCGACTTGCGTTCGTACCTTCACGTTCGGGGGCACGTAGTCCGCCGTGCGCACTCGCGTGATCAACCGCACGCGCTGCGCGGGGTCGGCACCCCGCGGCGGCGCGTTGCGGATCTTGCTCGGCGACAACGACTCGAGCGTGAAGCGCTTATCGCCGAGAGGCGGCTTGTCGTCCTTTGGATTTCTTGGCATGTGTGGCGGCCTTTGTTGACGCCGCTGCCCGAATCACACCCGCCTTGCGCTTGGGTGAGAGTTTCGCGGCGATCAGTGTGACAGGCTGCTGCATGACGGAGCTTACTGCACCTTTTGCCGACACGCGTCCGAAGCCGTAGCGTGGGTCCCAGCCGGCAACGTTCGGCGGATTGTGGCGCGCGGATGTCAGCAGGGCCTTTCGAATGTCCGCGCTGGTGAGGTTACGGTTTCGGGCCGCAGCTTCCGCCAACAGCAGCGCTGCCGTGCCCGTGACCATCGGCGATGCCATGCTGGTGCCGGACATCCTCGTCGTGCCGGTGCTTGTGGTCGACGCCGCCGCGCGCACGTTGTGCCCCGGTGCCGAAACTTCCGGCTTCTGCCGCCCGTCCCGGGTCGGCCCGGCGCTAGAAAAGAAAGAGAGCGGCGCGCCGGCGACATGCGCGTCATACGACCCGACGACGATCGTCTCGTGCCCGCAGGAGATCGAGCCCAGCGTGTGCGTATTGTCGAGCGGTGGGACGAACGTCGATTGTCCCTGATCGTCTCGCTCGATCCACGCATGGAAGCTCGTCGCGGCGCCGGTGGCGTTGTGGAGACGCACCTTCCAAGTGCCGGGTGCCGCTTCCGGCGACAGGAAGATGCCGATCGTGTTGTCGTGATTGTTCGGATCGTCGAGGCGATTGGCGATGAAGACGACGATGTCGTTGCCGGCGTGGACCGTACCGCTCTTGTTCACCGGCACGCGCGCCACGCTGGTGCCGGACGGATCGATGAGCTCGACTTCGAGACGGCCCGCGCGGCCGTACCAAATTTCGAGCTCGTTATCGGTGAAATCGAGTGGACCCACGCGCCACGGCAGATCGAGCTGACCGTTTGCCGGAACCGTGCCCTGCGCGTGAATACCGTCGGCGAACGAGTTCGAGGCGGCGATGATGACGGCGCGATTGGGCTTCTGCCGAACGAGACTATCGATGCCCTGCTCCACTAGCGTGGTGCCGTCGTGCGGCCCGCCGTTCGTGCCGAGGCTGACGTTGATGGCGCACGGCTTCGTGCCCGCCTGGTCGAAGATGAACGCGAGCGCCTCGAGCAATTGGACGGAGTCGCCGAAGCTCTTGCCGACGACGCTCGGTCCTTCCCACGGTATATCCGTGCTGGCGAGCTGCACGAACATCAACTCTGCCTCCGGCGCGACGCCGGAGGTTCCCGTGCCGCGACCGTTGCCGGCTGCGATGTCCATGACATGCGTGCCGTGCGCCGGGTTGGGTCACGCTCTGTGCTGAGCTCGGCGTGACGCTTGCGTGGCCGGGGAACTGGGACGCTCTTGCCCCGTAATTCGCGGTCGAGGCAAGGCCGAGCTGTGCAGGTCAGCATGATCGGCGTACGGGATGGATTCAAATGCAGTATCGGCCCAGCTACGCAAACTTATGCGCTAAAGGCACTGGATTCGGTGAATGGGTTCCGAGAAGAAGAGCCCATCTATTTCTAGCTAACAACAGCTCGAAAGACATCGAATACATCGCGCCGGCTTGCTATCGGTGACGTCTAGCCGGCGCGCTGTACAGCCGCATGTCGAGTTTTATGCGGCGTTTGCTGAGAATTCGCACATCTCTGAAGCGCGGGTGCGCCGGGTTGAGGACGACATTCCGTTCATCCGTGGCGACCACGGATGGAACGAGCAGACCGAGACTCGACTCTGCAGCCACCCAAGCGTCGCCGAAGCGCTTGCTGGCCGGCCCGGGGGGAAGCGTGTTCCAGCCGCGCGGGAGATCCGCGAGACCCACTGCGACGACAGCATCGTCGGGGACTTCGATGACGAACTTCAGTCGCGTGCGCGGGTACGGATGGGGTGCGTGAACACGCAACTCGAGCATCGCCAGTGACTCACTGCTCGAGCAGTAGACGACTGCGACACCTTTGCTGTTCCAGCGGCCGCCGTTGAGGCGCGCGCCTTCGCCGGACAGCCCGTCGGGATATCGCGTGCTGGCGAATCGTACGACGTTCAAACCGGCAGGCCGTGTTCGATGGCGCCCATCTCCGTGTGGACGACCTCGTCACCTTCCTCCGTGGTGAGCAAGCTCAGTGGCGACTGCCCGCCGAGGGCTTCGCTCGGCTCCTTGAGCCATTGCACGGCATACGTGGCGTCTTCGAAGGCGCTCACTGCGCGCACAACCGCACGCGCAATCCGGTAGAGAAGGTCGCTGTCCGCGCGTGACAGATGTTCGCGCTGGACGAGCTCGTTGAGTGTCTTTCGCGCCCGACCCAGTATCTCGCTGAAATCCTCGCGGGTGATGTCGAGGACGATCAGCAGGGTCGGAATGGCCTTGCCCGGTATACCGGCCTCGATCTCACGGTGGAGCTCGATGCCGCTGATCGCGGGCCCGCCGGACGCGAGGCGCTTCTCGATCCACTCTCTCATGACAGTCGGGTCGCTCGAGCCGGCGCGATGCCTGGAGGGGGCGCGCAGTAAGTCGAGAGCGACTCGGTTGATGCTGTGGGAATCCGCTTTTCGGGCGGCCGTGCTGGGCATGGATGGCCTCGTACTCGGTACGATTCTCATCGTAACAGATTACCCATTGGATTGGGTAAGACTGCCCATTTGCCCACGCCCGCGCGATCCAAGTCGCCGTCGCGCGGCCGCACTGCCCAGCGGGCGCGCCTGCCGACGCCTCGTCCGCGGCGTGTTACAGCGACGTCATAGTCTCCTGATAAAACGACCTGGCCCCCAATGGGTCTACGCCCCCATGAAAACCTCGGTGATGCTCGAAAGCTACTGCGCCGACATCGAGCGTCTCGTGCGCGATGGCACGCTGCGCCCGGCCGTGCGCCTCGCGGTCGCGTTGCCCGACATCTGCGCAGCTCTCCAGAGTGCGCAGATGAAAAGCTCGCACGACGAGTACAACAAATGGTGCGCCGCTTGGCTCATGTGGAAGGTCGTGAGCGGCGGCAAGCCCGTGGACGGCGCGCGGCTCTACCGGCTCTACAGCGGTCGCGCGCGAATCAAGCCGCTCTCCGGACCGCCGCACGACATCACTGCCGCGGCACTCCGGCGCTTCCGCATGTCCCGCCGCGGGCGTCGCGAGAAAACGCCGGCGCGACAACGCCTGTGGCGCCCGGTGAATCGCATTCAAGCGTTCGAGGTGGACCTCGTCGAGGCGCTGGTCGATAGCAGTCGCCGCTGGTACCGTGAGCAAGGCGCTGGTAACAGCACCGTGCAACGGAACCTCGGCCGACTGCTCGTGAGCGGATGAGCGCGACCAGACGAGATCGTCGCCGGTGCTCGTGAGTCGATGAGGGTCATCAGCGGATGAGACAAACTCGCAGGCATTTTCTCCGCGGCTCGCTGGCGTCCGCGAGTGCCCTCGCGTTGAGCGGCGCGCCCTGGCGAACGCTGCACGCGGCATCCGCTCCGCACTTCGCAAAAGACCCATTCACGCTGGGCGTGGCCTCGGGCTACCCAACGCAGAGCTCGGTCGTTCTCTGGACACGCCTCGCCCCGACTCCACGAGAGCCCGGCGGCGGCGTCCCGCCGCAAGTCATCCCCGTCGAGTGGGAAATCGCCTCCGACGACAAGATGACGCGCGTCGTCCGCAAAGGCACCGACTACGCCACGCCCGAATGGGCGCACTCGATTCACGCCGAGCCCAACGGCCTCGAACCCGCGCGCGACTATTGGTACCGCTTCACCGTCGGCAACGCGCGCAGTCCCATCGGACGCACGCGCACTGCGCCGGCACTCAACGCGCCCCTCGCGAATCTCAAGCTCGCCGTCGCGTCCTGCCAGCAATACGAGCAAGGCTACTTCACCGCCTACAAACACATGCTCGCCGGCAACCCCGATCTCGTCCTGCACGTCGGCGACTACATCTACGAGCTCACGTGGGGTGACGACCTCGTCCGCAGCCACGACGCGCCCGAGGCCTACACGCTCGACGACTACCGCCAGCGCTACGCCCTTTATAAGAGTGACCCGGACCTCGCCGCCGCCCACGCGGCCTGCCCGTGGCTCGTGACGTGGGACGATCACGAAGTCGACAACGACTACGCGGGCGCGATCTCCGAAGAGAACGACGACCCCGATCTCTTCATCGCTCGCCGCACCGCTGCCTATCGCGCGTACTACGAACACATGCCGCTGCCGCGACGAGCCGTGCCGTTCGGCACATCGATGCGGCTTTACGCGCAGCGCGCGTTCGGCGATCTCGCCAATGTCTTCATGCTCGATCAACGCCAATACCGTTCGCCGGAAGCGTGCTCACAGCCGGGCCGGGGAGGCGGGAATCGCGTGAGTCCGCGCGAATGCCCCGCGCTCGAGCAACCCCAGCGTCAAATGCTGGGCGAGCGGCAAGAATCCTGGCTCTTCGCCGCGCTCGCCAATTCCAAGGCGCGCTGGAATCTGCTGGGCCAGGGCACGGTGATGTCATATCTCAACGAGCGGGCCGGCGACGAGCCGCGCTACTGGACGGACGCGTGGAACGGCTATCCCGCGGCCCGCGCGCGGCTGATGGACGCGCTCGTCGCGAAGCCGATCGCCAACCCGGTCGTGCTCTCGGGCGATATTCACGCGTTCGTCGTGAGTGGGTTGCATCGGAAGGCAGCCAACCTCGACACACCCATCATCGCGTCGGAGCTGGTGACGACCTCCATCAGCTCGCAAGGGATCGATCAGAAAACCTTCGATCGTTGGAGCGCGATCAATCCGAACCTGCTGATCGCGGACGGCCAGCACCGCGGCTACCTGCGGCTCGATGTCTCACGCGAGCGCCTGCAAGCCGATCTCATCGCGATGGACACCGTGAAAAGCGCCAACGCCGGCGCCAAAACATTGCGGTCATTTGTCATCGAAGCCGGCCGCCCCGGTCCGATTCCCCTGTAGCCCGACGCGCGCAACAAAAGCGTCACACCTTCTCTAAATAATGCGCGGGGCGCCGCGGCCGTAGATGCCGCGCCGATAACTATTCCTCGAGGGATCTCCGCCGATGCGTTCCGCCAGACCGACTGCGCTCGTCCTGTCTCTATTCGTCGGTCTGCTCGGCTTTGCGCAGAGCGCGCACGCGTGGTGGAACGACAAGTGGCAGTTCCGCAAGGAAATCACGCTCGATCTCTCGCCCGCGGGCGCGGACATCGCGGGCGCCCCGACCGACGTGCCGGTGCTCATCCGCCTGAGCCTCGCGAACTTCGGCTACTTCGGCGACACGAAGCCGGACGGTTCCGACCTGCGCTTCGTCGCTGCGGACGACAAGACGCCGCTCGAATCCCACATCGAGCGCTACGACCCGCAAGCGCAGATCGCATTCGTGTGGGTGCGCGTGCCGCGACTGACCGGCGGCGTCGCGACCAACAAAGTCCTTCTCTACTACGGCAACAGCGCCGCGCCGGCCGCCGCCTTGCCGAGCGGCACGTACGACAAGAATCAGGCTTTGGTCTATCACTTCGGCCCGCCGAGCAGCGCGCCTCAGGATGCGACGGCCAACAAGACCGAACCCTCGGCCTTCTCCGCCGACGTGAACAACGCGTCGCTGATCGGCTCGGGCGCGAAGTTCTCCGGCTCGCAGACGATCGCGATTCCCTCGACCGGCGCGCTCCGCCTCGTCGCCGCGAACGGCTTCACGATGTCCGCGTGGGTGCGCATCGAAGCCGCTCAGCACAGCGCATACGTCGCCGCGCTCGAAGACGGCAACAAGGCGCTGATCCTCGGCATCGACGGCACCACGATCTTCGCGCGCTGGAGCGACGGCACCGGCCCCGCGGCCGTCGTTCAAAGCGGCGTACAAATGCCCACCGGCGAGTGGCATCACCTCGCGCTGCGCGCCGGCAACGGCAAGCTCACGATCGTCGTCGATGGCGCCGAAGCCGGCGAAACCAACGCGACGCTCACGGACGTCGGCGGCACGCTCACCGTCGGCGGCTCGGCGCAGAAAGCGAACACGCTCACCGGCGAGCTCGACGAGCTGGAAGTCGCGAACACGGCTCGCCCGACGGAGTGGCTGAAGGCCGCCGCGCGCAGCCAGGGCATGGTCGCGCCGCTCGTCGTCTACGGCGGCGATTCGCAGAAAGACAGCAGCGGCGGCGAGTCCTACTTCGTCACGACGCTGCGTAACGTCACCGTCGACGGCTGGGTCATCATCGGCATTCTCGGCGTGATGTTCCTCGCGTCGATCATGGTGATGGCCGGCAAGGCCTTCTATCTGAACCGCGTCGCGCGCGGCAATTCCAAGTTCCTCGCCGAATTCCACCGCCTGCGCGACGATCCGGCCGCGTTGGAAAAGCGCGAAGGCGCGAAGGAGACCGAGAGCGCCGATGCGTTCGCCGAGAACGGTGAGGGCTCGCAAGTCGTCTCCGCGCTCACGGCGAGCAGCTCCGCGTACGGCGTCTCGACGCTGTGGAAGCTCTACCACCACGGCATGCAAGAGACGATGAAGCGTCTCGAAGGCCAGACCGCCAGCGCCGCGCGCGTGCGCACGCTCTCCCCGCAGTCCATCGAAGCGATTCGCGCGACGCTCGACGCCTCGCTCACACGCATGAGTCAGCGCCTCTCCGCGCAAATGGTATTGCTGACGATCTCGATCTCGGGCGGCCCGTTCCTCGGTCTGCTCGGCACCGTCGTCGGCGTGATGATCACCTTCGCGGCCATCGCCGCGACGGGCGACGTGAACATCAACGCGATCGCGCCCGGCACCGCAGCCGCGCTCGTCGCGACGGTCGCCGGCCTCGGCGTCGCGATCCCCTGCCTGTTTGGCTACAACTACCTCAACACGCGCGTCAAAGAGATCACGGCGGACATGCGCGTGTTCGTCGACGAGTTCGTCACGCGCATCGCCGAGACGTACTCGTAAGGAAGCATTCCGATGGCAGCACAGGCAGGCGGCGACGATGTTTACGACCAGATCAACGTCACCCCGTTGCTCGATCTGGCGTACGTGCTGCTCATCATCTTCATCATTCTGACGACGGCGACCGTTCAAGGCATCAAGGTCAACCTGCCCAAGGCGAGCGCGCAGCCGAGTCTCGCCGAGAACAAGACCAAAGCGATCAGCATCACCGCGGACGGCACGGTCTATCTCGACACGTTTCCCGTGACGATGGCGGAGCTGGAAAACCTGCTGCGCCAGTACAAGGCCGTGACGCCCGACTTGCCGGTGATCATCAAGGCCGACTCGTCGATTCAGTATCAGAAAGTCGTCGACGTGCTGGACCTCGTGGGCCGCCTCGAGATCACGCAGCTCGGGCTCGTGACGGCGAAGATCGTCAAGTAGGCGCGCGGCGGTTCGGGGAGCGATTCGAGTGAATGGGCGCGCGCAGAAGTATCGCTTCGTACCGCTGCTCGCGATGGGCTTGATCGTCCTCGTCGTGGGCGGCGGCGTCGTGCTACTGATACGGCACTTCCTCGCCGGCGCGCCGCCGCCGCAGAAGAAAGTCGCGCAGGAGATTCACATCATCCGGCCGCCGCCGGAAGAGCTGCCTCCGCCGCCGCCACCCCCGCCGCCCGAAGAAAAGGTCGACATTCCGGATCCGCAGCAGGAGCCCGATCCGACGCCGTCGGACGAGCCGCCGCCGTCCGAACAGCTCGGCCTCGATGCCGACGCCGGCGCGGGCTCGGACGGTTTCGGCCTTGCCGCGCGCAAAGGCGGGCGCGATCTGCTCGCGACCGGCGGCAGCGCGCTCGCGTGGTACGGCGGGCTGATGAAGAACGAGATTCTCGACTGTCTCCAACAAGAACAACGCGCGCGCACCGGGTCGTACTCGGTCTCGCTGCGCGTGTGGGTCCGGCAGGACGGTTCGGTCGAGCGCTTCGCAATGCCTCAGTCGACCGGCGACCAGGAACGGGACCGCGCCATCGAGGGGTGCGCGAAGCGTTTCTCGCAGAGCCCGCCGGCCGATATGCCGCAACCCGTGACCCTGCGCATCGTGTTGCGCGGCTGAGCGGGCATAACAAAGTTTCAACTCGATCGGAATCGTCATGATGTTTGCCAAGTCCCGCATCGCCGCCTTCGTTTTTGCCGCGCTCGCGCCGTGCGCGAGCGTTCTTGCGGCTCAGTCCGACGAAGCGCGCAACCTCAACGAGCTGCGCAACACGGTGGTGAATCTCCTGCAGGGACTCGTCGAGAAGGGCGTGCTGACGCGCGAGCAGGCCGAAGCGATGGTCAGCACCGCGCAGAAGAAAGCCCAGCAAGATGCAGCCGCGGCCGCAGCGGCGGACAAGGCCGATGAAGGCGCGGTGCGCGTGCCCTACGTGCCGGAAGTGGTGAAGGAAGAGATTCGCAAGCAAGTCGCCGCGGAGCTCGCGCCGGAAGTCACGAAGAACGTCGTCGAGCAGGCGCAGTCCGAGCAATGGGGCGTGCCCGCGGCGCTGCCGGACTGGATCAAGCGCGTCCAGTGGAACGGCGACATGCGCGTGCGCGGGCAGGGCGATGTCTACGCCACCGACAACATCCCGGACTCGTATCTCGACTTCCTGACCATCAACGACAAAGGCGGCATCGGCAAGGCTGGGCTCGCCGCCTTCCTCAACACCACCGAGGATCGCACGCGCATGCGCGCGCGCTTCCGTCTCGGCGTCGATGCGCAGTTGGGTTGGGGTTGGAGCCTCGGCGGGCGCATCGCAACGGGCAATCTGCGCGATCCGGTGTCGACCAATCAGACGCTCGGCAACACCGGCGCGCGCTATCAAACCGGCTTCGATCTCGCGTACGTCAAGTGGTACGGCAACAGCTCCACCGGCCGCAACGTGCTGAACCTCGCGCTCGGTCGCATCCAGAATCCGTGGTTCGGCACGGATCTCGTGTGGGACCCGGACCTGACGTTCGAAGGCGTCGCCGCCAACTATCGCCTCGGGCTCATGCGCGACGACCCGTACTCGCACTACGCGTACATGACCCTCGGCGCGTTCCCGATTCAGGAAGTGGAGCTCTCGCCGCACGATAAGTGGCTCTACGGCGCCCAGATGGGCTTCGACTGGAAGTTCAGCGGCGGCACGCGTGCGCGGTTCGGCGTGGCGTACTACTACTACCGGAACATCGTCGGGCAGGTGAACACCCTCGACAGCACGCTGCTCGACTACACGGCGCCGCAGTTCCTGCAGAAGGGCAACACGCTCTTTCCCATCAGGAACGACAACGACACGAGCACCGATCTGTTCGCGCTCGCGTCGGACTATCACCTCGCCGATGCGACGTTCTCGATCGAGTGGAAGCTGCCTGGCCTGTATCGCGTGGCGCTCGTCGGCGATTACGTCGACAACCTCGGGTTCGACCGAGCGGAAGTCAGCGCGCGGCGCGGCTTCGACGTCGAGCCTCGTACCAAGGGCTATCTGGCCGAGATCAACTTCGGCGAAGCGTCGCTCGCGCGCAGCAACGCGTGGCGCGTGATGTTCGGCTACAAGTATCTCGAGCGCGATGCCGTGCTCGATGCGTTCACCGATTCGGATTTCCATCTCGGCGGCACCGATGCGAAGGGGTACTACGTCGGGTTCGATTACGCGTTCACGCCGCGTGTGTTCACGCGCCTGCGCTATCTCAGCGCGAACGAGATCGATGGGCCGCCGCTGGGTATCGATGTTGTGCAGCTCGATCTCAATGCGAGCTTCTGAAGTCACTCGTCAGGGAGTCACGACCATGTCCGTTACACGTGCCTTCTGCTTGTCGCTGTTCGCGGCCTGTTTGATCAGTGCAGCGCCTGTTTTTGCTCAAAGCGCGCGTAGCGGCGGCAGCGCCAACGCATTGCTGATGCAACAGATGCAGCAGCTCGCGTCCGAGCGCACAGCCCTGCAAGCCGAGAACGCGAAGATGAAGAAGGAACTGGCCGATCTCACGAAGGAGCGCGACACCCTGAAGTCCGGGCGTGCAGCGCTCGATCAACACGCGCGAGCGAGTGAAGCCGCCAGCGCGCGCAACGCGCAGGAGAAGGCGAACGCGGACAGCGAGAACCAGAAGCTCAAGGACCGCATGCAGGAGCTGATCGCCAAGTTCCGCGAGACCGCGCAGACGTTGAAGGAAGTGGAAACGGAGCGGGCGACCTTCAAGCAGTCGCTGACGATGCGGGACGCCGAGCTGGCTCAGTGCAATGCCAAGAACGACGCGCTCTTCAAGCTGAACGACGAGATCCTCGCGCGCATGGATGGGCAGGGCGCGTTCTCGCGCCTCGCCAGCCTGGAGCCGTTCACGAAGTTGAAGCGCGTGCAGTTGCAGAACCTCGTCGACGAGTACAAGTACAAGGCCGAGGACCAGCACATCATTCCGGGCGCGGCGGTTCCGCCGGTCGCGCCGCCCACGACGCGGACCGATCGCCCCTAGCTCGATATCGATGCATCGCGGCTCGCTCACTTAACAGAGCAGTCACTTTTCTGTCACCGATTGCCTGCAAGTTGCAGGTAATTGCAGCCAAGCTGCATTCAATCGGGGAGTCTCGATGCGATCCTTTCGTTCCGCGGGCTTCGCGGCAGTAGGGCTGTGCGCCCTGGCCGTCGTCCCACACACTGTCCTGGCCGCGGGCTCATGCGCCTTCGGCCCTTCTTCCGGTTCCGAAGTCAGCCTGCAAGGCGTGTTCAACGACATGTTCGGCAGCGGCGCCGCGCCCAACACCGTGACCGACTGCCTCGCCGATCCCGGCGATTCGCTGTGGCACACGGAGAGCTCGGTCGGCTCCGCCACCATCCTCGTGGAGATCGCCGGCAACGCCAACGGCAACACGCTCGGCATCTACGACTCCACGTCGACGCTCAACTCGCTGGAGATCTTCTCCGGGCCGGCCGGCGCGTCGAGCCGCGCATTCATCACCGTGAGCGGTGCGCCCGGCGCGTATCACGTGCAAGTGGACCGCTTCAGCGGCAGCAGCTTCGTCGGCTCGGTGAGCAGCGTGTTCGCGAGCTCCTCGTTCGGCTTCTATCTGCAGCAGCCCTCGAGCGCGGGCGGTGATCGCTTCTACAGCGAGAGCTTCCGCAACGCCGGCCGCAACGGCGACCCGAATGCGAAGGACTACATGTACTCGTACATGGGCAACGGCGCGACGTTCCTCAACGGCAGCACGTACGCTCCCGCGATGGTGAAAGGCACGAGCTTCGATAGCTCGGACGCGCTGATTGCCTGGGAAGATCTGCGCAGCGCGAGCGACGGCGACTATCAGGACATGGTTGTATTGCTTCGAGACATCGTGCCCTCCACGGTGCCGACCGTGCCGCTGCCTGCGGCCGCATGGCTCTTCGGCTCGGCGCTAGCCGGTCTCGGTGTATTCGGTCGCCGTCGCAGGAGCATGACCGCAGCGGCGTAACGCCGCACGCGACAAGACTTTCTGTGCGAACTCGAGCCCCGCGAACGCGGGGCTTTTTTTTGCCCGTGTCGTCTACATCAGTGGCTCGAACGTCACAACAACGCAAAAGCTTTGCAACACTGTCTGGCTACTTTCTTTTCACATACTCCAGACAATGAAGGGACGGGGTCGTGGTCGAAAGTCGCAAACAGGCTGTGTCGATCCGGATGAACGTGAGTGACGTGCGCAAAGTGAAGAAACTCGCGAGCCGCCTCGGCGTTCGCGATTCCGACGTCATCCGCTTTGCCGTGAAGAGCATGCTGGCCCGGCTCGGGCCGCTCTACGATTCGGAGGTGCGCGGGCGCAATCTCGTGCCCGTCTTCGTGGAGTTCGGCAACGAGCTCTTGCGGTTCTTCGATCTCGACGGCGCGCGCCTCGAAGCTATCGTCAACGAAGGCGTCGAGCCCACGAAGCGCGTCGATCGCGACGACATCGCGCTACTGGCGCTCTCCGGCGCACAAGAACAGTACGCGGCGCTGAAGCTCTCCGAGCTGCACCAGCAGGACAGCACGCCGATGTCCCCCGCGGATCTGGCGAGCTCGCTCCGCCAGTACCTCTACGACAAGTACGTGTATCGCCCGAGCAATGGCAACGGCGAAGCGCGCGTGCTCGATTCGATGCATCTAGCCGTTGCAGGAGCCACTCATGACTGAGACGAAGGGACGCATGCCGGTGCGTCGCCTCGCAGCGGGCGCGGTGTTCGCGCTCGTTGCAGCCGCCGCCGCACCGCTCGCGAGCGCTGACACGCTCATCGCCGAAGCATCGCCGCTGATCAGCGGCACGCAGTCGAACGTCTACACCGTTTCCGCCCCCACCGCGGGCTCGGTGACCGTAACGCTCTCGAATCTCGGTTGGCCGGATCGGCTGGCGAGCCTGAGTTTCGCGCTCGCCACCTCGAGCGGTGTGCTGAAGACGTTCAGCGGCGAAGGGTCGCAGACGATCGACATCGGCACCGCCGGCCAGTACTACGCGATCGTCACCGGTACGGCGCAAGGCCACTGGAATCTCGGCATGTACTCGCTGCGCATGACGTTCTCCACGCTGCAGAGCCCGGGCGGTCCGACTGTGCCGCTGCCGGCAGCCGCGTGGCTGCTGCTCTCGGGTATCGCAGGAGTGTTCGGGTTGATGCGCTGGAAACAGGAGTTGCCGGCGTCTGTGGCGCCCGCGTAGGCAAAGAAACCGTCACGTTCGGCGCTTAGTATGACATTCGTAGTCGCCGCACCGACTGTCATACCCCACGGAAGCCACACCAAGATGAGCACGCTTCGATACGTTTTGCTCGCGGCCGCGCTGCTCGCTTCGCCGCTCGGTCTCGCCGACAACGCGGCGACCACGGCGAGCCCGAGCAGCAGCGACGTGCCCCCGGCGTATCACATTCAGCCGGGGGACATCCTGCAGGTCTCGGTGTGGAAAGAGCAGGACTTGCAGAGCGAAGTGCTCGTCCGTCCGGACGGTGCGTTCTCCTTCCCGCTCGCCGGCGACGTCGATACGCGCGGCAAGTCCGTCGAGCAGCTGCGCAACGAGCTGACGACGCGGTTGAAACGCTACATCCCGGATCCGGTCGTCACGGTGGCCGTGCGCCAGATCGTCGGCAATCGCATTTTCGTGCTCGGGCAGGTGAATCGGCCCGGCGACTTCCAGTTCAGTCGGCCTGTCGACGTGATGCAGGCGCTGAGTATGGCGGGCGGCACCACCTCGTTCGCCGCGCTGAACGACATCGTGATCCTGCGCCGCGATCGCGGTCAGCTGCAGACGATCCGCTTCCATTACGCGGAAGTCGCGCGCGGCAAGGAGCTCGCGCAGAACATTCTGCTCAACAGCGGCGACACGATCGTCGTGCCCTGACGCACGACGCCGCGACCGCCTCATGCGCCCCTCTCTTGCAATCGTGGCCCTGACGTCCGCATGCCTCGTGGCAGCGCGGGCGGCCGGCGCGGCCGAATGGTCCGCGGCGCCCCAGATCGGCTGGAGCGTGAGTCACGACTCGAATCAGGCGCTGACCGAGGACGGCGATGCGGGCGAAGGCGCGTACCTGAACATGGATCTGCTGCTGAGGCGCGCCACGCCGAACACCTCGTTCCAGTTGCGGCCGCACGTGACGCTGCAGCGGTTCAACAACGACGAGGTGAACGACTCGGACAACGAGTCCGTCCAAGCCGCCGGCCACTGGCGCACGCCGCGTTCGCTCTACAGCGCGCAGGCGAGCGCCGTCCACGAGAACACGTTGAACAACGTCGACTCGGACCTGTTCGGCGTCGACGTGCGCCGCCGGACGAATTCCGCTTCCTTCGGCTGGACGCACGATCAGACGAAGGATCGGCATCAGCTCCAAGCCACGCTCAGTTACTCCGAGGCGGACTACCAGGGCAACGTGCTCTATCGCGAGTCCGGCTACCGCTATCCGTCCGCCTCGATCACGCAGTCGCTCGGCTGGTCGCCGCGCAGCTCGATTCAGCTGACCGCCTTCGGCAGCCACCTCGACTCGGACTCCGGCCGCACGAGCGACAGCTACGGCGCGCAGATCGGCTTCACGTACGACTACAGCGAGCGCATCAACGCGCAGCTCGCCGGCGGGTATTCGCGCCAGACGATCGAGCAGCCGATCTTCTTCGGGCTGTTCACCGCGAAGACGCGCGACTCCAGCTACAACGGCCTATTTCAAGTCACGCGCCGTGACACGCTGGGGCAATGGCGAATCTCGGCCAGCCGCAGCGTCACGCCCAGCGGCTTCGGCGTGCTCGTCACACGCACCGAAGCGGTGGTCGCGTTCGACCGGCGCATCGCCGCGCGCTGGTCGGCGAATGCGTCGCTTCGGCACGTGGGCAATCAGGACGTCGGCGAGATCGCCTCAGGCGAAGTGCGCAACTATCAGCGCTTCGACGCGGGTCTCTCATGGCGCGCGAGCCGCGCGTGGACGCTGAACGTCAGCACTTTTCTGAATCGCCTGGAACGCAATACGAACTCACCTCTCGCAGAAGGGTGGGGCGCAGTCCTATCCGCGACCTGGGTGCCGAACCCGCGCCTCTTGTCGCGCTGATCCCGAGCACGGAATGAACAACAACGAACCGTCGAAATTCGACCTGCGCGAGCTGCTCGCCGCCGCCGCGCGCCGCCGCAAATGGATGATCGTCGCGGCCGCGGCCGGCCTCGTCGTGACACTGCTGCTGGCCGTGTTCTTGCCGGCACGCTATCGCTCGTCCGGCACGATCCTGATCGAGCAGCAAGAGTTGCCGACGGATCTCGTGCGTTCGACCGTGACGTCGTACGCGGATCAACGCGTGCAGACGATCAGCCAGCGCGTCATGACGACGAAGACGCTGCTCGACATCATCAACCGCTACGACCTCTACCCGAATCGCGTCGGCCGTGACACGCGCGAAGAGCTGATCACGCGCATGCGCGACGACATCAAGCTCAACATGATCAGCGCCGACGTGATCGACCCGCGCAGCGGTATGCCGCGCGAGGCGACGATTGCGTTCTCCGTGTCGTACACGAGTCTTGCGCCCGACAAGGCCGTGAAGGTCGCCAACGAGCTGACGACGCTCTATCTGAATGAGAACGTCACCGAGCGCACGCGGCTGGCGCAGGATGCGGCGTCGTTCCTGAAGGACGAAGCGGATCGCCTGAGCGGGCATATCCAGGAGCTGGAAGACCGGCTCGCGAAGTTCAAGGAGCGCAGCGGCGACAGCCTGCCCGAGCTGACGCAGCTGAACCTGCAGATGATGGATCGCACCGAGCAGGACTTGCGCGTGCAGGAATCCCGCTTGGCGTCGCTCGACGATCAGCGCGTCTACCTCGAAGCGCAGCTCGCGCAGGTGAAGCCGAACTCGGCGCTGATGAGCGATACCGGCGAACGCATTCAGAGCGCGTCGGATCGCCTGAAGGCGTTGCGCTCGAAGATGGCGAGCGCGCGGGCGCTCTATGCCGAGGATCACCCGGATATCGTGCGCATGAAGCGCGAGATCGCCGGTCTCGAATCCGAAGAAGACGCGGCGAGCGCCGCCGATGCGGTGAACGATCTGCAGCGCCGCCTCGACGAAGCGCGCACGCACCTCGCGACGGCTCGCGAGAAATACGCGCCCGAGCATCCGGACCTGCAGCGCGCCGAGCGCGAAGTCAAGGCACTCGAGACGGAGCTCGCGCAGCAAGAGAAGCGCGCGGCTGCGCGCCCGACGTCGAAGGCGCAGGCGCCCGACAATCCGGCGTACATCCAGCTGCGAGCGCAGCTCGAGACGGTGAAGAACGATCGCGAGGCGACCAACACGCAGATACTCGCCTTGCGCAAGACATTGGCCGACTACCGCCGCAAGGTTTCGACCTCGCCGCAGACCGAGAAGGAATATCGCGAGCTCGCGCGCGACTATCAGAACTCGCAGCTCAAATATCAGGAAATCCGCTCGAAGCAGATGGAAGCGCAGCTCGCGCAGAATCTCGAAGCGGATCGCAAAGGCGAGCGCTTCACGCTGATCGAGCCGCCGCTGCCGCCGGAAGCGCCCGTCAGCCCGAATCGCGTGGCGATCTGGATCGTCGGCGTGATCTTGAGTCTCGGTCTCGCGGGCGGCGCCGCGGCGATCCTCGAAGCGCTCGATGCCACCGTGCGCGGCCGCAAGGATCTCTTGCAGTTGCTGAACGAAGCGCCGCTCGCGCTCATTCCGCTGATTGGCACACCGAACGACGCGAAAGTCTCGCGCCAGCGCGTGCGCTACGCGCTGAGCGCCGTCGCAGTGGCGTTCCTGTCGGCCGTGCTAGCCGTGCATTTCATGTTTCGGCCGCTCGATGTGTTGTGGTTTCAGGTGATGCGCAAGCTCGGGATGTAACCAGAGTCGGGTAGAACGAAAATATGAACGTTGAACGTATGCGCAGCCCCATCGAGATGGCGCGTCCTCACCGTGCGACGGATGTCGCGCACGATCGCCATCCCGCGACTTTGGTTCGTGTCGACCGCACGCAGCTCGTCGAGCGACGCGTGGTGTTGCCGGACGAGCCCGGCGTTGCCCCACAGGCCTATCGCATGCTTCGCACGCAAGTGCTGCAGCGAGCGCGTTTGCACGGCGCTCGTATGCTCGGCGTCATCAGCGCCGTCGACGGCGAGGGCAAGTCGCTGACGGCGGTGAATCTCGCGCTCGGCATTGCGGCGGAATCGAATCAGAACGTGCTGCTCGTCGATCTCGATCTGCGCCGGCCCTCGGTCGCGGGACTTCTCGGCCTGCCGGTCGAGCAGGGCCTCGAAGCGTGGTTCGCCGGCGTCGCGTCGATCGGCGACATCTGTCGCGGCATCGAAGGCATCGAGCGCCTGGAAGTGCTTCCGACGCTCGCGCCTGTGCGCGGCAGCTCGGAGACGCTCGCCAATCGCCGCACGCAAGAGATGCTGCTCGAGCTGAAAGAGGCGCAGCGAGACGGTCTCGTGATTCTCGATCTGCCGCCGGTGCTGCTCACGGACGACTTTCTGACCGTCGCGCCGCTCGTCGATGGCGTGATTCTGGTGGCATCCGAAGGTGTGACGCGCCGTGAAGACGTGACGCGCGTGCGCGAGCTGCTCGGCGCGGTGCGTTTGCTCGGCACCGTGTTGAATCGCGCCTCGGAGTCGGAGAAACGCGCCTACTGACACGCGGCATTCACTTCGAGCGCGTAAGAAGACTCCGTGCCTCGCAAGGTCGTCTTCGTCAATCGCTTCTTTCATCCCGACCTCTCGGCCACCAGCCAGATGTTGTCGGATCTCGCGTTTCGGCTCGCGCAGAGCGGCGTCGACGTGCACGTCATCAGCTCCCGGCTGCTGTACGAAAACGCCGCGGCGAATCTGCGGCCGCGCGAGCGCGTCCACGGCGTGGAAGTGCATCGAGTGTGGACGGCGCGGTTCGGGCGCGGCTCGCTGCTCGGTCGTGCGCTCGACTACGCCACGTTCTACGTCACTGCGAGCACGCGTTTGTTGCTGCTCCTGCGCGCCGGCGACGTTGCGGTGGTGAAGACCGATCCACCGATGCTTTCCATTCCAGCATCGATCGCGGTGTTCTTGCGGGGCGCGCAGCTCGTCAACTGGCTGCAGGACGTCTTTCCCGAGATCGCCTCGCGGCTGCAGATCAAGGCGATACCGCGTCCGATCGAAGTCGGCCTTCAGGCGCTGCGCGATCGCTCCCTGCGGTTTGCGCGCGCGAACGTCGTGCTGGGCACGCGCATGCGCGATCTGCTCCGGGCGCGAGACATCGACGCCGATCGCTTTCAGATCATCGAGAACTGGGCGGACAGCGCGGCGATTCAACCGCGGCCGGTCGAGCGCAGCGAGCTGCGCGTACGGCTCGGGCTCGCGGGACGCTTCGTCGTCGCGTACTCCGGCAATCTCGGGCGCGCGCACGAATACGACACGATCCTCGCGGCCGCCGAAGCGCTGCGGGACGATCCGACGTTCGTCTTCCTGATGATCGGCGGCGGCGCAAAGGTGCAGGCGCTGCAACGCTGCGTCACTCGGCGCCAGCTCACGAACTTCTGCTTCGCGCCGTATCAGCCGCGCGAAGCGCTCGCCGACAGCATGGCGGCTGCGGACGTGCACTGGGTATCGCTACTGCCGGAGCTCGAAGGGCTGATCGTTCCCAGCAAGGTGTACGGCATTCTCGCCGCGGGGCGGCCGACGATTTTCATCGGCGATCCGGCGGGCGAAGTCGCGCAGCTCCTTCGCGAAGGCGACTGTGGCATCACCGTCGAAGTCGGCGCGGGAGAGCGACTTGCGGCGGAGCTGCGGAGTCTCGCGCGCGACCCGGAGCGCGTGGCCGCGCTCGGCCGACGCGCACGCGCGATCTTCGAGCGGCGCTTCACGCTCGAAGCCGCGGCCAACCGCTGGCTCGAATTGCTCAGTCCGGAATGTAGGACGGTAGGGTCGGAAGAATCTCAGACGCGAACCGCGTGAGCGCGGCATCCGCGCGGGCTTCGTCCATTCCGGGCATCACGGGCACCGTGAGTCGAACGAGCGCGCCGTCCGTGCGATTGCGCGTGAGCGCATCCCAGAAGATGTACCACTTCACGATGTATTCGTTGGTAACGGCGCGGCCGCGCTGCTGAAACCAGTAGTACACGATCTGCTTCTGATTCCCGAGCTCGATGGCCACGCGATTGACGGGCACCTGCTTCCCGGCGGCGTTCAGCGTCCGCTTGTCGAAGCTGCGAATGATCCAGCCACCACCCGGCAAGCACGAGCGCGGCGAATGCACCGAGTGACCCTGCCGCTGCGACTCGTAAAACGCCACCCACAAATTCACCGGCGGCCCGCCCGCGCGATAGTCGGAGAGCACGTAGTCGTCGAGCTTCAGCGCATCGAGGTAAACCTGCTCGACCGCCGAGCGCCGCCCGCGCCATTCACCCACTTCGTTCGGAAACGCCGTGAGCGCCGTGTGGCTCGGCGTCGCTTCCACCGCTCGCGGGGGAAGCGCGAAGGCCGACAGCGATGCAGCCGAACCGATCACCGCTGCGGCGATGAACGCCTGCGGAATCGTGCGACGGCGCGGCTCGTTCTTCGTCTTCGGCGCCGCCGGCGCCTTGATCTCGAAGCTCAGGGCATCGCGCAGCGTCGACTTGGAGGGCCCGATGCGCACCAGCAGCGCCGCGACGCCGAGCAGCGCGATCGTGCTCAGCATGAACACGACCCAGCCCTCGAAGTCGTGCAGCAGGCCTTCGGCCATGCGCTGACCCCAGTACTCCACCGTGACGCCGATGGCGCCGATGCGGAAGCTGTTCATCAAAATCGCAATCGGCATGCTCGCGGCGAACAGCACGATGCGCTTCCAGAGCGGCGCCTTGAAGAAGTACGCCATGATGAACGCGAGCGTCATCAACGGGAAGAGATAGCGCAGTCCGTCGCACGCCTCGGCGACCTGCAATTTGTAGACGCCGAGATCGATGACGTTGCCTTCGAGGAACACGCTGATGCCCCACAGGCGAATCAGCCACACGCCGATGCTCGACGACAGCAACTGCATCTTCAGCGACAAGCTCGACGAGAAGAACGCCGGCAGCGGAATCATGAAAATCAAGATCAAGAACGGCATCCACAGCCGCCCGAAGACGCGCCAGCCGACGAGCGAGACGATCAACCCATAGAGCACGAGCAGGAAGGCGTACTGCACGATCGCCTTGATTGCGCTGAGCTCGCCGATGAGCCAGAACGCGAGCCCGGCGACGACGAGGATCAATCCCGACCACGCGCCTACGAACGGCGTCGTCGCGAGCCACGCGCGTTGCTGCCAGAGCAGGAACAGGGCGATCGGTGGAATGAGCAGGCCGTGGCTGTACTCGGGCTGCAGATTCCAGACGTTGAACAGATCGCCGAGCGCCTTCGCGAACGGCAACATCGCGATCACGAGCCCGATGATCACGAACGCGCGCGCCGAAGGCGTGAACGACCAGCGGGCGGGCAGTGAATCCGTGGCTGAAAGGGAGTGCATGATGGGACCGCAGAGGCTAGCGGTCAGAGGCGACAGTTTGGTGACAGCGTGCTCACGCTGAGCAACGTCGCGCACCGCTCGACGAACGCGTCGAACGTGAACACCCCACCGTTCGTCACCGTCGACGATGCCTGCTCCGTGAGCCGGCGGCGCAGGGCCGCGTCGCCGAGCACCCGCTCGATCGCGTGCTTCAGGCCGACGACGTCGCCGAAGCCGACCAGCAGCCCGGTCTGGCCGTCCTGCACGACGTCGACCGCGCCCTTCTCGCGCGCGGCGATGACCGGCGCACCGAAGAACATCGCCTCGAGGAACACGATGCCGAAGCCTTCCTGCCCACTCGGCAGAACGAAGGCCGCGCAACGCCGATAGCACGCGAGGAGTTGCTGGTCGGTGACGGCGCCCAGGAAGTGCACGCGGTCCGCGACACCGTAGCGGGCCGCGGTCTGGCGCAGGAAATCCATATCGTCACCGCTTCCGGCCACGACATAGTGCAGCTCGCGATCGTCGAGCGACGCGAGCGCTTCGATGACCGACAGGATCCCTTTGCCGCGATCGTGCCGGCTCAAGCGCGCCACCGACAGAATGAAGCGCTCGGGTAGCGCCTGCGGCGGCAAGGCCTCGAACAATGCAGCGTCCTGCGTGGCCTGACGCGCCACCCACGTATCGCTGAGCGCGTTCGGAAAGATCGTGAAGCGCGCGTCGCCCAGCTCGGGCGCCTGGCGCAGAATCATCCTCTTCGTGAATTCACTGACGCACAGAACGAGCTCCACGGACGCGAGCGCGCGGCGGCGCAAGCGACGCACACCCGTCCAGATCTCCACGCCGTGCGCGATCAGCAGCAGCTTCGGCACGCGGAAGGCGCGCAGAGCCGCGGCGCCGACCACCATCTCGAGCATGTGAACGTGACCGATGACGATGAAGTCGTACTGCCCGCTCAGCATCGCGCGCACGACTGCGCGTACGAAGGCGAGCTTGCTGCGAGCGAATGCGCGTACCGTGAGGTTCTGCGGCGTTGAGTCCGGTCGCGCCGGAACGTCGCGATCGGCGAACGCGAAGACGTCGCACTGGAGCGGCAGCCGCTCGCAGGCCGCGAGGAACGTGCGATTGAAGCGCTGGATGCCGCCGTCCTTGAACACTTCGCTCATCAGGATCAGCACGCGCTTGGCCGCGCCGGCATGCGGGCGGGCGCCCGGAGATCGCTCGACCATCGGCACTACGCGGCGCGCGGCTGCACGATCTCCCGCGTGCTCTGGCGACACTCGTGATGTGCGACGAAACACAGCAACATGAGCACGGCCCACAGCAGCGGGTGCCTGTCCCGCCTGCCGCTCAGGTGTTCCTGAAACAGCGCGACGACTCGCGCCTTCGCGAGCGGCAGGCGCGTCATCAGGTCCGGGTCGTGGATGAGACTCCATGCCCACTCCTTCAACTCTCCGCGTAACCAGCGCGCGATCGGCATGCTGAATCCCATCTTGGGACGGTAGACGATCTCGCGCGGCAGATACTGGCACAGCACCTGTTTCAGTATTTTTTTGGTGGCGCCATTTTGAATCTTGTATTCGACGGGCAGCCGCATGGCCCATTCCACCAGACGGTAGTCGGTCATCGGACAGCGCGCTTCGAGCGAGAAGGCCATCGTCGCTACGTCGACCTTCTGTAAATAGCCGTCGGCCAGCAGCAGAGCGGCATCGAGGCGCATGCCGGTTTCCGCGCTCGTGAGGTTCTGCGCGAACGATGCCGCGCATTGCTCGAACCAGGTGTCCGCGCCGGTCGTCGCGCGCAGCAAGTCCTCGTCCAACAGCGGTGGCGAGTCCTTCACGTAGCTGCGCAAGTAGCGAAACAGCCCGACGGCATGCGGGGACTGCAACGCACCCGCGAGGAGCTTTGCTCGGTGCGAAGGCAGCCGCGCGAGTAAGCCGCTCATGCGGCGCTTCAACGCAGCCGGCCAGGCTGTCAGCGGTGTGAGCCGATCGGCGAGCGCGTAGTGATGGTAGCCGCCGAAGAGCTCGTCGGCGCCGTCGCCGCTCAACGCAACCGTGACCTGCCGGCGCGCGAGCCGCGCAACCGCGAGCGTCGGAAACGCCGAGCTGTCGGCAAGAGGCTCGTCGAATTCTTCGATGAACAGCGGCAAGAGCTGCAGCAGATCGTCGACGCCGACTCGTTCGGTGACGTGTCGGACGCCGAGATGCTGCGCGATGCGTACCGCTATCGGGCCTTCGTCGTAGGCGGGATCGGCGAAGGAAATCGTGAACGCTTGCGGATCGGCGACGCCGGCCGCTCTCATCGCCGCGACGACCAACGCGCTGTCGGTGCCGCTGGACAGAAACGCGCCGAGCGGCACATCGCTCATCAGCCGATCGCGCACGGCTCGGCGCACCAGCTCGTCGAGCTCGGCGACGTGCTCCGCTTCAGGCCGCGTGCGCAGGCTCGGGTCGGGCGCGATGTGCCGGTAATCCCAGTACCGCACGCTGCGGTGTCCGCTGCGATCCACTATCAAGTAGTGAGCGGGCCGCAGCTTGTGCACGTTGCGATAAATCGAGAGCGGCGACGGCACATAGCCGAGCTCGAGATACACACGCAGCGCCTCGTGATCGAGCTCACCGCCGCCGTTGAGAGCGTTGAGCGCACCCGGGCGCGATGCGAACGCGAAGTGGCTGCCGTCCCATGAGTAGAAGAGCGGCTTCACACCCATGCGATCGCGCGCAATGAACAGGCGATGCTCGGCGCGATCCCAGATGGCGAACGCGAACATGCCGTTCAGCCGCGCAAGACACTCCACACCCCAAGTGCGATAGGCCTCCAGGAGCGTTTCGGTATCCGACGTGCTGCGCCAGCCCGGCGCCGGCTGGAGTTGCGCGCGCAGCTCGCGGTGGTTGTAGATCTCACCGTTGAAGACGATGGCGTACCGGCCGTCCGCCGACACCATCGGCTGATGACCCGCTGCGGAGAGATCGACGACGGCGAGCCGCTTGTGCCCGAGACGTACGTGCGGGTCGCTCCAGAGCCCTTCGTCATCCGGCCCACGCCGGCGCAAGTGCTCCAGCGCTCTCTTGAAGGTCGCGGGTTCGGGAAGGCCGCCGTAGGGGTGATACGCACCCAGAATCCCACACATCTTGTTGTTGTGCCCCTTGCGTACGGTCGCGACCCGAGCTGCCTATGAAGCCTGTCGCGCATGACGACGGCGTGACAATTCACGTGCAGGCGGTGACGGCATCGGCGATGCCTCGGGCGGCGGCCACCGTCGACCAGGCTTCGATGACGCGCGCGCTCGATTCGCCCATCCGCGCCAGCGTGCGTGCGTCAGCGGCAAGGGCCTCGCGGATCACCGCGGCGAGCTCCGAGCCGTTGCCGGATTCGAACGCCCAGCCGTTCACGCCGTGTCGGATCAGGTCACGCGTCGCGCCGACCTTCGAGCTCGCGACGACCGCGCGGCCGCTGGCCATCGCCTCGTTCAGCGCCAGGCCCCACGTCTCGCTACGCGACGGCAGCAGGAACACGTCGCCGAGCCGGTAGACCGCCGGCATGGCGCTCTGATTCTGAAAGGGCAGGAAGTGGATGTTCGTGTGGTCCGCAGCGCGCCGGCGCATCTCCTCCTCGAGCGCGCCGTTGCCGACGAGCACGAGGTGCGCATCGCCCTCGGCGCGAATGAACGCTTCGAGCAGCAGCAGCGGGTCCTTCTCCGGAATGAACTTGGCCGCGAACACCAGCACGCGTTCATCGGGCGCAATGTCCAGTTGCTCGCGGAGTCGGGCCGCATGGGCTGCGTGCTCGCCGGAGTTGTCGGCGAATCTGGTGGTATCGACCGAGTGTGGCGCGAAGCCGATGCGCTTCGGCGGCACGCCACACCATGTGTAGTAGTCGCGATTGTTCGACCCGACGGCGATGGGCACGTCGACGTGCCGATAGATCCAGCGCAGGAAGAGGCGGCGTGCGAGCTTGCGGAGCGGTGTCTGTTCGTTCAGCAGCGTCGAGTCACCGCGAAAGAGCACCGGGATGCGGCCTTTGAAATAGCGCAGCGCCCCGAGATGCGAGTGATGATTCCAGCCGTAGACGAGCACGGCCTGCGCGCCCCATGCCTCGATTCGCGCGGGTAGCTGTGGATTGCGGATGCCGTGAAAGTGAGTCGTCCGCGGCTCGCGCGATGTATTGGGCACGAACTCCGACTCGTAACCTTCGAGCAGCGGAATGTCCCAGGTGATCTGCCGCCCGAAGCCGGCGTCCGCGATGGGACCCTGCGCGGCTTGCGACAGCGTGTAGAAGACGCGCATCTCGACGCGCGGGTCGGTCGCGAGCGCGCGGAACACCGGCGCGTAGTACTGGATCGGATGCGTCGAGATGATCGCGAGCCGCACGCGGTTCATTGCATGTCGTCCAGGCACCAGCGCAGGCTCGCTTCCCAGGCAGGTAGCGCGATCCCAAACGCTGTCGCGAGCTTGCTGCAATCGAGCTGCGAGTTGGGCGGCCGGCGTGTCGGCGTCGCATACTCGGCGGTCGTGATCGGGGTGACCGGCACGGCCGGGCAGAGTCCACGCTCGGCGCCGAGCGCGACGATGCGAGACGCGAATCCATGCCACGACGTCGAGCCCGCCGCCGCAAGGTGGTAGAGGCCGGAGTGACGAGTGAGATCACTGCGCGTTGCCGCGACGATGACGCCGGTGGCTTCGGCCACCATGCGCGCCCACGTCGGCACACCGATCTGATCACGCACGACGCGCAGCTCGGGCTTTTCCCGCGCGAGCTTCAGCATCGTCAGCAGAAAGTTCTTACCGCGTGCGGCGTAGATCCAACTGATACGGAAGATCAGATGCGCACAGCCGGACGCTTGAATCGCGCGCTCGCCGGCGAGCTTGCTTCGCCCATATACGCCGAGCGGGTTCGGCGCGTCCAGCTCGGTGTACGGCCCGTCTTTCGTGCCGTCGAAAACGTAGTCGGTCGAATAGTGAATCAGCGGGATGCGCAGGCGCCCGGCGCTCTCGGCCAGCACAGCGGGCGCATGCGCGTTGATGGCGAACGCTGCGTCTTCATCACCCTCAGAGCGATCGACGGCCGTATAGGCGGCGGCGTTGACGATCAGATCGGGCCGCGTCGCCCCGACCGCGTCGCGAATCCGATCGGGCTGCGCAAGGTCGAGATCCTCGCGACCCAGTGCCACTACGGTCGCAACGGGCGCGAGCACCCGCTGCAGCTCCGACCCGAGCTGACCGTTCCGGCCGGTGAGCAGAATGCGCATCACGCGAAGACCTCCGCGTGACGCAGCGGTGTTCCGTCGCGATCTTTCGCTGACAGAGTAGGCGTTTCACCGCGCGCCTGCGGCCACTCAATCCTCAGGTCCGTGTCGTTCCACAACACCGTGCGCTGACCTTCGGGCGAATAGAAATCGGTGGTCTTGTAGAAGACCCGCGCCTGCGCCGACAGCACACAGAACCCATGACCTAAGCCGACTGGAATCCAAAGCTGCCGCCGGTTCTCCGCGGTGAGCGTCACGCTGCGCCACTGACCGAACGTCGGGCTCGAACGCCGCAGGTCGACGAGCACATCGAAGATTTCTCCGTCGAGCACCGAGACGAGCTTCCCCTGCGGCTGCAGCACTTGATAGTGAATGCCGCGCACGACGCCGCGCATCGACAACGACTGGATGTCCTGCACGAACTGCGGCGATGCGCCCGTCGCGAGCTCGAAGTCGCGCCGGTTGTAGCTCTCGAGGAGCCAGCCGCGCGCATCACCGAACAGCTCGGGCTCGAGTACGAGCGCGCCGGCGAGCCCTGCGGAAACCGCGCGCATCACACGATGTGGACGTGCGGCACCGGAATGATGAACCGCGACCGGTTGTTACCGGCCGCGCGCACCTTGCCGATGATCTCGTCCTTGTAGTTCCACGCCGTGAGCAGGAAATAGTCCGGCGGATTCTCGAGCGCGTGCTCTTCCGACACGACGCGGATGCCGGACTTCGGCAGGAACTTGCCCTGCTTGAGCGGTGTGCTGTCGACGCAATACTCGATGTCGTCGCGCGTGAAGCCGACGTAGTTGAGCAGCGTGTTGCCCTTGGCCGTCGCGCCGTAGGTCCACACGCTCTTGTGCTCGGCGTTGAGATCGCCGACCAGCGCGCGCAATTGCTCTTTCAGCTCGCGCACGTTCGCGGCGAAGCGCTCGTATGTCGCGCCTTTCATCAGTCGATCCTCGCGTTCGGCGTAGAGCGCGACCGACGCGTCCGGCACATCGGTCGGCCGCGTCTTCTTGGCGACGAACACGACGGAGCCGCCGTGAACCGGCGACATGAGCACGCTCGCCAGATGCATACCGTGCTTGGCGAGCAGTGCTCGCATCGAGCGAATCGTGAAGTAGAACATGTGCTCGTGGTAGATCTGATCGAGCTCGTTGTTCTCCACGGTGTTCAGACCGTAAGCGTTCTCGATGACCAGATGCCCGGTGTCGTCGAGCAACGCCGCGGCCGCCGCGATCATCACGTGCGGATCGGCGTTGTGGGCCATGCAATGGCGCGCGACGATCAAGTCGGGCGCGCCATGCTGCGCGCGAATGCGTTCGGCCGACGCCGGCGCGAAGAAGTCGCACATCGTTTCGATGCCCGCGTCCTGCGCGAGCTTGCAGATGTTGGCGGCGGGGTCGATACCGAGCACTTTGCGGGTTCGCGATTGCAAGAACCGCAACAGCATGCCGACGTTGCTGCCCACTTCCAGCACGAACGAGTCGGGGCGGATGTAGTCGCCCTCGGCGAGATGAGCGTGCAGCTGCTCGTAATGATGGCGTAACAACTGCGAATCCGGCGTCACGTACAAGTAGTCGCGGTACAGGTCTTCGGCGTCCAGGCAATCCCGCAGCTGGAGGTTTCCGCAGTCGTCGCACAGCTCCAGGACGAGCGGAAACGAGCGCGGCTCCGTCTCGGGCGTGCTGAGCAAAGCGTTCGCGGGCGGCGATTCGCCGAGATCGAGGATGGAGCGGGTGTGCGCTCCGCAGATGCGACAGGCCATTTCGTTCTTTCCCGAAAATGGCGGGGAGGTTTGTCACATTACTTTTGCAAGCGGATGACACCCTCTCTGCCCACCATGACAGCGACGCGCAAAGGCATCGTCCTCGCCGGCGGCACGGGCACGCGGCTCCACCCCGTGACGCTCGGGGCGAGCAAGCAGCTCTTGCCCGTCTACGACAAGCCGATGATCTATTACCCGCTGACGACGCTGATGCTCGCCGGCATCCGGGACGTCCTCGTCATCACGACGCCCTTCGACCTGCCGGCATTCCGCCGGCTGCTGGGCGATGGCAGCCAGTGGGGCATCTCGGTGAGCTACGCCGAGCAGCCGAAGCCGGAAGGGCTCGCACAGGCGTTCATCATCGGCCGGCCGTTCATCGGGCGTGATCGCGTGGCGCTCGTGCTCGGCGACAACATCTTCTACGGGCACGGTCTGCCGGAGCAGATGAAGGCCGCCGCCGCGCGCGAAGAGGGCGCGACGGTGTTCGCGTATTACGTCAAAGACCCGCAGCGCTACGGCGTCGTGCACTTCGACAAGTCCGGCACGGTGCTGGGCATCGAGGAGAAACCGGCGCAGCCCAAGTCCAACTACGCGGTCACGGGCCTGTATTTCTACGACAACGACGTCGTCGATATCGCGGCGAACCTGAGGCCGTCGGCGCGCGGCGAGCTCGAGATCACGGACACGAACCTGCGCTATCTCGAACGCGGCGCGCTGCGCGTCGAGCTGATGGGGCGCGGGATCGCGTGGCTCGATACCGGCACTCACGAGGCGCTGCTGCAGGCCGCGACGTTCATCGAGGCGATCGAATCGCGGCAAGGTTTGAAGGTGGCGTGTCCCGAAGAGATCGCGTGGCGGTCCGGGTTCATCGACGACGGTGCCCTGCACGACCTCGCGGGGCCGCTGCAAAAGACCGAATACGGCGCCTATCTCATGCGACTGCTCAGGGAGCGTGTCTGATGCGTTTGCTGGTCACGGGCGGCGCGGGATTCATCGGCGCGAACTTCGTGCATTACTGGCTGGGCGCGCATCCGGCGGATCGCGTCGTCGTGCTCGACGCGCTCACTTACGCGGGCAACCTCGCCAGTCTCGCAGACGTGCAATCGAATCCGCGGCTCCGCTTCGTGCGCGGCGATATCGCGGACATGGCGCTCGTCGAGTCGCTCCTGCGCGGCGAGGACCTCGACACCATCGTGCACTTCGCCGCCGAGTCGCACGTCGATCGCTCGATCGAAGGGCCGGACGCGTTCGTCCACACGAACATCGTCGGCACGCACTCGCTGCTGAAGGCCGCGCGTCGCGTGTGGATTCAGGAGAATCGTGCGCCGGCGCATCGCTTTCACCACGTCTCGACGGACGAAGTGTTCGGCTCGCTCGGACCGACCGATCCCGCGTTCTGCGAGACCACTGCGTACGCGCCGAGCTCGCCGTATTCGGCGAGCAAGGCGGCCTCGGATCATCTCGTCCGCGCGTATCGACATACGTACGGGCTGAACACGACGCTCAGCAACTGCTCGAACAACTACGGGCCGTATCAGTTTCCCGAGAAGCTGATCCCGCTCATGATCATCCGCGCCCTGCAGGGCGGGCCGCTGCCGATCTACGGTGATGGCCTGAACGTGCGCGACTGGTTGCACGTCGAGGATCACTGCCGCGCACTGGAATTGGTGCTGCGAGGCGGCGCCGGCGGCGAGACTTATGCGATCGGCGGCAACAGCGAGCGCACGAACCGCCAGGTCGTCGACGCGCTGTGCGGGTTGCTCGATGCCGCGTTCGCGACGGACAGCTCGCTCGCGCAACGCTATGCCGATGCGCCCATGGCGAGTGGCCGCAGCGCCCGTACGCTCGTGACGTTCGTGAAGGATCGTCCGGGGCACGACCGCCGCTACGCCATCGACGCGCGCAAGGCGCACACCGAGCTCGGTTATCGCCCGCAGCGTGCGTTCGAGCAGGGCCTCGCGTCGACGGTGGCCTGGTACCTAGCGAACGAAACCTGGTGGTCCGGCATCTTGCGCGGCGAGTATCGCCAGTGGGTCGAGCGGCACTACGCCGCCGCCGTTTGACGGCGCGCCCAGCGCCACACGACTGCGCCCATCAAGATCGGCCCGAGCGTTTCGGCGATGACGAGCGCCAGCGCCGCGCCCTGCGCGTCGTAGACGTGAATCAGTGCCGGCAGTAGCGCGAGATTCAGCAGACCCACCGTCAGATAGATGCGGAACAGTTGCCGGCTGAGCCCGATGTTCACCATCACTGTCTGAGCAAGCAGTGTGGCGGCCGTCACGAGCACCGGGACGATCGCCATCGTTCTCAAGACCGGCACGACGTCCGCAAAAGAGCTGCCACCGAGCAGTTTCACCGCCGTTGGCGCGAAGATCGCGAGCGCCAGCGATGCCAGCGCGACTCCCGGAACCAGCACCCACGCGACGCGCTTCAGCAGATGCCACGCCTGCGCACGATTCTCGGCGAACAACAGACTCGCCCGCGGAAACAACGCTTGAGCGACGGGCGTCACCAAGGCCTGCATCGCACTGATGAGTCGATTCGCGAGACTGTAGAGCGCGACCGCCTCGGGTCCGCGCATCAGCCCCAGCACGAACGTGTTCGTGTGCAGATAGAGCGTGGTCGAAATGCTGGCGGCGAACAAATGCCCGCTCCGCCCCAACGCCTGCCTGATCTCCCGCATTGACGGCCGATGGAAGCGCTCCGGCGCCAGCGGCTTGCGGAGCACGAGCGCCGCTGCGACGGCCAAGAGCTGAGGCGCGGAGAGAATCACTGCGGCGATCACGCGATCGTCCCGCGCATGCACGAGCGTGATGATGCACGCGGCGGCGACCAGCTTGGCGACGGCCTGGGTCGCGGCGACTTCGCGCAGTCGCTCGAGTCCCTGGAAGTACCACTGCGGGAACACGACGTTGCCGACGAGCAGCAAGCCGCTGGCCGCGAATACCGGCCAGTCCTGACGGAAGGAAGGAGTCGCCACCACGATGAGCGCGACGGCGAGCGCGCTCACACCGAGGAGCAGCGACTTCGCCGCGAGCGTCGTCCAGTAGATGCGCGCAATCTCGTCCGGCTTGTCGCGCGCGACGGAGATCTCGCGCGCGGCCGTGAAGTTGAATCCGAACTCGACGACGAGCAGCGCGTAGCCCATCAGCGATTGCGCGAACATGATCGCGCCGTAGCCCGCCGGCTGTAGCGCACGCAACAGGAACGGCAACGTCAGCAACGGCAGCAGCGTGTTCAATCCCTGGATGGCGTACAGGGACAGCACGTTGCCGGCGAGGCGGCTGCGCAAGAGCCGTGCGCCCGCGCCGAGCGAGAGCGCGCTTGTCATCCGGGTCGTTGTCATCGGGCAGACATATATGAACCGGCATCATGACGGGCCGGCGACAGCCCGACCGATTCGACGAGAAATCCGCGCATGACAGCCCCGTCTGACTCTTCACGCCCGGCGGTGGCGCTCGTGATGGTGAGCTGGAACAGCTGGCGCCACACGATCGAGTGCCTCGATTCGGTGTTCGGCCAAGCGTGGCCGGGCTTCCACGTGTTCATCGTCGACAACGCGTCGGCGGACGGCTCGGTCGAGCAGATCGCGGCGTGGTGCGCACAGCCGCGCGCCGAGGCGAGTTGGGTTCGGCATGAGGGCGTCGCGCGGTCCACGCATCGAGCCGAGCCCGCGCCCATCGGCACGCGAGTGCTCGATAGGCCCGAAGGCCTGGTGCCGCCTGCACCGCCGGGCTGCCGCGTCACGCTCATTCACTCCGGTGGCAACCTCGGTTACGCGGGTGGCTGCAACGTCGCGATTCGCGCCGCGGGGCTCGACGCGTTCGACTACTTCTGGTTCCTGAACACCGATACCGTCGTCGATCGACACGCTCTCACGTCGCTGTTGAAACGTGCGGAGCGGGATGCGCGCATCGGGATGGTGGGATCGACGGTGCGCTACTACGACCGACCGCACATCGTGCAGGCGATGGGCGGCGCGCACGCGGATTTCTCGCGCGGTCTGTCGCGCCACATCGGCGAAGGCCTGTCCATCGACGCGGTGCCCGCCGACGCGAGCGTCATCGAGCGCAAGCTCACGTACATCTTCGGCGCTTCCATGCTCGTGTCGAGCCGCTTCGTGCGCGACGTCGGGCCGATGCAGGACGACTATTTTCTCTACTACGAAGAGATCGACTGGACGCTCCGCGGACGCGATCGCTTCACGCTCGCGTACGCGGCGGACAGTCACATCTTTCACAAGTCCGGCGCGACCAGCTCCCGGGTGAAACCTTCGTTCACGACGCGTCTGTACTATCGGAATCGCATTCGTTTCATGAGCCGCTTCTTTCCGCAGTATCTGGCGAATGCGAAGCGGCGCATGTTCAACGAGCTGTTGTACTTCGCACTGAAGGGTCAATGGGGCTACGCGCGCATCATCGCTTCCGTGCTCTGGTCGCGCTCGTAGCTCTGGCAATTGCGTGCGGCGGGCCGGCATGGGCTCAGCCGCCCGTCATCTATAGCCAGCCGGCGTATCAGAGTCCCGTGCGCGGGGCGCCGGACGATCTGTTGATGCTGCCGGGCCATGGCTTCGCGAAGGGCGACGTCGTCGTCTACGCGAGCGCTGCCGATACGCGGCGCATACCCGATCCGCCCGACCGCGTGCCCGAGAAGTCGAATGCCGCGCAGGGCGTCGCCGACGTCGTGAGTGACGAGAACGTGCCGCTCGCGCTGACTGTGCGATTGCCGGAGCAGATGCAGGCAGGGCAGAGCTACGTCATCTGGGTTCGTAACGCGAAGAGCGAGTGGAGCAATCCGGTCCTCATCAACGATGCGCGGCCGTTGTGGGTCACGCCGACCTTCGTTTATAGCCGTAGTGAGCTCGCGTCGCTGCCGCGACAGATCAAGATCGTGGGGCGCAATCTGGATGCCGCGCCCGACAACTCGCTGCTCGTGCGTCTCAGCGGTCCCGAGAAAGTCGAGCTGACCGCGCGCGCCGATCCCGACGAGGAGCCCACATTGCGCGAGTACGTCGCGAAGGTGCCGCTGCCGGCGCGACTGACGCCGGGCACGTATGCGGTGGAAGTTGCGCGCGATGGCACGAGCTGGGTGCCGCTCGAGCAGAAGTGGTTTGTGCGCGCGGATCCGCCGGCGCGACGCGAGTTGTCGTTGGACTCCGGCGCGTTCGGCAACTGCCGTGCAAATGACGGCGCGGACGACACAGCATGCATCGTTGCCGCCGTGAAGAGCGCCGCGCAGGGCGGCGGGACGATCGTCTTCGGCCCCGGCACGTGGGACCTCATCGCAGCGGGCGCAGACGTCGCAGGCGGCGACGGCATTCTCCTACCAGCGAATGTCGATCTGCGCGGCGCGGGCAAAGGCGTGACTCGCCTAGTGCGCCATGACAAGTGGAACAGCGGCGGCGGCGCGAACACGGTCTTCACCACGCTCGGCCACAACAGCATTCGCGGCTTCACGTTCGCCGATCGGCACGTCGCACGACAGAACGAGCCGGCGCGTCCGTTCCTGCAATTCGGCCGAGTTGTGCGCAGCGCCGACGGCGTGCAGGCGTGGGTCGAGGACGTCGTGATCAGCGACAACGTCTTCGGCCCCACGCACGGCCCGATCGTCGACAGCGCCTCCCCCATGCGCCACATCTTCATCACGCGCAACGAATTCGGCGCCTTCCATGAAGCCCTGCAACTCGGCGGCAATCGGTTCAACGTGGCTTATCCGTTCCGCTTCGACGACTCGGTCATCGCGTACAACACCTTCGCACCCGGCAGCTCGCTCGACGTGGCCGCCGGTCAAGGCGCGCTCGCCAGCGAGCTCGGCGCTTCCTCGCGGCTGGACTTCAGTCACAACGTCGCCGACGGCACGGCGACGGAATACTTGAATTCACCGGAGGACGCGCGCGGCTGGCGCGCCGCGTTCTTCTGGCACATGAACGGCAATCATGAGATGGCGCTGGTCTCCGAGAATCGCGCGCTGTGTACCGGCGATAAAGCAGGCGACGGTGAGGCGATCGCATACGACAACAACGCCGGCACTTTTGCGCTGTCCGAGGCCCGCACTGTCTCCGGCTCGAGCCGCGCGACAGTTACCGTGCGAGGCCCGGTGAAGGCGCGGCAGAACGATCGCGACGTGCCGGTCGCGAGCTATTACGTCGGGCACTGGATTCAGATCGTCGCGGGCGCCGGACTCGGGCAAGTGCGGCGGATCACGGACTACCGCATCGATGGCACCAACGTGACGTTCACGGTGAGCCCCGCATGGGACGTGCCGCCACGCGCGGGCGAGAGCCGCCTCGCCGTGGGCCGCGAGCTCTGGCAGGTGTACACCCTCGCCAACGTCGTCGATCACCGCCAGCCGCTGTGCTTGAAGAGCAATCGCACGAAACCCAAGGGGGGCGTCATCGGATTGTGGGCGCAGACAGCCGACTCCGTAGTCGCGGGCAATCGGCAGTACGACACAGACGGCATCCTGATGCAGAACGCGTATGTCGCCGACGATTCCGAGTGCAAGTTCTGCACGGCGCAGACGACCTTCCAGTCGTTCGTCGAGATTCGCGACAACCTCGTCGATGGCGAATATCAGTGGGACAGTGCGTGCAGCATCTCGGGAATCATGGCCTCGTACGCGGCATCGCCGACGCCGCGCTCACCGCCGCCGATCCTCGGGTTCGGGATTTCGATCTCGCACAACGCGATTCGACATGCCGACGGCTTCAAGGGCGGCGCGCTCGATTTCGCCTCGACGTGGTACGTCGGACCCGAGCCGCACATGTGGCGGCTGATCGACAACACGCTCATTCAGCACAACGACATTCGTGAGATCAGCGGCTCGCTGCCGCGTCCGGCGTGCCAGTACAAGCAGCTCGTGCGCGCCGGTGTGCGGCTGGATGCGCCTTACGCGCTATCGCGCACGGTGCTCTACGGCAACTCATGCAAGGACGTGTCGCGGCGACTGGAGGACTACGGCACGGACACGGTTCGCGTCTGCCCGAGCCCGTCGACTTCATCCTGCGAGTGCCGCTGAAGCGCCGCGCTCGCGGACTGCACGCGAGCGAGCAGTAGATGGAGGATGCCGATTCCCGCCAGTGAGCGCAGCCACACGACGTACGAGACCGCGATCGTTCCTTCGAAACCCATCACGATTGTGCGGATCGTCACCACCATGACCAGCAGGCGCGTGAGCGTGATGCGGTCCGCGAGATTGGCGCGCGCGCCGACGGTTCCCAACATGACGCCGATGAGCGGCATGCCGAGCAAAATGCCCGTCCAGCCGAAATTCCAGTACAGCTCACCGAGGTGCGAGGGCGAGATGTACGTGTCCCGCGATATCGAGACGTGAAAGTCCTGATTCATGACCTGGCCGGCCTGCACGTCCGGCTTGTCCGCCCAGACGAGCTTGGGAATGAAGGCGGCGAGTAGCGGCGTGAGCGTGTAGCCCTCGCGGTACGCGACGCTTTCGCCCGTGCGCTCGACGATCAGGTCGACGCTACCCTTGAGTGAGGCCCGCTCGAAGAAGTTCTGCGCACGATTGCGACCCTGGCTCACCTTGTCGCGCGACTCGAGCGCCCGCTCTATGGACTTGCCGATGTCACGCGCAGTCGCCGCGTGATCGATGCCGCGCGAGCCGTTCGTCACGCGATGCGCCTGAAATACCGGGAAGGCCAGCACGACGAACAGCACGCCGACGCCGAGCCACACCTTGGGAAGGCGCCCATCGAGCAGGACTTTCGTGACGACCACGAGGACGATGCCGAGCATGGCTTCGCCTTTGACGTCGACCACGAAGCCGTAGAGCAGCTGAAAGAACACGACGGCGAGCAGCGTCGGCCGCAGCCACGCGCGCTCATACATGACGTACGCATAAGCGATCATGAGCATGCCGAGCGGTTTGGCCATCTGACCCATCATGAGCAGCGTCGTCTTGATGCCGCTCACGCCGCTCAGCGCGCGCATCTTAGTGGCAATGGTCGTGTCGGTGATGAGCTGAACGTTCCACACCCACGCGGAATAGGAGCCGACCGCCCACAGGATCAATCCCATCGTCACGACGACGCCCGGGCTCCAGTTCTTGGGCGGCGCCGCGTTCAGATTTGGCTTCATCACCGCGAGGGCGATGAGATAGCCGCCGATCGCCAGCACTGCGCCGAGCAGAATCGCCATTTCGGTCGCGGTGAACATCTCGCCGGTATCGCCGCTCGACGGCCGGCCGGTCCAGGCCCCGATCGAGTCCTGCAAGCCGTAAAAGACGAAGAAGATGAGGAGCAGCAGACTGAGGACGCTGAAGGGGCCGTTGAGCGGCCGTGCGACCAGCAAGGGTGTGCTGCACAGGGCGAATAGCGAGCAGAGGTACACCACGTGCACGCCATCCGTCGAAGCGGCGCCCACGGCGATGATTGCCAAATAGGCGAAGTTGGCGAGCAGATAGAGCAGGCCGCGGTTCATCGTGCGCTCGCGAGGCTCAGTCCCAAACGTGTGGACGTCGTGATTTGCCGGTAGGCCTCATCCATGCGCAGCGCGACCGCGGCCCACGACAACTCCTCGATCACTGCACGCCGGCCTTGGGCACCCATTGCATGTCGTCGTGCGGGATCGTCGAGCAGAGCGCGCACATCGCGTGCGAGCTCGCGTGGCTCGCCGCTAGTGACGAGACCGGCGCCGACCCGACGCACGAGGGAGGCGATGCCGACTTCCGTCGAAACGATCACCGAACAGCCGACCGACATGGCTTCGGCCACGACGTTGCCGAAGTTCTCGGAGTAAGAGGGCAGCACGAACACTTCCGCGCATTCGAGCAACGCCCATTTGTGCTCGTCGCTCGCGGGGCCGACGAAGTGCACGCGGTCCGCAACGCCGAGCGAGCGCGCGAGCGCTTCGACTTGCGGCTGGTAACGCTCTTCGTCGTTGCCCGCGATGACGAGATCCACATCGGGGACCCACTGCCAGGCGATGATCAGCCGGTCCAGGCCCTTTTTCCAGCTGATGCGACTCAGAAAGACCGCGTACGGTCGGCGCAGTCCGGCAAACGGCCCGGCGCTCAACGGCGTATGTCGACCGGAAGCGCCGACGCCATTCGGTATGCAGAATAGCGCCGGCATCGGCAGGCCGAGTGCCCTCACTTCCTCCGCCTCGAGGTCCGCCGTCACGTGCAGGCCGGCCGCACGGCTGAGCGAGACCCGTTCGATGAGGTGAATCCACGCGCTCTTGACCCAGCGACTCCTACGACGGATGACGCCGCCAATCAGCATTCCGCGCGGTGCCATGAGGTAGGGCACGCCCGCACGGTACGCCGCGCGCGCCGCGGCCCACGTGGGCCACAAGAAAACCGAATGCAGGTGCACGACGTCGAACTGTACGATCGAGCGCGCGAGCCATGCGGCCATCGACGGCGACCAGTAGAGCCGGCGCAGTGCCGGTACACGAAAGTAGTGAACGGCGACGCCGTCGAGGTCGACCGCGCGTTCGAGCGGCACGTCGAGATCGTTGGGACCGTCCACGCTGGTCGTGGCCACGTGCACGTCGTGACCTCGCTGCGCCAGTGCCACGGCCAATCCGTGCACCGATCGGATCGGCCCGCCGTAGCGAACGGCGGGGTAATACGTCGGCACGACGTGCAGGATTCGCAACTTGCTCACCGTCGCATGTCACCGGTTGTGTGTGACGTCCGTATGACGATGAGCTCAGGCGTCGAGCGGTTTGCGTGCCTCGATGATCAGGGTGTGCGCGGCCTCGGGCGTCTGCTCTTCTTCCAGGGCCAACACCGCGGGGTCGAAGCGGTCCGGGTACGCCGTCTCCGTACAGACCTGACGCGGTTCGATGTCGCGGAAGCCGACGCGGGTTGCGATCTCCTGCAGATAGGAGAGCGTCAGTAGTGCAACGTGCTCGCCCCGACACAGCAAAAAGTTGTCCAGTCGTCCGCCGATGCTCGAGCGCTTGTCCGGAAAGTCTCCGAACCAGCTGTGGTCGCCTTCGAGGAATTTGCGCACGGCCACGTCGCCATTCGGTCCGCCGATTCGAATCACGCCACCGGGTTTGAGACAGCGGAACATGTCCGCGAAGTGGCGCTCCATGTTCGGCAGGTGCTCGACTACGTGATGCGAATAGAACGCGTCCACCGAGCCGTCGCGAAACGGCAGCTTGTTGCGCAGATCGGCCCACACGTCGCAGCGTGCCGTGAACATGTTGGCGTCGACGTTGACCCACTGGGGCAAGTAGTTTTTCTGTCCGGGTCCGAGGTGCGCGCGAATCACACCGGCGCGCGGCGTGCGCAGCGAGCGGTGGAGCGCGCCATTGGCCTTCATGAGAGGACCGGCGACGAAGTAGAAGCCTGCTTTGACGGTTCGGGGTAGCACGGGGCGCTAACGAAAACATTGGTTTGTGACGTGTGAATGAAATCATCCGCCGTCATACGTTCGTAAGGCGGTGCTTGTTAGCATCGCGCGCCATGCCCGAAGCCACGCTCGAAAAACGCGGCAGCCTGCAACTCGACGTCGCCGCCAATCACGCCGCGCGCAAATACACGCCGCGCGAGCAATTGCGCCGTGTGATGTGGGGCTTGGGTCGCTGGCTCATGGTGTTGAGCCCGCGCCCGGCATTCGCGTGGCGGCGCTGGGTACTGCGGCTCTTCGGCGCGCGCGTCGGCGCGCATGTGAGCGTGTATCCCTCGACGCAGATCTACATGCCCTGGAATCTCGAGATCGGCGACTGGGCCGCGCTCGGCGACGGTGTGTACGTCTACAACCTCGCGAAGGTGCGCATCGGCCGGTGTGCGACGGTGTCGTATCGCTCGCACGTGTGCGGCGGCACGCACGACTTCTCCGATCCCACGCTGCCGCTCGTCAAAGTGCCCGTCGTGATCGAAGACAACGCGTGGATCGGCACCGAAGCCTTCATCGGGCCGGGCGTCGTCGTCGGCAACGGCGCGATCGTGGGGGCGCGCGCGGTCGTCATGAAAGAGGTGGAACCGCTGCACGTCGTGGCCGGCAATCCGGCGCGCACGATCGGGCGCCGCCCATGTCCATCTCAGTCCTGATCCTCACGTTCAACGAGGAAGCCAACATCGCCGGCTGCCTCGACTCCGTGAGCTGGTGCGACGATGTCGTGGTGCTCGATTCGTTCAGCACCGATCGCACGGTCGAGCTGGCGCGAGCGCGCGGCGTGCGCGTGATTCAACGCGCATTCGACAACTACGCTGGCCAGCGCAATTTTGGTCTGCGTGAAGTTCAGTATCGCCATCAATGGGTGCTGATGCTGGACGCGGACGAGCGCGTGCCCGAGGAGCTCCGCCTCGAGATGCTCGATATCACGAGCCGCGCGGGGGATTCGCTCGCGCTGCTCCGCATGCGCCGCAAGGATCACATGTTCGGTCGCTGGCTCCGCCAGAGCAGCGGCTACCCGACGTGGTTCGGGCGGCTCGCGCGCGTCGGGCGCGTGTGGGTCGAGCGGCCCATCAACGAGGAGTACCACACGGACGGCGAGCGCGGCATGTTGAACGCGCACTTGCATCACTTCCCGTTCAACAAGGGCCTGTCCGCGTGGCTGCAGAAGCACGATCGCTATTCGACGATGGAAGCGGAGCTGCGCGCACAGGCGCCGCGCGCCAAGCCGCGTGTGAGTGCGCTCTTCGGCAACGATCCGATTGCGCGGCGACGCGAGTTGAAGGTGCTCGCGTATCGCATGCCGGGCCGCCCGCTGTTGATGTTCCTCGGGCTCTACATCGTGCGGGGTGGATTTCTCGACGGACGCGCGGGACTCACGTTCAGCCTGCTGCGCGCGTGGTACGAGTTCATGATCGACTGCAAATGCGCGGAGCTGCGTAGACGAAAGTCTGGCCTCCCCGTCTGAAACACGCGTCCGCAGCATCCCGCCTCAACAGGCAGCGCCGCAGTGCTCGCGGGTGCTGCACGGCGCGCTACTGTCCGACGACGTCGAGCTCTTCTTCTTGCGAGGGCCTCGACTGACGTCGCAGCTTCACGAAACTGTCGCACGCCGGGGCTACCGTTCGCACCATCGAACGAGCACCGGACCGAGTCGACCCACCGTGCAATTGTTTCTCGCATTCGTGGTGGCTCTCTCGATCACCGCGGCGCTCATTCCGCCGCTTGCGCGCTGGGCTCCGTTCGTCGGTCTGACAGATGCGCCGGGGCCGCGCAAGGTGCACTCGACCCCGGTGCCGCGCGTCGGCGGCATCGCGATGGCCGCGGGCATTCTCGTCCCCGCGTTGCTGATGTTTCCTCTGAACGGCCCGCTCACGGGCATGTTCGCCGGGCTCGTCGTGCTGCTGATCGTCGGCGTGTGGGACGATCGCGTGAACGCGAGCTACGGGAGCAAGTTTCTCGGCCAGTTCGCGGCGGTCGCGCTCTGCATGCAGATCGGCGACATTCGCATCGATACGTTGGCGCTCGGTTCGCCGGGCGAGCTGCCGCCGGGCATCTCGTGGGCGCTGACGTTCGTCTTTCTCGTCGGGGTGACGAATGCGGTGAACTTGTCGGACGGGCTCGACGGGCTCGCCGGCGGCATGGCGATGCTGTGTCTCGCGGCCATCGCCATCTTCGCTGCGGCGAGCGGCAATACCCCCGTCACGGCCGTCGCGACCATCGAGGCCGGCGCCATCCTCGGATTCCTCCGCTTCAACACGCATCCCGCCCGTGTGTTCATGGGCGACGGCGGCAGTCAGGTGCTCGGCTTCTCGACGGGCGTGCTCGCGATTCTCGCCACGCAGGGTGAGACCGTCGTGGTCAGCGCGGCGTTGCCGCTCCTGCTGATCGGCGTGCCGATCATCGACACGTTCGGTGTGATGATCCGGCGCCTGCTCGAGGGCCGCTCGCCGTTCTCGAGCGATCGCAATCATCTGCACCACAAGCTGCTGTACCTCGGGTTCGGGCACCGGGCGGCGGTGATCCTGATCTACGGCCTGCAGGCCACGATGTTCCTCGCGGCGTACTTTCTGCGCTTCGAGTCGGATTGGGTGATCGTCGCGGTGTTCTGCGCGTTCGCCATCGCCGTGCTCGGGACGCTGCGTTGGATCGGTCGCACGAACTGGCGCGCCGACCGGCGCGTGCCCTTGCTCGCGACTCCGAACGCAGGCTCCGAACGATTGCTCGCGCAGCTGTCGGGCGCGAGCGCGCAACGGCTCACGGTCGTGGCCATGAGCGCCGGGCTCGCGGCTTACGTCGCGATGACACTCGCCGTCAGCGGGCGCGTCGCGAGCGATCTGGGCATTCTCGGCCTCGGCATGCTGGCGGCGTTTCTCATCGTGATGAGCGTGGCGGGCAACGAAGCGTCACGCACGTGGATCGATCGGGCCGCTGCGTACGTCGGAGTCGTGATGGTCGTCTACCTCGATCAGACGGCGCCGTCGAAGAGCGAGTGGATCGTGAGCGTGTCGTGGACGCTGCTGGCGATCACCGGTGCCGCGGCACTCTTGCGCTTCTGGTTGTCGCCGGCGCGGCGCTTCGAAGTGACCTCGCTCGATGTACTCGTGATTTTCATTGCAATCGTGTTACCGCACTTGTCGGGCTCGATTCCGCTGCCGCCCGATTTACCCGCGGGCATCATGAAAGCGATCGTTCTGCTCTACGTGGTCGAAGTGTTGTTCGGCATCGAGTTGAAACGCGGAGTGCCGCGCGCTGCGTTGGCACTGACGTTCGGCGCGATCGCAGTACGCTGGCTCGTTGCACCGATCCTGTAGCGGGTCTGTCACACGTTCGTCACGGCGTCTCCCTACAGTCATCCGCCCCTCGATACTTGAACGACACAACGAGGTTGCGGGATGTTGAGTACGCGCAAATTCGCGGCAGTGATTGCCGCGCTCTCCGTTGTCTCCATGCTCACCGCTTGCGGCGGCGCCGATGCGCGCCGTGCGAGTCACATGGCGCGCGGCGAGACGTATTTCACGGACGGGAACTACGAGAAGGCGCGCGTCGAGTTTCGCAACGCTCTGCAGATTTCGCCGAACGACGCCGAAGCGCGTTTCATGAACGGTCGCGTGGCGGAGAAGCTCAACGACATCCGCACCGCCGCCGGCATGTACCAAGGCACGATCGACGCGAATCCCGATCATGTCGGTGCACGTGCGAACCTGGGTCGCTTGCTGGTGTTCGCCGGAGCGCCCCAGCGCGGACTGGAGATCGTCGAACCGGCACTGGCGAAGCATCCTGAAGATCCCGAGCTGTTGACGGTGCGCGGTGCCGCGCGCGTGCAGTTGAAGGACAAAGCGGGTGCGCTCGCGGATGCCGAGCACGCCGTGAAAGTCGCGCCGGACAACGAGAACGCCGTGGCGCTGCTCGCGTCGCTCTATCGTCAGATGGGGCAGGCCGATCGCGCGACCGAGCTGATTCGCGCCGCCGTCGAAAAGCATCCCGAGTCCGTCGATCTGCGCCAGGTGCTCGCGAACCTCTACATGTCCGGCGGCGAGTCGGCGCTGGCGGAGGGGCAGATGCGCAAGGTCGTGCAGCTCAGGCCGCAGGAGCTCTCGCACCGGGTGCAACTCGCGCTGCTGTACGTGCGCGAGAAGAAGATCGCGGAAGGCGAAGCGACGATGCGGGAAGCGACCACGGTGCTGCCCAAGAGCAACGACGCGAAGGTCGCCTATGTGGAGTTCTTATCGTCGCAGATCTCTCCGGAACGTGCCGAGCAGGCGCTGCGACAGTTCATCGCCAAGGACGAACGCAACTACGACTTGCAGCTCGGCCTCGGGGCGCTTCAGCAGCGCACGGGCGAGGTCGACAAGGCGATCGCGACGTACACCAAGATCGTGGAGTCGGACGGCGATGGCCCGAGCGCACTGACGGCGCGCAATCGGCTCGCCAGCATCGAAGTCGCTCGCGGCAAGCTCGATGAGGCGCTGAGGCTCGTCGACGTCACATTGAAGAAGAATCCGCGGGACAACGACGCGTTGATCATCCGCGGCAACATCGCGCTCGAGCGCAACGATCCGGCCGCCGCGATCGCCGATCTGCGCGCGGTGCTGCGCGATCAGCCGGGCGCCGTCGGCGTGCTCCGCACACTTGCGCGGGCGCACGTCAAGAACGGCGAAAGCGCGCTCGCCGAGGAAGCCATTCGACAAGCGCTGGACGTAGCGCCGAACGACGTCGGCGTGCGCATCGAGTTTGCGCAGATCCTGATGCAGACGAATCGCGCCGAGCAGGCGATCTCGATGCTGGAGGACGGCGTGAAGGCCGCGCCGGACAACGTCGCGGCACGCGAAGCGCTGGTCCGCGCCAACATTCTCGCCCAGAACTTCGATGCCGCGCGCGCGGCCGTCGAGGACCTGCAGGTCGCGGCGCCGAAGCTTCCCGTTGGCCCGTATCTCGCGGGCGTCATCGCGCAGGCGCAGAACCGTCAGGACGATGCCGCGGCCGCGTATACCCGCGCACTCGAGTTGCAGCCGACCGCGATGGATGCGCTCGCGGCGCTCACGCGTGTCGACATCACTCGCGGCCAGCGTGCCCGCGCACTCGAGCGCGTGCAAGCCGCCGTCAAAGCGAATCCGCAGAACGCGGCGGCGCAGAACCTGCTCGGTGAGCTGTATCTCGAAGCGAAGAACTACGACGCCGCGCGGGGTCCGCTCAGTGCAGCGACGAAGATCGCGTCGAAGTGGTGGCTGCCATATCGCAACCTTGCGCTCGCGCAGCTTGCGCGCAAGGACACGAACGGCGCGATCGCTGCGTACGAACAAGGTGTCACCGCCACGGAGCGCGAGCCCGCGCTGGTCGCCGATCTCGCGGCGCTCTACGAGCGCAGCGGCCGCGTCGACGACGCGATCGCGCAGTACCAAGCGCTGCACGAGAAGAATCCGCAGCTCGGCCTCGCCGCGAACAATCTCGCGATGCTGCTCGTGACGTATCGCAAGGACAAAGCGAGCCTCGATCGCGCCAAGACGCTGACGCAACCCTTTGCGAGCTCACCTCAGGCGCCGCTGCTCGACACGCATGGCTGGGTGAGGTTCAAGCTGGGCGAATACGACGCAGCGCTCCCGGTGCTGGAACGCGCCCTCGAGCGCGCGCCGGACTCGAAAGTGATTCGCTACCACCTCGCGATGGCGCAGTTGAAATCCGGCCAGCGCGACAAAGCACGCGAAAATCTCGAGACGGCGCTCACCGGCAAGGCAACTTTCGCCGGGGTCGATGAGGCGCGGACCACGCTCGCCTCGCTCGGCGGTCACTCGGGGTGACCGCCCACGCCGGCGACTGCGCGTACGCGCGCGCGCCGGCTCTCGCTCAAGAACATGGAGTCTGGCGCATGAGTTCACGTTTGGCCTTGTGGGTCGCCGCGCTCGCGGCCGCGACGGCGTTCATCGGCGCGGCGCGCGCGCAGACTCCGCCGCTGCAGGAGGTGCGCACGCTCTCGGGCACGGTCACGCCGATCGAGCGGGATCTCGTGATCTCGCAGGCGGGCTCGTATCAGCTGAAGCTCACCGATCTGCGCGTGCCGGCCGCGTTCACCTCGCTGAAGCTCGCCGTCACCAACGGTGCGACCTTGCTCGGGACGGTGACCGCTAGCTCCACGAGCTCCGTCACGCTGAGCTTCGATGCGCCGGTGGGCACGATGAGGGTTCGTGTCGTCGGCAAGCCGGCGGCCACGGCGCGCACGGGAAGTCTCGGTTACACCGTGACGCGCGTGAGCGACTCGGCGGTCGTGCAGGATGTTGTCGACACGCTGGGCACGAACCAGTCGGGGCTCGCGGACAACCAAGCTTCCATCGATACGACGTTCACGCCCGCCGCCTCGGGGACCTACACGGTCGATCTGACGGACATGGGTTTGCCGCAGGCCCTTTCGCAGCTCATCCTCTCGGTCACGCACGTCGGCGATTCCGCGCCGCTCGTCGCGCTCACGGGCGCGCCGGGCGGCACGCAGAGTGCAAGCTTCACCGCCGTGGCCGGCGGCGACTATCACATCGTCGCGCTTGCCGAGTCGGATGCGACCTTGCAAGCCGGCTTGTTCAGCATTCGAGTGCGCGATGGCTCGGGCACTCTCGTGGCGTCCCAAACGCAACCGCTGGGGCGCGTCGAGCAGCTGAGCAGCGTCACGCTCACCGCCGCTCCGCACGAGCTGGCACTGACGGATCTGCAATTCCCCGTTGCGCTGTCGAAGATGGGCGCCGCGCTGACGCTCGGCGGCTCGCTCGCCGCCCTCGCGACGAGCTCGGTCACGACGCCGTTCACGCCGGTCGCCACGACCTACGACCTGTACACAGTGGGGATAGCCGCGGGCACGAGCCCCGGCAGTTACGGTATAGAAGTGAGGCCGCAAGGCGGCGCGCCGCTTTTCTCCACGGTGAAGACCGTGGGTGGCACGGCGGGCCAGACTCCCGGCTACAGCTTCACGACGGATGTCGCGACAACCGGTGCGTATCGCTTGCGCCTCGCGGACTTCGCGTTCCCCGCGAGCTTCACGGCGATTCAGCTCGCGGTCTCGCAGGCCGGCACCGTGCTCGGCACGCTGAGCGCCGCGGGTTCGCTCGATCTCGCGAACGTCGCGGCGGGCAAGCTGTTCATCGTCGTGTTGGCTCAACAGGCTGCCAGCAGTAGCAGCGTGTTCGGCATCGATCTGACGCCTGCCGCGGGCGGCGCGCCGGTCTTCGATGTCACGCAGGGTGTCGGCAATCTGTTCCAGTCTCGCCAGGTGAACGTGCCGAGCGCGGGTACGTATCGCGTGACGGTGCAGGACGTCGGCTTCCCGGCGCCGTTCACAGAGCTCGGTGCCGTGGCGACGCGCGGTGCCGAACGTCTCGGGACCGTGTTGAGCGGGTCGAGCGTCGGCGGCAGTCATTTCGATTTCGATGCGACTCCGGGTAACTACTTCATCAGCTTCGTCGCGAAGCCGAACGCGACGGACAACGCGGGCACCTACGCCATCGTGTTGGACACGAAGCCGGCGGCGCCGGCCGTCACGCTCACTGCGAATCCCGCGACCGTACAAGTGGGCGGAGCCGTGGACCTCTCTTGGACGGTCACGAACGCAAGCTCCTGCGTCTCATCGGATGGCTGGACCGGCTCGCGCGATCCCGCGGGCAGCGGCAACACCCCTTTCAGAACCGGTCCGATCAACACGCCGACGACGTTCACTCTCGCGTGCACAGGTGAGGGCGGTACCACGACGAAGAGCGTGACGGTGCAGACGCAAGCTCAGAACAGCGGCGGCAAGAAGGGTGGCGGTGGTGCCGTCGACTCGACGCTGCTCATCGGCCTGGGGCTGGGCCTCGCGCTGGCGGCTGGCCGGACGCGTCGTCGAGGTCCTCCGTTGATCTGGCGACGCGCACGGAAGGGGTTTGCGCTATGAGACTCAACCTCCGCCCGCGCGGAAGTCTCGCATGCCGGTGCAGTCGCAGATTCGCTGCGTGCGCACGCAGCCTCGAGTCGCACACACGCGCTGCAGACGTCCTCTAAGCGATACGGCTGGTGGACGCCGGCTCGATCCAAACCGCTTTCGCGCGCCCACAGATCTCGCCGTCCTCGTCGAACAGCGCCGTGCCTGCTTCATGCTTGCGGCCTTGCGAGGAGATGTGCCAGCCGACCACGCGGCACGGCTCATCGATGTGAACGAGGCGATCGACGTGTGCGGTGAACTCGCCGAGCAGCCACGTGCCGCGGCCCGCCGGGTTCGCTGCGTAACAGCCCGGGCAATCCATCGCCGCAAACATGTACTCGGGCCGCACCTTCCCGTCGCCGCCGTCGAGCGATTTGTCCGGCACCCAAGGCGCAGCCACGATGTCACGTCCTGCGACGGGCCCCGCGAATACGCGCATGCCATCGCCGCGCGAACGCTGCGTGCCGCACACGAAGCACGTCGGAAACGGATGCTCGGTGAACCCCGCATACTTCAGTGAGGCATCGAGCGCCTCGACATAGCTCGGCGGCTCGGGCGCCGGATCGAGCGCCAGGCTCGAAACGCGCGCCTGCGCGATCAGCACATCGCCGCTGCGAACGACGATGCCGCCATTCTCCTGCTCGACCGCGTCGAGCGGAGTGTCCAGCGGTGGCGGCTTCACCAGCCGCACCGTCAACGTCTGCGGCGACAACGCCGCCACCAATCCGCAGAAATATCCGCCGTTCGAGGACTGCGGCGGTCCGCAGAAGCGCTTCGCAATGATCAGCTCGGTCATGGCGCTCGGCTCCTCATGCAGTCGTTACGCGCTCAATGTCCCTTCGGCCATACGAACCACCACACGATGAAGCCTGCCAGGGCCGTCAGGAGCGATTCCAGAGCGAGCAGCAGCATCGAGTGGCTCAGCGCAGGCACGAACGCGCCCATGAAAAGGGCAGCCATGCCCAGCATCACGCAGGACTGCACCGACGCCGCCGACCCGCGCACGTCCGGAAACAGATCGAGCAGGCGCAGCGCGTAGATCGGCATCATCATCTGTACGCCGGTCGCGATCATGGTGATGCAGAACTGCTGCGGAAAAACCGGCGGCTCGCTCATCATCACGTGCAGGAGGACGCTCGCCCCCGCGCCGGTCAATGCCAGCGCGTACCCGATCGCGATCTGCCGACCGCCCGGAATGCGCCCCGCGAACCATCCCGACAGCCACGCGCCGCTCAAAACCCCGCAGATGAGCGGCACGAACAGCGCGGCGAAGCTCGTCTCGCCCAGGTGCCAGTGCTGCATCACGATCGCCGGCGCCGCGCCGATGAAGGTGACCAGCGCGGCGAACGTCACGCCCAGCGCGAATGCCAACAGCATGAACTCGCGTGTCGTCGCGATCCGCAAGACCGTGTGAGCGAGCTTCGGGAAGTTCAACCGCACGCGGCGCTCGGACGGATGCGTCTCGGGCAACAGCAGGTACGACAGCGTGACGAGCAGCACGCCGGCGACGACCATGAAACCGAAGACGTACCGCCACCCGAACAGCACGTGAATCCAGCCGCCCAGCACGGGCGCAATCGCCGGCGCGATGCTGAAGATCATCGTGATCGCGCTCATCAGCTTCTGTGCCTGCGGCCCCTCGTGCAGGTCGCGGATGATCGCGCGCCCCACCGCCATCCCGACACCCGCGCTCATACCTTGCACGGCGCGACACGTGAGTAGCACGGCGAACGTCGGCGCGAGCACGCATGCAACCGAAGCCAATGAATAGATCGACAACCCCGTGAGCACGACGGGCCTGCGTCCCAGCGCGTCGGACAACGGCCCTTGAACGAGCGTCATCAGCGCGAACGGCACCATGTATGCCGTGATGGTCTGCTGCAGTTGCCAGGTCGTGATCGAAAACTCCCGCGCGATGGCGGGGAACGAGGGATAGAACGTGTCGAGTGAGAAGGGGCTCACCATCGCGAGCGCGCCGAGCAGTGCCGCCATCCCCCAGTGCGATCCGTGGTCGTTCTCCTTGAGCAGCTCGTCCGGAACGATCTTCACCGCGGAACGCTCCGTCTCAGCGTCGCGAGCCACTTCGCAGGGTCTTCGTTCCGTTCGAGCACTTCGACCAGCGCGGAGCCGATGACCACGCCATCGACGTGTCCGCGCAAGCGCTCCACTTGATCTCGGCTGCGAATCCCAAATCCGGCGCACACCGGCACCGTCGCGATCGACCGCACCCGATCGAGGTAGCTCAGCACGTCCGCGGGCACGGCGACGTTCTTGCCGGTCGTGCCGGTCATCGTCACGGCGTAGATGAAGCCCTGACTGCTCTCGCACACTTGCGCGAGTCGCTCGGGTTTCGTCACCGGCGTGACCATCTGCACGAGCGCGAGACCTTCGGGCTCCAACGCCGCGCGCAAGTCATCGCTCTCGTCGAACGGCAAGTCCGGCACGATGAACCCCGCAACGTTCGCGCGCGCCGCCGCGCCAGGCAGCGTGTCCAACCCGAACGCCAGCAACGGATTCAGATAGCTCATGAGGAGCAGCGGCGAGTCGACCTTCGGCATCGACGCCAGCTCGCTGAGGATCCACCGCAGAGTCACACCTTGCGCAAGCGCCGTCTGGCTCGAGCGCTGGATCGTCACGCCGTCGGCCATCGGGTCGGTGAAGGGTACGCCGATCTCCACGACGTCCGCGCCGGAGGCGATCGCGCGCAGGTCGTCGCGAAACGTCTGCTTGCGCGGATGGCCCGCAGTGAGGAACCCGAGGATCGCGGGGTCGCCGGAGCTCGCGGCGGAGCGGATGGCGGAGCTGATGCGGTCGCGCGGCTTCATGACTGTTCTGATTTCGTGTGGCTCATTTCTGGGCGGCGAGCAGCGTCGTCTGCAACGTCGGCATGTCTTTGTCGCCGCGGCCCGAAAGCCCGACGAGCACGCGCTTGCCCGGATGCGCCTGCGCGTAGCGCTTCGCCCCGACCAGCGCGTGAGCGCTCTCGATCGCCGGCAGAATGCCTTCGGACTCACAGCATTCTTTGACGGCCGCGAGTGCTTCCTCGTCGCTCGCAGTCTCGCAGCGAGTGCGGCCCAGCGTGTACAGCAGCGCGTGTTCCGGTCCGACACCCGGATAGTCGAGGCCGGCGGAGACGGAATGCGTCTCTTGAATCTGCCCCTCCGCGTCTTGCAGCAGCAGCGAATAGCACCCGTGCAGAACGCCGGGCCGGCCGTACGCGAGCGTCGCGGCGTTGTCGCCGAGCCCCTTGCCGCGCCCGCCCGGCTCGATGCCGATGATCTCCACCGACGCATCGCCGATGAACGGATAAAAGAGCCCGATCGAATTCGAGCCACCCCCGACACACGCGATGAGCGCGTCGGGCAGCCCGCCTGCGTCGGCCAGGATCTGCGCGCGCGCTTCGCGGCCGATGATCGACTGCAGCTCGCGCACGAGATACGGATACGGATGCGGGCCGGTCGCCGAGCCGAGGATGTAATAGGTGTCCGTCGGATCGGTGACCCACGCGCGCAAGGCTTCGTCAATCGCCGCGCGCAGCGTGCGATCGCCACTCGTGACCGGCTCGACCGTCGCGCCGAGCAGGCGCATGCGACCGACGTTCGGCGCTTGGCGCTCCATATCGACTTCGCCCATGTACACCGTGCAGGGCATGCCGAGGCGCGCGCACGCGGCCGCGCTCGCGACGCCGTGCTGGCCGGCGCCGGTCTCGGCGACGATGCGCTTCGCACCGAGTCGCTTCGCGAGCAGCGCTTGGCCGAACGCGTTGTTGATCTTGTGCGCGCCGGTGTGCGCGAGGTCCTCGCGCTTGAGCCAGATCTGCGCGCCCCAGGTTTTCGACAAGCGTGTCGCATGCGTGAGCGCCGTCGGGCGGCCGGCCCACGTGTTCAATTCGTGCGTCAGCTCCGCTTGAAAGGCGGCGCTGTGCAGATGCTGGCGCATGCCGCTTTCGAGCCGATCCAACGCGGGGATGAGCGTCTCCGGCACATAGCGGCCGCCGAACGGGCCGAAGCGGCCGCGCGCGTCGGGAAATTTGCCGGCGAGCTCGTCCGCGAGCAGGTGCCGGGTATCCACTTTGGGAGCTGAGGCGATCACGACGCGTTCTCCTTCGCGCGCAAGGGCTCGGTCAGGCTGCGTGCGGCCGCGCGCGCGGACCTCACGAAGCTCGCAATTCTTTCGGGACTCTTGAGGCCGGGTGAGGACTCGACGCCGCTCGATACGTCGACGCCGAACGGGCGCACTTCTGCGATGGCCGCTGCGACGTTCTCGGGTGAGAGCCCGCCGGCGAGGATCACTTCAGTACGCCGCGCGAGCTGACTCGCTGCGGTCCAGTCGGCGGGCAGGCCGGTGCCACTCACGGGGCCTTCGAACAACACACGCGTCGGGAGCGGCTTCGGCTCAACACTTCCCGCGCGAACGACGGGCAACAGCTCGAGAGTCGCGGGCAAGCACAGGCGCGGCAGATCAGCGGCGTCGGTTTGCAGAATGTCGGGGCGGAATGCGGCGAGGATGTCGTCGATGTCCCGCTGCTCGGGGTGCTTCGTGACTGCGATACAGCGCAGCTTGCCGCGCGCGGGCGCCGCGAGCTCGGCTGCGCGCTGCGGGGTGACCCGGCGCTTCGACTCGGCGAACACGAAACCGATGGCATCGACTTGCGCGCGCAATGCGGCCTCCACTGCGTCTTCGGTCGTCATGCCGCAAATCTTGATCCACATGGCGGCGCTACCTGCCGTTGCCCAGGGATGTTCCCGCGGGAACGTTGCCGGTCCGGGCCGTCCGGCCGGCGCTGAGCATTGTCGCGGCAAGGGCGTGAGGGTCGGGCGCCGTCATCAGCGCGCTGCCCACGAGCGCGAGCTCGTAGCCCGCGGCGGCAACGCTACGCGCATCGTCGGCCGAGCCCACGCCGCTCTCGGCAACACGCGGCACCGATTTCGGTAGCGAAGGCGCGAGCGCTTCGAGCCGACCGGGCACGACTTTCAAGGTGACGAGGTCGCGGCAATTCACGCCAATCAGCAAGCGAAGACGACCGGCTGCGTTCGCGCGAGTCACGTACTTCGCCGCGAGCGCATGCGCGAGCTCGATGTCTTGCTCATCGAACGCCTCGAGCAGCGAGAAGAGATTCAACGCGAGCGCCTGCTCGATGAGCGCTTCGAGCTGTTCCCGCGGCAACATGCGCAAGATGATCAGCACGCCGCCGGCACCGGCGAGGCGCGCTTCGATGACTTGATACGGGTCGACGAGGAAATCCTTACGCATCGCCGGCACGCGCAGCGGTTTGAGCGCGCGCGACGCAAGCTCGAGATGCGACATTGAACCGTCGAATCGCGTCGGCTCCGTGAGCACCGAGATTGCGGCCGCGCCCGCCGATGCGTAGCGCGTGACGCGTGCGCCGACGTCTTCGTCGCCGGATTTCAATGCACCGGCTGCGGGGGAACGCAGCTTCACTTCGGCGATGAGGTCGAAGCCGCCCACATGCGCGACGAGCGCCGGCGGTTCGGGCGTGGCATGTGCGCGTTCGAGGACGTCGGCTTGCGAGCGCAACTTTTGCGCGCGGCGAACGCGCTCGCGGCTGCTCTCGGCCATGGTTTCAAGGAAATCCTCGCTCACGCGGGCGCTCCGGAAGTGGCGTGCACACCAGAAGCGCCGCCGCTGCTCGCACCACCCGCTCCGCGTGCGCCGAACGCGGCGAGCGACTCCAGCATGCGCGTCGCCGCGCCGCTATCGATTGCATACGCCGCGCGCTCGGCACCTTCGCGCAAGTTACGTACGAGGCCGGCGCATTCGAGCGCCAGCGCCGCGCCGAGTAGCAGGCATTCCCTATGCGCGCCGCGGTCCTCGCCGGTCAGAACGCCGCGCAGCGCGCGCGCGTTGTGTGCGGCGTCCCCGCCTGCGAGGTCGCGCGCAACGCACGTCTTGAACCCATGCGCCGCAGGGTCGCGCGTCTCCACGTCCACGCGGCCCGGCCGCACATCGAACAACGAGAACGGCCCGATCGGCGTGGGTTCATCCCATCCATTCGCGCCATGAATCACGAATGTGCGCTCGATGTTCAGGCCCGCCAGCGTCTGCGCCATCAACTGCGCAACGTCCCGGCTGTAGGCCCCGATCACATGCAACGGCGGCTGCTGCGGATTCGCGAGCGGCCCGAGGATATTGAAGATCGTGCGCACGCCGAGCGCCGCGCGCACCGGCGCAACGGCCTTCATCGCCGGATGAAAGTACGGCGCGAACAGGAACGTGAAATTCGTCGCCCGATAGCACGCGCCCGCCGCCAGCTCGTCCATCGGAATCTGTAGCCCGAGCATTTCGAGCACATCTGCGGCGCCCGCGCGACTCGAGACGGAGCGATTGCCGTGCTTCACCACCGGCAACCCGCAAGCCGCCACGAGAATCGACGTACCCGTCGAGATGTTCACACTTCCAGAGGAATCGCCGCCCGTGCCGACGATGTCGATGGCGCGCGCGTCGTGCGGAATATCCGGCCGTCGCGCCAATGAGCGCATCGTCAGCGCGAAGCCGCGCAGCTCATCGGCCACGACGCCCTTGCCGCGCAACGCCGCTAGAACGGCGCCCGACATCGCCGGGGCCGTCTCGGCATTCATCAAGTGACCGAGCAACTCGCGTGCTTCGGGCTCCGCCAAGTCACGGCGATCGAGCAGCCGGTCGAGCAGGTCACGCAACGCGAGCATCGGTCTGCTCCGCGCGGCGCTCGCCGGCAGTGAGCTTGAGGAAGTTCGCCATCAATGCCGGCCCATCCGGCGTGAGCACACTCTCCGGATGGAACTGCACGCCCTCGACAACGAAGTCTTTGTGTCGCACGCCCATGATCTCGCCCTCGGGCGTGCGCGCCGTCACTTCGAGCACCGGCGGCAAGCTGTCCGGCTGCGCAATCAATGAGTGATAGCGGCCGATCTCGCACGGATTCGGCAGCCCCGCGAACAACGTGCGCCCGTCGTGATCGATGGGCGACGTCTTGCCATGCATGAGCCGCCCCGCGCGCACGACCTTTCCGCCGAACACTTCGACGATCGACTGGTGCCCGAGGCACACGCCGAACACCGGAATGCGTCCCGCGAACGCGCGAATCATGTCCATCGACACGCCCGCGTCGTACGGCGTGCCGGGTCCGGGCGAAATGCACAAATGTGTCGGCGCGAGCGCCTGCGCCTCGGCGATGTCGATCGCGTCGTTGCGGAACACCCGCACGTCCGCGCCCAGCACGAGAAACGCCTGCACGAGGTTGTAAGTGAAGGAGTCGTAGTTGTCGATCAGCAGGAGCTTCGGTTTCACATGCCTTCCTCCGCGAGCTGCAGCGCGCGCACGGCGGCGGCGCTCTTGGCGAGCACCTCCTCGTGTTCGGCCTGCGGCACGCTGTCGGCGACGATTCCGCCGCCGGCTTGGTAACTGTATTCGTCGCCCCGGAACACGAGCGTGCGGATAGTGATGGCCTGATCCATGTCGCCGCGCTTGCCGAAGTAGCCGACCGTGCCGCCATACAGGCCGCGGCTCGTCGGCTCGAGCTCGTCGATGATCTGCATCGCGCGCACCTTCGGCGCGCCGACCAACGTGCCCGCGGGGAACGTCGCGCCGAAGAGATCGAAGGCGTCCTTCTCCGGCGCCACTTTGCCGTGCACGCCGCTCACCATGTGCATGACGTGGCTGTAAAATTCGACCGCCATCTTTTCGGTCACCTGCACGGTGCCGATCTCGGCGACCCGGCCCACGTCGTTGCGCCCGAGATCCAGCAACATCAGGTGCTCGGCCAGCTCTTTGGGATCGGACAGCATGTCCTTGGCAAGCTCGCCATCTTCGATGCGCGTGGCGCCGCGCCGGCGGGTGCCGGCGATCGGCCGCACCACGACGGTGCCGTCGCGCAATCGGACCAGAATCTCGGGGCTGGAGCCGACCAGGGCGAACCCGTCGAAATCGAGGAAGAACAGGAACGGGGAGGGGTTGAGCCGGCGCAGCGCCCGGTACAAGGCAAACGGCGGCAGGTTGAAGGGCAGGGCGAAGCGCTGCGACGGTACCACCTGGAAGATGTCCCCCGCGCGAATATACGCCTTCGCCGCCTCCACCATCTCGTGATAGCGGGCCCGAGTCACGTTCGAGGTCGGCTCCGGCAGCATGCCGGCGCCATGCCAGTCGCTGCGATGGGGCAGACCGCGGTCGAAGTCGGCGACCACGTCGGCCAGACGCTCGCGGGCGAGATCGTACGCGGCGCGCGCTCCCAGATCCGCCGAGGGCCATACCGGCGTCACGATCACCACGCGATCCTCGATGTTGTCGAAGATCGCCATCACCGTTGGCCGCATGAGCACGGCGTCCGGAATGCCGAGAGGATCGGGGTTGGCGTCCGGCAGGCGCTCCATCAGGCGCACCATGTCGTAGCCCAGGTATCCGAACAGCCCCGCCGCCATGGGCGGCAGGCCTTCGGGCAGCGCAATGCGCGTCTGTTCGATCAGGTCGCGCAGCTCGTCTAGGGCCTGGCCGGGACAGGGTTCGAATGCCGCGAGATCCTGCCGGGCGTGCCGATTGATCTCCGCCCGCGCGCCGAAACAGCGCCAGATCAGGTCGGGCTTCAGGCCGATCCCGGAGTAGCGCCCGCGGACGGCGCCGCCCTCGACCGATTCCAGCAGACAGCTGTACGCGCGCCCCTCGGCGAGCTTGAGCATGGCCGAGACCGGGGTCTCCAGGTCGGCGACCAGCGAGGTCCACACCAACTGGGGCTGACTGACCTCGTATGCTGCGCTGAACTCGGCGAGATCTGGTTGCGCCGCCATCAACTCACCCGGCGTCGCTCGGCAGGGTGATAGGCCGCTGGGCGGGCATCTGACCGTCGTCCCCGATCAGGCGATTGATCGCCGCGCCGTCCACCTCGACCGGATAGTCGCGCCGCAGTTGGTTCTCGAACTGGGCGATCAGGTCGGAGCGCATGTCGCTCTCGAGCTCGCGCGTCAGCTGCTCCACCGCGTCAGGATGGGCCGCCGGGTCGGCGGCAATCATTTCGTCGGTGCCGACCACGGCGAACATAGTGCCGAGCTCGATCACGTCTTCGGCGACGCCGCCGGGCTTGGTCGCGAACAAAGCCCGGACCACCGCCCGGTTGACGCCCTGGTCTTCGCCGGCGGCATCACGGCGTACCGGCGCGAGCGGCTTGCTCTCGAGGCCGCTGCCAGCGAGCACCTCGTCGATCGCGGCGCCATCGGCAAGGCGTACGCGCAGCTGCTCGGCTTTCTGCCGCGCAAGCTCGCGCCGCCGCTCCGCCTGCCACGCCTCGACCAGCTGGTCTCGCACCTCCTCGACCGGCTTCAGACGCGG